>Ga0182015_10003566_pt1 | contig 17347 bp, 10 predicted proteins | sample 712P3MmetaG_FD_120478 | JGI IMG/M metagenome (GOLD analysis project Ga0182015, IMG submission 120478) | Permafrost microbial communities from Stordalen Mire, Sweden - 712P3M metaG | ecosystem: Environmental > Terrestrial > Soil > Wetlands > Permafrost | place: Sweden: Stordalen | collected... | reverse complement strand
GCGCTCTGGTACGCACCAGTCAGAAAGGAACGTTCATGCAGCGGAGGTCGTTCATCAAGGGATCGGCGGCGTTGGGTTCGGCGCTCGCGTTGCCTCGCGGGGCACAGGCGGCATCGATATCGGCGAGCCAGACAGCGGCACCCGGTGCAACCGGCCAGCCGAGTCAACCTGGTCCACCGCGTACTGACCAATGGCGCGGCTTTAATCTGCAATGGGAGCAGAAACCTACCGATCCGGCAGATAAGCCGGCCTTCGAGGAGGCCGATTTCAAGAACATGTCCGATTGGGGCTTCACCTTTGCCCGGCTGCCCATATCCTACTGGGTTTGGGGCTCGCCGAAGGACTGGACCGTGATCAACCCCGATCCGGTCAAACAGATTGATCGCGCAATCACGCTGGGCCGCACGCACAATATTCACATCAACTTCTGCTTCTACCGCATTCCCGGTTACTGCATCAGCCGGCGCGAACTGGAGCCCGCTGATCTGTTTACCGGGCGAACCGCGGATCGCGCCCGAGCCCTGGACGCGGCCGTCTACCATTGGCGATATTTTGCGCGCCACTTCAAGGGCATATCCAACCACGATCTCAGTTTCGATCTTTTTAACGAGCCGCCCCGTCAGGCCTCCTATGAGGGGGCCTTCCAGGAACGGTACGTGGAGATCATCCAAGCTCTTACCTTGGCGATTTGGTCCGAGGATCCAGACCGGCTGATCTTTGTAGACGGCGTCAATGTCGGCACTGAGCCTGTGGAGGAGGTGGTCAACCTCCATCCGATGCAGGCTACGCACTGCTACCAGCCACTCGCGGTTACCCACTACACCGCCAGTTGGGTGGGAAAGGACCGCTTCGAGAGCTTTAAGACGCCTGTATGGCCGTTGACCGACGATAAGGGACAAGTGTGGGATCGCGCCAAACTCAAACAGGAGTATCTCGACAAGTACAAGCCGTTGACCGACCGTGGCGCGCTTGTCCACGTGTCGGAGTTTGGTTGCTATAACAAGACCGCCCACGAAGTGGTGCTGGCCTGGATGAGCGATTGCCTCTCGTTGTGGCACGAGGCAGGCTGGGGCTGGGCGGTGTGGAATTTCCGCGGTGACTTTGGCGTCATGGATAGCGGGCGCGCTGACGTTGCCTACGAGGATTTTCAAGGACACAAACTGGATCGTAAGATGCTCGAACTGTTGCGACAAAGCCCGGCCTGATCTCGGCCCGGAGCGTAGGCTAAGCAAGCTTGGTTCGTTTCTGTGCTGGGGAGGGGTGCCGGGAACAAGCCTTAGCCGTGGATTCCCGTATGACCAGTTCCGGTTGCAGGATCACTTGCTCGGGGTGAGGCGCCTTCGGATGACTGATCCGGTTGAGCAGGAATTCCGCGCCTACTTTACCCATTTCACGGAGGGGTTGGCGAACGGTGGTCAAGCTCGGAATGCCGAAGGGGGCGCTGAGTACGTCGTCGAAGCCGATGACGGACACGTCGTCGGGAACCCGCAATCCGGCTTCGTGGAGGGCGCGAATTGCGCCGACGGCAGCGATGTCGTTAAACGCGAAGAGCGCAGTGAAATTCCTGGTGCGCGACAACAGCGCCTTGACCGGGCCATACCCCAGGCCGGGCGACCAAATATTCTCCGTTAGCTTAATGAGTAGCTCCTCGTGAACCTCTATGCCGTAGGCGCGGGCTGTTTCCATAATCTCCCGCCAGCGGTAGTCCGAGTCGAGCGACCTATCCTGGCCCTTCATAAGCGCAACTCTACGGTGCCCCAGGTCGGCCAGATGTTTGAGTGCAAGACGAGCCGCCAGCGTTTGGTTCAGTTGAATATTCGTCACGCCGGCCATCGTCTCGTGTCCTGAAATGGAGACGATAGGTACCTCCGCCAGCAATGGGGTTGGGGTATTGACCAGAAGAAGCCCGTCGATGGACCGTTCCAGCAACATCTTCGGATACTTCTCCAGCAGCGAGGGCTGCCAGTAATGCGAGGCCAGGAAGTAAAAATACTTGGCCGCCATCAGATATTCTTCCACGCCATTCATGACCAGCGTAAAGTAGCCCTCGCTCATTTCTGAGACCAGCACTCCGACAGACATGCTGTGTTTCTTACGCAGCGACCGCGCGAAGTAGTTCGGCCGATAATGCAACTCGCTCGCTGCGGCCAGGATCCGTTTCCTGGTGGCAGGTGGGATCGCCTGCGCAGCCGGCGAGTCGCTCACCACGACCGATACGGTCGTGAGCGATAAGCCAAGATGGCTTGCCAACGTGCGTAGGTTTACGTCCGCGCTTTTTCCCGGTGCTTTTGTGCCGCTCAAGGGTTCTTCCAAGAAATCGCTTAGGGGAAGTAGCTACTTACTATAGCCCTGTCAAAACGGAACCTGTCCAACAGATTCTTTCGCCCAGTCGGTACGTCCCCTGAGCAAAATAATTTGCTTGACAGTTCTCAGATGATTGCGATCTACTCAGGCCGATCAATTTACAGAAACGTTTCTGCATTCTAACAAAATCGGTTCTGTAAAGTGCCTTTGATTGTTGGGCTTACGCCGTTCGACATAGAACAGCTTTGCGTTAGGTTGCCCGATCGAATGCGGGGCGCAACTGTTTCGTCGAAGTTTGTTTTCAAGGGTTTGAAAGTGAATTTGCGATTTTTTTGCGATGACCCTTTAGCCACGGGGAAAGATCGCCATGTTTGCGTCTGCGTTGCCATTGACAGCGCTCGCTGGCGTTCGTTAGTCTCCGCAATGGTTTGATCTCGCGACTCTATCTGGTTCTGAAGCGCGGCGAATAAACCGAGAGACCTGCCAAACCGCGCGAGCGGTTTAAGGCAGTCAAGACGGTAAAGATCAGTTTTTGTGGCTTTCTTTGGAGGAAATATGCGACGCCATCAGCAGTTGAGGCAGTCTGTTGCCTGCCAACCGACCCACTTCCCCTTCACTGATTTCGCAAGCCGCAACCAGTCGCTCGGCAGGCAGTCCACCAATCGTGGTCTTTTGCAGCCAGGCCTTTTCCTGCAGCTCGCGTTGCTGGCACTGCTCGCCGCGTTTTTTCCCTGCGCCAGGCTTCATGCCCAGACGGGAACCATTACAGGCGCGGTGGTCGATCCGACCGGCGCGGCGATACCCGGAGCTCAGGTCCAGATCATCAACCAGGCGACCGCCGACGTGTCGCGCCAAACGACCACTGACGCGAGCGGGACATTCCGCGCACTGAACGTGCCCGCAGGCACCTACAAGATCAAGGTGAGCGCCCCCGGGATGGAGGAGCTAGACCGGGATGGGGTGGTGCTGGATCAGGACCAGAGCCTCGGTCTAGGTAACTTGGCATTGACGCTGGGGCAGGCCACGCAGACCGTGACCGTCAGTACCCAAACCCCCCTGATCGACACTGCGACCTCAAACAATTCACAGGTCATCGACCAGCGGCAAGTTACCGAACAGCCGCTGAACGGGCGCGACTTCGAGTCGCTGATGACGACATTGCCCGGCGTGGTCACCAACAACAACTCGCAATTTCGCCTGGTGTTTAACCAGACCGATGACTTCTACGTCAATGGCATGCGCGGCACCGCCAATAACTTCTTTCTCGATGGCATCATCAACACCGACGTGGGTGCCAACGACGGCGAATATACCAACCTGAGCATTGACGCCGTGGGCGAATTCAAGACGCTCACCGGTAACTTCAACGCAGAATATGGGCGCAGCCCGGGGGTCATGATCCTGGTCAACACCAAGAGTGGCGGCCAGCACTTCCATGGCACGGCATACGAGTTCAACCGCAACACCGATTACAACGCCAACGATTGGTTCAGCAATCATAACGGTTCGCCACGATCGATTCTGAAGTTCAATCAATTTGGCGGCAATATCGGCGGCTATATTCCCATCCCCAAGGTCTCGCCCAGAAGCAACAAGAGAGCCTTCTTCTTCTTCAACTATGAGGGGACGCGCGCCAGCCGGCCCAACGGCGGTACTTCCTACGAAATGCCCCAGCCTTCGATGCTTGGCATTGGCACTCCGAATGGGGAGGCCAACCTCTCCCCCGTCTACCGCTCAGGCAATATGTGCGATTTTAATGGAACCTCAACCTGCACCCCGATTCACGATACCAATGGGAACCTGGTACAGAATGGGCAAGTCTTTGTGCCCGGGACGGTCACCTATGACTCGATCGGCGAGGTGCTGACTGGCACGCCTTATGCGGGAAACATCATCCCCGCCTCACAGTTCAACAGCCAGTACGCCGCGATGATCAAGTACTTCACTCCCGGCTACAAGGGAAGCTTCACTCATCCCACCTATAACAACGGATTCGGAGACGAGCAACAGATCAACTTCCAGGACACATATGTGTTCTACAAGAATCAATACGTAGCCCGTGTCGACTACAACTTTGGACCGAAAGCCAATGCTTTCTTCCGCTACGTGGATGACCGCCAGCAGGAGAGCGACGGCTACGGCATTTTCTCCGGGAACAGCTTCCCGGTTCTGCCTCAATACCGGAAAAAGCCTGGCAAGAGCTACGGCTGGAGCCTGGTGAACGTGATCTCCCCAACGCTGACCAATGAGGCGACTGTCGGCTGGCTACACCTGACTCAGGTCGTGGATATCGTACAGGGTACACCCAAGGCTTTGTACGATAAGTCGACCCTCGGCTTCACCTTCAGCGACATCTATCCGGCGACCAACACTCATGACCTCGCTCCCAACATCAATACCGGAGACGGCTACATCAACATCAGCCCCTTTCCTTCCGGTTGGACTTCTACCGGGAATACGGTTGTCGCTACGGACGATGTAACCAAGATCCTGGGCAATCACGTAATCAAGTTCGGTCTCTTTGCCGACCTGAACGAGAACGGGCAGGAAGGGACCTGGACGGAAAATCCAGCCCTGAACTTCGGGGCCAGCAATCAAAACGCTAACAACAGCAACTCGGGAATCGCGAACACGCTCCTGGGGAACTACACGACCGTCAGCCAATCGAACCTCTTCGCTTACGGCCACTTCCACTTCTTCCAATATGAGGCCTATGCCCAGGACACCTGGAAGGTGAGCCCGAGACTCACGCTCGACGCTGGCCTTCGTTGGGAATTCGTCGGCCCCACGTATACCACTTCGCCCTACCACGCGTATTACTTTAGCCAGCCCAACTACAATCCGGCGGACGCGGTAGCTATCAATATCGCACCTAATATTCCTGGGCAGGCTCCAACCCAGGGATCCATCATTGCCGGTTCCGGAAACCCTTACAACGGCATGGTCCAGGAGGGAACGCCAGGGTTCCCCAAGGGCGGACTGAATTATCGCTGGAACAACTTTGGCCCACGCCTTGGCTTTGCTTACGATGTCTTCGGGAACGGCAAGACTGCACTTCGCGGCGGCTTCGGCATCTTCTATGAGCGCTATGAACAAAATGTCTTCAACTTCGGAGGCGTCAGCAATCCCCCTACCGTCTATACGCCTACGATCTACGGTGGCAACATTGCGAATATCTCTCCCTCGCTGGCCAACGGAGCACCTCTCACTCCAGCGAGCGGCGTCCTGGGGACGAATCGATCGGGTCAGATTCCTACCACCTACGGCTACAACCTCGGTCTGCAGCGTGAGATGCCCTACAAGCTGGTCTTTGACATGAGCTACGTCGGCAATGTGAGCCGGCATGAGATGTATCCCACGCAACTGGAGCAGTTGCCGCTGGGGACCACCACCAGCACGAATATCCTCTCCACGGTCAACAACGTGTCGGCGGCGATCCTGCCCTACAAAGGCTATAGCTCCATCCAATACGACACCTTCGGAGCCAGCAGCTCCTACAACGCGCTGCAGGTCAAGGTATCTCGCAGGTTCAGCAACCAGCTCACCTTTAATGCGGACTATACCTGGGCCAAGGCGATCGATTTGGACGACGTCGACAATGATCAGAACGTCTTTCCGGACTACACGCAACTTCACAAGTTTTACGCTCCTGCAGGCTTCGACCGGCGGAACGTCTTCAACTTGCAATATGTCTACACCCTTCCCCAATTCAAGGGCTCTAACAAGTTGGTGCAGCTTACCGCCGGCGGTTGGGAGTTGTCGGGGGTAACCCAGTTCTGGGGTGGAACTCCCTGCCTCAGCGGCGGCGGCACCGGCGCGACCACGGATGACGCCTGCGACGTCGGCGTCAGCGGGGGCGGCAACTTAGGGAATGGAGGATTCGGCCACATCCGTCCCGACTACCTCGGCGGTCAGATCATAACCTCTCACAGCCACAGTCAGCCGGCGGGTCAGTTCCCCATGTGGTATAACCCGGCTGTCTTTGCAGTTCCCGCCAATGGCAGCTTCGGCAACTTCCACCGCAACTCGATTTACGGCCCGGGCGTCGATAACTGGAACATGTCACTCTTCAAGAACTTTAACTTCACGGAAAACACCCGGATTCAGTTGCGGTTCGAGGCCTATAACATCTTCAACCATACCCAGTGGGGAACCATCAACCAGAACATGTCGGCGCCGACAGCTGGTACGCCGTTCTCAGGCGGCAACGCCGGTGCCTCTGGCCAGATCACAACTGCACGTGATCCCCGTCTGTTGCAACTCGGGGGTAAGTTCTACTTTTGACCACGTTTGGTCTCCGAAAGGCCGGGCTCAAGCCAACATGAGCCCGGCCATTTTTTTTTGCTAAGCCTGATCTAAACTTATGCCAACGATCTCTTCATGAAACTCCTTGCGTCCGCCATTGCAATCGCTCTTATCCTCTCCACAAATCCTGGCTTCGGTATGGGTGCGGACACGGCTAAGCAGATCTTCGAAGCGGCAACGCAGGCGTTGAACTCAGGCGATTATCCGGCGGCGGAGGCAGGTTTCCGCAAGGTTCTGGAACTCGATCCGCGCAACGTCAGCGCGCTGGCGAACCTCGGCGTCCTGTATTCCAAAACCCATCGCTATGGGCAGGCAATCGAGACCTACCAGCGGGCACTTCGCATTGCGCCTCAACTACGTGAAATCCAACTCGACCTTGGCCTCGCCTACCTGAAGCAGGAAGACTACAGCCATGCGTTACCGTACTTCAGGCAGCTTCACAACCGGTCTCCGGCCGACCATCAGGCCGCCATGCTTCTGGCTACATGCCTCACCTTCAGCGGTCATCCTCAGGAAGGGCTCAGCTTATTGAAGCCATTGACCGTAGGGGAAGATTCGGACCCGGCAGCACTCTATCTCCTTGGCGTCGCCTATGCGCGGGCGGGACAGGCGCAACAGGCGCAAGACGTATTCACCAGGCTTTTTTCGAGTAGCGCGACCCCCGCGCAAGCGAATTTCCTGTTGGGCCGCGCATATTACGATGCGGCGCAATTCCGGGAAGCGGAGCAGGCCTACCAGGCAGTACTGCGAGCTGACGCCGCGTTTCCTGGGGCTCACCGCGAATTGGGCAAAGTGTACATCAGTCTGCAGCAGAACGCGGAGGCCGAAAAGCAGTTGAAACAAGCAATTGGAGCAGCCCCGCAGGATGCAAGCGCCTTCTATTTTTTGGGCGCTCTCCTGGTGCAGTCGCAGCGCTATCAGGAAGGCATGTCCTACCTTGAGAAGGCGCAGAGCATGACGCCCGATTCATGGGCAACGTACTTCTATATGGGGAAGGCGCAGTTGCAGCAGCATGACACAGCAGCGGCTGTGCGCCTGCTTCGCCAGGCCACAGAGATGAATCCTGAGGACTCGGGATCGTTCTACCTGCTTGCCCGGGCTCTGCGCTCCGAAGGCCATACACAAGAGGCGGATGCGGCCATGCAGCACGTAGTGCAACTGCATACCTCGGCGCTGGACGCGGAGAAACATGCGTTGAAGGATGCCGGTGTCGTAGGTGCACGCTGACGGTCGAATCTCTCTTCAGGTTATGGATGCAGGACGAGAGTCTGCTCCAGAAGGGCGTAACCGCGCCTAAACCACCGCAACATCCCTCTCTAGAAAAGAAGCTTCAAGCCAAACTGGATCTGCCGCGCAGTAGTCGCGGTCGCGCTCACGACGCCGGCAGTGGACGACTGTGCGACCGCTGCCGTGGGAGTTTTCGGCGTTGGACCCGAACTGAACACGACGGCGTTTGGCGTAGTGAAGTTGGAGTGGTTGAGGACGTTGAAGAACTCCGCGCGGAACTGCGCACGCAGCCGCTCATGGATGGTAGTGCTCTTGGCCAGGGCGAGGTCCAGTTCCGAGAGCCCCGGGCCCGTGAGCGTATCGCGGCCGACGTTGCCGAAGGTGCCAGAGTACGGCGCGGTGAAGGCGGCGGGGTTGAACCATTGGTTCACCGTCTTCGCGTAGAGCGGGCCATGAAAGCCCGGAGTGACGCTTGGGCGAATGGGGTTGCGCGTGTCTCCGTTGCCGGTCGGGTTGTAGCCAAGCTGCGGCGAGAAGGGGAAACCGCTCTGCAGCGTCGCGATACCGCTGGCCGACCACCCACCGAGGAGTTGCCGCGTCACAGGGTTCGCCAGCGAGCCGCTAAAGGGTAGCTGCCACGTGCCATTGATAGCGCCGGCGTGGCGGATGTTGGTGGCCGCCGGTCCGTAGTCCAGCGCCGGATTTCCCGGATACATCACGAAGGCCGGTGTGTTCGCGGAGACGCTCGTGTTCCAGGCCGAGCCGTCGTCCAGGTTGCTGGCAAAGGTGTAGACGCCGCGCAACTGCAGCCCATGCGACAACTGTCGCCGCACGTCGGCCTCGAGCCCGTTGTAGCTGCTTATGCCTTGTGAAACCCAGGAGGTTGTGTTGGCCACGTGGGGGTTGGCCTTGGTCGTACTCGGGTAGAAGACAGTCCCTGGCGCAAGCGTAGAAGGGCACCCCGGTGCGGGGCAAACTACGGTCGCGGGCGTGTTCTGGTCCTCCGAGAGGATCTGGTGGTACCCATGCGAACCGATATAGCCGATAGTGAGCGAAGTAGCAGGCGCGATCTGCTGCTCGACCTTCAGTGTCCAGGCCAGCACGGTCGGCGTGGCGATGTTGGGCTGCACGTTGCTTGGCGAGATCTGTCCGCTGCCCGTGACCGTGCCGCTGGCGAGGCTGGCCAGCTTGTCCACCGTGGTGTTGCTGAACGACAGCGTGGTGTTGAACGGCGCGGTCTGGTCAAGCCGGTAATCCAGCGTATCAAGCAGCGCGCGGTGCACGCCGAAGTTCGCCCGCAGAGCGGTCTTGCCGTCACCGAAGACGTCGTAGGCCAGCCCGATGCGCGGCTCCGGCATGAACTTCGCGCGGTTCTCCGAGAGGGCGGAACCGCCGATGGTGGGATTCGTGTTGATGACGCCGTTAGTAAAGCCGTAGTTCGACGCGCGGTTGTGGGCCTCATTCCAGCCGTCAGTCGATTCGGAGCGGAAGCCCGCGCGAAGCTCGAGGCGCGGCGTCACCTTCCAGGCGTCCTCGATAAAGCCCGCTGCGAAAAGTGAGCGCCAGCCAAGCTCCGTCGGCGAAGGTACAACCGTAAACGTCGCTACGCTTCCCTTGAGGAAGCTGCTGAGGGTCGAGAAAGATGCCTGCCCATACTGGTTTTGCGCCAGGTTATCGTTCGACTGCAGCCGCTGCAGCCATACGCCAACCTCCAGCTGGTGCCGTCCGCGGGTCCAGAAAACATGTTCATCGACGGTGAAGAGGTTACGCACTGCCTGGTTATTGCTGCCGGTGTTTGCGCCCGCCAGCGTGACCTGGGATGCGCCATTTGACGCGGTGCTTCCCGAGATCACAATCGCGCCCACCGGCTTGTCCGCGACCCAGCCAGACACCGGCACGGGCACCTCGCCAGTGAAGTAGTACGCCGCCCGCGAATAGCCGATGCGGAGAGTATTGAGCAGGTTGGGCGAGAAGACGTGCTGCTCCTGAGCACTCAAGACCTGCTCGCGCAGCCGCTCGTAGATCGTCGAGTCAGGGTTCTGCGAAGGAGTATTCGCGTCGCTGTCATCCGCGGTATACACGCCGAAAAGCAGATCGTTCTGGGTCAGATTGGCATCGATCCGCGCGGTGCCAAAATCCTCGCGAATACGCTGCGGCGGATTGGCGAATGCTTCCGCGATGCCGCTCTTCGAGCCATCGGGGTTGAGCAGCTCCGGGCCGTTGGCGACCGGCCATAATGCAAGCAGCGGCTGCACGATGGGTATGGCTGCCGCACGCGAGGCATTGTCCGGCACGAAGCTGACCGCGCTTAGACCGAGATGCTGCCGATAACCTTCGTAGTTACCAAAGCCGAAGAGCTTGTCATGGCGCAAAGGGCCGCCGAGGGCGGCGCCGAAGTTATTGCGCTGAAACGCCGGAATCTGCGCCTGGTCGAAGTAATTGCGCGCGTCCAGTGCGCTGTTGCGCAGGAACTCATAGACGGAGCCGTGGAGTTTGTTTCCTCCTGACGCGGTGATGATCGATACCTGCGCCCCCGTCCGCTTGCCGTAATTCGCGCCATACGTATCGCTGACCACGTTGAATTCGCGGACTGCGTCCACCCCAAGCAGCTGCCCGCTGGTGCCCCCAGGAGTCACGTTGATCAGCGAAGCCCCGGTGTACTCAATGCCATTCAGCAGGAAGAGATTGTCCTGGGGTCGCCGTCCCGAGACGGAGTACATGTTGCCGACGGAGGAGTTCGACGTGCCCACGCCGCCCGAACGCTGCGTGGTGTAGCTGACTGACGCAGGATTCAGTTGGATAAGCTGGTCGAAGCTGCGGCCATTGAGCGGCAGCTCCTTGACCTGCCTCTCATCGACGAGTCCTTGCGTTTGCAAGGTTGAGGTGTCAACGGTGGCAGGGGTGTCCACCACGGAGACGCTCTGTTGCACACTACCAACGGTGAGCACGAGGTGCAGGTGGATGCTCTGGCCAACGGTGAGCGCAATTCCGGTGCGATCGAGCGGCGCAAAGCCATCCCGCGAAACAGAGACGGTGTACACGCCCACAGGGATGGAGGGTGCGGAGAATGCGCCGCTATCCGCCGTGAGGAAGCGGCGTTCGCCGCCGGTCTCATCATTGCGGATGAGCACTGCGGCCCGCCCCACCGCGGCGCCAGCGGGGTCTACGATCTCGCCGGCAATCGTGCCCCCAACCATCTGCGCCATGGCGCCAGGCGCGCACCACACAAGAGCAAGGAGGGCAGAGATCAAGCTATATCGAAGAAGAAGTTGCAAGTTGCCCATGAGTAACTCCTGGAAAAAATCTTCGCCGCACACGGTTGGAAGAAGCGATGGAAAGCAGGCTACTGGCGGTTGCTACAACAAGGCGCGAGGCCGCGCCGCAAGACGGAAGCGCGAGATGCAAATCTGCGTATGCGAATAGCGATGTTCACGTGCGGATGTCCTGAACGATGTTGATTGGAGAGGGGGTGCTGCTACTTAAGAAGCGCTAAGCAGCTCTGCTTGGTTGCGAGTCTAGCGCGAACAACAACAGCTAGCCTGCGCCGAGGAGGCGCGGCAACAACACACGGGGTTGCAGATTGCAGGAATCACAGCCAAATAATATCAGAACTCGCTGCTGACCACCAATCCAGTAACCCCTGTAAGAACTTTTTGGCCCTGGTAACCGCAGCGAGATCTTCGTCTGCGCTCGTCCGCCGTTCCCTTTACCTTTACCGCACCTTCAGCAGAGTAGAGGAATCGCAGCGTGGTGTTGGGCAGGATCTGCAGAGCCGTAAAGAGAGGGTGCCTATCATCGGCACCCCAGATTCGTTTCACCTTCGGCCAGCAACAGCAGGCCCGCTGCCATCATTGGACGGCAAGCCTCATGACATGATCGCGTCCGAAGCGGGCGGGAGAACGTACGAGGTGGGCTGCGGGTCGTGATGCAGGCCGGGCAGGAGCTTCCTTCCCTTATCGCTGAGCAGGAGATAGGCGCCAAGGAATATAACGAGCAGGACCACTACGCTAATGATTACGATAAGAAGAAAGTTAGGTTTCTTTGTGTCCTCGGGATTTTCAGTCATGTGAATTGGATGCCTCTTGAAAGATCAAATAAGAGCGAAATCGATCACTCTAGAGTAGAGGTGAAACTTGCTTTAGTGTTCCGGTGAGTGGGGAGCGAAGGTAGTCCACCGGTAAGCTTCCGCAGCATGGGGGCCGGGCGGCGCAGTCCACAAGTCGGCGCTGATCCCATTCAGGTCGTAGACAATCTTTCCGTCCTTGATCGTAAGTTCGCAGACAAGCTTCTGTTTGCCGTCCAGGCGTTTGTTGAGCATGTCTGTGAAGCCAAAGTTACCGTTTTCCAGGCGGAGCACCGCGACATCGGCGATGGACCCCTCGGAGAGGTTGCCAAGTTCCTCGTGGCGTATCTCATGCGCCGGGTGGGAGGTCATCTCGGCGACTATCTCCTTCAGCGGAACATTCAGCGCCATGATCTTGTCGGCGACATTGAGCTCATTCTTCATAGCCCCATTCATGCTGCCGATATGCAGATCAGTGGAGATGGAGTCGGGGATGAAGCCCGCCTTGATCATGGGCACGGCGAGCGACCACTTGAAGCTGCCCCCACCCTGACCCACGTCGAAGTAGATGCCCCGCTTGCGGCCTTCGATAAAGGCCTTGCTGGGGCCTAAGGTGACGGGATCCTGTTCGTGGCGAAGCCCCGAGTACATATGGGTGTAGATGTCGCCGGGCCGTAGTTTCTTGGTCAGGAGGTCGTAGAGAGGGCGAGTAGCCGGATGATCGACGCCGAAGTCGACCATCACGGGGATGTTAGCCTTGGTTCCAGCGATGACGGCCTGCTCCACCGGCGTCCACCCTGGACCTTCAAAGTGCGCGGTCTTGATGCCGACGATTGTCTGAGGGTATTTGAGTGCCATGGCTGCGGTGGCTTCTCCGTCCATGTCCGCGGTGTTTTGCTCGTACTTCGGACCACGCATGCCGGCGCCGACGATGTTGAGCATGGCAAAGACTCGTGTCTTGGAGCGATCGATGATGCGGTTCTTGAAGTCCTCAAAGTTCCGCCAACCGGAGCAGCCCGCGTCGACCACCGTCGTGACGCCCACGCGGAAGGTGAAGCCATCGGGGGGGACGCTATTGTCGCCCGCATAGGAGTTGCGCTCGCCCGTGCCGGCGTACACGTGAACGTGAATGTCGATCAGTCCTGGGGTGACGTACAGGCCCTTGACATCGACCGTCTTAAGCGCCTCGCTGGAGGGAATGTGCGCGGCGACCCTGGCAATCTTGCCGTCTTTGATAGCGACGTCCATCACAGCGTCGATATGGTTCTTATCGTCGAGCACATGTCCGCCGTGGAGCAGGAGATCGTACATCGGCGCTTGCTGCGCGAAAGCGTTAACGCCGGCGGCAAGCGCGAGCGTGATACAGCAGCGGGAGAGAATGTCGCGCACAATCATATTCATCATCGATTCCTAATTTACCCCCATAACGTAGCGGCAGGTGATCGAAAGTTCAGGGAATTCTCTTCGCGGTGCTTCCTATCGTGCTAAACATCATGGCGGCTTGATCGGGAACTTGTCTCTTTTAGAAACGTGGACTCAAGGCCGTCATGCTAGATCGTCTTGAGAGCCATGCTTCTCGGTTCGTGCACCAGCGCAACTTTCGCCTTCCGGCCTAGGTCACCAGTTGTGGGATCTGCGGTCACCCTACTGATAGACCCCCTCACGCCATCCAGAACGAACACGCTCTTCCCATCGGGCGCGGCTGTAATCCGGGTCGGCGTCACCTCTCCGAGCAAAATATGCTGTGCGCGTGAGAGCATACCGCTCTCCACGTCGATGCGCCACCCACTCAACTGGTTCCGCGTTGCTTGCGTCGTGTAGAGCATGCGGCCTGACGGATGCAGGGCAAGAGCATGGGAAGAGGGGGCGCCCCCAGCGGACCCTGGGAATGACAGCCGCTGGATCCTCTCACCCACACTTCCGGATACCGCGTCGTAGCGGTAGCAAGCGAGCGTGTTCTCCAACTCATGCCATGCATAGAAAGTCGTGCCGGCATGATGAAGCGCGCACGCGCCAGGGCCACTCCCTTCACCAGCAAACTGCTGCATCCGTCGCCTCAGTCTGCTGTCTTCCACCGCGAACACGCTCAGCCGGTCACTACCGAAATCGGACGAGAGCAGATAGCGCCCGGTTGGGTCGAAGAGCAGCGTATGGGGATGCGCCGATGCCTGCAACTGCGCGTGCCGCCCGCAGCCTGCCTCCTTATAAATGCTGCTCGGACGGCCAATGCTGCCGTCCTCCGCAATCGGAAGGAGGTTGTAAAGTCCGCCGCCGTAAGCCGCTACGGCGAGCAGCTTTCCATTCGGGGACAGGGCCATGTGCCGCGGGTGGGTTGCCGAGAGCGAGAGCGGTTGGCGGCCGAGCAGCGTCAACCGGCCGTCCCCAGGATCGATGTTGAAGGCTTCGACGGCGCCCCGCGGAAGTCCCTCGTGTACATCGACTTCATTGGCCACGTAAAGCGTCCGCTGTGCCGGGGAAAGCAAAATGCAGGCAGGCGCGCGGCTGGGTACACGCTGTATCCTCGACCAGACCTGGTCCCGCAAAGAGAAGACATGCAGCGAGCCTTCGCCGCAGGCCACATAGGCAAACGCCGATTGCCGGACCTGCGTGGCAGCCAGGCTTTGCTGCAGTTGCTGGGACGCGACCATGCCTGCAGCCCCGCGCACGAAGTCACGGCGTGTCCATCTTCCGCGCAGTGTTCGAGAATCAGGCTGCATAGCTAATCCTTCTAAGCGCGGATCGACATCTTGTGATGAAAAATATTGTTCGTGTCATAGCGCCGCTTCACCCTCTGCAGAAATGGGTAAAGATCCTGGTCGCCCCAGTAGAGCTGCGGCCAGAAGGCGTAGGAGAGCATGTCGCCATCCGGATAGTTGATGTAGCAGCCTTCGTAGTATTCGTTGGGATAGGGAGTGCCGGCGTACCGCGGCTCCACATGCAGGGAGTAGAGGTCCGTATAGAACTCGCGCATCCACTGCAAACGGCCCGCATCTTCTTCCGGGTGGTCCCAATATTGCTGAAACTGCAGCTTCATGATCGACGAGCGCTGGCAGGCCGAGGTGACCTCGGCCAACCCCTTCGCATTCGCGGCTCCGCCATACGAGTCGACCGCCATCACCGATCCACGTAGGTCGACGCCAGGAACCGTGCGTGTCAGGTGCTTGTAAGCACACTTCGCTTCCGCGAGGGTAAAGTTCTGTTTCATGTACGAGGATTTGTAGGCGGCGCGTCCGCTGTGCTCAGTCCCGCTGCCGCCGATCGTGGCGTCGAGCCACAGTAGCCGCTCGATGCTGTATCGTCCCATACGCTCACGAGACGCCGGGTTGCGCGGTGGAAAGCGCTTATCGCCCGACGCTGATGAGGTTGTCTCTAACGGACCGAAATCCTGAAAGCGATCGAGAAATTCCTCCATTGGCTTCAGGTTGTCGCAGCGCCCATCCGGGTTGCAGAACTGCAACGAGAGACCAAATCGACCGGCGGAGGCGTGCGTTAGCCCGAGCCCGGCAAAAAGTCCCCAGGTTTCCGGTTCGCGCCCTCGCTTAGCCCAGTAGTCCCCGAATGCCATGACGATGGCGGTGAAGTTCTCCTCGGTCATGGTTTTCCAGTCAAAGGAGAGGTGGGCATTCGTTACTTCAAATGGAGCCACTGGCAAACGGTCGAAGAGAAAGCCGGTGACCACTCCAAAGTTCCCGCCACCGCCGCCGCGACAGGCACGAAACAGATCGAGCTCATGGTCTTTGTCGACGCGCCGGAGGGCGACATGCCCTTTGCTATCGACGGTGAGGATCTCGACTGCCGAAAGCCAATCGACGGTGAGACCGTGCAATCGCGATAGCACTCCAAAGCCGGCGCCGGTGATGTGCCCGCCGGCGCCTACCGAGTAGCAGCTGCCTGCGGGAATCGTCACCCCATAACGCTTGTATAGGTCGAGGTAGACTTCGCCCAGCTGCTGCCCCGGGCTTATGCGGTAGCGCTCTCCGTCTCCTGCGTGGGCAACACTGGTCAGCAGGCTCAGATCCAGGATCGCGCCCCCCGGGTTGTTGACCACGAAGTCTTCGTAGCAGTGGCCGCCGCTGCGAATCGTCGGGCGCAAGCCCGCGCTGACGATGCGCTGCAATGCTTCGGCCGCTTGCTCGGCGGTCTCGCACAGTTCGATTTCGGCGGCCGCTTCGGCCTTGTTGTCCCAGCGCAGATTGCGGCTTCGCCTCAACATCGCGTAGCGCGCGTCAGTGCGAGTAATCTTGATGGCCATCGAGAACACAAACCTCAAGCGGCTGAGTTTTTAGGCGTTAAAGCGGTTTCACGATAGGCGTACCCGGTGCAAATGCCTCACACGGGGCTTTTCACCAAGAAAAGCCCCACATCACTGAGGCCGGATAGGACACAGTAATCGTGAAACCGCTCTAGAACAGGTTATTCGAAGTATAGCCTGCGTTCCGTGCCACCAGCCAGACGGCCAGGAGGGCGAACTGTGCGCAGAAGATGGATTCCATCGAAATCCAAAACAGAGACGCCCCGGTGGCACGATGCGCAAATGCCAGCAGAAGACCTAGGAGCACCACCAGGCAAACCATGCCAGCGCGGTAACCGTACCGTCCAGGCGTGAGGATGAGCGTGGGGTGCGGGGGTAGTTGGCAGGCGACCCTGGCGGCAAAATCAGCGGGGATGTCGGGCTTAGGCGCTATCTCAAGAGCGCGAATGATCCTTGTTTCCAGCAAGGACTCATTCACTTCGTGCTTTGCCATGTCGTTCTCCTTTCAACTCCCTGCTGCCGCTGGATGCCTTCGCGAAGTTTCTTCCGTCCTCGATGCAGGTGCGTTCGGACAGTGCCAATCGGCAGTTGGAGCGAATGGGCGATCTGCTCGTAACTTCGCTCCTCCTGATGGTAGAGCACCAGAACAGTTCTTTCCACCGGGCTGAGCTGTTGCAACTGATACTCCACAGAATACCGAAACTGTCTCTCGGCAAACTGCTGCTCAGCGTTGGGGCTGGGATGTGGGAGGCGATCTTCCCAGTCGGCCTCCTCGTCAGAGAAGGAGACGAGGGGGCGCTCGTCACGGCGGCGCCGCTTCCACTCATCCTGCGCGACGTTGGCGATGATGCGATAGAGATAGGTGCTGAGCAGGGCTTCGCCACGAAAGGCTGGAAGCGCCCGGTAGAGGCGTAGAAAGACCTCTTGTGCGAGATCGTCGATATGTTCGCGGCTACCGGTAAGGCGCATGAGCGTGCTAAAGACCATGGTCTGATGGTCTCGGACGATCTGCTCGAAGCTGAGGTCGGCGGCCTGCAAGGAGAGTCAGACTGTGAATCTCGCTGAAAGTTTCATACTGGAGGTGAAACTCTCAACGAGACACACAGTCTAAGGCGGGCAGAAAGGGAGGTAAAGCTTATGGATTGGCATTGGAGCCCGCTCATGATACCGCTGGGGGCATTTGTGGTTGCGATCGT
>Ga0182015_10003565_pt1 | contig 17350 bp, 16 predicted proteins | sample 712P3MmetaG_FD_120478 | JGI IMG/M metagenome (GOLD analysis project Ga0182015, IMG submission 120478) | Permafrost microbial communities from Stordalen Mire, Sweden - 712P3M metaG | ecosystem: Environmental > Terrestrial > Soil > Wetlands > Permafrost | place: Sweden: Stordalen | collected... | reverse complement strand
CGGCGATGCCGGGCAGGCTGACTTTATTCTGGCGCGGGCGGATCTGGTGAAGGGGAAGATCGACGATGCGGAGGCGGCGTTTCGCGGTACGCTGACGGCGACGAAGGATCCACGGACGCTGGCGTGGTCGCACATTTATCTGGGGCGGATTCTGGATGTGGAAGAGAAGCGCGACGATGCGGTGCACGAATACGATGCGGCGTTGTCCGTGCGCGACGGGCAGCCGGATACGAAGCAGGCGGCGGAAACGGGATTGAAGACGCCGTTCTCGCTGCCTCATCGGGCGGCGGCGCCGGGCGACGATGGTGGGGCCAAGGATGACGGCAATGATGGCGATCAGGATTCGCCGAAGCCGACGGCTCCGGTGACGCCGCCTCATCCGCAGTGACGGCTCTGCAATAATTGCGGAAGTAGCCTGCTCATGGAGTTCTCGGCACAATCTCCTAAAACGTTGAACGAGATGCCTTCGGCTGGCGATCCCGCCGCGGCCGATTCTGGTGTGACCGATCCTGTTGCTATTGAGGAACTGGAAGCAACGCTGGCGCACCGTTTTGCGCAGGCGGAGTTGCTGGAGCGCGCGCTGACGCACAGCTCACTGGCGCATGAGCGGGGCGCGGCTGAGCCGGAGCGGGAAGACAACGAAACGCTGGAATTTTTGGGCGATGCGGTCGTGGGGATGATCGCTGCTGAGTATGTCTTTCGCCGTTATCCGGAACTTTTGGAGGGAGATTTGACGCGTCTGCGCGGCGCGCTGGTGAGCCGGCGGCATCTGGCGGAGGTGGCTGCGGAGTTGAAGCTGGGGAAGTATTTGCTGCTGGGGCGAGGCGAGGAGCACAGCGGTGGACGGGCGAAGACCGCGCTGCTGGCGAACGCGATGGAGGCGGTGATCGGCGCTATTTATCTGGACGCGGGACTGGAGGCGGCACGGAAGCTGATCGAGGCGCGGGTGATTGCTCCGGTGATTGGTCCGTTGCGCCAACAACTGACGGCGAGTGGCGGGATGGGAGATTTTAAGTCGGCGCTGCAGGAGCTTTTGCAGGCACAGAAGCAGGGGCAACCGGATTATCGGACGACGGGCGAGGACGGTCCGGATCATCGGAAGCAATTCTTTGTGGAAGTGCGGGTGGGTGGGACTGCGTTGGCGGAAGGCGAGGGCCGGACGCGGAAACATGCGGAGCAGGATGCTGCTCGGCGGGCGATTGACAAATTGCGGGGTGACAATCTGCAGGTTGCGGGGGAGGCGGAATGAGCGCGCCTTCGCAGTCGACGCCTCCAGACACCGTGCGGCCTCCGGAGCCGGCGGCGGATGCGGCCGCGGTTGCTGCCGGCTCGGCTGCGGATGGGGAAAAAACGGGCGCGGAAAAGACGGGCGGGGAGAAGATGGCCAAGCGGTCGACGATGGTGATCTTTCCTGGCTTTTGGGAAATCACTCGGTCGCTGCTGATCGTGCTGGTGATCGCGCTATTCGTGCTCACATTTATTGTGCAGCCGTTTCGGATTCCTTCAGAGTCGATGGAGCGGACGCTGCTGGTGGGCGATTTTCTCCTGGTGAACAAGGCGACGTTTGCGCCGCAAGGGAACTGGGGATGGCTTATCCCTTATCGCGAGGTTGAACGCGGCGATGTGGTGGTGTTTCATTTTCCGCCTGATCCGCCGGAGCATGTGGTGAAGCGGGTGATTGGTGTGCCTGGGGACCACATTCATCTGGAGAATGGTTTGGCGTGGGTGAATGGGCGGCGGCTGGATGAGCCGTGGGCAGTTTTCGAGCCGGCCTATCCGGATGATTTTCGCGACAGCTTTCCGACGCAGTTGTATACGGATCCGGGAGTGGATCCGCGATGGTGGATGGAGATGCGGCGCGAAGTACGCGAGGGAGATCTGGTGGTGCCGGACGGTGAGTATTTTGTGCTGGGGGACAATCGCAATTTCAGCCGCGACAGCCGCTACTGGGGCTTTGTACCTCGGGATAACATCGTGGGGCGGCCGTTTGTTATTTATTTCTCTTTGCGTGAGCCTTCGGCGACGGATGTAGCCGAGCTGGCGGATGATAGACTCGGACAGAAAAACAATCCCTGGGACAGGATCATGGAATTCGCGCGCTGGAATCGAGTGATGCGGGTGGTTCGCTGAGGGCACCCAAGATAAAGCTGATGGAAGAAGTCGAAGACACGCAGGCAAAACATAAGCATGAGGAAACTCCGCTGGAGGCGTTCGCTTCGATTTGCGGGGTGCTGGCGGTAGGGCTGTTCGTGCTGACGTTTGTCTTTCAGAATTTCGCGATTCCTTCGTCATCGATGGTGAAGGCGCTGCTGGTGGGCGATCACGTTCTGGTGGACCGGATTACCCTGGCTCCGCCGGCGAAGTGGGCGCCGTTTGTGCACTACCGCGATGTGCAGCACGGCGACATTATTGTGTTCTACAAGCCGACGCTTGAGGCGAACGGCGAACATCTTTTTCTGGTGAAGCGGGTGATGGGTCTGCCGGGCGATCACCTTCATCTGCGCGCTGGAATTGTTTATCGGAATGGCGTGGCGCTCGATGAGCCTTACGCGGGCAAGCCGACGGATTTTGACTATCAGGCGTATCGCGACGATTTTCCTTCTGTATCACCCTACAGCAGCGGTGAAGTAACGGCGGAGTGGGCGGAGGCGCTGCCCGGGTACATTCAGGGGCAGGATTTGGTGGTTCCCCCGGGGATGTATTTCGCGATGGGGGACAACCGGACGGTGAGCCTGGACAGCCGGTACTGGGGATTTGTGCCGAGGGCGAATATCGTAGGGCGTCCGCTGTTTGTCTACTGGTCTTTCGAAACGCCGGAGTCGGAGCAGGATAAGACGTCGATGGGGGATCGGATTGGGTGGATCCTGCATGAGACGATTCACTTCTTCGACGGGACACGCTGGAGCCGGACTTTCCACCGAGTGAAATAGCTATGACTCCGCTGGAGGAGACGGTGTCCTCCGATGAGAGGTACGAACCGAGGCGTCCGCCGTGGCGCGCGCTGGCGATCGCCGCGGTTGTGATCCTGCTGGTGGTGGGGGCGATATTTCTGCCGCCGCTGATCAATCTTGGAAAATACAGGCGGTCGATCACCGCGAGTATGTCGGAGGCTCTGGGGCGTCCGGTATATGTGGGCGGAATGCAGCTGCGGCTGCTGCCGATGCCGGGCATCGTGATGAGCGACTTCACGGTGGATGAGGATCCGGCCTTTGGTTATGAGCCGGCGCTGCATGCCACGTCGGTGGTGGCGGCACTGCGGTTGAGCTCGCTGTGGCGGGGGCGGCTGGAGGTGAGCCGCATCAGTCTCGACGAAGCAAATCTGAATTTGGTGAAGAAGGGCACGGGCGAGTGGAGTATTGGGCCGGTGCTGCTGCGGGCGTCGCAGATTCCGAATGCGCCGACGGGGGCGCGGCACGTGAGCAGTCGGCCGCGGTTCCCTTATATCGAAGCGACGAATGCTCGGATCGATTTCAAGGATGGGGCGGAGAAGAAGCCGTTTTCGCTGATGAACGCGGAGTTTTCGATGTGGCAGGCGAATGCGGATGAGTGGCGGTTGCGATTGAAGGCGCAACCGGTGCGCACGGATCTGCAACTGCATCTTTCGGACACGGGCGAGGTGAACGTGGAGGGGTCGCTGCGGCGCGCTGCGGCGCTGGACGCGATGCCGGTGGATCTGGAGGCGGAGTGGAGCGGCGCGCAACTGGGACAGGTGACGCGGCTCATTGCGGGGATGGATAGCGGATGGCGCGGCGACGTAGATGTGACAAGTACGATTCGCGGGAGCCTTGGCGATTTGCAGGTGCAGTCGCGGGTTAGGGTGGGAGATTTGCGTCGGCAGGAACAGCAGCCGGTGTCGGTGGTGGACGTGGATGCAAGCTGCCGAAGCGAGTATCGACGCAGCGAGCACACGCTGGACAACATTACTTGCTTCTGGCCGATTGCGAGCGGACATCTTTTGCTGACGGGGAGGGTGCAGGGATTGGGGGCACCGAAGGCGAATCTGCAGCTGGAGATCAATAAAATTCCGGCTTCGTTTCCGGTGTCGATTTTGGGATTGATGCGGCCGGGGGCACAGAATGTTTCGGCTGCGGGAATTGTGAACGGGAGTTTTCAGCTGACGACGAGCGAACGGCCTGTGCTGACGGGCGATGCTTTAGCTACGGGGGTTTCGCTGCGCTATCCGGGAGGGTCCGTGACGTTGCCGGCGATGCATTTTGTGACTCTGCCGCCTGAGGGGGCAGCGACCGCGAAGGTTCAGCATGCTGTGGCGGGGCCGGCGGAGAATGCGATTCAGCTGCAGCCGTTGACGATTCCGATGGGTGAAACTGAGCCGGTCGCTGTCGAGGCACGCTTCACGCGAGCGGGATTCGAGATGCATCTGACGGGACGGGCTTCGCTGGCGCGGATGATTCCCGCGGTTGCAAATCTTTGGCTGCTGGAAAATGCGATGGGGGTGGTGGCGCCGAAGGGACGGGCGACGCTGAATCTGACCACTACAGGCAAATGGATGCGGCCGCTGGCGGGGATAGGCGCGGGGATTGGGACGACGGGGACGGTCCAGGTTGAAGGGGTGCAGCTGAAGCCGGCTTTTCTGCCTGCGCCTGTGGATGTGGAATCGGCGCAGGTGGATCTAACGCCGGACGAGATTACGTGGCAGGACGTTGCGTTCACGTACCAGAAAATGCCGATGCAGGGATCGATTCGGTTTCCTGCGACATGCAACCAGCCGGTTGCATGTCCGGCGACGTTTACATTGGCGCCGGGACTGCTGAACGCTGCGACGATGGAGGCGGCGGTTGGCAGAGGCGGGAACGGTTTCTTTGGGCAGATTTTGACGAATGCATTGGGCGAGCAGCTCTCGGCGTGGCCATCATTTGAGGGCGAGATTCGGTGCGACGGGCTGGAGCTGGGGCAGCTGGTGCTGCGGAATGTGGCCGCCTCGGTAGGGGTGGAGGGAAGCAAGCTGACTTTGTCGTCGCTGGATGCGACTGCGTGGGGAGGAACGCTGCACGGGAGTGGGGCGATGCGTGTGGAGGACGGGACTCCGCGCTGGCAGCTGAATGTTCGCGTGGCTGGAGCCGGGGCTCGCGAGGTGGCCGAGGGTTTTGGGGAGCAATGGGGATCGGGGACGATGAGCGGAGACGCCGATCTGACAATGAGCGGCTATCGGACCGAAGATTTGGCTTCGTCCGCGGCAGGGGATTTTTCGTTTGTGTGGCAGAATGGCACGCTGGCGGGTAGTGGAGGCGCGGAGGTTCCCATCACGCGATTCGATCGGTGGACGGGGAAGGGAACGATCGCGAAGAGCACGCTGACGCTGACGAGCGGGGGCATATCTCGCGAGTCGAGAACGAGCGCGGTGCGGGGGAGTATTACGTTCGATCGCGATCTGGACCTGACGCTCGAGACGCGGCGGGGCGCAGCGAAGATTACGGGGACCCTGGCGCAGCCTGCCTTGCAATAAAGCGAGCCGATAACCCTGCTACTGGGGCGTGAGAAGTTTTTGGTGGATGCTGTCGCGGACTTCGGGGACGGTGCCGTCGTTGAGATCGATCTCGATGGGATTTTCCTGGAAGGCGATGCGATAGGTGATGCGGCCGTGCGGGGGAATGCGGACGCGCTCGGTGACTGCGGCGTCGACGCCTTTGGCGGTGATGGGGACTTCCGCCGCGGCATAGCCTTCGTTGATGATGTCGACGGCGACGAGGACCTGCGCGTTCGACTCGCGGCTGGGATAGACGCTGGCGATGGAGAGGTCGGGGAGGCCGCGGTCGCGATAGACCCAGTCATCGAAAAACCATTTGAGATCGCGGCCGCCGGTTTGCTCGAGGAGATGCTCGAAGTAGCCGGGGGTGGTGTCCTGGGCGGGATCGTAGGCCTGGAGCGCGGTTTGCAGAGATTTTTCGCCGACGATGTCGCGGAGCATCCAGAGAACGTATTGGGATTTGGTGCGGTAGTAGACGGCGCTGACCGCGTGGACGAGGTCTTCACCTGAGCCTTCGCCGGGCGTGGCGGGCTCGACGAGGGCGAGAGCGGGGCGGTCAGCGTTGAGATTTTCGACGGCGGCGGTGCGGCCCTGGCTGGATTCGATCGAGAGGGAACCGATAAAGGCCGCGACACCTTCGTTGAGCCATGCGCGCGGCGAGGAGAACGCGCCACGGGCGAGGGCGTGGATCACGATGGGAGCGAGATGCTGTGGGTCATCGGCCGATAGCGGGGCGGCGAGGAGCTGGCCGGTTTCTGCTGGGGCATCATCGGCCTCGGGCAGATCGAGGATGGTGAACGGCGGGCGGGGTTTTTGGCCGAGCCAGGTTCGAACGAGCGGATGCACGAGACCGGCGGAGGTGATGTAGCGATCGGCGCTGGCTCTGTTGGCGTCGGTCGCGAGGATGCGGAGGCCGTTGCCGTCGACTTCGGTGCGGCGGGCAAGGAAAAAGGAAGGGGTCTCGAAGCCGAGGCGCGTCGCCGGGAGCGAGGCGACGATTACGCCGGGGAACGAAGCGGTGGGCAGCGCGGTTGGATTGTCGGGTGTGACGAAGTTTCCGTCGAGGACGGCGGCGTTGGGGGGCTGGGAGGAGAACTCGTCGGTGACGCGGAGGCTGACGGTGGCGTCCTGGTCGGTTAATTTTTGCCGACCGATTTCGGTGTAGAGTTTGGCGCCGTCGGCTAGCGACACGGGGACCGAAGCGACCGGATACCAGACGACGTTGCCGAAGCCGCGGACTCCGGTGAAGTCTTCGGAGATGCGATCCCAGTCTGTGGTTTCGGCGGTCGAGTCGGGCGCGCCGATGGCGGTGAGGCGTTCGGCGGTGAGAGGGATGGTACCCGTGTATTCGATGAGGAGGGTGAGCGACGATTGCGGAGGGAGCGGATCGGCGAGGGGGATGGCGGCTTCGTGCAAGTGGCCGGTGTGGTCGGCGTCGCTGGGCAGGCTAGTTTGGGCGAAGGGGATTTTTTGGCCGCGGATCGCGACGCTTTCGAAGTTAAGCGTGGAGGAAAGCTGCAATGGGATACGGGTGATGGGGGCGGCGGTGTCGTTGCGGAGGGTGACGCGGGCGAGCGCGTCGATGGATTGGCGGACGCCGTTGAGATGGAGGTCGAGATCCCAGGCGGTGATGACGACCGAGCTGCGCTCGGCGTCGCTGACGGGTCCTGTGTTGGCTGCGGGGTTTTGATCCGTTGATGGGGGCTGGCCGGAGAAGAGGACTTTCGGTTGGGGCTGCGGGGATTGCGCGGGTGGTTGGGCTGGAGTTTGGGTCTGCTGGGCGAATGCCAAAGGCGCGGTGAGGACGGTTGCGACGAAAATCCAAAACGTCATGAACCCAGGCCCTTCCGCGGCTTGGGAGCCGGAGTTGCGGCGGTGGACGATTCCGGCTTTGAGCCGGATCGGCGCTGGCGGGCCGCTTCAAAGAGTACGACTGCACCGGCGGCGGAGACGTTGAGCGAATCGACACGACCGGCCATCGGGATGCGCAGCAGGTGGTCGCAGGTGCGGCGTACGAGGTCGTGCAATCCTGCTCCCTCACTTCCAAGCACAATCACCGTATTGGACCGGAAATCGTAGCGGTCGTAATCCCTTGTGCCGCGTTCGTCGAGTCCGACGCACCAGATATTGTGTTCTTTGAGGGCCTCGAGGGCGCGGACGAGGTTAACGACGCGGGCCAGGCGGAGATGCTCGGTGGCGCCGGCGGAGGCTTTGATGGCGACGGGGCTGAGGGGGGCGGAACGGCGTTCGGTAAGGAGGACGCCGTCGACTCCGGCAGCTTCGGCGGTGCGGAGGATGGCTCCGAGGTTTTGGGGGTCTTCGACGCCGTCGAGGGCGAGGACGAGGCGGGGTTCCGTACCTTCGAGGATGTCTTCGGTGGTGAGGAATTCGCGCTGACGAACGATGGCGACGACGCCTTGGTGGCTGGCGGTTCCGGCGACGCGGGTGAGGGCGTCGCGGGGTTCGGTTCGGACCGGGACTTTGGCGGCGCGGCAGAGGTCGACGATGGCCTGGAGGCGCTGGTCGTGACGTTCCTGAGAGACGCTGACATGGTCGAAGCGGCGGGTGCCGGAGCGGAGGGCCTCTTCGACGGGGTGCAGGCCGTAGATAATTTCCATCTTCTCAAGTCTAACGTTGCAGAGGGGAGGAATTTCGACTGATAATGGAGGAGTTACCTCCCGATAAGGGGAATGGGGTAGTTCGGGCCTGGACGGAGGTGGGGGGCGAGTGATGGACGCGACGCGAAAATTGGAAAAACTGGTGACGAAGAGCGTCTTCCGCAGAGCTTCACCCGTCTGTGAAATTGACATGAGTGCAGCGGCGATCCAGCTTGCGGACCAGGTTCGAAGCGAGAATGCTCGAGTCGCTGAAGGTTTAAAGCGGCACGACACGCAGCTGCTGGACGAACTGATCCTGCAGTATCAGCATCGGCTGCTGCGGTATTTGCTGTATCTGACCGGCAATCGGGAACTGGCCGAGGATCTTTTCCAGGAAACCTGGATGCGGGTGCTGATGCGCGGCGCTCAATTCAACGGCAATTCGCGGTTCGACACGTGGCTGTTTACGATCGCACGGAATCTGGTGATCGATCTGCGGCGGCGTCGTTCGATGGCGAGCCTCGAGGAGATGTGCGAGGCGGGCGACGAGGAGCGGCCGTTCGAAGTTCCGAGCCAGGAGAAGACGCCGTTCGAGCATCTGGCGACGATGGAAAGCGGGCAGGTGGTGGCCGAGGCTCTGCTGACGCTCGATCCGCTGCATCGGGAAGTGTTGGTGCTGCGGTTCCACGAAGAGATGTCACTGGAGGAGATTGCGCGGATGACGCGCGCTCCGTTGTCGACAGTGAAGTCCCGGCTGTATCGCGGCCTGGCCGCGCTCAAACCCCACGTTCGATCGGCAACCCGATCGGTTGTCGAACATTCAGAACGAACGGAGGAGTTATGAGTGGCGAAGTGTTCCCTCGCAGAAGCGTCACTGGTCATCCAATTCCGGAAGTTGTGCTCCGTACACGGCGTAGCGTGATGGAAGCCGCTAATAACCTGCAGGAGCAGCGGACGCGGAAGCGCCGGCATGCGGGCATTGCCTTGCTGGCGATGGCAACGCTGGTGGTTATGCTGGCTCCGGTTTTGTGGAGCGCGGCGAACGACCTGACTACCGGCGAGCATTTTTTCGATTTGCCGGTGCTGGTTCTGACGCTGTTCCTGGTGTTGCTGTCGGCGATCTTCGCGGTGCTGTTACTCACGTGGAGACAACGCGGGATGCGCGAGGATCAGCGGTAAGCTGACGGGACTTCTTCCATGAACAAAGAGACTCGGCATCGCGCGGACTTGCATCCGGACGGATTCTCCGGAGAACTGCGGCTCATTCCTTACTGGTCGGTAATTGGGGCGGTAATTGCATTCGCGCTGATGCAGTACGTCATGTGGATTGTGGTGCCGGCGCACCGCCATCATCCGCCGAACCTGCCGTTCTGGTTCCGGTTCTACCTGGACATCAGCATTGGCGCTCTGGCCGCGCTGTACGTGCTGATGGTCGGTTACATCAGCCGGGATTCACCGCGGCGGGGCATGAGCACACCGCTGTGGATGGCGGTTTGTGTGGTGATCCCGAGCGGCATAGGCGCGGTTCTGTATTTTCTGTTGCGGCTGCCGGCTCTTTCGATGTGCCCAGCGTGCAATGCCCGGATTGAGAGCGACTACCACTTCTGTCCGCAGTGCGCTTACCAGGTGGCGCCGTGCTGCGGGAACTGCCACCGCACCGCACGGATTACGGACCTTCACTGTGTGTACTGCGGGCATCACCTTGCTGTGGATAATCCGCCAGCTCGGCTGCACGCTTTCGCGGATTAATTGGTCGTCGCAGCGCGCAGCTTCGACCCGTCACGCGCGCCTTTCGCTGCAGCTTCGTTGACCAGTCTGTGGGGCATTCCTATACTCTTGAGTTGCGCTCGCAGACTATGTCTATTACCGCACTCATTGTCGACGATGAAGAACTGGCCCGCGAAGAGCTGAAGTATTTGCTCGACAAAACGGGCAACGTGGATGTTCTGGCCGAGGGGAAGAACGGCGTCGAGGCTGTGGACCTGATCCGCACGCATCATCCGGACGTGGTGTTTCTGGATGTGCAGATGCCGGGACTGGACGGGTTTGCGGTTCTGAAAAAGCTGCTGGAACTGAGCAAGGGCGAGCAACTGCCGCAGATTATTTTTGCAACGGCTTTCGACCAGTATGCGGTTCGCGCCTTCGACGTGAATGCTATCGATTATCTGCTGAAGCCTTTCGACCGGGATCGGGTGCTGCAGGCTGTGGAGCGCGCCCGGCTGCGGCTGCAGGAGGTCGGGCAGGGTGGGGAAGCGAAACTTGCGCCGACGGATCTCCGCGTTGATACTTTGCTGAAGCTGATTGAGCAACATCAGGCACCGCGGCCGCACAGTGGGAAGATTGTGCTGCAGGCGGGGAGCCGTTTACTGCTGGTGGATCAGAAAGATATTTGTTTCGCGTCGATCGACGACGGAGTGATTTCGGTGGTGACGCCGTCGATTGAAGGGCAGTCGAAATGCCGCACGCTGGAGGAGCTTTTCGATCTGCTGGACGGGACGGTTTTCTGGCGCGCACACCGGTCGTATCTGGTGAACATCAATCACATCCGCGAAGTGGTTCCGTGGTTCAAGAGCAGCTATCAGCTGCGCATGGCGGACAAGAAGCAGACGGAGATTCCGGTGAGCCGCGCGCAGACCAAGCGGCTGCGGGAGCTTTTCAATCTGTAGCGGGGCTGGTTTGGGACTTGTGCTGTTGGGTGTTGCGGCGAAGCCTCTCTGCGGGCTTCCTCCTGAAAAACTGGCGCAGGCTGTTGCGGTGGAGCACTGGCGAACGGCGCTTTATTTTGGCGGAACTGCGTGGCTGTCGATTGTGCTTTGGGTGTTGGTACGGTTGCGGACCGGTGCGGCGATTGAGCGGGCCGCAGTGCGGGTTTCTTCGCGAGCCTGGGTGCAGGGGCTCATCGTTGCGCCGGTTTGGGTGCTGATAGTTTGCGGGCTTGAAATTCCGGCGGCCCTGGTGGGGCATCATGTTGGGTTGCGGTTTGGGATTTCGATTGAGCGCTGGGGGCTATGGTGGATGGACTGGGTCAAATCTACTGGGCTGACGTTGCTGTTAGGCGTAGTGGTGCTGGGGATTTTATATGCGCTCATGCGCTGGTCGGAACGGAGGTGGTGGTTTTGGTTCTGGCTGGTGACGGTTCCGGCGATTGCGTTGATGACTTTTCTTGCGCCGCTGGTGATCGATCCAATGTTCAACCACTTCACTCCTTTGGCGCAGACGAATCCTGGTTTGGTGGATCAGTTGGAGAGGGTAGCGGCGCGCGGAGGGCTGACGATTCCGCGAGGCCGCATTTTTCTGATGGACGCGAGCACGCGTTCGACGGGCGCGAATGCTTATGTGACGGGGCTCGGGGCGTCGAAGCGAATCGTGGTGTGGGACACGACGCTGCGGATCGAATCGCCGAACGAGACTTTATTTACGTATGGGCACGAGCAGGGGCATTACGTGCTGCATCACGTGGCGAAGGGAGTGGGGTATTCGGCGGTGGTGATTTTTGTTTTCTACTGGTTTGCGTCTTGCCTGGTGCGCTGGGGGGTGCGGGCGCGGGGAACGCGGTGGGGGATCGATGGGGTCGCACGCTGGTCGTCGCTGGGATTGTTTCTGTTAGTGGCGCTCGTGCTGAACTTTTTGGCGTCGCCGATTGCAAATGGGATCAGCCGCAATATTGAACATCAGGCGGATGTTTACGGGCAGGAGGTGATTCATGGCCTCGTGCCTGACGCGCAAGCTACGACGGTAAGTTCGTTCTGTACGGATGCGGTGGTTTGGCTGGACGATCCGCGGCCGAATCGGTTTGTGGAATGGTGGACGTACAGTCATCCTTCGACGGAGGAGCGGGCGGAGTTTGCTGCGCGTTACGATCCGTGGGCTCCTGGGAAGATGCCGCGGTATTTCAGTCGGTAGTTGCGAGGCTTCGATGTCGGCTACCGGCCAGGAGGAGTTATGTCGGGCGAAGGGAGTTCAACAGGGTCGAGAGTTACCTTGCACGTGGTTTCAAGCCTGGATGGGTTCATTGCGACGAAGGACAACAGTGTCTCCTGGATGGATGGCAATGAAAGCATCTACGAAGCTGGGGTTTCGATTTCGGAGGACGAAACTGCGGCATTCGTCCGAGGCATCGACTGTTACGTACTGGGTTCTCGCACCTACGAGCATGCGCTTGAACTGGGCTGGCCGTATGGCGATACTCCGACGGTGGTGGTGACCGGCAGGGAATGGCCCGGGGCGAGGAAGAGCGTCGAGTTCTATTCGGGTGATCTGGAGACGCTGGTTAAGGCGCAACTCGCGCCGCGATTTCGAAACATCTGGCTGGTGGGTGGGGCCATGCTATGTCAGCGTTTTCTCGAACTCGGCCTGGTGGACGAAATCAGGTTGACGATCGCGCCTGCCTTATTGGGCGACGGACTTCGACTCTTCGGTGGTTTGCTGACGGAGGAGAGGTGGGATTTGAAGAACGTGGTCGCTTACAGGAATGGTTTTGTTGAGCTGTCTTACGCGGCGGCCTCTAACGTTTGAGAGCCCCAAAATAAGGGTGGCGAGCCAGACCGGTGGCTGCGGACATCTTCGAGAAAAGTCGAAACGCGCCCGTGCGGTCTTTCATCATCGGCATTCTTCATGACACCCCAGGCTGGGTGCCGGCGTTTCTCTCTCCTGTGGGCTTTCTTTTCGTGATCGGCATCGCGAACCCGTCCGTCGATATTGTTCCAAGCGGGAAGTCGGGCCCAAAATGGTCCCAGACGGTACTTTCGTGTGAATCAGGAAACGATTCATGTGGACGTTCGGTTGGCAGGGGATCAAGCTTCTTGCTGTGGGGTGAACCTGGCCTTCGCTGGTTTTGGGGGGTTGGTTTTTCGGCAAGTTGTATAGGCCAGGAGCCGGCGTGTCTTCGAGCGAGCTAGGAGCCGCCGCCGTCTTCCAGTGCCACGCGGTTGATGATTCTCTGGATGAAAACGATTTTCAGGTTGATGTGGCTGGCTACGTCGGGGAGAAATTCGGTAACGTAGTTGCCAATGGGGGCGCTGGCCCATCCGACGGCGATGCGCTCTGCGCCGGGGCCCCAGCCTTCTTTCTGATAGGGGACGTAGCTGACGTCGACTGCCTCATCGATCATGCTGCCGACGATGGTGGCGTAATTGATCATCCCCTTGCCGGTGTCGCTGGTGGTCCAGAAAGGCTGGTAGGCGCAGTGGGCGAGGCGGCGGATGAGCGAGGCGTTAGGCATGCGGTGGTAGTGCGGGTCCTGATGGTCAATGGAGGGGATGAGAAAGGTGCCGACAAATTCGCCGGTCATGTCCTGGGTGAGGGTGATGCCGCTGAGTTTTGCCCAGCCTTTGACGCCTGGGCCGTAGAAGGTTCGTGAGTCGGTCATGATGGTGATGGCCGAGGTGCCGCCGATGGTTAGGAGGTTGAAGGGGTCGATGACGGCATGGACGGCGATCCTGCCCAACTCGCGCGGCGTGTAGACGTGGATGGCATTTTGGCGGAGGTAACTGGCGAAGACGTCGTCGATGGGCTGGCAGCAACTGAGCGCCGGCTCGGACTCGGTGCAGGCGCGCGCGACGCACGAGCGGGGCACAGGAACGTAGTTTGGTTCGAGGCCCGGGGCCACTGAGCCGCGGATCGGCCGGGGTTCGGGGGGAAAGGTTTCCTGGGCCGCTGCGGTATCGGCGAGGGCCTCGAATTCAGGGGCGGCAGGAGCGACGTCCGTGGACGCGATGGCTACGGAATCATTGTGGGGTGCGGGCGCGTCGGGGAGTTGGTCCTGCGCCAAGGTGGTTCCGGCGGCGGCTGAGGCCAGCAGGACGGAGCACACGCACTGGAGCATCCAGGAACGACGGAGGCCTGGTTTTTGTCGGCTTGATTGCCGGTCGGTGTGTTCTCTTCGGCATCCAAGCAGTCTCCCTGAGAGCATTCGCGCTGGAGGTCCTCCCGGATGCGGCGGTCGAGCCAGCTGGCCGCACTCCATACTTTGAGGTTACCGCCGAAGCTTATTGGGTTCCAGCTGAATTCGCGGGGTGTTTACGGTTGCGCCATGCGTTGAGCACGTCGGGGACGAACTCGAGGAAGAGATTGTTGCCGGCGGCTCCGGCAATGGATGTGCCCCACGTTTGCATGACGACATGGACGCTGCGGCTCTTGCTGGGATAGTAGATGGGGGTGAGGGCGGATGCGGCCAAGTGACCGAAGATGTCAGAGAAGTTGAAACTGTGGTGGCCGCTGTCTCGCTGCGTGATCAGGGCGCGCTCTGCGGCCCAACCGGTGCGGCCCAGAAGACTGCCGGAGGCTTTGCGGTAGTAGCGAGGATCCTCTTCGGTGACGACCGGGAAGAAACTGCTACAGAAGAAGCGCATGGTTGCCTGGCGGACGAGAGCCGCGGCGACGCGATCGCCAAATGCGCCGGCGTCGCTGCCGTAGGCCGGTGATCCCGTGAGCTGACCATATCCCGCGGAGACGAGCGCCGGGAAAGCAGAAGAGACTCGGGCTTCTTCATGGAGCCAGAAGACCCATTTGTCTTCGGGGTAGAGAGCCGGAATTTTCTCCCCGGGGTCTACAAATTGCGCCCACTTGCGCTTCTCGTAAGGGGCATGGGTGATGGTGCTGGCGGATAGCGGATCTGCTTTGGCAGGCGGGGCCAGCGGATCGGGTTTGGCGGTTTGATCCTGCGGCAGGGACGATTCTTCGGCCGGAGATTGAGCGTCAGAGGATGCGATGTACTGGGGCTGGGGTGCGTCGGGAAGGAAAGAGGTTTGCGCTCGCGCAACGGGGGCGGTGAAGAGAAGCACAGGGGCGAGCAAGAGAGCGAGGCAGATTGAGGATGAGGATTTCAGAGGGCTCCCGTGGGTTTCAAAATTCAAAGAGGCTTAGAGGAGACTTTCGTAGGTTAGGATGCATGGCAGCGTCCTCGGCGCCGACGTGCGGTTTTCTGGCAGGTGTGCTCGTGCGATTGACCGGCGCATCGTGCGACGCAATACTGAATGCAGTCGGTAATTCCGGCGGGGAGTTTTCTATGGCGGAGCAAGCGGGCGGGCGGTTCGAAGGCGTGGGCCGCAAACTGGATGAGCATTTTGGCGGGTGCAGCGAGCGCCTGGAAGACGATGTGAAGCGCGTCGTCACCTATATCAACGAAAAAGTGGTGCCTGAGGTACGTGAGAATTCGTCGAAGGCGCTGCGGATCGCGGCTGAGCAACTGGCGCGGCTGGCGGATCATCTTGATCGCGCGCGAAAGGCCTGAGCCATCGCAATCATGGGCAGAATTTTTCCCCTCTGGCGGCCGGCGCGGATTTTTTCCTTCGCCGTAGAGTCTGTTTTTCTGGCGATGTTGTTGAGCGGTTGCTCGCACAAGCCGGAGGTGGCGTATAGTCCGCCTCCTCCTCCGGCGGTGACTCCGGAGACCGCGCCGGCTACGGCTGCTTCTGCGCCTCCGGCACTGCCGTCGCTGAGCGCCGATGAGCAGTTTGTCGACACGCACACACCGATTTATTCCGAGAGCGGCGTTGCGAGCTGGTATGGGCCGCCGTATCACAATCGCGTGGGTGCGAATGGATTGGTGTTCGACGAGAACGGCGTTTCGGCGGCGCATCGTACGCTGCCGATGGGATCTCTGATTCGCGTGACGAACGTGAAGACGGGGCAATCGTCGGTGATGCGGGTGACGGATCGCGGGCCGTTTGTGGCGGGGCGAGTTCTGGATCTTTCGATCGGAGCGGCCAAGGCTGTGGGTTTGTGGCGCGCCGGGACGGGCGAGGTACGGATCGATGTGTTCAGCACGCCGAAGCCGATGGATGAAGGCGGGCGATGGTGCGTGCAGATAGGAGCGTTTCTGCACGCGGGGTCGGCGCTGCGGCTGCAATCGCAATTGCAGCGGGAATACCGGACGGCGAATGTGATCGAGTTTCAGGGGCCTACAGGGTATTGGGTTCGGATTCGGCCGGAGAATGACGATCGCTCGTTGGCGATGACGATTGCTCGATCGCTGCAACCGGATGAGGGCGCGGCCTGGCTGGTGCGGCTGGACTGACGAGAAGCAGCCGGTAGCCGGTAGGCTGTAGCGAGTAGCCGATCGCAGGCTGGCCTGGAGCGGCGCTGGTAGTCTGGATACGTATGCTCGACTTGGGATTTGTACGGAGCAATCTGGAGTTGGTGGAGAGAAAGCTGCGCGAGCGGGGGCAGGATCCTGCCGCGCTGCTGGGGGATTTTCGCGAGCTGGATCAACGGCGGCGCGAACGCATTACCGAATCTGAAAACCTGAAGGCGCAGCGGAACAAGCTCACCGAGGAAGTGGCTCGGCTGAAGAAATCGGGCCAGGATGCTGGCGCTGTGATGGAGGAGACGCGGGCTCTGAAGTCGCGGATGGATGAGCTGGAGGCTGCGGCCAACGAGTCCGAGGCACAGCTGCGGGCGATTCTGACGCGGATTCCGAATCTGGCTCGCGACGAAGTTCCTGTGGGCGCCAGCGAGCGGGAGAACGTCGAGGTCAAGCGGTGGGGAACGATTCGCGAATTCTCTTTTCAGGCGAAGCCGCACTGGGAGTTGGGCGCGCAGTTGGGGATTTTGGATCTGGAACGGGCGGCGAAAGTCTCCGGTGCGCGCTTTGCTGTGTATTGGGGTGATGGGGCGAAGCTGGAGCGGGCTCTGATCAGCTTCATGCTCGACATGCACACGCGGGAGCATGCGTACACCGAGGTGCTGCCGCCGTTCATGGTGAACAGCAAGTCGCTATTTGGGACGGGGCAGTTGCCGAAGTTTGCCGAGGATCTTTTTCATTGCATCGATGATGAAGGGTTCACGCCTGGAGTGTATCGGGACAACGATCACTGGCTGATTCCGACGGCGGAAGTGCCTGTGACGAATCTTTATCGCGACGAGATTCTTGACGAGGGGAAGTTGCCGGTTTCGCTGACGGCTTATACGCCGTGCTTCCGTTCCGAGGCTGGCTCTTATGGGAAGGATGTGCGCGGAATCATCCGGCAGCATCAGTTTCAGAAGGTCGAGCTGGTGAAGTTCGCCCGACCGGAGGAGAGCGACGCGGAGCACGAGAAGCTGACGCGCAATGCGGAGGAGATTCTGGAGAAGCTGAAGCTTCCGTATCGGCGAATGCTGTTGTGCACGGGCGACACCGGCTTCGCATCTGCGAAGACATTTGATCTGGAAGTTTGGCTGCCGGGGCAGAATCTTTATCGCGAGATTTCTTCCTGTTCTAACTTCGAAGCGTTCCAGGCGCGGCGGGCCAACATCCGCTATAAGCCGAAGGGGCAGGGCAAGACCGCGT
>Ga0182015_10003564_pt1 | contig 17352 bp, 16 predicted proteins | sample 712P3MmetaG_FD_120478 | JGI IMG/M metagenome (GOLD analysis project Ga0182015, IMG submission 120478) | Permafrost microbial communities from Stordalen Mire, Sweden - 712P3M metaG | ecosystem: Environmental > Terrestrial > Soil > Wetlands > Permafrost | place: Sweden: Stordalen | collected... | reverse complement strand
TCTTTGTGCACATCCATGCCGATATACTTTCTGCTATCCATTGAGGGCGCTCCTTTCTGTAGTGGGTTCGAGCCGAACACTCAAAACCCTACTCCAAAAGGGGCGCCCTTTTATATTGCGTCGGATTACCGGACAAATAAACCAATACTTGAAGTTCGCCACACTGAGCGATGGCAGGGCAGTCGGTGTATGATGCCCGAAAGATAATCCCAAGTAGAATGGCGTTCGGGTTTTCGACTGGACGCCATTTTTATTTCGGCTTGCCTACACGAGAAATCAGTTCATATTATCGCTGCCATGAATCGCAAGACTGTCGAGCGAATCAAGTCTCTGGAACTGGCTTTGCTTCACGCCAAAGCCCAGTTGCGTCCCAACCCGGCTCGCATTCATGAATTGGAATCTGAGCTAGCCCAGCTGAACAGGAAGTCTAACCCGAAAAATGCCGGTCCAGCAAGGTAGCTGCGCGGTCTCGCTTCAACCGGCGCAGCGCGTTTCATCTTTGGTGCCGTAACATTCCGTTCCGCACTTCGCGCATTCCTTCAGAAACAGTTCTTTGCCGTCTAGAATTATTACCTTCCCGCGTTCGACATTTCGGAATTGGGGCATCAAGCAGGTCCGGAAAACTTTTCCAATATTCCCGGCAGGACATCTATTGCAAGATGACTCAAATATTGATTGCCAGTGTAGAGCAGTTTTTTGCAATGAACGCAGCCCGGCACAATCACACCTTTACCACCTTCCGCAATCGATAGCGGCTGCGTACAGAAAGTATCCCAGTGGTGTTTCATAAGTTCTTCTTGCGCGGCCTGAAGGATTTCAGTCTTGTCCATTTAACGCTTACCTGCTGCGTCTTCATCTAGGAATTGTTGATAAAGATTATGACGGTAGATGAAACTCAATTCTCGGCCCTCAATCTCGGCCTCTATTTCTGTCTCTATGTTGAAGTATTTAGATTTATTCAGTGAGTCAACCGCTTCGCAAGCAGACATTTCATGTTGCCATTTGTGCAAAGTTTGGACGAGAATGTCGGAAGTTCCACCACGAGTTTCCAACTTAGAAAGCCACAACGCTTGGTCCGCTTGGCATTGCGCGACAGTTGGGGCATGTTCCACTTCCTGTGTTGAACTTGAAACCGAGAACAAAAGCACTAAAGCTAGGATAATTGACGCTCTCATTTTTTCCTCCGCCACGACAACTTTTATACTTAACCCGTATCTCGTCAGCGTAGAATTCGTTCTGGCATTTCGCAACAACACCCTTACCGGCCTTCGCGTCCATGGGAAACGCAAGATAACATTTCGCTTCGTCTTCGCCTAGGTGGTTTTTTGAACTTTCTCGGAATCTTGGGATAATTGGTGTATGCCCATACTGAAAATCGAACGCGCCAGCGTGGTGATTACGCCGGAAGGCAAAGAGCTGCACCTGCTCACGTGTGTTGTATGCAGCGTGCAATTCTACGGCAGAGAAAAACAGCAACGGTGTGACACTTGCGGTAAGGCTAGGATCCAGTCTCAAAAGTCCGGTCGGTCACGTTCCAAGCGGGCTATCGCGTAGGTCCGCTTAACCTACCCTAACCAGTTCCGCAATTCTCGCCACAAAGAATTGATCCTGACATCCTCGTCCTCAGCGATTCGCCGCCCAAGTATCGGAATAATTCCGAGACTTGACAGTCACTGTACCCCCAACGATACTTCCGCCACCTGGTCAAAAGGATCGCATGAAGAAGCCAGCCCAACGGAAAAGCTTCGCGAAGAAGACTCCACATCCGCCATCCGTGAGGCGCGCGAGTGCCAAGCACCGCAAGCCACAATCGAACAATGCTTCTGTCACGCTAGACTCTGAAGGCAAGCTTACGTTTAATCATGCCATGATCTACGTTAAGGACGTGGAGCGCGGGCTAGTCTTCTACCGCGATTTGCTGGGATTCAAACTCATAGAAAGATTTTCAGTATGAGAGAAAGCCAGTGTATGCACGGCTGCGTGCACCCGGTGGCGATGGCACCATCGCTCTGCATCAGGTGGGTCCGGAAAATTCCGTTTTGAGCGACGGTGTACGGCTATATTTCGAGGTCCGTGCGCTCGATGACTTCTGCCGCAGTCTCCAGAAAAAGGGTTTCCACATGACCCAACTGCCACGCATGATGCCTTGGGGATGGCGACACGCTTATCTCAATGATCCCGATGGCCACGAGATTAGCCTGTATTGGGCCGGAGAAAATCGCATGAAGAAAACGATGCTAAAGGCCCAAAGAGCCGGCCGGGTTTGACCGTCTTTGGCAGCTCTCAGATAAATTCTGAAAAGTCACATTACGAAACACGTGCCTTATTGAAAGTCTGTATCCAAAAAAAAAATAAATAAAAATTGACCTAGCTCGCACCCCTCAGAGGTGTCCCCGCAATCTGCTTTTCTCCGAGCCGGACAACTCAGCGTTTCCGCGCGATTCACAGTTTTACCTCCGACATTTTCTAAATCTGTGCGATGAACACGTCCGCGCGAGCACCTGTAAAATCTGTCGAAGATCGCCTGAAAATGTGCGGAAGATTCGCGGCATAGCATGTATCGCGCAAGCTCGGCTAAACTATTTGCGGCCGGCATGCGTTTTTATCTTGACGGGTATTTCTAATTGTGGCATATGTTGTGCTGCATTAAAAACGGCTCCGCCGGATGCTTCTAACATCCGACAGAGCCTAACTCACATTGGAGGGTTGACTCCCATGCAAGCTGAATCAATTCTATCGCATCACCCTTCGGTCTATTCAATCGTCACAGGGCAAATTCTCAAGCAACTCGAATCTGGCACGGTACCGTGGCGTCGACCGTGGCAAACCGCGTCCCCGTGCAACCTGATTAGCCAGAAGGAATACCGAGGCATTAACACTTTCTTACTAGCGGCGTCGGGAATGCCTTCTCGGTACTGGCTAACGTACGCTCAAGCAGCAAAGCTAGGCGGACACGTCAAAGCAGGCGAGCACGGATCAACTGTAGTTTTCTGGAATATTGGTGAGGAAGAAGTTAATTCTAAGACCGGCAAACTCTCGAAACCGTGCTTGCTCCGGTATTACAAAGTGTTCAATCTCTCGCAGACGGAAGGCATATCAAACAAACTAGGACTCGCAGAGCAATCGGCCAAACCAGTTCCGGACATCGACGCGTGCGAGGCTCTTGTGGCTGCAATGCCGAATGCACCGCAGTTCAAGCAAAGTGACCGGGCTAGCTATTCGCCATCGGCGGACGTGGTTGCGATGCCTCCCAAGTCTATATTCAATTCCTCGGAAGGCTACTATGCGACATTGTTCCATGAATTGACGCATAGCACGGGCCATGCCTCGCGGATTGGGCGCGAAGGAATCGAAGAGGTGAACGGCTTCGGCACTGAACTGTATTCCAAAGAGGAGCTAATCGCCGAGATGGGGAGCGCACTGCTTTGCGGGGTTACGGGCATCACGCCTGCCACGATCGAAAACTCGGCGGCTTATCTGCGATCTTGGATCAAGGTTCTACGAGGAGATTCCAAACTCCTCGTGACGGCTGCTAGCCAAGCGCAAAAGGCCGCCGACTATATCCGAGGGGGTGCGCTATGAGCGCCCCGTCTTTCACGTTTCCTCAGTCTCTCGCGGAGAAGTACCGGTCGCGCACGGTTGCGGAGTTTGTCGGCCTAGAGAAACCTAAGAAGATTCTGGCGAAGTTTGCAAGCGCGCCTTACCAGTCCGCTTGGCTCTTTGTCGGCCCTCCGGGAGTCGGCAAGACAAGCATGGCTCTGGCCCTCACGAATCAGATCGGGGCGGAATTGCACCACGTCCCCAGCCAGAAATGCAACGCGGACGCGATCGACAAGGCTTGCCACGATTGTTGCTTTGTCCCACTTGCAGGCGGATTCCATATCGTGCTTGTCGATGAGGCCGACAGGATGACACCCGCCGCGCAACTCGCCCTGCTATCGAAGCTCGACGCTACTGCGTTTCCGCCGAATACGGTTTTCATTTTCACATGCAACGAAACTGGGGACCTTGAACTGCGTTTCCTGTCTCGGTGCCGCGTGATTGAGTTTAGTTCGTACGGGATGGCGGGCGATATTGCCGAGTATCTTGACAACGTGTGGCACGCGGAAGGCGGAAACGGAAACGGGCCGGATCTGGCACGACTGGCGAAAGACGCACGGAACAATGTCCACGATTGCCTAATGCGTTTGGAAGTGGAACTGATGGCCCTCTGAGGCCGGAAAGAAAACGGGGATATGAAAAAGACATACAGCACGCAGCAAGCCGCCGTAAAGATCGGCGTAGGGTTCCGCACGCTCAACCGTTGGCTGGCCGACGGATTGATTCGCACTTCGATTGCAGTCCCAATGGGCGGCGGGCGCACGCTGTGGCGCTGGACAGATGCCGACATAGCCAAAGGGCGCAAGGTGAAGGCCGCGCAGAAGCCGGGCCCGAATCCGAAACGGAAGAAGAGGCCGCCGCAATGACACCTAGAGTAGCGATCTACGCGCGCGTCTCGACGGCCAACCACGGCCAGGACGTGACGCTACAGACGCGGGAGCTCCAACAATTCGCGGAAGCGCGTGGCTGGCACACCGTGGGCACGTACATTGACGATGGGAGTGAGCGGTGCGAAAGATTCCCGACCGGATTTGAACCGGCTCATGGCCGACGCGCACAAACGGTGCTTCGACGTAGTAGCCGTCTGGCGTTTTGACCGCTTTGCTCGATCCGTGTCCCACTTGCTCCGCGCACTTTAGCGCCCTTGGCATCGCATTCGTCAGTTTGAGTGAGCAGATGAACACAACCACGCCAACGGGCAAAATGGTATTCACGGTTCTGGGCGCGGTCGCGGAGTTAGAGCGTTCGCTGATCGCCGAGCGTGTGAGAGCCGGGCTGCGAAATGCGAGAGCAAAGGGAACGCGGCTTGGGCGCCCCCGGATTACTGTGGATGTTTCGCGCGTGGCTCGCTTGCGCGCCGAAGGGAGAACTGTTCGAGAGATCGCCGATGCTCTAGGAATGTCGCGCAGTCTTGTCCATAAAACCCTTGCGAATCGAGGGTCGCTCGACGCGGCAATCACAACAGGTTAGACCAGCAGATTTCCTGTCCACAAATCAGATGATTTTCGAGCAAGAGTTGAGGCGGCAAATTTCCGTAGTCGCTGCCTGAACTATTATCTCGACCGCGCAACTCGGATCGATGTGTTACCGCGTGGCGCTCGGCGCGGCATTCGCGGTGTCTGCCGCAAAGAGCTCCGCGCCGAGTATCTCCGCAATTGTGCGCGCGCCCGGTTCGCGCAGAATCGACTCGTGGTTGCCGGGCACCTCGTGAAATACGAATCCGGCCGGAGAGAGGTGCCCCCAAATAAACTCAGGATCGCGAAACGCGCCTTTCGGGCGTTCTGCGGCCCACAGGTGAAGCATCCGGCCGGACCATGGCTTCGGCTGATAACGCTGCATAGCAAGCACTACAATGCCGCTCGGGTCGGCTGCAAGTTTCTGGAACCTGCGCACCACCTTGCGTACTCCCAGGTTCCAATTCGCCGCTCTCTGCAAAAGCAAACGCATTTCCAGCCCGGTAAAAGCGATCCTCTGTGCGAAGCGCCAGCAACGAACCCGCGTGCGGCGAAACTGGCTCATGGGCGGTAGGAAAACATCGCGCGCGTCAAAGAGCGCCACGAACGCAACCTGCTCGCCGCCTTCTTCCAACCGCCGCGCCATCTCCAGCGCGACAATTCCCGACGCGCACCATCCGGCCAGTGCGTACGGTCCCTTGGGAACATGCCGGCGCAGGCGTGCGACGCACTCCGACGCGATCTGCTCGATCGTATGAGGAGTCGGCAAGCGTTCGATGCCAATGCCGCGGATGCCCAAGACCGCTCGATCGGGAGCGAAACTCTGCACCAAACTAAGATATTCCGTTCCCGGAAATATCAGAACCAGTGGAATGCCGCTGCCATTCGATTGCAATGGCAACACCTCATTCTTGTGCGCCATCCACTCGGCGGGATCGGATATGGCCTTCGCCATCTCCGCCAGCGTCGGCGCGTACAGAAATATTTCCCGAGTGAACTCCGTAACTCCGAACTCCTCGACAATCCTGGCCAGGCACTGCGTGGCCGCTAGTGAATCGCCGCCGAGATCGAAGAATCGGTCGCCGATTCCGATTTGTTTCACATTCAGAACCTCCGACCAGATTGCCCCGAGTTTCGTCTCTACAGGCGTGCGCGGCGCGATCAAACCCTTTCGCGGTTCGTTTCGGTCGCGACCATGCGTGCTCTGCTCCAGGATTTCGAGGCTTCCGGACAGGAACGCTGACCGGCAGGCGGGCCGCTGACGTTTGCCACTCGATGTCTTGGGAACGCTTCTCTCTTGAACCAATACGATGGTGTGTGTCACTATTTCGTGCTCGCGCAACACCGCCTGGTGAATGGCGTCGATGATGTCAACAAGATCCGTTTGTTGAGAGGCGCGGACTTCCTGCACGATTACCAGGCCTTCGTCGGACTCGCATGGAACCGAGAAGGCTGCCGTGCAGCCCGGCCGCAGCGCTTTATGGCACCGCTCTACCGTCAGCTCAACATCTTCAGGATAAAGATTTCGCCCCCGGATAATAATCAAGTCCTTGAGCCGACCGGTCACGAACAGCTCGCCCTCGTAAAGAAAACCCATGTCTCCGGTGCGCAGAAAGTGACCTTCCCCGGAATCTTTCAGGAGCGCACGAAAGGTATCCTGAGTCTCCCGGGCATTGTTCCAATATCCTTGCGTGATGTTGGGGCCCGAGACCCAGATCTCGCCGACCCTTCCAGGTGCGCACGCCGTGCACGACTCAACATCGACGATTACGATTTTTTCCCCTGAGGGTGCCTTGCCACAACTCACGATGTCGTTCGCCGGAACGCCTACGGGCGGATCAACGACTACCTCATTCCCCTCGAGCGACGTCCTTTGCACTCGCAGAATTCTCGGTTCAGTAGACTTCTCCGAATCGCTGACCAGCAAGGTGGCTTCCGCCAGACCATAACCGCAGTAGAACGCCTTTCGGCGAAAGCCGTAGTCCTTAAATCCCGCCACGAACCGATCGAGAGTCACTGGATGCACGGGGCTCGCACCGACGCCCGCGTAGATCCAATTTTCCAGGCGCAAGCCCTCGCGCTCCTCGGGCGGAATCTTGCTCGCGCACAGCTCGTATGCAAATCCGGGACCGCCGCTCGATACGTCTCGATATTGTGATATCGCCCGCAGCCAACGCACCGGCTTTTGCAGGAACGCTTCCGGTGGCATCAGCACACTCGGCGCCCCGGAATAAAGAGGCTGGAAAACATTGCCGATCAAGCCCCAATCGTGAGCGAGTGGAATCCATCCCACGAAAGTATTTTCTTCCGTATAATTATGCGCTTCCTGCAGCATCTTTTCGTTTTCCAACACATTGCCGTGGCTCACCATAACGCCCTTCGGCGCCGCCAATGATCCCGATGTGTATTGCAGGATTGCAAGCGTATCAGCGTGAATAGCCGGACGCTTCCAATCCGCTGCAAGTTCTGACGGGATGGATTCAGTTGCTGTCCAGCGGACGCTTTCCAAATCGGGATGGATGCGGACTAGGTCTTCGACCAATCGGAGCGTGCTAGCCTTCGTCAACGCCACCACGGGCCGAGCGTCCTTCACCATGCGCTGCAAGCGCGACAAAGTTCTGCCTATACGAGCGGGATCGAGCGGGTAGGCCGGCACCGCAACTGCTCCGCGATAAAGACATCCGAAAACGCCGGACACGAACTCCGGCCCTGAAGAACCCAATAGCAGCACGCGGTCGCCCGCCGCCGAGCCCGAACTCAGCCAGACTGCGATGGCTCGCGCGCGGAGATCCAGCTCCGCGTACGTGAACCTGGCTTCCTCGCTCTCGCCCCCCGGCAGAAAAGCGTAAGCAAGCCGTTCGGGCTGCTGCATAGCTCTTCCGCAAAGGACGTCTACGAGTGTAGCGCCCGAGATTTCCACCTTAGTTGCCAACTTGGATTTTCGCCTTGCCCCGCGGAGTTTTCAGCATTGTACTCGTCCCCCAGGGCTTTTGGGAAGTATGACGGTCGCCGGCGTGGAGATCCTGCTTTCGAACCTCTTCGAGCGAGCTTCCTCAACCCTGGCCGCGAGCGTTTGCGTGATGGGGCAATCAAATGCAGTTCCTCGGAGACATGTTGTGATATATCCCACCGGCACTTCGACGATATGAACGCTTAGAATCTAGCGAAAATTTGTGACGTACTTTGTGACGTAACCCCCTGATGCTAGCCCGTGCAAACGCCCCAAATCCAGCAATACTAGATGCAATTACAATGTTCGCCGAAACCACGTATTGGTTTGCATTGATGCTAGTTGCGCTCACTCTTTCTCATCGTCTACAATCTCGCTGTCTGAATTGACACGGTGGAGGTCTGGCGGTTCGCGACTGTGCCCAGTTTTGTGCCACACCTATTTCAAAGTCGGTGGCAGTCGGTAGCAGACAGAGCGTTGCGAAAAACTCCGTATCAGCATGAAAAATCATCCTCATAGCAACCAGTCGTATTCGGTAATTAATGGAACGGCGACAACTGATAAGGGCGAGGTCGGTAGTTCAAGTCTACCCAGGCCCACCATTCCTAATCGCAAATAATTCCGTTTAATGGCTGAAGCTCACATTTAATCCCGTCGATAGGATTACATCATTGGTTTTTGTGCCTACGATGGGCGGGTCTGTAACGTAACGATCGCTGAAGCTCAACTGCCAGCCCAGCCATTTGTTAATCTTTGTGACAGAGCCTGCATCGACAGAAAAACGATATTGGCTGATATCGTTCAAGTCCGGATAAAAATAGAAATCCTGCGTGACCGCCGTTGAAGCTCCGAATTTGTGCATGAAAATTTCTCCGGTTGTGATCCCCGGCAAATTGCGATTCACACTCATTGCGGGCGTAGTTGAGGTTGCTCCACGGCTGTACGTCTCGCGCGTGTAATTAACGCCTCCTAGCAAATCAAGTGTCGTGTTCGGATTGCTGACCCAGTGCCAGCCTAGCCCACCGCTGTAAATAGACCGAAGATTCAGACCTTGCAATTCATCATGGGTGAAGTCTCCGCTGACAAATCCAAAGAGTCTCTTCGTAAAGTTTCGATCGTATTTTATGCCACCCATGATCTCATTGGCCGTCACGCCGCTATTCACTCCGCCATTGGAGGAGTAAATTGACGACTCATAGACGGTCAGCTCGTCTGTCAGCGTTTTACGATCCGCCGTGACTCCCGTGCTTAAATTCGTGGTATCGCTGTTTCCACGTGCGAGCGCGAATCCTATATTCACTCCGCCTTTCCATCCTTCCACCAGGCTCGGGTGCAAACTTTTTTCGTAGGCCGCTTGCTGATCTGCGGAACGCACAATCGTAACTTGCGACAGTGGCACTCGCACCTCACCCGAGCCGGAGGTATGTACGATCAGGTTCGTGCCATCCGACGTGATCGTGCCATTCACAGTTTTTTTCTCGGATGTAACAACGTAGAGCGCTTTGTCCGAAGATACTTCTTTCACCGCGTCCCATTTTATTTTTATCTCGCCCGCGAAATCTGTTTTCAAAGTTAGATCCTTGCCGTCGGAGGCGATGATCGTCCCGGTCAAGTGATCGCCGTTGCGGAGAGTCACGGAGTCTGCGCTGGCTGTTGCCGCCACGGTCAAGAAAATAGTCAAAATCATGACAATGTACGCGATCTTCATAAATTGCTCCCATTCAGAAAATAGTGGATTTAAATGAAAGTCGCAGATAACGGCCGGAGCGTCAATTGTAGGGCCAATAATTTGGAATACCTAACTTCATTTTGCCCGGCTCAGAGACCGCAGTCGAGCCAAAACCTCCAGGGTCCGCGGCAGCTCGGATTGTTATATTAAGTTTGAAATAAATTCTGTGAGCGCGCGTATCAACTTTCAGCCTTATTTTCGATGTCCGAATTAGCGACAACCTATCCCATAATCGGGCAGGATCTCGGCGGCATGCCGAGTGTCGAAGGACTAAGAGCTTTAGCGGCATAGTCTTGGAGATCGATGTCAAGGTACGGTGTTTGCTTTGCATTTGAGGCGCAAATCTGCGAATTTGTCGGTTGAATTCTTTGCTAGGACATCCAACACTCGATATGGCAAATCATTTCCGTAACATCCGAAAAGTGGAAAACAAAAAAGAGGTGAGTATGAAGAAGATTGGCTTCGCAGTGCTGTTATTGCAGTTTGTCTTCATTACCCCGGCCGCATTTGGGCAACGGATTCCAGACCTCGCCTCCCCCGATCATTACCAATTAACGATCGCTCCGGATTTTGCCAATGAGAACTTCGCAGGCGAAGAAACGATCCAAATCCGACTCTTGAAGCTATCCTCGTCGATCACTTTAAACGCAGCCGAGATTAAATTCTCAGAAGTGACCATTGCGTCCGGAGGCAAGACCCAGGCCGCCCAAGTAAACAGCGACGAAAAAAATGAAATGGCCACCTTCACGGTGCCGGAACCGCTCGCAGCCGGGCCCGCCGAAATTCACATTCGCTATACCGGCATTCTAAACGGCCAGCTTCGCGGCCTCTATTTGAGCAAGGCCAACAATCGCAAATACGCAATAACGCAGCTCGAAAATACCGATGCACGGCGAATGTATCCTTCCTTTGACGAGCCTTCCTACAAAGCCACCTTCGACATCACCACGATCATCGACAAAGGCGACACGGCCATTTCGAATGGCAAGATTGTCTCTGACACGCCGGGGCCTGGCGACGGCAAACATACTTTGAAGTTTTCAACCACGCCCAAAATGTCGTCTTATCTTGTCGCGCTTGCCATCGGCGATTGGGAATGCCTGGAAGGCAGCGCCGACGATATTCCCATCCGCGTCTGCGGGGTTCCCGGCAAGAAGCAATACTCAGGTTTTGCCCTAGAAGCTGCAGAATTCACCATGAAGTTTTATAACAAGTATTTCGCAATCAAATATCCCTACGGTAAGTTGGATATTTTGGGTGTCGCTGATTTTTCCGCGGGCGCGATGGAGAATACCGCCTGCATCATTTCTCGGGACTTGATTTTTGTAGACCCCAAACAATCCTCTTATTTTCTCAGAAAGATAGTCGCCCAGGACCTTGTGGCGCATGAAATGGCGCACCAGTGGTTTGGCGACTTGGTCACCATGAAATGGTGGGACGACATTTGGCTCAACGAAGGCTTCGCCACCTGGATGTCCTTCAAGCCCATGGAAGCCTGGAAACCCGAATGGAATATGCAGACTGATGCAGTGAGTTCAAGCACCGGCGCCATGGATACCGATTCGCTCAGTTCCACTCGCGCGATTGAAGCTCATGCCGAGACGCCCGCGCAAATTCAGGAGCTGTTCGATAGCATCACCTACAACAAAGCGGCCGCGGTGCTCTCCATGGTGGAAGGCGATGTAGGCGGAGACGTCTTTCGCAACGGAGTGAATTCTTACTTGGCAAAATATTCCTACGCTAACGCTACCTCCGAAGATTTCTGGAATGAGATTACCCAAGTGTCCCGTCAGCCTGTGGACCGCATCATGGAAAGCTTCGTAAAACAGCCAGGCGTTCCGCTCGTCACTTTAAAGACCACCTGCAACGATGGCAAGACAAAGGTCACACTCTCGCAACAGCGTTATTTTTCCGATCGCACCATATTCGAAGCGGGTTCTAAAGAGCAGTGGCAGATTCCTGTATGCTTGAAGACCGGAAAAGATGAAAAGTGCCAACTCCTGGCCTCGAGAGAGCAGGAGGTCATACTTCCGGGATGTGGAGCCGCAGTTTTCGGTAATGCAGGTGCTCGCGGCTATTACCGCTCAGGCTACGATTCGGAAAACTTGAAACTTATTTCTTCCTCCGCTGAGCATACGCTTTCTCCGGGCGAACGTTATCTCCTCATGAACGACGTCATCGCGCAGGTTAGTTTGAATCGCTTGACCGTCGGAGATGCTTTATCGCTCGCTCAAGACATGAAGGACGATAACTCGGCCGCCGTGATGAACTACGTCTCGAATCAACTCACTTTCGCAGCCGATTACCTGGTTACCGACGCGGATCGTGCTCAGTACCAAGCCTGGGTTCGCAACATCTATGGTCCAGTCGCCGAGAAACTCGGATGGGTTTCAGGACCCAATGATTCCGATGAGACGCGTTCGCTACGCGCGAGTTTGCTGACCATACTCGGAGCGGTGGGTCGCGATCCCAAGGTTATACAAATGTCGCGAGATCTATTTGATAAAGCGCTCAACGGCCAACCGGTTGATCAAACCTTGCTTTTTGCTGCCGTTGGCATAGCCGTTCGCGAGGGGGACGCTACGTTGTATAACCGCATCCTCGCCCATTTCGCGCAAATCAGGACCCAGGAAGAATTTATCGTCTTTGGGCAGGCGTTTTGCCTGTTCAACGACCCAGCCCTGCTCACTCGAACTCTGAATTTCGCAATTTCTCCAGCCATGCGTGCACAAGATGCGCCGCAAGTGATTCGTGCCGTCATGGCAAATCCTGCTGGGCGGCAACTTACTTGGGAATTTATGCGGCAACACTGGCCCGAGATCGAAACAAAGCTTAGTAATTATTCCGAAGCTACTTTGGTGCAAGCCGCCGGCGTCTTTTGCGACACGAATAAGCGCAACGAAGTGCAGCAGTTCTTTTCCGAGCACAAGATTCCGGCCGCCGAACGTGAGCTGAAATTAACGCTCGAGCAAATCAATGGCTGTATCGACGTTCGGACGCACCAGCAGCCTCTGTTGCAATCCTGGTTGCAGCAGCACGAGCCGGCCGTGGCGGCGAATGAAACAAACGGGAACTAAGTGCGCGGTCTCCTGAAAGAAAAGGAAATTGACAGCGCGGTTCAAACATATCTCTTCGAGACAAAGGAGGACGTATGGCAAAACTGGAGCGCATTAGGGAATCGCTGGAAGGAAATCTTGACCCTGAGTACTTAAGGCAACGTCAGCAGGCTGGCTGGCGGATGGTAGGCGTCGAATGGGAACGTGAAAAGGAAGTGGAGGCTGAAGGCCCGCGCGCAACGGTGGAAGACGCCCCCTTCGGCACGCGCGTCTCAGGAGATTGCGAACACCTCGAGGAAAATCCTACCGAAATGCAATTTCTTCTCTCCATGATGGAACTGATCATCCAAGATATTTCCTTGACCAAGGTAGCAGAAGAACTTAACAAAAAAGGATTCCGCACTCGAAAGGGAACGGAATGGGGACCGGTAGCCGTGTTCAATATGCTTCCGCGGCTGATCGAACTCACTCCTAGAATTTTCGCAACTCAGGAATGGGTCGAGCGCAGGAAACAGCTCACATTGGTCTACTGATAGTCGTAATCCTCTGACTTGACACAAAGCCGTTTCCCTTAATACAGTTACGCCTGCAAGGAAATTTTACCCTGAATGCAGTTCTCCAGGTTAAGAGGACTTGTTAGAGCTATCTTTGTGGGAGGCAGAAATGCGCAAGGTCGGTTACATTTCCCCAGCTCTTTTGATTTTTGCGGCCGTTCTAGCGAGTCTATTTCCAACCCACGCACAGGATCAAGCATCATCCTCCAATGTCCAGGTAACGACCGTTGTAACCGCGCTTGGGCCCAAATATACCGCTCCACCTGCTCTTGGAAAACAAGACATCAATGTCACCGAGGGGAAACAAAAACGAGAGGTCACCAACTGGATTCCGGCGCAGGGAGACAAAGCCGCACTTCAACTGGCTATCGTTATTGACGATGCGGATAGCCAGGATCTTGCCACCCAACTCAGCGATTTGAAAAACTTCATCAGTTCACAGCCGGCTACTACTGCCATCGGCGTGTTTTACGCGAGTAACGGCACGGTCCAGCCGGCGTCTCAATTCAATACCGACCACGAAGCCGTTGCGAAATCTGTTCGAATACCCCTCGGTTATACGGGCGCGTATTCAAGCATTTATCTTTCGGTCATGAGCCTTATGAAGGGATGGCCCGTTACCGGCGGTGCTCGTCGCGAGATTCTCCTGATCGCCGATGGCATCGATCGGTTTCGCGGTGACTATCCGATTAGCCCGGATGTCGACTCCACCATCATCAACGCGCAAAGAGCCGGGATTATGGTTCATACGCTCTTCGCCACCGGTGTGGGTCGTGCTACCCGAAACTCTTTTCGCCTGAACCTGGGGCAGAGCAATCTCGCCAAGGTCGCTGATGGCACTGGCGGAGAAGCGTTCTTTCAAGGATTTTTCACGCCGGTGTCATACGCTCCATTTCTCCAACAGCTGGATATGGTCTTAAAAAATCAATATTGGCTGAGCTGGGCCAGCGAGCGCTCGAAGAAACCCAAAGGCGAACTCCGAGGTTTTAAGGTCCGAACGGAACAGCATGGAGTAGATATTTCGGCGGCTGATAAAATCTTCGTTCCTGGCCCATAAAAATTCGCCGTCGCGGCTAGCGGTACTGCTCGCACATCGACTATGAAGCGCATAAGCCTGCTCGCGATATTCTGGTGTGTTAGCTGCGCTCTCTCAGGCCAGAAACCGTCTGATTCAGCCCAGGTTCCAACTCAGCGAATAGGCCCCGAAGTGGTTTGGAGTCCTTCCGCACAAATTCTCTCTGCAATCCGAGGAAAATGCATTACAGGGAATCCTGGGAATTTGAATGACTGTTTTCTCTCTGAGATGAGGGCCGCGGGCGCGTCGCCGCAGGCGATGGCATTCGCGAAAGCACACTCCGATAAAGGTTTAATTTTCGTGCGCGCCTTTCGCAAGGTGGGTGTGGTGGATATTGCCTACGTCGAGTACCCGTTTCGCGCCAACGAACTGGAAGGAGTGCTCCTAGTAAACGGCGATCCCTCGATCATCGACGTAGATAGTCAAAAATTCGTAAAGCGAGAAAACTTCTCCACGAATCCAACCTATGCCACGCAGGCGAACAAGCATCCACAGATCAGTATCTGGCCCGGCGATCGCTATCACACAGACAAACCGATCGTAAAAAATCTCGGATCGGGACAACAATCTTTTGCAGTGGACTATATTCTCCGCAATGGTTGCCACGCCTGCGCAAAAATTGGAACCGTAAGCTTGATCTTCACGTTCGACCAACAGGGCAGATTTGGTGGCACTCAGGCGGGGCAAGCAGTTTCGCCAGGGGAGTAAACGCCGGTCAGATGTTGCCGGGGCTTGTCAGAATCCAACAGCAAAAACCTGTTACTTCCCGGCGTACACCTCTCTTACTGCGGCAGCGCGTGTGAACGCAATTCGACTCGCAGCTTAATTGCGCCGATGTTCTGGCCCTTTGACTCCCCGGTGACAGTGATCTCGTTGATGTCCTTCGATTTGGTTTCAGACGCCGGAAGTTGCGGTACAGCAATCTCAATTGTCGCTGCGTCCACTTCACCGGGCCGTACGGAATAAAGATCCTCCCCATTATTCACAGTCCAGCCGTTCGGCACCGAGACACTGAGCTTGATTTCCTGCGCCCCATTCGTTGGATTATCCAGCCATACAGGAATTTCCACTGTGCCGCCGGCGGCGACGCCAATTTCAGGAACATCCAGCTTAGGCAATCGCTCCAATCCATGGGCCAAGCGGAAATCGCTGTAGAAACTCCACGGACCGCCCAGTTTGATCGATACCTGCGTGGGCACAGACGCTGACGGAAATACCTGGGGAGCTGGAACCGCTGGAGAAGCGGAAATGTTTTCGAATATATCTCCTGTTACGCTTCCTCCCACCAACGATTTTCCCAAGACAAATGTTTGAGCCGAACCCCACCCGTCGGTAGCTTGCTTCTCGAGCTCTTGCCCGCTCATGGTAGCGAGAGAATCAATATATTTCTTTTCCTGGGTCTCGTGCGCCTTGAACGATTCGAGGGCAACTCGCCAATAAGGTATATGTCGCGATTTCGAAATTCCCGTGACTGAGTAGGAAGGACCCGCATCTTTAAAGTTGGCATTATTGGGAGCGTCAAAGAAATAGATCTTCTTAGGTTGCCACGGCCGCAGATTTTCCAGATAAGGTTCCAAGCGGCGCGTTGGCCCGGCCACTTGAGATGCGAACGCGGCGGAATCGCCGGCTAAATCGAATGCTTCAGTGGCAAGCACACTCGCCGCCTGATGGTCGCCATGATTTTCACCGATGAAGACGCCGGGAAAAAACGTGAGGATGACCTCAGGGCGCGTTAGGCGCACGAGTCGCACCATCTCTTCCAGCGCCGCTCCATGTCCCCAGGTCGCCAGCGACTGCAACACGTTTTGACTTGCGGTATCTTTGCCGCCCAGAAACCAAACATTTACGATTCCAAGCGACGCGCAGGCTCTTCGCGCTTCAATTTCGCGGATGTCCGCCAGAGCTGCGGCGTGTTCCGATCCGGCTTGGTTGGAGCCGCTTCCTCCACGAGTGCCATAGACCACCGTGACGCGCTTGCCTTCGTCTATGGCCCTCGCGAGGTAAGGCGTGACGGCGGCTTCGTCGTCAGGATGGGCGACCACGATGAGAATGTCAGCTTTGTAGCGTTCATCAGGGCCGAGAAAAGTTCGGGGCGTCTGCGATTCTTGCGGAGAGAACGTCACAGTAAAAATGCCGGCATGAAGCACTGAACTTCGCACGCTGGGCGAGATTCCAAGCCATAACAGAGCTGTAAGAAAAGGCATCGCAACCAATCGAAAATGCTTCATCCTAAACCTCACCGAATTAAGCCGAACTCGCAAACGCATAGTTTCTCGCATTTCAAGTCTTGGGTCAGCAGTCATCTAAATTTGACTGTCGGAAATCACTTTGTGGAACGACGGCGCGATTGGGAAGAATCCGGCTTGCCGGGTAGTGCCATGATGGTGGAGAGCGAAGTCGCGCAAAAAATTTCCCGTTGACCGTCCACCACGAAAACATCCGCGGCGCAATTCTTCAAAGTTCTGCCCGAACGCAAAAACCGGCCTCGAGCAATCAGCAGTTCCCCGTCAGCCGGGGCTCCCAGATTGGTTTTCATCCGATGTTTGGACATGGATCGAACGAATAAGTGAGCGATGCGGTTTTCAGATGCGGAAAAAAGAAGCTGGATGCAAAAACAAAAAGCCCCGACTCAATTTTCATTGAACCGAGGCTTGCCTGCCGAGGCAGGCTTGCGTTTGTCTGCAAACTCTTTGATATCGGATGAGACTTACCAGAACCCGTCCGGCCCATTGAGTGCTTTTCTACTCGACAAGTCGAGAAGAGAAGCGGACCGAGCTCCCGAGATCCTAAGATCCGGGATGAAGAGTCGTGCCTGCTACCGAAGCAGGTCGTACTCCCTTTTCTTTTAGAAAGGAGGTGATCCAGCCGCAGGTTCTCCTACGGCTACCTTGTTACGACTTCACCCCAATCATGAGTCATACCTTGAGCGCCTGC
>Ga0182015_10003562_pt1 | contig 17358 bp, 15 predicted proteins | sample 712P3MmetaG_FD_120478 | JGI IMG/M metagenome (GOLD analysis project Ga0182015, IMG submission 120478) | Permafrost microbial communities from Stordalen Mire, Sweden - 712P3M metaG | ecosystem: Environmental > Terrestrial > Soil > Wetlands > Permafrost | place: Sweden: Stordalen | collected... | reverse complement strand
TCGATCTGGGTCACGTCGAACACGTTCTCTTTGAACCACGCGAAGGTGTTGTGCTTGTTGTAGGTCACGCACGGCGACATGACTTCCACCACCGCGAAGCCGGGATGTTCGATCGCAGCCTTGATCAGCTCGACGAGCTTCTTCGGTTGAGCCGAGAAGCCGCGCGCGATGAACGTGCCGCCCGCCGCGAGCGCGACGGCCATGCCGTTGAGCGGCGCGTCGGGGTTGCCGCCCGGGCTCGTACCGGTCACGTAGCCGAGATCGCTCGTCGGCGACGACTGCCCTTTCGTGAGACCGTATGTCTGGTTGTCCATCACGATGTAGGTGATGTTGGCGTTGCGCCGGACGGCGTGTAAGAAGTGGCCCGCGCCGATCGCGAAGCCGTCGCCGTCGCCGCCCGCCGCAATGACGGTTAGCCCGTTATTCGCCAGCTTTACGGCCGTGGCGACCGGCAGCGCGCGACCGTGCACGCCATGGAAGGCGTAGGAATGCAGATAGCCGGAAATCTTCCCCGAGCAACCGATGCCGGAGATGAACGCGACGTCTTTCGGATTGAGGGCGAGTTCAGCGCACGCGGCCTTGAGCGAGGCGAGCACGCCGAAGTCGCCGCAGCCCGGACACCACCACGAGGGCGTCGCCGTCGCGAAGTCTTTGGGACTCATCACTAACGCCATGGTTATACTCCCACGAGCTGGACCGCGCTGCCCATGCGGACGGCGTCGATGACTTCGACCGGGCGGAACGGCCGGCCGTTGTATTTGCGGACGTCGTGCAGCTTATCGATCGGGCCGACCACCACGCGAATCAAGCGCGCGAGTTGGCCCGTGTAGCTGTTTTCGACGATGAACACGTGGTCGTTCTCTTCGATGAACGCCTTGACGTCGTCATCGGGAAACGGCCAGAGCGTTTTCAGTTGCAGGAAGTTCACCGGCTCGCCCATCTTGTTCAAGCGGTCCCGTGCTTCGGCGATCGGACCGCGGTTGCTGCCGTAGCCGATGATGCCGACGCGCGCGCCTTCGGTGCGGAACAGCTTCGCTTTCGGCAGATCCGGGCCGGCGGTGATCATCTTGCCCATGCGTTTTTCCATCATGCGCTTGCGGTTCTTCGGGTTCTCCGTGATCACGCCGCCGTCATTGTGTTCCGAGCCCGGAGCGAGATGCATCCCGCCCTCGATACCTGGAATCACGCGCGGCGAGACGTGGTCGTCGGTGAACGCGAAGCGGCGATATTCGCCGAACACCACGGGCTCCGTGATGAGCTTGCCGCGATCGACTGCGACACCTTCGAACGAGAGGTGCGGCAGCGTCGCTTTGCTCTGGCACAGCGCTTGTTCGGAGAGGATGAACACCGGGCATTGATACTTTTCGGCGAGGTTGAACGCCTCGATCGCTAAGTAAAACGACTCTTCGACGGTTCCCGGTGCGAGCACGATCTTCGGGAACTCGCCGTGTCCGCCGAAGATGATGTGGTTCAAATTGCTCTGCTCGGTTTTCGTCGGCAATCCGGTCGACGGTCCGGCGCGCGCGCACTCGACGATCACGATCGGAATTTCGAGCGAACTCGCAAGGCCGATGCCTTCGGTCATCAGCGAAAGTCCCGGACCGCTGGTCGCCGTCATCGAGCGCACGCCGGTGAAGGCTGCGCCGATAATCATGTTGATCGCGGCGAGTTCGTCCTCGGCTTGAACGGCGACGCCGCCGTGCTCCGGCAGATACTTGGCCATCCATTCCAGCACGTCGGTCGCCGGCGTGATCGGATAGCCCGCCATGAAACGGCAACCCCCGACCAGCGAGCCGTACGCGATCGCGTCGTTGCCCATCATGATCAAACGGTCGCCGTCGACGCCGGCCGTCAAGCCGTAGCCCGACGGGCTCGCCGCGAAGTGCTCGTGAATGTATTTCTCGCCCGCTTCGATCGCGCGGATGTTGATGTCGACGACCTTCTCGCCTTTGCGCTTGTAGACGTTCGTGACATCGCGGCGAACGATCGTTGGGTCCATACCGATGAGGGCGGCAATCACGCCGAGCGAGACCGTGTTGCGAACGATCTCGAGCCCTAGCTCTTCCTTCGCGATCTTGCCGATCGGAATTTCATACCAATTGATGTCGTCGCGCCGGAGTTCGGCCGGAATTTTTTCATCCGTGTTGTCGAACACGATGAATCCGCCGGGCCGCATCTCTTCGATGTGAAGTTGCACCGCCTCGAGGTCGAACGCCACGAGGCAATCGACGAAGTCGGCCATCCCGTAGTTCTCGGTCGTGCCGGCTCGGATGACGTAGTTCGTGTGTCCCCCGCGGATGCGTGAGGGGAAGTCTTTGTAGGTGTAGACTTCGAGGCCCATCCGCTTGAAGACGCCGGCAATCAAGTCGCCGGTCGTGAGGCTGCCGTCGCCGGCCTGACCGCCGAACATCACTTCGATATTATTGAGAATCATCGTGGCTCCGGAGCGCAAATCGCGTCGCCCAAAAGCAGCGGGCGAACTTATCTTCCGTTTGCGCAGGCGGGTCCGGAAACGCCTGCCAAGTGGATGCAGTGCAACCGAGGTATTAGCACTCTCGGTTGTAGACTGCGAATATGAACGTCGAGCGTATGACCCAGCGCGTTCAGGAAGCGCTGAACGCCGGGTACACCCGGGCGCTGACCGAGCGCAACACCCAAACGATGCCCGAGCACCTGCTGGCGGCGATCCTCGACCAGCCGGAAGGCGTCGCCGCGCCGATTCTGCAGAAGGCCGGCCTCGATCCCACGACCATCGGCAACAAGGTGGACGCGGCGATCGCGGCCCTGCCGCGCCATTCCGGGGCCAATGCCGACCAGGGCCAAGTGACGGTTTCGCCGGCACTGACCCGCCTGCTGGCTGCGGCCGACGGCGAGGCCAAGGCCCTGAACGACGACTTCGTCTCGGTCGAGCATCTCTTGCTTGCTATGGCGGCCGATACGGGCGGCGTCGGTCGGCTGTTCCGCGACGCGGGCCTGACGCGCGAGAAGCTGCTCGGCGCGCTGCGCGAGGTGCGCGGCAATCAGCGCGTCACGACGCAAAACCCCGAAGGCACCTATCAGACGCTCGAGCGCTACGGCATCGACCTGACGCGCGCCGCCACGGCCGGTAAACTCGATCCCGTCATCGGTCGCGATGAAGAGATCCGGCGCGTCGTCCAAGTGCTCTCGCGGCGCACGAAAAATAACCCCGTCCTGATCGGTGAACCCGGCGTCGGCAAGACGGCCATCGTCGAGGGACTCGCGCAGCGCATCGTGCGTGGGGACGTTCCCGAAGGGCTCAAAGACAAGAAGATCATTTCGCTCGACATGGGCGCGCTGATCGCCGGGGCGAAGTATCGCGGCGAGTTCGAAGAGCGCCTCAAAGCGGTACTCAAGGAAGTGCAGAGTTCCAACGGTGCCGTGCTGCTGTTCGTTGATGAATTGCACACCGTCGTCGGCGCGGGCAAGACCGAAGGTTCGATGGACGCCGGTAACTTGCTCAAGCCGCTGCTGGCGCGCGGCGAACTGCACATGATCGGTGCGACGACGCTCGACGAGTATCGCAAATACATCGAGAAGGACGCAGCGCTCGAACGCCGCTTCCAGCCCGTCATGGTCGATCAGCCGTCGGTCGAGGATACGATCTCGATTTTGCGCGGACTGCGCGACCGCTACGAAGTGCATCACGGCGTGCGGATCAAGGATTCCGCGCTCGTCGCGGCAGCCGTGCTCTCGAACCGCTATATCACCGACCGCTTCTTGCCCGACAAGGCGATCGATCTCGTCGACGAGGCCGGGGCGAAGCTGCGCACCGAGATCGATTCGATGCCGACCGAGCTCGACGAAGCCTCGCGCCGGATGATGCAGCTCGAAATCGAACGTGAAGCGCTGCGCAAGGAAAGCGACGATGCCTCGAAGCAACGCCTCGAGAAGATCGACACGGAATTGGCCACGCTGCGCGAGGACACGGGCGCCCTGCGTGCGCGCTGGCAGCTCGAGAAAGACGCCGTCGACTCGCTGCGTGCACTGCGCGAGCAGATCGACACGACGAAGGTCGATATCGATCGTGCATCGCAGAGTGCTGACTACGCGAAGGCCTCCGAACTCAAGTACGGACGGTTGGCCGAACTCGAACGCGAGTTGACCACAAAAGAAGCGGCGCTCGGCTCTGCGGAGTCGCGTTTGCTCAAAGAAGAAGTCGACGAGCAAGACATTGCCGACGTGGTGAGCCGTTGGACCGGCGTGCCGGTATCGAAGCTCCTCGAAGGCGAACTGCAGAAGCTGCTCAACCTCGATAAAGAACTGCACAAGCGCGTGGTCGGGCAAGACGAGGCCGTTACGCTGGTTGCGGAGGCGATCGTTCGCGCGCGTTCGGGCCTGGGCGACCCCGGCAAGCCGTTGGGCTCGTTTCTCTTCCTCGGGCCGACCGGGGTCGGCAAGACGGAACTCGCGCGAGCGCTGGCAATCGTGCTCTTTGATGAAGAACGCGCGATGATTCGCATCGACATGTCGGAGTATCAGGAGAAGCACACCGTCGCGCGTTTGCTCGGCGCACCGCCGGGCTATGTCGGGTACGACGAAGGCGGCCAGCTCACCGAAGCCGTGCGGCGCCGGCCGTTCTCAGTGATCCTTTTCGATGAAGTCGAGAAGGCGCACCCCGATGTGTTCAATGTGTTCTTGCAGATCCTCGACGACGGCCGCTTGACCGACGGTCAAGGCCGCACGATCGACTTCAAGAACACCGTTGTGATCATGACGTCGAACATCGGCAGTCATCGTATCCTCGACTATCGTGGTGATGCGACCGGCGCCGACTACGCGGTGATGCGCGCAACGGTGCTCGACGAGTTGCGCGCGTCATTCCGGCCGGAGTTCCTCAACCGCATCGACGAGATCGTCGTGTTCCACGCGCTCACCGAGGCCGAACTCAAGCAGATCGTTGAGATCCAACTCGATCGCGTGCGCGCCCGCCTGGCGGACCGCCGTATCACGCTCGAGATCAGTGACGAAGCCAAGACGCACCTCGCGCGCGCCGGCTACGAGCCCGCGTACGGAGCGCGGCCGCTCAAACGCGCGATTCAGCGCGAAGTGGAAACGCCGCTCGGACGCAAGATCCTCGCCGGCGACGTGCGCGACGGCGAGCACGTGCGCGTCGACGTCGACCGCGAACGCGGCGACCTGACCTTCAACACGGTCGCGCAGCTGCCGGAAATCGCGTCCCTGGCCTAAACGAAAAGAAGCCCGGCTCAACGGCCGGGCTTCTGCGTTTCGGGGTAACCTAGGCGGACTTGCGGCAGTAGCCCTTGACCATGGTGCCGTTGCTTTTCTTGTAGCCCTTGACCATTGACGTGCCCTTGCGGCAAGACATCTTGCCGCCGGTCATCCCGGCCGCGGCCCCGGCGGTGCCGGTATTCGGCCCGGCCATTTTCATCTTACTCGACATCATCGAGCCTCCGGGATGCGTCGAGCCGGCAGCGGCGCCCGCGGTGCCGGTTTTCGGCCCGGACATGTTACCGTTCGAGGAGTTGCTCCCAGTGTTGGTCGTCGTCCCCGCCGCGGCGCCCGCCGTGCCGGTTGCCGGGTTGGTGTCTGCGAACGCCGGAACGGAAAAGGCGAGGAGGGCGGCGCTCGCGACGAGCGCCGCAATGATGCGTTTCATGAACTAGTTATATCCGCTCCGCCGGGAACTGAAACTTATTTTCGTTCAGGCGAGGACGGTCTGGCGCTTCCGTGCACGCAGGCGGTCGGTTTCGGAGAGCAGCCGTTTGCGGATGCGCAGCGTTTTCGGCGTGACTTCCACCAACTCGTCGTCCTCGATGAATTCGATCGCGCGTTCGAGCGAGAGATCGTCGGCGGGGGGCAGCCGGACGTTTTCGTCGGTACCCGCCGCGCGCATGTTGGTGAGTTTCTTTGCGCGCACGACGTTGATCGAGACGTCCTTGTCGTCGTTGGCGCGGCCCACGACCATGCCTTCGTAGACATCGATGCCCGGCTCGACAAAGAAGCGGCCGCGCTGTTCGAGACCGGAGAGTGCGTAGGCCGTGACGGTGCCGGTTTCGCTCGCGCAGAGCGCGCCGTTGCCGCGGCCCGGGATCTCGCCCGCCAGCGGTTGGTGATCGTAGTAGGTGTGCGACATGACGGCCGTGCCGCGCGAGAGCGTGAGCAACTCGCCGCGCAGCCCGAAGATCGCTCGCGTCGGCATCGTGTATTCGAGCCGTCGCGTTTCGCCGACGGTGACCATGTTGGACATGATGGCGCGCCGCTTGCCGAGGGTCTCGATGACCGGACCCGAGTATTCTTCCTGAACGTCGATGACGACGTACTCGACCGGTTCCATCTTCACGCCGTTGCGTTCGGTGATGATAACCTGTGGCTTGCTGACCGCGACTTCGAAGCCTTCGCGGCGCATCGTTTCGATCAGAATCGAAAGATGAAGTTCGCCGCGTCCGCACACTTCGAATGTATCGGCGCTCTCGGTATCCGCGACGCGTAGCGCGACGTTTGACTCGAGCTCGCGCATGAGGCGGTCGCGAATCTGGCGCGACGTGAGCAGCTTCCCCTCGCGTCCGACGAACGGCGAGTTATTTACCATGAAGAACATCGCAACCGTCGGTTCGTCGACCGCAACCGCCGTAATTCCGTCGGGGTGCTGTGCATCCGCGATCGTATCGCCGATGTTCAGGCCCTCGATGCCGGAGACGCAAACGATGTCGCCGGCCGTGGCTTCCTCGACCTCGATGCGCTCGAGTCCGCGGAACGTCAACAGCTTGGTAAGACGCAGGCCGGTCTCAACCTTTCCGTCGGGCGAGACCTTGGCGATCGGCGCGTTGACTTTGAGCGAACCGCGGAACACGCGGCCGATGCCGATGCGTCCGACGTACTTGTTGTGGTCGATCGCGCTGATGAGCATCTGGAAGGGGCCGTCTTCGGACGGCGCTTCAGGTATTTGCTTTGCGATCATGTCGAAGAGCGGTTCGAGGCTGTCGCTCTCGTCCTCGAGATGGTACTTGGCGATGCCCGCGCGGCCGTTAGTGTAGATGACCGGGAAATCGGCCTGTTCGTCGTTGGCGCCGAGTTCGATGAAGAGGTCGAAGATCTGGTTCATCACTTCGCCCGCGCGCGCGTCCTTGCGATCGATCTTGTTGATGACCACGATCGCGCGCAGGTCGAGTTCGAGCGCTTTGCGCAGCACGAACCGCGTTTGCGGCATCACGCCTTCGGCGGCGTCCACCAGCAGCAGCACCCCCTGGACCATCTGTAAAACGCGTTCGACCTCGCCCCCGAAGTCGGCATGTCCCGGGGTGTCGACGATATTGAACTTGACGCCGTTGTGCTCGATGGCTGTGTTTTTGGCGAGGATCGTGATCCCGCGTTCTTTCTCGAGCGGGTTCGAGTCCATGGCGCGCGTTTCGACGTGCTGGCCTTCACGGTAGAGCCCGCTTTGACGGAACATTGCATCGACCAAAGTGGTCTTGCCGTGGTCGACGTGGGCGATGATCGCGAGATTACGGATGTCTTGGCGGGTATTCACAACACCCTATTGTAGCATTTTTCGGCGTTTGCTGGAAGCGACGCCCTACTTGCCGAACCGGCGTTGCCGTTGTGCGTACGCCACGAGGGCGCCGCTGAAGGCGCGAGCGTCGAATTGCGGCCACGGCACGGTCGTGGACCACAGTTCCGTATATGCGCACTGATAGAGGAGGAAATTTGACAGGCGCAAGTCCCCGCCGGTGCGGATCAGGAGGTCCGGATCGGGCAGACCCGCCGTCGACAACCGTCCGGCGATCGCGTCCTCATCGATAGCATCCGGATCGAGGCGTCCCGCGGCGACGTCTTGAGCAAGCGTACGAATGGCCGAGCACAACTCGGTGCGCGCACCGTAATCGACCGCGAGGTTGAGGGTCAGCCCGGCGGCGCCTGCCGTGCGCGTTTCGAGCATCGTAAACGCTTCACGCAGTGCGATCGGCAAGCGATCGCGCCGGCCGATCACGCGCACGCGCACGCCTTCGCGAGCGAACGCGTCGGCTTCGCGCCGCGCAAACGATGCCCCGAGATCCATAAGTGCGCCCACTTCGGCCGGTGCGCGGCCCCAGTTCTCTTCCGAGAACGCATAGACGCTGAGGACGTCGATACCGGCTTTGGCCGCGGCGGTGACGATGCGGCGTAGCGTCAGCATCCCGCGGCGGTGGCCTTCGATTGCCGGCAGTCCGCTGGCCGCGGCCCAACGGCGATTTCCGTCCATGATAATCGCGACGTGACGCGGTGCCGCGGCGACTTCCGTTAGCGTTTCGACGCGTTCGATCATGATTGAGCCGCCCATCCGTCACGCACCGGCGGCGCTTCGGCGGATCGCTCGTGCACGTCGCGCACGACGGACTCCAATTCATCGATGTAGGCAAGAAAACGGCGCCGTCCGTCGGCGGTGATGCGCACGGTGGTCGCGGGCCGTCCGCGCCCGGTGACGCGTTCCATTTCAACGACGCCGACTTCGGCGAGCGCGTGCAAATGCCGGTTCAAATTACCGTCGGTCAGCGCGCATGCATCCTGGAGTTCGGTGAAGCGCATGCCGTGCGGATTCGCAACCAGGCACGTACAAACGGCGAGTCGTCCGCGTTCGTGAAAGATGCGCTCGAGCCCCGAGTATGCGAACGGTGCGTCGCCGCCGTTCATCGCGCCGCCTCGATGGCAGCGCGCGAAACGAGGACGCCGATGACGATTTGCCCGATGCCGAACGTGGCCGGCATCACCCACCATGCGAGCGCGTTACTGCCCGGTGCGAACAAGAGTGCGGTGCCGCTTGCAGCAAACAGCGCGGCGATCCAGCCGATGCCGGGCGGCGCCATGGCGCGCGACGCGATCAGACCGAGCGCGTAGCACAAGCACCACATCCCCGGTAGCAGTCCGAGTTCGCCGCGTCCGACCAACGCCACCGTGAACAGTCCGCCGGCGACGATCGAGGGAAGAATCGTCATACCGACGGTTTTGAGTTCGAGCCGCGAACGCACCGACCAGTGCCGGCCGAGCCAGAGCACGATGGCGCCGTAGTTCACCACGAGCGAGCACGCCAGGCACGCGATCCAGATCGTAACGTAGCGCGCCGCCTCGGCCGGTGTCGCCGGAATCGGGACGCTCGCCGCTTGAATGGCGCCGCTCGCGATCGCCGCGAAGCCGCTCGCAACGGCGGCGCCGCCCGAGAGTCCGCGGAAGCGCTGCACGGCCGCGAGGCGCGTGCGGACTTCTTCGAGGTCGGCAATGGCGCGGGAGACTTCCATCAGTTGCTTTGTAGCACAAAGTGAAGCCCATCGCAAGCCGCTTCGGTCTGCCCTCGGCCGGGATGAAGAAGATCGCGACGCTTGAAATGCTCGGCGAATGAACGGAGTGTTGCTCGTTACCGGTGGAGGCCGCGGGATCGGCGCCGCGGTCGCCACCCTGGCTGCCAAACACGGCTTCGACGTAGCCGTAAACTACCTCCAGGACGAACGGGCCGCATCGGCCATCGTCGAGGCGGTTCGCTCAAACGGGGTGCGGGCGCTGGCGATCAAGGCCGACGTCGCGCTCGAGGCCGACGTCGTGCGCATGTTTGAGGCGGTCGACACGTTCGGGCAGCTCAAAGCGCTCGTGAACAACGCCGGCGTCACCGGCGGCTTTGCCCGCGTGGCCGACCTCAAGGCGGCGGCGCTCGAGCGCATGCTCGCGGTCAACGTGACCGGCGCCATCTTGTGCGCGCGCGAGGCGGTGCGCCGCCTCTCGACCGTCTGGGGCGGCGCCGGCGGCTCGATTGTCAACGTATCCTCGCTCGCAGCGCGTTTAGGCGGCGCCGGCGAATGGGTGCACTACGCGGCATCGAAGGGCGCGATCCAAACGTTCACGGTCGGCCTGGCGCGCGAGGTAGCCGGTGAGGGCGTGCGTGTGAACGCGGTCGCCGCGGGAATCGTCGATACCGAGATGCATCTCGCCGCCGGTGACCCGCACCGCGCGAAGCGCATCGGCGCGACGGTCCCGGTCGGCCGCGCGGCTACCGCGCACGAGATCGCCGAAGCGATCCTGTGGCTCACCTCGCCCGCCGCGTCGTACGTCACCGGGACGATCCTCGAAGCGGGAGGCGGACGCTGAGGCTTCAATAGCAACGGCATGATCGTCGAAGAACGTACCTATACCGCGCAGGTCGGACGAGCCAAGGAATGGCTCGACTATTATGGGGAGCACGGCTTCCCGGTACAACAGCGCCACCTCGGCCGCTGTATCGGATTTTTTACAACCGAGATCGGCCCGCTCAACGTCATCGTGCATCTCTGGGCGTATGACGATCTCGCGCATCGCGAGAGCGCGCGCGCAAAGATGGTGCAGGATCCGGACTGGAAAGCCTTCGTAAGCGGCGGCCCCAAGGGCTGTCTGCTCAGTCAGGAAACGCGCATCTTGTTGCCTACGGCGTTCTCGCCGCTGAAATAAGCGTGTTCGAGCCACTCCGTCCGACGTTCGCGGCCGAAGTGAACGGCATCGATTTGGGTGAGCCGCTAACGCCGGCGGCGATCGGCGAGCTCGTGACGGCGATGGATCGCTTTGCGGTGCTGGTATTTCGCAGACAACATCTGAGCGACGAAGCGCACATTGCGTTCAGCCGGCAGTTCGGCGAACTGCAACACTCGCCGAATTATTTCCAGAAAGACGGCAGCGGCCGCTCGCGCATGGCGCACCCGGAGCTCTTCGATGCATCGAACCTCGATGCGCGCGGCAAGGTCCTCGACGTCGACGACGATCGCCGGCAATTTCGTTTGGGCAACGAACTCTGGCACTCGGACAGTTCGTTCTTGAAAGTCTCGGCAAAATATTCGCTGCTGAACGCCCACGTCGTACCGGCCGATTCAGCCGACACGCAGTTCGCCGACGCGCGCGCGGCCTACGATTCGCTCTCGGGTGCCGAGCAAGCGAAGATCGAGCCGCTGGTTGCCGAGCACTCCGTGTTCCACTCGCGCGCGTCGATCGGCTTGACCAACTTCACCGAAGCGGATCGCAAAGCGCGTCCGCCGGTGCATCATCCGGTCGCGCGCCTCCATCCTGGTTCCAAGCGCAAATCGCTGTTCGTCGGTTCGCACGCGTCGCACATCGTGGGCCGGCCGATCGCCGAAGGCCGCGTGCTGTTGCACCATCTCGCGGAAGCGGCGGGACAGCCGCAATTCGTGTACTCGCACCACTGGGAAGCGGGCGACCTCGTGATGTGGGACAATCGCTGCACGCTGCACCGCATGCTGCCGTTCGACGATCTCGTGCACGTGCGCGATCTGCGCCGCACGACCGTGCAAGGCGACGCGTAGCGCACGCTGCATGGGAGCGTACGGGTCTGGTGGCCCGCGCAGTCTTCAAATGCGATTCACGCGGTAAACCGCCGAGAGTCGCTGAGTATCGCAAACGCCCGTAGATGCATATTTTACGGGCGTCTTTCGCTCGCTTTCGTCGCCGCCGACGTTCGCCGAGAACCGCCTCCGGCCGCCGAAGCTGTGCCCAAAATGTGCCCAACGATCGTGCGATGCCGACCGCGCACCATCAACCCGATCTTTAGCTGGTCGGGTCCATGCTTTCAGCCACTGACAAGGCCCAAGCCACCCATTCCTCAATTGTTTGTTCGTCGCTAATCGGCGCGCGGCCGACTTTCTCGGCACGCAGCACGTATGATCGAATTCTGCTCGCCGTTTCCCAACGGCTTGCATCGGGGACGAGCTTATCGACCTTCGCCTTCGCCCTACGGGCGCGTTCCTCGGCTTCTTCCCGCAGCCGCCGTTCCTCTTCCCAGCGCCGGTGCTGCTCAGCCAATTCTTCGTCGCGTTTCCGATCGCGCGCAGCCTGCTCAAGGAAGCCTACGATAACGTCGTTCAGACGCGCTTCTAGCGGCCTTTCAGCAGTGCCGTTCCAATCCCGGCTCCCATAGTAGGACTTGTGAAGGCGCAATCGGAGCATCCCGGTTGGCTCGTGGTCGTAGGTCGGCCCCCAGTCGTAAGCGCCCGGCCGCGTGTCCTTCTTGTGCGGAACACGCTTCGTTATTTCCATAATGTCGAACGTGATGGCCTGGCCAAGCATCTTGACAGCGAAGCCTTTGCGCTCGTCATCGGTGACGCTCCAGCTGCGCCGTTCCAGCGCTCGTAGGAAAACCGTCAGCAGAACTCGACGTTGCCGTTCGATCGCTGTAACCTTGGGCCGCGAACCGTCCCAGCGCGACCGCTCCGCTTCGTGGTCGAAGCCTTTCTGGACAATCGGATGCCATTTCGCTACGATCTTCGGGACCTCGATCCGCGCTTCGCCGCTCCGCTCGTACGCAATGGCGGTCGCGATGTCCGGCGGGAAGGCGGGCTGCTGATGCTCGGCGATGACGACCGTCTCGTCTTTCGGATTATCGCGCGGCTTTAGGGGCGGCCTCCGAATGCGCTTCCCGAACTTTAGCTTTGCCCAATAGCCGCGTGGCGGGAGCGGGACGTCGATACGCCGGCAAAGCTTCGCGAAGCCCACATCCGAGATAGCATAGCGGGGTGCGATCTTCGAGACCGGCTCTGACCAGACTAAATCGTAGAGCGCTTTGCGGGTCAGACGATGCGCAGACGGAGGCATGTCAGCCCGCCTTCGGCTTCTGGTCACACCGACCCCATTAAACCCAGCCGGAGGGCGCTTAGTCTGAGAGGAATCGTTTACAAGTGCACGGCGACAGGTACTTGCGGGCGCGTATAAGGTTCTAATCGGTAAAGACTATGGCATATCTCCTCGACCTTGTCGGGCCACGGGCGAAGCTCGATTGGGCGAAAAGACACATTGAACTTCTGCGATCCGAAATCGCCGATGAGGCTGGTTCGGACACGAAAACCATCCGTCTTTGGAAAGAGGTCCACGCAAACGACGGGGTTGTAATTTTTCGCCTTGATAGTGTTATAGAAGTCAAAGATCACTGGAGTCTCGTTTGCGGAGATGCCGTCCACAATCTCCGGGGCGCCCTCGACTATTTGGCCTGGCAACTCGCTATCCGACATTTCAATGGCGTTGCACCGACCGCCCGTAAGATCATTAGGGACATCTATTTTCCCATCATTTCGGACGAGAACGACTGGCCCACCCATCCTCACCGGAAATATATGAGTAGCGCCGATGCCAATAAGCTCGAACGCTTCCAGCCTTTCAAGCAAGACCCGGGAGACGTCGCGCGCGGCGTCCTCCATCCGCTCACGGGGATCAATCTCTTTTCGAACGCCGACAAACACCAAACGATTCAACTGACGTACTTTTTGCCGGCCGTCCTGAATTACGATTCCGCGCTCGGCTTCACCGACTGCCATATGCCCGTTGGGTCCCAACTAATTTGGGCGCCCGCCATCTTGGCCGGAAGCTACGCGTTTAAGGCGCGCGATGAAATATTTCGCCTGCCCATTGTCGTCACTGGGCCGAATCCTGACGTGGACTTCAAAGGCCAGATCTCCGGCTACGTAGCGACGCGCGACAAATGGCCTGTAGTAGCAACGCTCAATACTTTTTTGGAAGCCGTGCGGGCGATTCTCGACGAGTTTTAGCCGAGGCTCGACGGCCTCGACGAGCGCGCGCGAGCCGGTCGGATCGGGCGCGTTGGCAACTGACCGGCACAGAGTGCGGGTACCGCAGCCGGCGATGCCCATCGGTGACGTTGCGGCACGGCGCGTCGGGCGGGACCTCGTGCGTGAGCGTGTAGGTCGCATCCTTCCACACCATCCCCCGGGCTGAACAGCGTCGTGGCGACCGGGTGCGAGCGTCTCTCGCTGCGTGTCCACAAAAAAATCGAGTTATACCCAAAGAGCGGCGGGGTCGCCTGAGAACAGAGTTTCATGGGGTTCGATCGTTTAGGGGGACGGTTTGGCGATGACAAAGACGCGCAGATCGCAACGGGCTGCTACTTCCGTTACGTCGCCGTCAGCTATGATACTGCGCACGCGTCCAAGCAGAGTGTTTCGGTGAGCCAGCGGCAGGCGCGCGATGCCCGCTGGATCGTTCAGTCCGATGAGAAGCGCCGCAACGTCGCTCCACCTCAACGCTTCGAGCGTCCGGGCGCCGCAGGCCTCGAGCACTGCTTGCTCAAGCTCTGCCTCACCGCGACGTCCATGCACCGCCTTCGAAAGGCCGCGCGTCGGATCAGGCCTCACGCGACCCTCATCGACGAGGTAGGCGTAGAACGAGCGAACGGCGGCGACGGCCTTTCGCTGATACTGCTCACCGGAGAGCGACGCGATCCATGCCTGCAGAGCCTCAGGCGGAGCCGTAGCAGTCCCCTCCCCGAAACGCCTAACGAGGCGTTGCGCGATCGGCTGATATTGACGCGCGCGGCCCGGGGTGAGCGACGCTGCCCACGTGGCGAGGTCCCCTTCAACGACCCTTGCATCCATTCAGTAATTTGGTTACTTGGTAATAATATGATCCCCCTGGCGATGAGCTGTCCGTGACCGCCCTGCCCCTGTTTCCAGCGATCTCGGCCTCTCCGCGCCGAGCAGCTCGGGAAGTCACAGTTGGCGGCCAACGGGTACGAACCACGGCGGCCTACGACTCCTATTGGTTTCTGGCAGCGGAGCGCCAAGCGATGCTTTTCCGCCGTTTGCGTGGGGATGCTGTCTTGACGCGTGACCCGATTCTGCGGGCACACCGATTCACGAACGCCTACCGGGCCGCTGACCGCGTCACGCAATTCCTTATCTCTGAGGTCGTCGGCAAGACCGAGCGCGAGGACGACCTTGTTTTCCGCGTGCTGCTTTTCAAAACGTTCAATCGGATCGAGACGTGGAGGGCTCTGGAAAGGGCCATAGGCACTGTCACATGGCGTGAGTTCAATTCGCATGCGTACGTATCGGCACTAACGTCGGTGCGCGACGGCGGCGAGCCGATCTACTCAAACGCGTACATGATGCCAAACCCACCGCTTGGCCAAGCGATGAAGCATGAGAACCACCTTGCACTGCTCGAGCGTATCATGCGCGACGGTACCTGCTTGCGGATCCTCGCCGCGAAGAACCTCGAGGGTCTCTACCGCATCCTGCTTGACGTCCCGTCGTTCGGGCGATTCCTAGCCTTTCAGTACGCGATAGACCTTAACTATTCCGACTATTTCTCGTTCCCCGAGTCGCAGTTTGTCGTAGCGGGCCCGGGCGCGCTCTCGGGAATCCGCAAGTGCTTCTCGGATGCAGACGACCTGGAACCCACTGACGTGATCCGCGTGATGTCGGAGCTTGCCGAACGAGAATTCCAGCGACTAGGGCTTCGCTTCCCGTCACTCTGGGGTCGTCCGTTGCAGCTCATTGACTGCCAGAATCTTTTTTGTGAGGTCGACAAGTACGCGCGCGTCGCGCACCCGGAGCTCGACGGCGGCGCCGGTCGCACACGCATCAAGCAGCGCTACGCCATCTCCAAGGGACCATTACCCGAATTCGTTTTTCCAAGGCGTTGGGAATTGAGCCCGACATTGTCGTTCGGGAACGTCTCTCGTATCACGATCTAGTGACCAAGATATTCGGAAGTACGCAGAACGCGGTTGTAACGCACCCGACCGCCGTTGTTGGTCCGTAATGTGCGCCAAATCCGAAAGCCCTCCAAAATAGCCCGCTCCCAGTCCGCGGCGCTACGTACGCCGACTTCCTGGTGGGCGACGAGCCTGCGTGCCGTAGCGAGAAGATCGTAGTCGAGCCGCTCGACGCCCTCAAAGAAGCCGGTTTCACGAGCACGATCAAACGCTAAAGCCGCGATGGCCTCCTCGAATACGCGCGCGCGGCCGCCATCCTCGACCTCGTCCTTGCTCGGATCTGAGCGGCGCTTGCGCTTAAGGACGAATCGCGTAACCGGCGACCAATCCAAGTACGTCGCATATGCGAGGTGAAAAGCATCGTGGAACCGATAGCCGTCGGGGAGGTATGCGTTGTCGGTCAATGCGTCGCCGACGTTCTGGCCGTCCAAGAAAAGTAACAGCACGTCTTTGCCGTCTTGTGTCCGTTCCTCGAACGTGATTTCGAATACCCGTGGCAGGCGTTCGGCATCTGGCGCGTCGTCGTCAAATGCCCGTCCCCCCGGCGTCGGTGAACCGAAGCGGCCACGGGTCTTCACTAAGTTTCGTGCTGCGACATCGCTGAGTTTGAGCTTCAACTTTGTGGCGATGTTCGCCAGGTACCAGAGCACGTCACCAACGTCCTCGGCCACATTGGCCTCGAACGCCTCGTGTGCGGGGCCATCCCGCAAGCGCTTCTTGTAGCTTGATAGCAGTGTCCCGGTCTCGCCGGCTAAGCCTAAGAGCGGGACAACGATCGCGTTCTCGCCGTCTGACACCTGGTCGGTCTCGGCCGACAGGCGTTGGTACTCGTCGATATCCATTGCTCACCCCCGAAAGCGCAGTTCGGCAAGCACGGCGTGCCCTCCGCACGAAGCTACTTGCCACTCCGCACTGGCGTCTTTCGCTCATGGGGTCTTTATCTTTTGGCGCAGATCGTTTCGGGTCGCGATTGTCAGGATGCCTGGCGGGCCGCGACTGGGCTCATCCTAAGGGACGGCCCCATCTCCAACCTGATCGTCGAGATCGCCGATCCGACGGCGCGCGACGCGCGCTGGGCAAGCAATGATCCACGCAGACAGTTCCCCGAGGCGAAAAGCCTGCGCGAGGTTGCAGAAACGATTTGGCCGCGCAAGCTCGAGCGCGAGGTACGGACCCGGGGCGAACTATACGAACGGTACCTTCGGGTTCACGAACGCGCGAAGCGTATGCATCGCCGGACGCGATCACGGTGGGGAACCTGCTGATCAAGCGCGGGGACCTCGGCCGGGTCGGTGGGGGCGCGTATCTGCACACGCTGATTGCGTCGGTGCCGACGTGGGCATTCGGGGCGTCCTACGCGCGGATTGTCCGCAACCTCGCCGTGAAGCGTGAGGCCATTGAGATCGGGACACGCATCGTCCAGCTGGGCTACGACGGGGACGCTGACGCTGCGGACCTCGCGGAGCGGGCCCGGACCATGGCCGACGGCATCGGCACTACCTCGGCGGCGGCGGACCTGCTGACGATGAGCGAACTGTTCGCCGAGGTGATCGACGACCTGGAAAACGACGCGCCGCGGGGTGTGCCGACCCCGTGGGCTGACGTAAACCACGCCATCGGTGGCCTGATGCCCGGCCAGCCGGTGATCATCGCCGGGCGCACGGGATCAGCGAAGTCCATGGCCGCGCTGGGTATCGCCGCGCACGCCGCGATCCGCGAGCGGGTGCCGACCCTGATGGCGACGATGGAGATGACCCGCCGCGAGGTGATGACCCGTCTCATCGCCGCCGAGGGCCGTGTCCCGCTGCACGCGATGATGCACCGCCAGGTCGAACCGGGGGACTGGGCGCGGATCACCGCCGTCCGGG
>Ga0182015_10003561_pt1 | contig 17360 bp, 13 predicted proteins | sample 712P3MmetaG_FD_120478 | JGI IMG/M metagenome (GOLD analysis project Ga0182015, IMG submission 120478) | Permafrost microbial communities from Stordalen Mire, Sweden - 712P3M metaG | ecosystem: Environmental > Terrestrial > Soil > Wetlands > Permafrost | place: Sweden: Stordalen | collected... | reverse complement strand
GCGCGGACGATCCCAACTCCAAGCGGCAGTTTCAGCTTGAAGTGACGGTAACAAAGTTGCGGTAGAGCGTGGAGAATCGTGGATCAAATTACTGCCGACAATCGGGCACAACTCAAACGGCGCCGCCCCAGTTCGTGACCCGCTTTTCGGCTTACCCCGGAATGGGGTGGGTAGCAGCGATCCGGCTCCGGCGGCGCCTCAAGCTATTTATCGGCAATCCTTGCCGCCTCTTTAAAGATCTCCACAAACATCCCGCGCGTGAGCTTGCCGGTCTGCGTGTTCTGATTGGACGGATGATAAGATGCCAGCAACACTTTGCCATCCGGCGTTGCATAGCTCGCGCCATGTTTGAACATATAGATCTTGCGCGAGATGCGCATGCCACGCCTTTTCAGATAGTTCAGATAGGCCTCAAAACCAATCTTCCCCAGCGCCACCACCACTTTCACTCGGCGGAGCCCGTCAAGTTCGCGATCGAGAAATTCGGAGCAATTCGCCAGTTCCTGCGGCAACGGCTTGTTATCCGGAGGCGCGCAGCGAGCCGCCGCCGTGATGTAGAGATCACTCAATCTCAGCCCGTCATCGCGATCGGTAGCCGTAGGGTGGTTCGCGAATCCGGTCTCATGCAGTACGGGAAACATGAATTTCCCCGACGAATCGCCCGTGAACGGCCGCCCCGTGCGGTTCGATCCGTGCGCCCCGGGAGCAAGTCCCAGAACCAGTACACGCGCTTCCGGATCGCCGAAGCCCGGCACCGGCTTTCCCCAGTATTCACAATCGCGATAGGCGCGCCGTTTCTCCCGTGCAACCTCCTCGCGGTATAGCACCAGCCGAGGACAACGCGTGCAGGCGATGACCTCCCGATTCAAAACAGTAAGCCATGATATGGACATTCTCGGTTGGGGCATTATCGATGAGGACATGACCCCAGCCATTTCCGACTTTTTCCGTGCCAAGTTACCTCCTTCAGTGAAATCCATGGGCGACTTTTTATATGTTTTATCCATAGACGTACTTATGTCAGGCACCGTACGGTAACAAGGGTATGGTAATAAGCCGTTACCGCCGACTATTGTCAAGACAGCCTTCTCAAGCCGCCGTCGTGCTGTCACTAGCCCGGCCTGCCAGGGGAGATTGTTCTCGAGCGGCGTGGCATGCATAAGATACTCATTGTCGACGATAGCCCCATGATCCGGCGTTCCCTTCGCTCATGGATTGAAGCCGATTCTGCTTTAGAGGTCTGCGGCGAAGCCGAAAACGGCAAGGATGCCATTGAGAAGGCGGACCAGTTGCACCCCGAAATCATCATCCTGGATTTCCAAATGCCCGTCATGAACGGTCTAGAGGCTGCTCGCCAAATTACCCGGCGAACTCCAAGCACAGCCATTATCATGTTTACTCTACATCCATCGCAGGCGCTCCTCCAGGCGGCTTTGCAGGCCGGAGCTCGGGACGTCGTCTCCAAGACCGATCGCCTCACCGAGCATCTTTCCAGTGCCATTCATCAGGTTTTGAACTGACCGCAAAATATTTCCCTGCCGGGATGGGAAGCTGACTCTAACTCGCCATGCAAATCTGCCCCGACAAGTTTGACGGTCCTCTCCTTCTGTCTTTACACTCAAAGTTAAAGCCGTATTAAATTTCAGTCCGAATGCTTGGAGCGACAAGCGTTTCGGGACGTCGGCTCGTGAAAGGCGAATGTGAGCCCCACAGAAACAAACGAAGCCACCGAGAATGTGACCGCGAAAGACGGACTCAAGCGCGAGATTTCCGTCGAGATCCCTGCCGCCGAAGTTACGCGCGAAACCGAATCACAGATCCAGCGCTATCAAAAGAGCGCCCGCCTGCCCGGTTTCCGCACCGGCCACGTCCCCGCGTCCGTCATCCGGCAACGATTCGGCGACGGCCTGAAGAATGACGTCATCGAAGCCCTGGTTCCCCGCTATTTTCGCCGCGAAGCTGAGAAGCAAGGCCTTATTCCCGTTTCTCAGCCCCGTGTCACCGATCTTCATTTCCACGATGGCGAACCCATCCGCTTCAAGGCCAATTTTGAAGTAATGCCTGAAATTCAAGTCGAAGGCTACAAGGATTTGCGCGCCGATAAGCCCGATATCGCCGTCACCGACGCGGAGATCGAGGAAGCCCTGAACAATGTGCGCGAGCAGCACGCTACCTACAGTACCGTAGAAAATCGGCCTCTTGCCGAAGGCGATTTCGCTCAAGCGTCCATGGACGGAAAGCCCAAAGACATTAAAGATGTGAAAGAGGCGAGCGCCAATCCCGTTCACATGGACGATGTCCTGATTGAAATCGGCGGCAAGAACACGGTACCCGAATTTTCACAAAACCTGACTGGCGCTTCAGCCGGCGAGGGACGCATCTTCGACGTCAGTTATCCCGAAGATATTTCCGACAAGCGCCTCGCCGGGAAGACTTTTGTCTACACAGTCAAGGTGAACGGCATTAAGCAAAAGAGCCTGCCTGAATTGACGGACGAATTCGCGAAAGAGTTGGGCGAATTCACCAGCCTCGATCAGGTGCGCAAGCAGATTCGCGACAACATGGAAGCCGAAAGGCGTCACAACGCCGAGCGCGCCTCAAAAGATAAGCTGGTGGCCGACCTGGTAAAACGGAACGACTTCGAAGTTCCGGAGGCCTTGGTCGACAGCCAGATTGATCTGCGGCTGGAGCGTGGTCTGCGGGCCCTGGCCGCGCAGGGTATGAAGATGGAAGATTTGAAAAAAATGGACCTTCCGCGCCTGCGTGCCGGTCAGCGCGATCAGGCCATTCAGGATGTGAAGTCTTCTCTGCTGCTGGAACGCATCGCGGAACTCGAAAAAATTGAAGTCAGCGATGAAGACGTGAACCATGAAATTGACGCTCTGGCGAAACAGTCAAAACAAACGCCAGAAGCCGTGCGCGCTCGTTTGACACAGGATGGGGGCCTCGATAGAATCCGGATGAGAATCCGCAGCGAAAAGACCCTCGATTTTCTTTATCACCAGTCCGCGTAGTCTTCGGAACGCAGCCTTAGAACAGGCGCGGACACTTTCGACCCTCCCCGAACGCCGAAGATGGTTTTGCGGGGCGGAGTGTGACAGGCCAGGTGAGTATGAAATCACGCATGAATCAAAATGATCGAAATATGAATGATCGAATTATGAATGATCCGCAAATGATGTTGGTACCAATGGTGATTGAGCAGACCGGGCGGGGCGAACGCGCCTACGATATTTATTCCCGCCTGCTTCGCGACAACATTATTTTTATCGGCACGCCAATTGACGACAATATCGCCAATCTGGTGATCGCCCAAATGTTGTTCCTAGCCCAGGAAGATCCCGAAAAGGATATCCAGCTTTACGTGAACTCTCCCGGCGGCTCCATCACGGCTGGCATGGCGATTTATGACACCATGCAGTACGTGAAGAATGATGTCATGACGCTCTGCGTCGGCCAGGCCGCCTCCATGGCCGCCCTGCTGCTCGCCGCCGGTGAGCCCAAGAAGAGGTTAGCTCTGCCTAATTCCCGCATCCTGATTCACCAACCGTCCATGGGCGGGTTATCCGGACAGGCTACCGATATCGACATTCACGCTCGCGAGATCCTTCGCATGCGCGAGATAACAAACCAATTACTCTCGAAGCACACCAGCCAGAAGCTGGACAAAGTGGAAAAGGACGTGGAACGCGATTTCATTATGAACGCCCAGCAAGCTAAGGAATACGGAATCATAGACGATATCATCTATAAGACCGCAAAAGCGGTATGATCGCCCTTCGCGCCTCAGTCCGATGAATGGTTCTGGACAAACATGTGAGAACGTAGCTCGCTACGTCTCACGCTCGGAGTAAGGCTCGAAGGCAAAGCGCAAGGATCGCGGCAGGCAAGGGATCCGGCGTAGTAAGCAATTCTAAGGAGTAAAGGCGAGTGAAAACCAAGTCAGGCTCCGATGAGATATTGCGCTGTTCGTTCTGCCACAAGTCGCAGGATGCTGTAGCCAAACTGATCTCATCGCCCAGCGACTATCCGCGCGCTTACATTTGCGATGAGTGTGTTGCCGTCTGCAATTCCATTCTGGAAGACGATCGCACCGCGACCCCGGCGTCCACCACACCGAACCAACTGCCCAAACCGCAGGAAGTCAAGGTCTTCCTCGACGAATACGTCATCGGACAGGAGCAGACCAAGAAGAAACTTGCCGTGGCGGTTTATAACCACTACAAGCGCATCTTCATGAACCGGCAAAAAGCCGCCGGAGACGCCATCGAACTGAGCAAGTCGAATATCCTCCTAATCGGCCCCACCGGCACCGGCAAAACGTTGTTGGCGCAAACCCTCGCCCGCATGCTGGATGTTCCCTTCGCCATCGTCGACGCCACCACTCTCACCGAAGCTGGTTACGTCGGTGAGGACGTCGAAAACATCGTCCTGAAACTGCTGCAAGCCGCCGAGGGTGACGTTAGCCGCGCTCAGACCGGCATCATCTACATCGATGAAATCGACAAGATCGGGCGCAAGGACGAGAATCCCTCGATCACCCGCGATGTTTCCGGCGAAGGCGTACAGCAGGCGCTGCTTAAAATTCTCGAAGGCACCATCGCCAACGTTCCGCCCCAGGGCGGCCGCAAGCATCCTCATCAGGAATTCACACCCGTCGATACCACCAACATTTTGTTCATTTGCGGCGGAGCTTTCGTCGGACTGGAAAAGATCATCGGACGCCGCGTTGGCAAAAAATCGCTCGGCTTCCGTTCCTCCGACGAGTCCGACAAGGAAGAAGCGGTCATCGCGCGCAAACGCAATTTTGAACTGCTCAGCGAAATACAGCCCGAAGACCTCATCAAGTTCGGATTGATTCCTGAGTTCGTCGGCCGCCTCCCCGTCATGGGAATGCTCGAGGATCTCGACGAGTTTGCCCTCATCGAAATCCTTACCCGTCCCAAGAACGCTATCGTCAAGCAGTATCAGCGGCTGTTCGAGTTCGAAAATGTCCGGCTCAAGTTCAGCGATGACGCTCTGCGCGCCGTTGCCCGCCAGGCCATGGCCCGCAAGGTCGGAGCTCGCGGACTTCGCATGATCCTCGAAGAACTCATGCTCGACCTGATGTTCCATCTGCCCAGCCAGAAAAAGTTGAAAGAGTTTGAAGTCACACGGGAGATGGTCGAAAAACGCAACGCATCGCTGGCCATGATGGAAAAGGCCGGATAGCCGAAAGGCTGTGGTGAAAAGGCCGTATATAAAAGGCCGAGGCTGGCGTAGTAAACTGACTACTGATGGTAGGTAAGTGGTCCAAAGCGCGAGGCACGCTTTTTGTTCGGCAGACTGCACTACCCCAGGGAGATTGAGTGACCACATCCAAGGAAAAATTCGAAACTAAAAAGCTCCCCATGATGCCCATCCGCGACGTGGTCATCTTCCCTTACATGATGACCCCCTTCGTCGTGGGCCGCGAGTCCAGCGTGCGCGCCCTGGAAGAGGCTTTGGCGGCGGATAAGAAGATTTTCCTCGCCACCCAGCACGATGCTTCGATCGACGAGCCCAAGTCAAATGAAATCTATCAGGTCGGCACCATCGTTAACATTGTGCAGAGCCTGAAACTGCCCGACGGAAACATTAAAGTTCTGGTTGAGGGAATCGAGCGCGGCCGGCTGCTGCAAGCCACTGACAACGATGGCTACATGCAAGCCTCGGTTCGCGTCGCTCGCTACCCTGTCGAAATGAATCCGCAGATCGAGCAGGGCATGCAGCGCGTCACCACCTTGTTCGAACAGTACGTAAAGCTCTGCCAGGCACTCAACTACGAAACCATGATTTCGGCCGTGCGGATGGAAGATCCGGCCAAGCTAACCGATATTATTTCCGCCAACTTGCAGCTCTCCATTGAAGAAAAACAGGAGCTGCTCGAAATCTTCGATCCCTCCGAACGCCTGAACCGCATTGCCGACGTCCTTGATGTTGAGATCGAAAAACTTAATGTCGACCGCACCATCCAATCCCGCGTCAAGCGGCAGATGGAGAAGGCGCAAAAAGAGTACTACCTCAACGAGAAGATCAAGGCCATTCAGAAAGAACTGGGCCGCGGAGAAAAAAGTGAGTTCGACGAATTAAAGAAGAAAGTCGAAGCCGCTGGCATGCCCAAAGAAGTCAAAGACAAAGCTCTCCAGGAACTGAAGAAACTGGAAGCCATGCCGCCCATGTCCGCCGAATCGACCGTCTCCCGCAATTATCTCGACTGGCTGCTCGCGGTTCCCTGGAAAAAGCGCTCCAAAGAAATCCGCAACATTACGCGCGCCGAAAAAGTTCTCAATGAAGATCACTACGGCCTCGACAAAATCAAGGAGCGCATCCTCGAATTTCTCGCCGTTCGTCAGCTTGTAAAAAATCCCAAGGGATCCATCCTCTGCTTTGTTGGCCCTCCGGGCGTCGGCAAAACTTCGCTGGGAATGTCGATCGCCAAGGCCACCGGACGCAAATTCGTTCGCATGTCGCTCGGCGGCGTGCGCGACGAAGCTGAAATACGTGGCCATCGTCGCACCTACATCGGGGCCTTGCCCGGTCAGATCATTCAGATGATGAAGAAAGCCGGCACTAAGAATCCGGTCTTCATGCTGGACGAAGTCGACAAAATGTCCGTGGATTTCCGCGGTGATCCATCCGCGGCCCTGCTCGAAGTGCTCGATCCCGAACAGAATTTTATGTTCGTCGATCACTACCTCGACGTCGAATATGATCTCTCGCAGGTCTTTTTCGTGGCCACCGCGAACGTGATGCACACCATCCCTCCGGCCTTACAGGACCGCATGGAAGTGCTCCGCCTGCACGGTTACACCGAACAGGAAAAGGTCGAGATCGCGAAGCTGTTTCTAGTCAAGAAACAAATGCTCGCCGCAGGCCTCTCCGAAAAGAATGTGAAATTCTCCGACGATGCCATCACCACGCTCATCCGCGCCTATACCCGAGAAGCGGGCGTACGCAACCTCGAGCGCGAAATCGGAAACGTCTGCCGCAAAGTGGCCCGCAAGGTTGTCAAAGAAGGCGAAAACTACACCATCGCCGTGACCGGCGAGAATGTGACGGACTTCCTCGGCGTGGTCAAGTTCCGCGATACGCTCGCCCACGAGAAGAGCGAAATCGGGTTGGTTACCGGCCTGGCTTGGACCGAAGTCGGTGGATGCATCCTCAGTACCGAAGCCACCGTTGTCGACGGCAAGGGAAAATTAACTCTTACCGGCAAGCTCGGCGATGTCATGCAGGAATCGGCGCAGGCTGCCTTATCCTACATTCGTTCCCGCGCGCACCGGCTCGGCCTGACTCGCGATTTCTATCGCAACCTCGATCTCCACGTTCACGTTCCCGAAGGCGCTATTCCGAAAGACGGCCCCTCGGCTGGCATTACTATCGCAACGGCCATCGCCAGCGCACTCAGCAAAATTCCCGTTCGCCGCGACCTCGCCATGACCGGCGAAATCACCCTGCGCGGCAAGGTTCTGCCCATCGGCGGGCTAAAAGAAAAACTTCTCGCAGCTCATCGCGCCGGACTCTTCGAAGTCATTCTTCCCCGCGATAACGAAAAAGATTTGGCCGAGGTTCCCGAAAATCTCCGCACCTCCATGAAGATGCACTTCGTCGACACCATGGACCAGGTGCTTCAGATCGCTCTCGTGTCTCCGCTACAATCGCTCAGCGAGGAAGACGCCGCCCATCCCATCGCCCCGCTAACTTCCGTTCCAGAGGAAAGTCCGGCGACTCATCAGTAAAAGAATCCAAGGATTCCGAAGGCCCCACTCTAGTCGCGCCCTCTGCGGCTAGAGTTGGTTTTTGAGTTTGCATTATCCGGGACCTCCTTCGTTTTCGGCAACCGACCGGTTCTCAGTAGCTCATAGAACAGCAGCACTCGGCCGCTCGCCACTATCTCCTCCCTGCGCACGTACCGGAACCCGAATTTCTCCAAAATGTGTTTTGAAGCAACGTTGCCTTCATCCACATCGGCCAGCAGGCGCGGCAACATCAGCCGCGAAAACGCGATCTCGATCAAAGCCGCGGAAGCTTCCGAGGCCAGACCCCGCCCCCAATAAGAACGCGCAAGATAGTAGCCCAGATATGCGGCCTTTTCCCCCGGGGCATTCCGCAGCCCGCAACACCCAATGTATTTCTCCTCTTCTTTCAAAACCGTTGCCCACAAGCCATAGGTTCGGGACGGCTTCCCGAGATATTGATGTCGAAATCGGGCCCGCGCCTTCTCTAACGGCCAGGCTTGCCCTCCCACATACCGGCGCACTTCCGCATCGTTATGCATCCCAATGAAGCCCTCCTCGTCGCTCGCCTGGTGCGTGCGGAACAGCAAACGCTTTGTCTCAAGAAAAATCATTCGGCTCGCCAACAAGCCTTAGAAGACTGAGATCTGACCGAGTCATCCGCCTGCTGAATTCGGAATTTTTCCCCGTTCGCCGCGACGTACTCAGGTCTGACTCAGATCCATCACTTCGTGTCGTCCGCGCATTCTAATCCAGCCCCTCCCGCTTGCCAGATTCCCCTGCTCATAGCAAACTAATACATGGGACCTGGGAATCAAAAACCGACACTTGAGGTCTGCCCATGCGGGTAATGTCCAGGTTCATGGCCTCAGCCACCGATCCCGCGCACTTCCCCGCTCCCACTCTGCCGGAGGTCGCGTTTCTCGGACGCTCCAACGTTGGCAAGTCGAGCTTGATCAATACGCTGGTCGAAACCAAACTGGCCCGTACCAGCTCCACGCCCGGCCGCACCCGCAGCATCAATTTCTTCGAAGTACGCTGGCCCGGGAAGCCTCACCCCGAGGTCATCTTCGCCGACCTGCCGGGCTACGGATATGCCAAGCTTTCGCGTGAAATTTCCGCCGAATGGCCCAAGTTCATCGAACCTTATCTGAATGACCGTCCTACTCTTGCCTTGTGTATTGCGCTCGTCGATGTGAATGTTCCGCCTCAGGACAGCGACCGGCAGCTCATCGACTTCCTTCAGGCCTCGGGCCGCGATTTTCTTCTGGTCGCCACCAAAAGCGACCGGCTCTCGAACAACCAATTGCGCAACGCACTGAAAGTCCTGAGCGATGCATATCCAACGGCTCCGGTGATTACTTTCTCCGCAAAAACCCGCGCCGGTCGCGATGAGCTCTGGAACAAAATTCGACACTCAGCCGCTGACAACGCCATTCGCAGGTAGGCTCCGGATCACTTCGGTCAGTTTTCCTGCTCCTATCAAGTGCGCCTAGGCGGCATCGTGTTCATGGGTGCCCTTTTTGTGCGCGGTCCTCTTCTGCCGCAAGGCGCTGCTCAAGCGGCGCGACCAGCGAGCGCTGGAACTCTGGCTGCTTGGTAAGAGCTAGTCGCAGTGCAGTTGCGTAGTAAGGCCGAGCCTCTTCTCGCCTGCCAAGCGCATCCAGCAGTTTGCCCATCTGTGCATTCACTCCGGCCGAGTCGGGCGCGAGAGCCACAGCTTGTTGTGCTTCCTGTAGTGCCTCCGGCAATCGCTTGTCGGCGAGAAACACACCTGCCTTCTGTGCGTGCGCCAACGCCGCCGCAAGTGGAATCTCGAAGTGTCCTTCGTACACAAAGACACTTAAGTCGATTGCATCGGCAGCCTTCAAGGTCTTGAACTGCTCATAAGGATTAAGTGGAGGCGGGCCGAATTCGAATCCCGTGAGATTGACTGCGCTGATGAACACGGGACCATCGATCGCAGGAGTAGCGTCGGAGAGCGTGCCCAGCCAGATTGATTCTATGGTCGGAAGCAGCTTGCATGGAATCTTGTAGTAGTCATAGTCAATCACACCGGTTCCGAAGTAAACGAACCAGCAGTTTTGTATGTGGCGCTCGTCGGTATATTGCTTCACGGCATGCAATTGCTGCGCCCAGTCCGCACTCGAATCGCTTACATACCTCCAAACGTTCTTTGGACCACCGAAGGCTTCGTTCGCATAGCCAATGCAGTCGGGGAATGCGCGCGTCACCGAAATTGCCTGGAAGACCAGCAGAAGTACGACCGCATACCTCCAGCGGCGGCTGTTCCTAATCAGCACGGAGACCGCGCCCGCGATCAGGATCGCAAGAAAGATGTAGACGGGCAGAATGTGGCGAATGCCGATGTTCATTCCGCCCTTCATCGACGCAGCCAGATAAATGAGCGGCGGGATCAGCAGAAACAGGACTTCGCGCCTCTTTTGCAGCCGCCCGCTCGCGATCACCCAAACGCTAATCGCCAGCAGGATCAGGAATGTGAGGCTCGATTTCACCAGCATGGCCACTGGAAAGTAAAACCAGACGGCATGCGGATAGGATTTGCCGAAGAGGTAACTGTTGAAGTCGTCGGCGCTGAATAATACGTGCGCAAAGCCGTAGATGTAGGACTCGGGGAGCAAGTGAAACCGGGCGAATTCGTGAAGCACTTTGGCTTCGGTAGGACTTGGAACTTTGGCAAGTTGCGCCTCCATGGGCGGATTCAACTGCAACCCGTTCCCGCGCGCCGCATAGCGGAAGCCATAGGCCGCCCACAGAATTGCGACCGACATCAGGCCGATGATCACCAGAGCCGTAGCGTAGCGGGCGGCACGTTTACCGGCAGAGAGACGCGATCCGCTGTCCGCTGACTGTCGCCGGAATATCTGGATTCCCGCGAGAATCAAGAGCATGGGGAACACGAGGACAGCGCTGTGCTTGGACGCCAACGCCAGTCCCGCGGCAAGCGCGGTTATCGCCACCCGCCCGGCGGACGGCAATTGCACATAGCGGTAGAACGCATAGATCGACGCCAGTAAGAAACATGCTTGCGCCGCGTCAGTGGTCACCAGCGCTCCGTGAGCGAGCAGGGTTGGATCGAACACCAGAAGCCCGAGCGCAAGGAAGCCCGCGCTGGTTCCGAACATTTCTTGAGCCGCGAGAAACGCAATCACCAGCAACAGCAAAGTGAAGATTGAGGCCGCCATCTGCGCCCGAAACACCATCTTGTCGGCGTCGTTGTGAAAGATGAAATCTCTTCCACCAAGAACCGCCTGCAGCCGGTAAGGACGATCTTGCAGCTCTGGAACGTTCAGCTGCATGGGAAGCAAAGGCGCAGTGGCAACGAACTTAACCAGCGGCGGATGCTCGGGATTCAAGCCAAAGTCGCCGTGCCACGACATATATCCGGAATAGATATGGTCGGGTTCATCCCATGTGATGGTGTTGGCGCGTGAGATCAGTGCCAGGTGGGCGGCGAAGAGCAACATAAACCCGGCCACGCCCGCCACCACCCACAACCGGCGAGGGTCCCCTTGGAGTGACTTCAATGCTCGTACTTCACGAAGAGAATTCAGAAAACCACCTTCAGTGAGACTAAGTCTGTATCAGCCCGCGCCGTCGCGCTTATGTAGCCGAATCCGCTGCCGCGCACGACATCTGACGGCAAGCCGAAGTTCAAGACATAAAAAGCTCGGCGCGGAACGCCAGTGTACCAAGTTCGCCACCGCCGCGTGTGCGACCGGAGCCTAAACCGACAAACCGAGGGACGGTAGTTGGAGAAGGGTCGCTATTTCACTCGTTTACCCAGACGAATTGGCCGCTGACTTGGAAGCTGTCCAGAAACGGGCTTGTGACCGATAACCGAACCAGTTCCGGATAGTCGGTAACCCTTCGGAACGCCCTCCCTCAGGTGAGAGGAGACCTCCGTCTCCTGTTAACTTTTGTCGCATTCCGCTCCTGAACCATTCTCTTGCCGGAAACTACGTCATCTTTGCCTTCCCTTGGATTGCTCTTCACGTAAAGCTGAGCTGAAAATCTTCCGATAGAGTCTGGCAGAGACTTGCACTTCGCCGGCGCACGGAAATCGCAATCCAAATTGCGGCCCGAAGTCTGAGTCTGCCGCTATGGCTGAAGAAAACAGCGCCGGTGCATCGTACTTGGCCTCCCTAAAACAGTCCACCGCAGCCTCCACCTCGGGCACGGCGGCGGCTCGCGCCCCCGAGGCTGCGACCTATCCTGATTTCTCCACTGAGCCTTCCCTGACACCGCAGCCAAAGGCTGTTTTCACCGAGAAGCGCAGGAGCCCACGCTATCGCTGCCAGGGCAGCGCTCATCTAAAAGAAATCATTACCGGCGTCGCCACCTGGGCCACCTTCACCGACATCAGTTTGCACGGGGTCTATGTTGAAGCCATGTCCACCTACCCCGTGGGCGCGCGTCTCGCTCTTACCCTCGAGCTGAACGGTTTTCGCATCGAAACCCGCGCTGAAGTGCGGGTCATCTACCCTGGCCTCGGCATGGGAATCTGCTTCCTCTCCCTGCCGGAAAGGCAACACCAACAATTCCAGGAACTTTTGAAATCACTTTCCCAACCATCCGTCCTCAACAAGAACTCCCGGACTCCCATAGAGCTTCCTCTCACGTACTCCAGGCCCAACGTTGCAGATCCACGCGCCGCTCTTCAATCCATCGTTGATTTTTTTGAGCAGCGCCATATTCTCAGCCGCGATGAGTTCCTGCGAATTCTGAAGAAGAGCCAGCGCTCCGGCAATTGACCCCACGGCGCCCCTGTGCGACATTCGCATGTCCCGTCTTGGTCTACGACCGAACGATGAATTACTGACGTTCTTCGGCCCGTCACATTGTTTGGATATGATGGAAGCATCATGGCTCGCTATCTGGTCACCGGCGCCGCAGGATTTATCGGATCCTCGCTTGCGCGGGAGTTGCTGCGCCGCGGCGAACAAGTTCGCGGAGTCGATAATTTCGCAACCGGCAAACGGGAAAATCTCACCGACATTTTGGATAAGATCGATTTTCGCGAGGCCGACATCCTCGATCTCGACGCCATGCAACAGGCCTGCAGCGGAGTGCATTACGTCTTGCATCAGGCGGCAATTCCTTCCGTTCCGAAATCCGTGCTCGACCCCATCGGCAGCAACCGCGCAAATATCGATGGCACCGTAAACCTCCTCGTCGCGGCACGCGATGCCAAGGTAAGGCGCGTTGTCTACGCAGCATCCTCTTCCGCCTATGGAGATACACCCACCCTGCCGAAACACGAAGGCATGACGCCTGATCCCATCTCGCCCTATGCAGTGGCCAAACTGGCGAGCGAGCGCTACATGATCTCGTTCTATCGTTGTTACGGTCTCGAAACCGTCTCCCTGCGCTACTTCAACATCTTCGGTCCCCGCCAGGATCCCTCTTCGCCCTACTCCGGGGTGCTGGCCAAGTTCATCACCCAGATGCTTCGCGGACAACGACCGACAATTTTTGGCGATGGCGGCCAGAGCCGCGATTTCACGTATATCGATAATGCCGTCGAAGCCAATCTGCTGGCCTGCAGCGCGCCCACGCAACAGGTGGCCGGAAAAGTCTTCAACGTGGCCACAGGCCGAAGGGTGACGCTGAATGAGATCTTCAAACTCCTGCAGCCCCTCACCTCCTACTCCGGATCGCCGGTCTACGAGGCGGAACGTAGTGGCGACATCAAACATTCGTTGGCCGATATATCTTCCGCCGAAAAAGATCTCGGATATAAGCCGCAGGTAAATTTCGAAGAAGGCTTGCGACGCACCGTGGACTGGTATCGCGGCGCGTAATCGCTCTCCCCCCTCATTACGTTGGTGATCTACATTCAGGTTACCGCTCCCGGTAAAGTTGTCCGCATGACACTCTCCTCGATGGTAGTTTCTCGCGATTGGCAGGAAATCAGTGTTCTTGAATGCATTCTCGGCGGACTGCACATGGATGTCGCGGTGGAAAGCGAACCGCAGCGAGCTCTCACCCGGCTCACCACATCGAAGATCGATGCCCTGATTGTCGACTGCGACCTCAACGGTACCGGCCAGTTCTTTCGCGAATTGCAGCGTGAAGTTCCACACCTGAATACGGTGCCGTTGTTGATCATGGGAGCCGCGCAATCCCGGCCCGAGATGCAATCTACCGGCGCCATGTTTGCGTTCGACAAACCCATCTCGGTGGAGCAGGCGGTTCGCACTCTCTCCGCGGCGCGCAATATGATCCTTGACGGCCGCCTGCGCTACCATCGCGCCGGTCTCGAAGTTCCCGTCACGCTGAGTGGACGTCATCAGAAAAAAGTTGGCGGACAACTCGTCAACCTCAGCCAGGGCGGACTGCAAGTTCACGTCGACGACAGCTTCGACGCCAAAGATCTGCGGCGTGCATCATTCGACCTGCCGGGCACAAAATACGGTTTAAAGGCCGACGTGGAAGTGGCCTGGTCTGACGATCAGGGAAATGTTGGAATCCGCTTCGTTAAAATCGGGGCACAAAAGCAACAAACTTTGCGAGTTTGGCTGGCGCAACAATACTTCGCCAACTAGCCGGTGCGGCCTTTGTAGAGGCCGGTTCTCGCTCTATTTGGCCTCCGAGGATGGCATAAACACGGTTTTTGGATCAAAATGGGTGACGAAAAAGGGGCTACGCCGATAGTTTAGTTGACAGGGCTGTTCGCAATGTCCACACTTCGATCAGGCAAAAGGGCCGTCCAGAGCGAGATGTCAACGATTCCCAAACCGGCGGCCGATCATGCAACCGGCCTTTCGAGCGCCCCGATTTCGACATGGCCTCGGGAACGCGCCGGACCCCGCCCTGCACAGCATGCTCCTTTCAATGGCTCTCTTGCGAACCCAGAATCTCGTCCTGCCGGAAGCGAAGCCTTGCAAGCATTGCTGGCGTTTTCCGCCATGCATCAGCAGATACGGTTTCGGCGCGCGCTCGCGATGCGGAATAATGGATTCGATGCATTTCCGCAGCTGCAGGAATTTGAACCCACGGAACAGTACATTCTCGATGACGTCCTCCAATCCGTAGCGCAGCGGGCCATTGCAATCACCGGCGCCGATGGATTGGGAATTGCGCTGGCCGAAAATGATGAAATTGTTTTGCGCGCTTCCGCGGGCGCAATCAAGCCCGACGTGGGCGCTCGCATTCAGCGCGATTCAGCTTTTTCCGGAGCCTGCTTTCGCCTGGCCCAGATCATCCGGTGTGACGACACCGAAAAAGATAGTCGAGTGAACATCGATGCCTGCCGCAAACTGGGCGCGCGTTCGATGGTTGCGGTTCCGCTGTGCGGGCGTCGTCGCGTCATCGGATTGCTGGAAGCTTTCTCGGCGGAACCGTTTGGATTCAACGACAGCGATGTCAGCAGCCTCGAACTTCTTGCCGAACTCGTGGTCTCAGCGCTGAAGCCAGAAGAAGAGGACAACTTCGCGCAATCGGCGCAAGTTGCCGAAGCGAAACTTGCCTCCCCTGAAGTCGACATCCCAGCCGCGCAATCACAACCAACGGAATACGCCGTTTCCGAAATGGCTTTGCCGATAGTTGTGGCGGTTTCCGCGCCGGTTGCGGATCCGGAGATTGCGCCTGTTGCTTCTAGCTTCTTCGAATTGCCCACGACTCCAGCGGGTGCAGAACAAGATTTCGATCGCCAGGGCGTCGATATTGACGAAACGACTTTGGCCGAGGTCGCTGCAGAACCAGCGCCGGAACGCCATCCCGGAGCTGTGCTCGTATTGATGCTGCTCGTGTTGTGCATTCTGGTAGCTGCGGGCGTCTGGTGGAGACTAAAGAGCGCTGCGCACGGCATCACACTTGTTCCCTCAGTGCAAAACGCAGCGGCGAATCCAGCCGCAGCCAAGCCCCCGACTCCTTCCGATGTTCCGGCGACGACGACTGACAAACATTCCGCCGCGGATCACATCGCCAATTCGTCATCACCCTCGAACGCAACGACCGAATCCAAGCCTCCCGCTGATTCCGATTCTGTTCGGTCGTCGGAAGCATCGTCGGAAACATCGAAGTTGTCGCGCATCACCGGCATCCGGCACTGGTCTGCGGCGGACTCCAGCACGGTCGTGATCGATCTTGAGGAGCAGGTGCAATACGAAGCGCATCGCCTTTCCAACCCTGACCGAATCTACTTCGACTTGCACGAGACGGCGCTGGCTCCAGATATTGCCGGTAAGACTATCGAAATCGGCGATGCACTACTGACGCGGGTGAGGCTCGCACAACCTGTCTCCGGCCTGACTCGCGTGGTATTAGAGACCAAAGGCAATCCAACTTATTCCGTCAGTCTCGAGCCGAATCCCTACCGGCTGGTGGTGCAAGTCACGAAGGCTGGAACGAATCCCAAATCACAGATCAGTCTTTTTCCGGTGACGGCGGATGCTGCCAAACAAAGACAAGCAATCGTAATACCTCCTCCCACACATGAAGACATGCAGTTGCGCGCGCGCGTGCCCAAGATGCGGATCGTGGTGGATGCCGGCCACGGGGGCTGGGATCTGGGGACCGTGGGCAAACGCGGGCTGCTGGAAAAAGATGTTGTGCTTGAGATCGCTCAGCGCCTGGGCAAGCTTCTCCAGAGCCGCCTGGGGGCGGAGGTGATTCTCACGCGCAACGACGACAACTATATTCCGCTGGATGAGCGCGCCGGCATCGCCAACCAGGCGCAAGCGGATTTATTTATTTCGGTGCACGCCAACTATAGCGATCTGCCTTCCGCGCGGGGCGTCGAAACCTATTACACAAATTTCTTTTCTTCGCCCAGTTCGAGCGATCTTGAGACCAGGCAGAACGCCGCTCCGAACCCAACTCCCGTCTCAGCTCGGATGTCCGGCTTGGTATCGAAGACCAGCCAGAGCGGAGCAGCGGCCGAACTCTCGGCTGCCGACCTGCATGAGCGGATCGAGCAATCACGGCGGCTGGCGGCCAGCGTGCAGCGATCGCTGTATGGAACGCTATCGGCGCAAAATCCCGGACTAAGGGATCGCGGCGTGAAAGAAGCTTCCTATGTTGTGCTCACGGAAACGGCGATGCCGGGAATTCTCGCGGAGGTTTCCTTCGTAAGCAGTCCTGCTGATGAACAGAAGCTGCGCAGCGACGGCTACCGAGAGCAGATTGCGGAAGCGCTCTATAAAGGAATAGCGCACTATGCGGCTGCGTCGCATGGGGTGAAAATGGCCAGCGCGGCGAAGTAGCGGGCTTCGGGCTCCGGGCTTCGGCTGTTGTAAGCGTTCGGCTTCAGTGACCCCCCTGCGGTCGCTGCCCCTCCCTTTTCTTTCTCACTTCCTTTCCCTCTGCGCGGATTAGTCGGGGTTGTCCGGGGGCGCGGCGGCGCTGGAGCGGACGACGTCCATCACGTAGCTACTGATTACGCCGTGCACTTTTTTGCGGGTGGCGGCGATGGTTTGGCGAGTCTCCTCCTGCATCTCCAGGCGCTCGGCTTCAGCTTGCAGGTGTTTGGCGACCAGCACGACATTGAGGTCGAGTGCAACTTTCGGCTCGGCGGGTTGGTTTGGTTCTTCGATTTCTTGTTCCGGTTGCTCGTTTTCCTCTTCTGACGGGCTGGCT
>Ga0182015_10003560_pt1 | contig 17367 bp, 16 predicted proteins | sample 712P3MmetaG_FD_120478 | JGI IMG/M metagenome (GOLD analysis project Ga0182015, IMG submission 120478) | Permafrost microbial communities from Stordalen Mire, Sweden - 712P3M metaG | ecosystem: Environmental > Terrestrial > Soil > Wetlands > Permafrost | place: Sweden: Stordalen | collected... | reverse complement strand
CTTGCCCGCGCGGCCCTTGTTCGAACGACGAGGGACAAGAGTGTCCGTGCCTCAGGTTTACGCATTCACCATGCGCATCATGCTCTCCGTATAACGCTCGCCCGCAGCCGTTCCGCGCGGTGCGACCTCATCAATTTTTCGTAAATCATCCGCGCTGAGTTTCACATCGACCGCTTTCGCATTCTCTTCCAGATAAGTCCGGCGCTTGGTGCCCGGAATTGGAACTATATCTTCTCCTTGCGCTAATACCCATGCCAAGGCGAGTTGCGACGGTTTGCACCCTTTTTGCCCGGCGATTTCTTCCACTCGGCTCACCAAATCGAGATTCTTCTGAAAATTCTCGCCCTGAAATCGCGGCGACTGACGGCGATAATCATCTTGCGCCAAGTCCTCAAACTTTTTAATCTGCCCCGTCAGGAATCCCCGCCCCAGAGGACTGTAAGCCACAAAACCAATCCCCAGTTCACGGCACGTCGCAAGCACTTCATCCTCGGGATCGCGTGTCCACAGCGAATATTCGGATTGCAGCGCGGTAATCGGATGAATTTTATTTGCCCGCCGCAATGTCTGGGCGCTCGCCTCCGAAAGTCCCAGATGGCGTACCTTCCCTTCCTTCACCAGTTGCGCCATAGCCCCAACCGTTTCCTCGATCGGGGTCGCTGGATCAACCCGATGCTGATAATAAAGATCAATCGTGTCAATGCCCAATCGCCGCAGGCTGTTCTCACAGGCTTGGCTAATATATTCCGGTTTGCCACTCACACCGCGCACTCTCGGATTCGCTGGATCGCGCACAATCCCGAACTTCGTAGCGATCACAAATTTGTCGCGGCGCCCCCGAATCGCTTTTCCCACTAATTCTTCATTGATAAATGGACCATAGATGTCTGCCGTATCCAGAAAATTGATCCCCAGTTCCAACGCGCGATCAATCGTCGCCACAGATTCCCGGCCATCGCGGTTGCCATAAAATTCGGACATGCCCATACATCCCAGACCCATGGCTGAAACCGCGAGTTGATTGCGTCCCAATATTCTTGTTTTCATGAAATCCTCGAGCGCCGGAAGAATTCTTCAGCGTGCGGTTTAGTAGATGCGGATCAGAGGCTTCGAGGATTCGGTAACGTTTCCGACTTCAGAGGCGGGAACTCCAACTCTGTCCAAGTCCAAAATGAACCTCTCCACGTCATCAGCAGCAATGGCAATCAACAGTCCCCCGGCGGTTTGGGGATCGAATAGCAGAGCTCGCAAATCTTCGGGGATATTCTTTTCGTAGCTCGCCACACATTCCGCAAAGTCGCGATTAGCTTTTAATCCACCTGGAATGTGTCCCGCGCGAATGCATTCCAGCGCGCCGGGCAACACTGGAATTTTTTCTGCGAACAGGCTCAACGACACATTGCTTGCCAAAGCCATCTCTGTCGCGTGCGCAATGAATCCGAAACCGGTTACATCCGTCATTGCGTGCACCCCGTACTCCTTGCCGGCAATCAGTTCGGCAGCCTTTTTGTTCAGCGTAGTCATCGAACGAATGGCCGCATCCACCCATTCCGCTTCGGCTTTATGTTTCTTGATCGCGGTACAAATCACGCCCGTGCCAAGAGCCTTTGTAAACACTAAGCGATCGCCTGATTTCGCGCCCGCATTCGAAAGCACTTTTTGCGGATCAATCAGCCCGGTCACCGAATATCCAAACTTCATTTCGTCGTCGCGAACGCTGTGTCCGCCAATAACGCTACAGCCAGCCTCGATCATTTTCGATAATCCGCCAGCCAGCACCTGCCCCAAGACTTCAAGCTCGCCTTCCGCCGGAAAACACACATGCGCCAGTGCCGTGATTGGACGTCCGCCCATGGCATAAATATCACTCAACGCATTTGTGGCTGCGATTTGTCCAAACGTATAGGGATCGTCCACCATCGGTGTGAAAAAATCCACCGTCTGCACCAAAGCCAGATTAGCGCTGATCTGGTACACCCCTGCATCATCCGCATGATCAAATCCAATAAGAACATTAGGGTCCGACTGCTTCGGCAACTTCGCCAGCATCCGATCGAGCACCGCCGGACTCAACTTCGACGCACACCCCCCGGCCTTGACCGTCTCAGTTAACCGAATTGGAGTGCTTGCCGGCATAAAATAAAGATTGTGTGGCGCGGACGCCCCCGCCCGCGAGGCTTTAATTGGACCTCCTATTTCAGCGAAACATCCGTAACACTCACATCAGGATAGGCGCGATTCCATTCCGCACTGACGTGTTCAAAAGTGAGCCGGAATTGTTTGCTCTGTCCCGGCGGCAACGGATATTTATTCAAATCGCGCGTATCAGGATAGGGTCCGCTGCTATCGAGCAAGAACAGCGGCACATCTTCCGCCTGCGCCACCTGGCCAATGGAATCGTGGAAGACCACATGAACCGATATATGCGTGACCGCTCTGTCCCCGGCGTTTAGGACCGTCCCATCGACGTAAGTGAGATTGGCGCCGATAAAATTCTGCGCCTCTCCCATTTTCAGGTCTGAAAGTTTTATATTTGCGATATAAGGCTGCGGCGCGCGGACGGGTTTGGGCGTGGCCCGCATCATAAACGCGATGGCCCCGGCGACGATCAGCACCACAACAATTCCCAGAATCACCGGCCGCGAGATTGACTCGCGCTCGGGTGGCGCCGGTTCCATGAATCCGCCCATGCCCGAATTGTACTATCGGCATCTTTGCACGCGTTTCAGGTGGCTGGGTACGGCATAAAAAACTTTGATGTGGCTCATAATGTCTTTCGATTTGTGCACAAGCCCAACTCTCAGTACCCTATCTCGTCGGTTTCAAGTCCTATCATTGTGAGGCGCGGCCAAAATCCGCAGCCAAATCAAAGGAGATCAATGTCCACTGAACTGCGAAATTTTTTAGCCTTGTCCTACGACGAACTCGAAGACCTGAATCTGGAAGCGAAAGAGCAGCGCAGGAAGCGCGTCGCTCCCGACAAGATTCAGGAAGCCCGCATTAAATATCTCACCGATGAGAAAAGGATTAAGGCCGTAACCGTTCTGTTCAGCGACCTCGAGGGCCGCCTGCACATGCTCGATTACGACAAAAAGTTCCTGGTCAAAAGTTGGGACAACCTCACCTTCGACGGTTCCTCGATACGCGGCTTCACCGCGCAGCGCGAAAGCGATCTCCGGCTCGGAATCGACTGGTCCGCATTCTACTGGGCTCCCGCGGATTTCTTCGGCTCCGGCAAAGTTCTCGTCTTTGGCGAAGTCATCGACAAAGGCGGCGCGCCCTACAGCGCCGATATTCGCGGCGTCCTCAAAACCTTTGCCGCCGACCTGCACAAAGACGAAGGCTACACCCTCAACGCCGCCAACGAGATTGAAGGATTTCTATTCCAGGGCGCTGACGCCGAACAGAGTTTCCACGAAACCGGTAAGTTCGAATACGTGAACACCGGCGGCTACTATCATTCGCTCCCCGGCGACCCGTTGCGCAGTTTTATTGACACCACCGCCGAAGTTCAGCGCGCCATGGGATTCCAAAACGAAAAAGATCATCCCGAGGTCGCCCCGTCGCAGTTCGAAATCAATTATGGATATGGCGAAGTCGTCGCCGCCGCCGACCAAATCCAACTCTACAAACTGATCTGCCGCCAGGTTGCGACCAAACTTGGCATGACTGCCTCTTTTCTGCCCAAGCCCGTAGTCGGAGTCAACGGCAGCGGCATGCACACGAATGTCTCGGTGAGCAAAGGCGGCAAGAATCTTTTCTGGGATCCCAAAGGCGAAGAAAAACTTAGCAAGCTAGGATGGTCATTCGTCGACCGCATCCTCACGCACGGCCTCGACATTTGCCTGCTGCTCAATCCGAGCGTGAACGCGTATCGCCGTCTCGATCCCCACTTCGAAGCTCCGAATCAACTGAAGGCCTCGGCCGTCGATCGCGGATCGATGATACGAATCCCTATCGGCAACGATAAGAGCATGAGAGTCGAAGTCCGCTCCGTCGCACCCGATGCCAATCCCTACCTGGTCCTTTATTCGGTCTTCAAGAGCGGTCTCGATGGCGACACCGCCAAAATTAAAAATCTCCGCCAAGCCGAGCGTTATCTGCCGGACAACATCTATTCCGCGCTCGACCTCTTCAAAGAATCCGAATGGATCACGAAGATTTTAGGCGAGGACGTAAAAGGCCGCTACGCCGATCTAAAGCAAACCGCCGCCGATCGCTGTCCCCGCGCCCTGGGCACATTCGTCAAGGCCCCCGAGGTCCAATACCACCACGAAGTCTACAACCAATTCATCTGGAACCTATTTTAGGGTCTTGATTTGGATTTGGATTTTGCCTTTGGCTTTTGCTTTTGGATTTTGCTTTTTGCCTATATGGGGCGGACACTCCTGTCCGCCGCCTTTGACTTTGCTCTTGACTGTGTGGCGCGGGCACTCCTCCCCGCGAATTACTTTAATTTCGAGGGTGCCCCGTCCTCGCCTCTCCGCTTTTTGGAGAGACAGGGCGGGAATTTTGACCTAAGTGATCGAAACTACCCGTAATCAGTCGAACTCTTCGCAAAGCAGCCTTGCTTGCGTGGCGAGGGCGCCCTCGCCCGCGAAGCAACTCAGCAGAAGCTAAAGCCGCGTATAAAGCGCAACCTTAAGCTTTTAGCCACGCTCGCGTAGTCCCGGAGCCGACGTCCCTGCACGCGGGCAGCGCACTGCACCCGCCCGACCATCCCTAACACCGCCAAATTCGACTTTTCATAAAGGCCACTCGTACTACTGCCGTCTTCGTGGTAGCCAGGGGCGTCGCTACACCACTCGGCAAATTGACTTTGTGGCGGCTTACATTATTCCGAAAAATATTTGGTTTATCTTTCCGCGGAAGTCGCTTTGAAAACCAATACCACCCTGATCCTGTCGCCGCACATGGAGACTTCGAAGAGTGGACCTATAAAGAGGCATGGCATCTGATGCTGGGCGAAGAAGCGCCTGTTCTTGCGTGACACTTATTCGAATTGTTTGCGGAAACTGGCTAGCTGCCGTTTTAATTCCTCAACTTCATTTTTGAGATTCGCGACCTCCTCTTCAAGGGAGCTCAGCCGATCAGTGTCTGCGGCCATGCCATGCGACACCGAATTCGGCGCGGCGGCGTCATCTACTTCGCCCGACAACAGATGCATATACCGCGACTCTTTCGTGCCGGGCTGGCGCGACAGCATCACCACCAGCGGAGGATCGCGCTGCATCAGGCGTTGCAGAGTACCTTGCACGTCGCTGAGGTCCTCGAAACGGTGGAGGCGTTCGGTGCGTCCGCGAAGTTCGCCCGGAGTTTGTGCTCCGCGCAACAGCAAAACGCACATTAGGGCGCTCTCGCCGCGGGTGAAATTGAACACTTCCTGAATGCGGTGCTCGTATTTGGTGACGCGGCTATCGGCGCTGCTGGTCGGTCCCGCGAGCCGCTTTTGCTGAAGCGAACTCAAAGCGGTGCGCACCGCTTCCTCATCCAGGCTCATCACGGGATCGCGATTGTTCTTCTGGTTGCAGGCGTTCACCAGGGCGTTCAACGAAAGGGGGTAGTAATCGGGCGTGGTGGCGTCTTTTTCAATCAGCGCTCCCAGCACGCGAGCTTCGACATTGGTTAAAACAACTCGGTTCTCTTGAGGAGTATCCATGCGACGGCTGTTTGAATCGGGCATTTCGGTTGTGCGCGCCAGATCCTTCGCGGACTTACGTCCGCCCCAGGATGACGTCAAGAACGATGAACATTTGCTGCAACGCTAAGGATACCAGCAGGATATTTCGGCGCCCAAGCTACAATATCGTTGTGAAACCCAGCATTTTTGTAGTGGAGGACGATCCCGACATTTCGTTCCTCGTTCGTCACCACCTTGATGGCGCCGGTTTTGCGGTTAAGATTTTTTCCACCGGAAGTTCGGTGATCGAGGAATCCGAACATCAACGGCCCACCCTGTTTGTTCTCGACGTCATGGTTCCAGGGAAGGATGGGCTGGAGCTTTGCCGGCAGATTCGCAAAACTGCGTCCCTATCTTCCACTCCGGTGATTTTTCTTACCGCAAAGAGCAGCGAAGCCGATCGTATATTGGGATTCGAGTTGGGCGCCGACGATTATATTTCCAAGCCCTTCAGTCCGCGCGAACTCGTGGCTCGCGTAAAAGCCGTCATGCGCCGGTTTGAGCGGCCGCTGTTGCAAACTCCCCTGCGCGTCGGAGAAATCGAAATCGACCGCACCGGAATGACCGTTTCCGTGGATGGCGATCTAATCACGACAACCGCCACGGAATTCCGCCTGCTCGAATATTTCGCGCGCCACATCGGCAGAGTTTTCAGCCGAGACCAGCTTCTCGATTCTGTCTGGCGCGATACCTCGTATGTGACACCCAGATCTGTTGATGTGTATGTGAGGCGCATCCGGGAGAAGATCGAGCGCGATCCGGAAAATCCACGTTACCTCAAAACCGTTCGCGGCGCGGGGTATCGCTTCGAATCTCCCAAATGAGAAAAGCGTGAGGAACCGAATATTTCTTAAGCTTTTGAGTGCGTTTGCGCTGGTAATTGTGGCGGCGGCAATGGCCGGTTTTTTGCTGCGGCATACCACTGAATCCGCTCTGCATCAGGAAATCTCGCGCGATTTGCAGCAGAAGACTTTAATGCTGGCAAATCGCGTTAATACCGACCGGAAAACCAGCTTGCAAGACATTGTTTCCCAGGAAGCCCACGCCGCGGGAGCGCGGGCCACCGTTATTGATGCCGTCGGCAAGGTGCTCGCGGATTCTGAAGTGTCAGCCCGCGCCATGGATAATTTGGCGACAGATCCAGAGTTTGCGGCCGCGCTTAAGGGGGATGTTGCTGTTGACTCCCGGCCCAGTGCCAGCCTTGGGATCCCAATTCTCTATGTTGCCGTACCCATTTCGGGGGGCGCGGTCCGTCTCGCTTATCCCCTCGCTCAGGTGGAGTGGCCAAATTCCCAGCTTTGGCGAGCATTGGCCGTAGGTTCCGTCATTGCGTTCCTAATGGCCATAGTTATCGCGGGAGTTGCGGCCCAATCCACGTCCAGGCGCTTGCGGAAAATCGCTCGCGTTTCCCGCCGCATAGCGGGAGGAGCTCTGAATGCCCAAACGGCAATTCACCCGGGCGATGAGATTGAGCAAGTTGCCTCCTCGCTGGACGCTGCCGCCCATCACCTGGAAAGCAGCGTCTCCTCCCTGCGGGAACGGCAGCATCAGCTTGAAACCTTGTTAAACAGTATGCAGGAGGCCGTGATTGCCATCGGTCCCGATGAACTGGTGCAATGGGCTAATCTCAGCATGGAAAAGCTGGTCCTCTCGCGCATCCGGCTGAACGCTCCGGTTGTGGAAACTGTGCGTGACCCGGATTTTCTGCGCGCCGTCCGTGAAGCCAGCGATACCAGCCTCGCCGTGACCGCGAGGGCCACATCCATTGTCCCCGGCCACGCATTTGATGTTACCGCAGCCCCGCTCCCCGGAGGCGGCGCCGTGGTCGTTTTGCGCGATCTGACCGAGACCGAGCGAGTAGAGAAGACTCGCCGCGATTTTATCGCCAATGTGTCTCACGAATTGCGTACCCCTCTGACCTCCATACAGGGATACGCTGAGACTTTGCTCGATTCCACTCACGACGGCAATCATTCCCGCGACTTTATTGAGATTATTCGTAAGAACGCGGCCCGCATGGCTCGCCTGACCGAAGATCTGTCAACCCTGGCCAGGGTCGAGTCAGGCGAGCAACGGTTCGAGATTCGTCCGGTTTCCACAACGGAATTGCTCGATGAGGCGATGCAGAATTTTCGCGGAGTGGCGGGGGCGCATGGCGTTGAAGTTCGGGTTGAAGATAACTGCTCAAGTCAGGTAAATGCCGATCCCGAGGCCATTCAACAGGTCTTTTCCAACCTCATCGAAAACGCACTCAAGTATGCAGCAGGCGGAAAACTGGTAGCGCTCGGCGCCCGCGCCATCGATGCTGCCGTGGAATTCTATGTCCGCGATCTTGGTCCCGGAATTTCGTCCGAACATCTGCCACGCCTGTTCGAAAGATTTTATAGGGTGGACAGGGCGCGTTCGCGCGAATCCGGCGGTACAGGCCTGGGTCTGGCGATCGCAAAGCATATAGTGCTGGCCCATGGCGGGGCAATCCGCGCCGAAAGCGAACTTAACCACGGGTCCACGTTTCTCTTCACCCTCCCGCTGGCCACGACGGTTCGAGTTTAGAGCCCGTACCTCACGGATTGTTAGCAGCCAGCGGTGCATGGGACACTATCGCCCGATGTCCTCCTGAGCGCCTGTTCTTCTTCGCTTGCGAAGAAGAACCTAGTCGAAGGATCCCTACCGCCCGATGAAGCCTGCGACGAATGAATCATTTTCTCCGCTACATTTTTACCGCACAGCTACCTACAGTTTTATGCTGATTGTCCAATTCGACGACGGGATGTATGTTGGCTTCAGTTGCCCTCAGAAACCCCACCTTTTCAGGCAGAAGTCCAATTTGGAATTGGACTTCTGCTCCTGTCTTTTTAGCTCTGTAGCCGGTCAGCGAAACCGCGCGTAACTACCGGTAACCGAATTCCCAAAGGAGTTTATCCGGCCAATTTGTTGAAGTATTTTCTGCCGCGAACCGTGCAACAGCGATATCCTGAGTAAGAGCGATTTACACCAACGGTTGGCGCTATTTCTGCATCTTGATATTTGCGAGTCCACTCGCCTTGGAGAAATTGAATGAAAACGCGTAAAGATAATATTCTTATGAATGTCCTATTGGGCACCGGCCTGTACCTGCTCGATTCAGTGCGTGACCGCCTTGCCGATGGCGTCGACGACATAAAGGACCGGGCCAAGGACAACTATGAGGACCTGAGAAGCAAAGCCAAAGACGGTTATGAGACGGCAACCGACCGGGTCAGCCGGGCGTCGGACGTTTTGCGTGGGGACGACAGCAACATTCTGGGTACGACCGCGTCTCTCCTGATCGGAATCGGTATTGGTGTGGGCGTGGGAATGTTGTTGGCCCCAGCCAGTGGAGAAGAGACTCGCAGCAACATCGCCGATAAAGTTCAAGACTTCGGAGGCAAAGTTCGGGACCGTTTTTCGCGCGAACAGGAAGTAGCCAGCGGCACTTACGGAGCCTAAAAAAGAGGCCAGCAGTGTTTCGGCAGGGTTTGAGAGGGTTGGAATCTCCTCAGGAGATGCATCGGATGAGTATCAGGAAAAGTGTATCTGCGGCGATTTTCTGCGCTGCGATCTCTGTCGTCGCGCTGGGCCAGGGAGCGACCAGCCCCTCCCAACCACAGGATCCAACCGCGCAGGCACCGGCTACTACACCCGGGGGTGCGCCGCCCGCTCCCGAGCTGGTTCCTCCAAACCAAAGTTCCGAAAATAAATCAGCCGACTCGTCGGCACGGAGGCGGAGGGCCTTCACTGGCACCATTGTCCGTCAAGAAGATGGTTATATGCTGCGAAACGGAGACCGGGAATATAAGCTCAACAATCCCGAAGCGGCAAAAGAATACGAAGGTCAAAAGGTGAAGATTATGGGCATTCTCGACGCGAAAAACGCCGTGATTCGCGTCCAGAGTATAGAGAAATCCAAGTAATCGCCCGGCTCCGCCCTACTTCATTCCAGCTTTGATTAATTTGCGCGCCTCTCCCGGCCCCTTGGCTCCCAGCAAAGTGTATTTTTCGCCGCTGAGTTCGTGATAATTCACAAAGAATTCTTCGAGTTCGTCGAGGAACTTCTTGCCCAAGTCATCCAACGTTTCGATATTCGCCCAGCTATGATTTTGCTTCTCGACGGCTACGATGCGGTCGTTTCGTATTTTTTGCCATCGCTTTGTTCGCCTTTGATCACGCCGATAATGCGGCACTTCAGCAAGCATCCAGCGAATGCCGGTTCGTCCATCAAAACTAAAACGTCGAGCGGATCGCCATCCTCACCCTCGGTAGAGGGAATGAATCCGAAATCATACGGAAACGCCATTCCCGCCGGGAGCACCTTCTTCAGCGCAAAAATCTCGTGCTCTGGATCAAACGCATACTTATTGCGGCATCCCTTCGGGGTCTCGATGACCACATGCAAAATGTCCTTATCGTCCGGGTCGTACGGTTCCAATAAAGACGGATCGGCCAATGCGCGCAATCCATTCTTTCCATTCTTCTTGCTCATCTTTCCTCCACGACCGTATTAACGAACTGGTTAGTGGATGCGAAACAAGGCCAACGGTTGCTCATCGGGGGCTTTAGCGGGCGGTGTGGTACACAAGAGGATTGAATCTCGAACAGGCCATCCTCCTTTTTGTAGCCGCCGTTTTAGGCGGCGGACTAAACGCCATCGCGGGCGGCGGCAGCTTTCTCGCCTTCCCGGCGCTGCTTTTCACCGGCGTTCCGCCCATCCCAGCCAATGCCACGAACACGATTGCGTTATGGAGCGGCGTCACCGCCAGCGGGGGCGCATATCGAAATCGCCTCACCACGCCCGTGCGGGTGATGGCCCCACTGCTCATTGCCGGTTGTATCGGCGGAATCGCAGGCGCTGTGTTGCTGCTGAGAACGCCTCCGCAAACTTTCATGCGTATTCTGCCCTGGTTGATGTTGGGAGCGACATTGCTATTTGCTTTCGGAAATAAGCTGGCGGCAGGACGCGCATCCAGCGTGGGTTATGCGGCAACTGCGCGGACAGTTTTGTTTGCTTCCTTGTTCGAATTGGCGGTTGCAATCTATGGCGGATATTTCGGCGGCGGCGTCGGAATCGTGAACCTCGCCATGCTCTCCGCACTTGGCATGAAGGATATTCACGCCATGAATGCCCTGAAAAGCGTGCTGGGCAGCGTGATTAATGGAGTTGCCGTTGTAGTGTTCGTCGTGTCGCGATCCGTTTATTGGCCACAAGCGGGTGTAATGATAGTTGGCTCGGTACTGGGTGGATTTTTCGCCGCACACTATTCTCAGCGCGTCCCAAAATCCTGGATTCGCCGGACAGTAATTCTGGTGGGAGCGTCAGTCACCGTTTATTTTTTCCACAAAGCCTACTTCGTCTAAATTGAAAAGAACGTGTCCGGCGTGCGCTCTGAAGCCTCGCGCAACAGACGTTTGGATCGCGCGGACGAGATTCTTTTCGCTCTGACCACTTTCCGCAGGAATACTGAATATACAAACCACAGCAAGGTCGCGGCTGCGGCCAGTAAAAGGCTGAAGCTCCAAAGATTCGCAATATTCCTTAGTAAATTAATCATTGGATCGGCTTAAGTCGCGAGCTGATCGAGGCACCGTCACCGAGAGTATTTTGGATCGCGCCCGCAATCCGACATGCCATTGCGTTCACATGTTCCTCGGACTCGGCTTCGATCATTACCCGCGCTAATGGTTCCGTTCCCGAATAGCGCACCACCACTCTGCCGCTGGTTCCCAATTCCCGCTCCGCGGATGCAATCGCTTGTTGAATCTCCGGGACGCCGGCGAACGGCAACTTCTCCCGCACTCGGATGTTCTGGATCGTCTGCGGAAATATCTTCAAATCCGCCACCAGTTGCGAGAGCTTTTTCCCGCTCCTCACCATGATTTCCATAACGCGGAGCGCCGTCAGCAATCCATCCCCGGTAGTCGCATCCCCGTCGCGAAAAATGATATGGCCGGATTGCTCTCCGCCCAGAATCGCGCCGCTGCGCAACATTTCTTCCAGCACATATTTATCTCCCACATCGGCGCGCAACATGCGGATTCCCGACCCGCGCAATGCCGCCTCCAAGCCCATGTTCGACATGGTGGTCGCCACCACGGTTGACCCCGGCAAAGCATTGCGGGATTGCAGGTCGCGCGCGGCCAGCAATAAAATGCCATCGCCGTTCACCACCAGGCCGCGTTCGTCACTGAATAGTGCGCGATCCGCATCGCCATCGAATGTGATCCCGATATCAAAAGAGCCGTCGCCCATGGTGACGGCTTGTGCGATTCTTTCGGGATAGAGCGCGCCACATCCGTCATTGATATTCCGGCCGTCGGGCTTATCGCTGAGAAAGGTGGACTTTAGATTAAGCGCGGAGAATAACTCCGGCGCCTCAGCGGCGGCGGCGCCATTCGCGCAATCCACCAATATCTTCAGTCCGGACAATCCGCTCTCCGCGCCCTTCGCCAGCCATTGAATATAAGCGCCGCGTAAACTCGATTCTCCCGGCAGCGTTCGCATCGCGGTCTGGGTTTTATCCGCCGCGGCCCGGAAGCCAGACCCTTGCAACAACGAAAAGATTTCTTTTTCTATGATAAGTTCTTCCGCATCCGGAAGCTTGAAACCATCGCCGGAAAAAATCTTGATCCCATTGTCGGTCCATGGATTGTGCGAGGCTGAAATCACAACGCCAGCATCGTATTTCCCGGCGCGCGCAAGATACGCGATCCCAGGAGTCGTGATCACTCCCGCGCTGTGCACTTCGGCCCCCGCAGAAATCAGGCCCGCGGCAAGCTGGTCCGCAATCCAACCGCTGGATTCTCGCGTATCCTGTCCGATCACTACTCGAGCCGAAGAGTTTCGGCGAAGCCGATCGTGGCCGAGCGCCCGCCCAATCAGATACGTGCTCTCCTGCGTGAGCGGAAACTCCCCCGCGATGCCGCGAATGCCATCGGTCCCGAATAGTTGCCTGGTGGGCGAAGCCATGAGTGATTTTATTGTCGATTATCGCCGCTGTCCGCCGGGGCTTTCTCGACGTATACCGTAACCTGCACCGGATCGATGTCAGTAACTTGCACCAGTGGATCGGGAACGTAAGCGTGCCGGCGCGCAGTTATCCGGTCCATCACTCCACTCACGTCAATAGGATCGGTGATGGCCGAATCCGTTGCCTGAACATGTTTCATCGGTCCACTGATAGTTACCGTCGGAGGATTCGTCACGATGCGTCCAATCCGGTAGCCATCAACAAAATTGCCAATCACCCGCGGTCGAACTTCCACGTTTCGCGACCAGCGCGTATCAAAACTCACGCGAATCTGGCTGGGCACGACCTGAATTACCTCAAGGCCGCTCGGCTGATGAATTTGCGCTGACGTAATATCGAAAATGTGATCGCCGGCTTTTTGTTTTTCCACTTCGAGCGTAGCGTAGACATCCGACGGCTGTAATCGTCGAATAGTATGCTCCGGGCCCCGCAGCCGGATTTCCACTCGCGGAATACTCTCCGAACTGATTTGAAGATTCTCGGGGATATTATCAAACTCTACCGGCACGTCGAGCGCAACCACGGCGGACGGATCGCGTGCGACTGCAAGCCACAATCCTACTGCGAGGGCGAGCGAGAGCAATTTCAATCCGAAATTATGGAACAACCGTGCGCGAATCGATTCCGCCATCAATCGCCAGCCTTGAAGTTCGAATCGCCCTGCCGCGAAACGGAACTATGCGACAAGTTTTCTTCGGATTCGCTCAAATTCTCGCTCTCATTCGTAATTACCGTGGGCAAGGTTGATTGCGGGACGTAGCGCCGCAACAATCCTCCCAGCCGCTCGCGCAATTGTTCGACTTTCAAATCGCGCTCAATGTTACCGCCCGCCGCCAGACTGATGCCTCCGGTTTCTTCAGAAACAATCACCGCGATGGCATCGGTTTCTTCGGTGACTCCAATGCCGGCTCGGTGCCGCGTTCCAAGCTGCGTCGAAAGAACTGGATTCATCGAAAGCGGCAAAAAACAAGCCGCCGCCGCCACCCGATCCTTCTGAACGATTACCGCGCCATCGTGCAATGGCGCACTGGGTCTAAAAATCGTTGCCAGCAAGTCGTATGAAATGTGCGCGTCTAAAGGTACGCCGCTCTCGATATAAGTGCGCAACCCGATTTCCCGCTCGATCACTATCAGCGCGCCGGTCTGATTTTGAGAAAATAAATTTGCCGCCAGCACGATGTCATCGTAAGCGTCGGCTTCTGAAGTGTGAGCCCGGCTTAGTGTCAGCCGGCGTCCCATCCGGGTCAAAGCTTGTCGCAACTCGGGAGCGAACACTACGATCAAGGCAAATACTCCGTATGGCAGGAGGGTGCTGATCAGCCAGTTCAGAGTCGCGAGCTCACCCAGGCGGGAAAAGTAAAACGCGAATCCTACGGCGGCAACTCCGACCAGCATCAGTGCCGCCCGCGTGCCTTTGATCAGCGCTAAAAACTCATAAATAATCAGCGCCACCAATAGGATGTCAATAATCGCCGTCAGCGACAAATGCGGCCACGCGGTTGAGAAATATGGCACCCCGATAGGCCCCTTTCCTAAAGATGGCGAGTCTACCCGCAATTGTAATGCACCTTAGCCAGCCCTTGGATGACCTTCCGCAAAGCCTGGAAATCAGGCTTCGACACTCGAGCCGAGTCAATCTATTTTGCGGATGAGGATAATCTTCTGGGCGATTACCTTTGGGGGTTACGCCGCTTGCGCACGGGGACTATAATCGATCAGGTGTTACCTGATGCGCCTTCAAAAGCCCAATTCGCATTTGCCCGCGTGCTGGCTGCACTTTTTGGTATGCCCGCGCCGTCACCTCGCAGTGCTCCCTTCGCAGGTGCGACCCAGTCTTTTCGGTAGCGACTAGTTTTACCTCCTCCCGGTTCTGAAGTGGCGTGGCCGAAGTCCATCTGCTGTCGGACGACCGCCCACGCCGGCGACTCACGATCTGTAACTGTTTTCGGAGGATCTCATGTCTACCGCTGCTCTAGTTGCACCCAAAATTCTGACCGCATTGCCCGGGCCGAACGCCAAACGCATTCTTGCTGGCGACGAGAAATATATTTCGCCCTCCTACACCCGCAGCTATCCCCTGGTAGCGAAGCAGGGACGCGGCATCATTGTTACCGACGTCGACGGCAACGAATTCTTCGATTTCTCCGCGGGCATCGCTGTGACTTCGACCGGCCATTGCCATCCTGAGGTGGTCGCCGCAATCCAGAAGCAGGCTGCCGAATTAATCCACATGTCGGGCACTGATTTCTATTATGAAAGCCTCGTCACTTTGGCGGAGCGTTTGTCGAAAATTGCGCCCATGCCGGGACCGCACAAATTTTATTATGGCAACTCCGGCGCCGAGGCGGTGGAATGCGCACTAAAGCTCGCGCGCTACCACACGAAGCGTCAAAACGTCATCGCATTCTTCGGCGCGTTTCATGGACGCACTATGGCCGCGCTCTCGCTGACCGGCTCGAAGCCGCAGCAGAAGCGCCGTTTCGGTCCCATGCTTCCTGGAGTGACCCACGTCCGCTATCCGGATGTGTATCGCGGATGCGAAGGCGGAGCGCAAGATGCCGAAGCGTTCGCTCTCGGCTGCGCCCGCTTCCTCGAAGACAAATTGTTCAAAACCATTCTTCCGCCGGAAGAAGTCGCGGCCATCTTTATCGAACCGGTGCAGGGCGAAGGTGGATACGTCGTTGCACCCACGATTTTCATGCAAGAACTTCGGCGGATTTGCGACCGTCATGGAATTCTGCTGGTCGCGGATGAAGTCCAAAGCGGTGCCGGACGCACCGGAAAATGGTGGGCGATCGAACATACCGGTGTTCACCCCGATATCGTTTGCATGGCGAAAGGAATTGCCTCCGGCATGCCGCTCGGCATCACTATGAGCAAGGCCGAAATCATGGATTGGGTTCCGGGCTCTCATGCCTCCACTTTTGGCGGAAATCCCGTATGCATCGCGGCGGCGATGGCTACGCTCGATGTCATCGAAAATGAAGGCCTGATGCGAAACGCAACCGAAGTCGGAAATCACATGCTGAAGCGAATGTCGAACTGGCCTGCCAAACACGCGATGGTGGGCGATGTTCGCGGACGCGGCCTGATGATCGGTGTCGAACTCGTGAAAGATCAGAAGACTAAAGAACACGCCGCAGCCGAGCGTGACCGGATTGTGGAGTTGGCCTTCGAACGCGGCGTCCTATTCCTGGGATGTGGACCAAGCACAGTCCGAATTGCCCCGCCCTTAGTCGTCACAAAAGAAGAGGCGGATGTTGCAATAGAAGTATTGGAAGAATGTATCTCGGTAGTAGAAAAATAACCGAACGCGTAGCGGCAGGTGTCCCCACCTGCCGGCTTTTAATTTTTAGATTCCAAATCAAAGTCGCGGAGCGTTCCCGAGTCCCTGTCCATTCCATTCCACGGTTACTGATTCGATTCTTGCCTAACAATATCCTCACTCAAAATGTAGAACGGACACTCTTGTCCGCGCTCCTGTTGAATCTGTTTCACCCCCAGCGAAAATCTGACCTATTGCGCTTGGTAAGAGCCATAAATCAAAACCATGATTCCACGTTTACAACATTGATTCCTAACTCCGGCGGTTACCGCTGTGGGAGTAAAAGCCAGTAAAAACCCGATAACGTTCCACTTGCGTGCTGAGATACAATTCCCAGTTACCAAAAAGGAACGACCATGCGCTTGCTCATTTTGCCCCTTCTGGCACTGCTCGCAATTTCAACTACCGCTCAACAAAACGGGAATTTACAAACTGTTACCACCGACTGCACATTCGACGACGGAAAACAGATCAGCCTTCAGTACAATCCTGCTAAAGGCGACGAACCCCGTAACGGAAAAATCTGGGAACCCGGCGGCGCTCCGATGGTTCTTTTCGCACAAGCTCCGCTTACCCTCAGCAGTTCGTCGATCGCTCCCGGCGCTTACACGGTTTACATCGTCCCCGGCAAAAAAGAATGGATGCTGATCGTCAACAAAAACGTCACCCCGGGAAGCAGCTATGACTCGGCCAAAGATCTGGCGCGCGGCCCAATGGAAATCGGCGAAATTGATACGCCCGCTAAAGAACTACAGGCGTCATTCGCCCACATGGCTCCGAAAACATGCAGTCTTCGCCTCTATTACGGCAAAGTAGGCGCCTTCGCCGAATTCAAAGAGCCGTAAGATTGTGTGGCGCGGGCGGCTGGCCCAACTTTACGCTTTTTGTAAAGATGGGGATTCATGCTGCATACGCGCGGATTTTTATTCTTGCTGCGCCCCATTCCTTAACTCGCACGGCACCCGGCTCTCCGAAAGCGTAACTCGATGGCTGCTTCGGGGGATTGCCTGCCGATTCCTCAATAGGCCACCCTTCGCCGATTTCTGATGTCAGTTGCGATGTTTCTCAATAAACAAGTTCTCGCAAGTGACCTCGCCGTCCTCACCTTTACAAACAGCGTAAAGGTGGGCCACCTGTCCCATCCCCCTCTTTTTTTATTTGGTCGATATATTGGAATCATAGATTTAGGCGGGCACATATATACTTGACACACGCGAACATAGAGCGTATAGTTTTTCTATGAAGCCGCCACGAACTCTACAAGAAGCCATAGTTTATTTCTCCGATTCTGACCGTGCCTTCGAGTACGCCGTTAGCCT
>Ga0182015_10003559_pt1 | contig 17368 bp, 14 predicted proteins | sample 712P3MmetaG_FD_120478 | JGI IMG/M metagenome (GOLD analysis project Ga0182015, IMG submission 120478) | Permafrost microbial communities from Stordalen Mire, Sweden - 712P3M metaG | ecosystem: Environmental > Terrestrial > Soil > Wetlands > Permafrost | place: Sweden: Stordalen | collected... | reverse complement strand
GTTCAGGTTGTCACGGTGGCGGCGAAAATACCCGCCGATTTGGCTGTCGTAGCAGGAGACGGGATAGAGGTCTATTCGCGTGGCCTTGAACGAAAAATAAAGTTCAACGGCTGGCATCAGCCGCGTCACGATGCGCGCCCTGATCCTCTGGCGCAACTCGGGCAGCGCGATGATCATATCCTGGCGGCGTTTTTGGCTGTGAATCTTAACCGTCGCTGTCTTGCCGTCATGGTCGACCAGGAATCCGGAATCCCGGCCGCCGACCTTCTCGTAGAGGCCTATTAGGAGCTCGCAGAGTGGAAAATCGAAGACGCGCGGCACGATCAGAGCCGGGGCCGTCAGCGGCACGCCCGCGGAGTTGTCCACCGGCGGAAGATCCAGCAGCAAGCGCTCTAGAATTGCGTCGTGTCCGTCCGGATGATCGCAGGGGATGTCCGCGATAGCGCGCAGCATGGGATCGAGCGCGACCGTGCGCGGCGTCTCATCCGCGCCATAATACGTTCCAATTGCGCCGTCGTAATCGGAGATAAACCTCAGAACCGGGCCGCTCATGGCCAGCAGCGGCTCCACATTGTGAGCTGGTGTGGACACCACGGCATAAATGAGCATATGATCTTCGGAAAACGAAGCTGCCTGTTTCACCAGCGCCGCGAGCCTGGTTTGCGTTTGAGACTCGGCGAGGGATCCTAGAAAAGCAAGCAGTATCCAGCGTCCGGCGGAAACATGCAGATCCTCTCCGCCGCCGGAGATGTTTCTCGCCTTGAACCAGGGAACCGGATCGCCAAGCGTGATTCCCTTGGTGTTTGTTAGGGTCAAGTCCGTTTGTTCCTGCAAGCATACGGGCACTTTGGTTGCCAACTCCGCGCAATTGAAACAAAAGGAATGCGGCGCTGTGCCACGCCGAGTTAATGACTTCGGAGTAGGTGCATGACGCTTGGATGACAGTGCATCAGATGACCCGGTTCTCGATGATCTGATTTTCCTCGGAAGCCATCATCAGGAATAGACATCCGGTATCACTGAAGGTTTCCCCGTGGATCGAGCCGGAATCAGCGCGGCAGTAGTCACCGGCGCTCATGACTTGGTTTTCCACGTGAAGATCGCCGGAAAGCATGAAGAGCTCCTCGATCGCCGCGTGATGGTGGCTCGGATAATGAGCACCAGCTTCCATGCGGACCAAAGAGGTGTTGTATTTCCGGTCGGCGTCCTGATAAAGCGGCTTATAAACAATGCCGGGAGCCAGGGTTTGCCATGCGAGTTCGTCCGAGCGCGCAATGAGCAATCCGCTTTGCTCGAAAAGAATTCCTGGAGCCCGGGGACTGCGGCTCACTCTGGACAGCAATCGCTCACGCAGTTGCTGAGGCGGAACAGCCGGGACAGACTCTCCGACAAGATTGGCGGCGTGCGTAAAGGAACGCACCTCTTTGGCGCAGCCATCGCACCCCTGGCGCAGATGCTCTTCAAAGGCGATTTTCTCAGCGGCGTCGAGAGCCCCCACGGCGTACAGGGGTGCAAGCTCATGCAAATCCGAACTGGAAACTTGCTTTCCGTGGTTCATAGTCCCTCCGCATAAGGTTCCAGCAGTTTGCGCAGGTGCAACATGCCAAGCCGTATTCGCGTCTTGACGGTGCCCAAGGGCAGATCAGCATGGACCGCGACCTCAGTATGACTGAGTCCTGAAAAATAAGCCAATTCAATAGCCTGCCGCTGATCAGGGGAAAGCTGCGCCAAGGCTTTTTGGACTATACGTGACCGCGCAACTTCTACGCTAGCCAGCTCCGGACCGGGACGGGAATCGCGCAGGTTAGCCAGTTCGTCGACATTTTCTTCGACTGCGGCTGGACGCGATTTACGGCTGCGCAAGCAATCGATGGCCCGGCTACGGACCAAGGTGACGAGCCAGGAGAACACGGTGCCACGCTGGGGGTCATAACTCCCGGCAGTGCGCCAGACCTGCAGGTACACTTCCATAGTTACATCTTCGGACGATGACGGATCACCCAGAATCCGCAGGGCCAAGCCGTACACGATTCGGTTCGTGCCGTCGTAAAAGCGCGCAAGCGCGTGCTCATCTCCGTCAGCCAACCGCGCGACCAAAGCTTTCAATTCGCGCTCGTTATCCGACCGGTCGATTGCAGTAGAGGAAGCCACGGCTACTCTCTGCACAGTATACAGGGATTCGGACCAGCCCATCTTATGTAATACGAGAAGCCATGTGCAAACGGATTCACGGAATTAAAGTTAGATGGCAGAAATCCGATTTGCGCTCCTGCCCGTATTACCTGTTTGCACCCCACTGAGCCAGCAATGGTCAAGCGGCTACTAGTTACTCTGATCCTTTGTGCGGCGTCAGCATGGTCTCAGACCGCGCCTTTTGAATCCAGACGCCTGGGCCCTACATCGGAGGCGGACAAGCAGATACAGACACTGCAAGATCAGGTGAAGGGGGCACCGGGCGATTACGCAGGATATGACGGATTAGGATCCGCCTACTTTCAGAAGGCCAGAGAGACCGGTGACATTGCGTTTTACGACCTGGCCGAGCAAACGCTCAAGAAAGCGCTCGATCTGGCGCCCGAAGACTTCCGAGCCGCGGATCCTCTAATTCACATGGCATTGGTGTATATGGGTGAACATCGCTTCCCGGACGCCCTCGCTACTGCGCAAAAGGCGATCGGAACCGGCTCCGGAAATCTGGCGGCATTCGCCATCGAAGGGGACGCTTACACCGATATTGGCGATTACGATGAGGCGGCCACGGCCTATAACACCGTGCAGGCTCTTGGGCGGGCGATCTCATCACCCTTGGCGCTCGCATACATGATCGACAGTCGTATGGCATATCTGTGCTACTTGCGCGGAGACTCCGCGGAAGCCGTCCGGCTGATGAAGAGTGCCATCGCGGCCGCGCTTCAAACCAATGTTCCCCGAGAGAATCTCGCGTGGCTTTATTTCGAATTAGGCGAGCGCTACTTTCAAACAGGCGACCTGGGAAATGCCGATTTGTCGTATCAGTCAGGCATAACAGCCGATCCCAATCACTATCGCTCCGTGGCCGGTCTGGCGAAGGTTCGGGCCGCGCAAGGGAAACTTGAAGAATCCATTCAGCTCTATCAACGCTCGATTGCCATCATCCCGTTTCCTGTGTACGTCGCTGAGTTGGGCGACATTTACAAGAAAGTGGGACGGGTGCACGAAGCTCAGCTGCAGTATGACCTGGTCGAGTACATCGGACATCTCAGCAAGTTAAATCAAGTGCTGGCCAATCGCGAGTTGGCTCTGTTCTATGCAGATCAAGGGATCAAGCTGCCGGAGGCACTGGAGCTTGCGCGAAAGGAACTTGAACTCCGGCACGACATTTACACATGGGACACCCTGGCGTGGGTCCTCTACAGGAACGGCCGATTCCAAGAAGCGGCCGAAGGGATAAACAAAGCACTCGGCTTACACACCAATGATTCGCTCTTGCTGTTTCATGCCGGCATGATCTACCACAGCTTGGCCGAGGATTCCGAGGCAGCAGACTTTCTCACTCGTGCGCTGAAGACAAACCAGCATTTCCACGTTTCTTACGCTGCAGTAGCCAGCCGAACTCTAGAAGATTTGAGGTCACGCAATGCGCTACTGCGATAAGAGCACCCATCAGCGACCAGGGCTCGTTTTGTTGCTTCTAGGGCTAAGCTCCGCAGTCTCCTTCGCCCATCCTATGGGAAATTTCAGCATTAATCATTACGCGAAAATCAAAATCGACAAGAAGTCGATTGAGATCCGGTATCTGATCGATATGGCTGAAATTCCTACTTTTCAGGAGATTCGGCAGTTCGACCTTGCTCCCACGGCTGGCGACCCCAGCGCCTCCCGCTACCTCGACCGGCAGGAGCAGCTCTGGAAGGAAGGAATTTCCTTGGAGAGCGATGGCCAATCTATCCGGTTAGATACGATATCTCGCCAGGTGGCATTTGCTGACGGCGCCGGCGGTTTGCCTACGATGAAAGTCGGGTTCGTCTTCCGCCGCAAGCTGGATGCCACGGCGGGCGCTCACAAGCTCTCCTACTTCGACAACAACTTTCCCGGGCGGTCCGGTTGGAAGGAGATCGTGGTTCTCGGCGATGGAGTCGCTATTCTGGACAGCTCCGCCCCTGGCGCCGATCGGAGCCAGGAACTGACCAACTACTCCAGCGATGTGTTGAACAGCCCCCCGCAGCAACTATCAGCTCTGGTCGGCTTCAGGACTTCACCCTCCACGCCCGCACGTCCAAGTCCGCACCGATCACCAGCTGCAATCACCTCCTCTCACTTGAGCCATGCGCAATTTTCTCCCGCGACTTCCGCCGTCGCTCCGCGGCCACGCGCGTCCCAAACTCAGAACACGCCGCGCAGTCGTTTTACCGAGCTCATCTCGACGCGGGGTAAGTTGAGCTTCTGGGTATTGTTCTCCGCTGCTCTGATCGCTGCAGGTCTGGGCGCGCTGCATGCACTAGAGCCGGGACACGGCAAGACCATCGTTGCTGCCTATCTGGTAGGTTCACGCGGTACGGCAAGACATGCGGTCTTGCTTGGAATCGTCGTCACCGCTGCGCACACGGCCGGCGTATATCTGTTGGGGGCCTTGACCCTCTATGCATCGCGGTACATAGTCCCCGAGCAGCTTTACCCATGGCTTGGAGCAATTTCCGGTCTAAGCGTCGCGGGACTCGGCATTTTCATTTTCCTCAGACACTGGACCGGAGAAACCGGAGATCATTCACATGCCACGGGAGAGCGACATTCGCACTGGTTTCTTTCCATGTTCAAGCAAGCTGCGCCCAACCAGGCTACGCCCACGGAGCCAAAAACCACCGAGCGTACCCTGTCATTGCGCGAACTCTGCATGCTGGGCATCACGGGAGGAATCGTGCCTTGTCCGGCGGCATTGGTCGTGCTGCTGAGTGCCTTCTCCCTTCACCGCATAGGGTTCGGATTATTTTTGATCACGGCATTCAGTTTGGGGCTGGCAGGTGTGCTGGTGATCGTCGGTCTAACCATGGTCTACGCCAAGCGAGTGATGTCTTCCCGTGTGCGCGCCGGCAACACCGCCCTCCGTTATCTTCCCCTTTTGTCATCCGCGTTCATGGTGCTGCTGGGTGTGGGAATAACGGCATCTGCTGTCGCATCAGTTCACATCTGGCAAGTTTCCACTAACAGACTGGTTCCGTTCGTGACGGTAATTCTGTTGGGATTGTTCTTGGGGATGCGCCATTCCACGGACCCCGACCACGTGGTGGCAGTATCCACCATTGTGAGCCGCCAAAAATCCATCAGAAGCTCGGCGATGATCGGGCTGCTATGGGGATTGGGACACACCTTGACCATTTTCTTGGTCGGATCCGCGATCATTATTTTCGGTGTTGTGATTCCGCCCCGTCTCGGGCTGTCCATGGAGTTTTTCGTGGCCTTGATGCTTATTCTGTTGGGGGTGCTGAACCTGACCGGTGTCCTACGTTGGATCACGCAGCGCCTTACTCCTATGAAAAGGATTCCCGCAACGTCGCAACCAGCCAGTATTGAGCGCTTCGTTGACAGGACCATCGGAAACCTCGGACTCTATCAGACCATTCGGCCGTTAGTCGTGGGCCTGGTACACGGCCTGGCCGGTTCGGCTGCGGTCGCGCTCTTAGTCCTTTCCACCATCAAGAGTCCACTGTGGTCAACGGCGTACTTGCTGGTCTTTGGTTTCGGAACAATGCTGGGAATGATGCTCATGACCGCCGCAATCTCAATACCTCTGGTTTACACAGGCAAGAAATTCTTTATGATCAATCGGCACTTGACCGCGATTTCTGGTTTCGCCAGCATGGCTTTCGGCATTTTTCTTGTTTACCACATCGGTTTTGTCGACGGATTATTCACTGCACATCTGCATTGGACGCCGCAATAAATATACCTGGGTTTTCGCAATCCATTTATGGCAGTGAAAACGTAACTTAGATACGTAGGCTAGCCAGAGCAACTGCGACTGGGTTACTCACAAGCAGTTAGATCCATGGTGATGTCAACGAATTTTGCAAAGAGGTATTCAATGAAAAAGCTGAAGTCAATCGTGGCCCTCGCCATGTCGCTGTTCATGCTGGCACCTTCCAGCTTGTTCGCATCGAGCCATCGCGAAGCGCCCATCACGGCACTGGACCATACCGCGGATGTCACCGACTGGTACGCCTTTGTCAGCTATGACAATCCCAACAACGTCACCATGATCCTGAACGTTGACCCGCTCCTGGAGCCGTCTAACGGACCCAACTATTTCCCCTTCGATGACAGCGTGGTTTATCAGATGATCGTCGACAACAAGCAAAGCGGAAAGGCCGAAATCACTTTCCAATTCCGTTTCAGGACGGAAATCCGCGATCCCCAGTTGCCGGTCGGATTCATTGGCGGCATCGCCGGGATCCCGCCGATCACTTCCCTGAGCGGCGCCGGTTCTGAGGGCTTGAGCCTGAGCCAGACCTACACCGTAACCATGGTCAAGAACGGCCAATCAACTTTCCTGGGCGGCGGACAAACACTTTACTCAGTGCCGTCGAATGTGGGTCCGAAGACCATGCCGAACTACCAATCACTTTTCGAACAGGGGATTTACAGCCTGGGCGACGGAATCAGGGTATGGGCCGGAACCGCGAGCGATCCATTCTACATCGACCTGGGAGCCACATTTGACTCCGTGAACTACCGCAGCGGAGTCGGTCCGGTCCTGTCGCCGGCAGTGGATGCGGACGATACCCACAACTACGCTCCCGACGCAGTGGGCGGCTTCAACGTCAACTCCATTGTGCTGGAAGTCCCCATCGCGATGCTGACGGTGGACGGTCAGGTCCACCCTGCCAGCGACAAGCGAGCTGTCATCGGAACCTATGGCAGCACAGCGCGCAGTGAAATCACGGTGCGGAGCTCCCCGAATCCAGAACAAAACATAGGCTCGCTTCAGCAGGTGAACCGTGAAGGCAATTCGTTGATTAACGAATTGATCATCGGAACTGGCTTTAAGAATCGCTTCAGCGAAGATTTTCCGATTAACGACTCACAATTCGCCAACTTCGTGCTCCAACCAACGCTGGCAGGTGTGTTAAGCAGCGCGGGTGTTCCGGTTGCACCCAATCCGCGCAATGACTTGCTGCTTCTGGTGCAGTACCAGGCGCCCATCTGTCCCGGGTGCGGGCCCAGTGATGCGGGACCGATCGCCGATCTCCTGCGGCTCAACACGGGCATTCCGCCGACTCCGGTCGGCATGCAGAAGCGGCTCGGGTTCATCGCCGGCGACTCGGCTGGCTACCCCAACGGACGCAGACCGATAGACGATGTGGTTGACATCTCGCTCCGAGCCGTCGCTGGCATCCTGGTGAATTCCACGAAGTTCGGGACGCCGCTCGGAGATGGCGTAAACACCAAAAACGGAGGCTTCAACAATTCCTTCCCCTACGTAATGCCCGCCAACAGTGGACGCGACAGCGCGCACACTGGACCGGGACAGGCAGGCTGCAGCGGACAACCTGGCGATATCTGCCCCGTGAAGTAGAGAACTCCCGTGGCCGTCTTGCCGAAAGCGGCGGCCACGATTTTTTCTTCGAAGAGAGGCCCGTTATGAAAAGAATTGTTTTAGCGCTATTCACTGCGGTTGCTCCGCTGGCCGTCGCGCAGAACGCGCAAAGCATCGCGGCGGCCACCCAAGCCATCACTGACAAGCCGGCGGACTATGCGGGGTACAATCTTCTCGCGACGGCGCTGGTTCGCCGCGCACAAGAGACTTCCGATGGTAGCTTCTACATGCAAGCTGAGGATGCGGTGAAGAAATCATTGGAATTGGCTCCCAACAATTTCGACACGGGGAAAATACAAGTTTCCATCCTGCTGGGCGAACATGAGTATCCGGCCGCGCTGGAGGCCGCCAAGGCGCTGAACAAAAGAGCGCTTGATGATGTCATGGTCTACGGCATGTTAACCGACGCGAACGTGGAGCTCGGCAATTACAAGAACGCGGAGATTGCAGCACAGTGGATGCTCAATCTTCGCCACGGCAATCTGCCTGCCCTGACTCGGGCGGCCCACTTACGCGAACTATTCGGGGAGACGGAGGGTGCCTATCAACTGATGGACATGGCTTATCAGTCGACGGCCCCGACCGATACCGCGGAACGTGCATGGATCCTCACGCAGATGGGCCATATTCGGTTGGCTTCCGGCAACACCGGCGCGGCGGAGAAGCTTTTCCAGCAGGCATTGACACTTCTTCCAAATTATCCCTCCGCCCTGGGAAATCTAGCCCAGGTTCGCATCACGCAGAAGCGTTACGCGGAAGCGGTCGTCCTGTTACAACAACGCTATCAGCGCGTGCCGCATTCCGAGAATCTCTATGACCTGGCCGAAGCGCTTCAACTGGCGGGACGCGATAGTGAAGCGAAGCAGGCATTTGCCGACTTTGAAACCAAATCGCTTCTGGAATCGAGCAGCAAAGACAACTCCAACCGCACACTAGTCTTCTACTATGCCGACCATGCGCAACAGCCAGCCAAAGCTCTGAAAGTGGCGCAACAGGAGTACGCCTGGCGTCATGACGTATACACGCTCGATGCTTACGCCTGGGCTTTGCACGTCAATGGGCAGAACGCGGAAGCACGCAAGCAGATTGAGAACGCGCTGGCAGTTGGCATTCGCGACGCCAAATTGTTTCAGCACGCAGGAGAGATCGCCTTACAGGCGGGAGATACTCCAGGCGCAGAACACTACCTGAAACAGTCAGTCGAGTTGAACACGATGGACTCAGAGCAGGCACGGATCAGGTTGGCCAGCCTTTCACATTAGTAATCCCAGAAGTCGCCCTCATCCCAGGAGTGAAGCTGAAGCTCGCGAACACTCCGCTCAAGCCCCCCGTTTAGTCCCACAAGAAAAACAACATTCTGGCGCACCAGAGGTGCCGATGGCGCAAGTTGCGGCACCGGTCCCGAATCTCGGCATCGCGGCTCCTGTTGGTTTGCACACACGCAACTTTCCGTGCAGCGTTTTGTGATAATCTTGCGCTTCGTGGAGTGGGGAGTGGGAGCGCTGGCGATGCAAAAATTGAGAACTGCTGACTTAAGACTCATCTGGTTCGCTGCCCTTGGGCTGGCGCTGAGTAATCCAGGTAGCGCGAGCGACCAGGCCGATGTCCGGCGCACGCCCTTCGATCGGCAGGAGACTTTCCCCATTCGCTACGCGTCTCCCGTTCCGGGTGTGGACATGGGGGCGGAAATCAATGCTCTATACAACAGCCTGCCGGCCACTGGCGGTGAAATTGTGGTCACCGAAAGCGCGTCCTTTGCAACCCCGATCATCTTCGGAACCAACGATAAACCTGTGCTTCTGGTCGGTCTTCCCGCGGACATAGTTACTCTCACGTACACAGGCCTCGGCGGAGCCGCCGTCACGTTTGACTACGGCACGGGCCATCGAATGGGTCACGGCATGCGGGATCTGACACTAACGGGTCCTGGCCATTCGACAGACACCATCGGCGCGATTTTTGGCGGCGTCAACGGAGCCGAAGGCCTTGAGTTCCGCGATTTCAAAGTCCAGGGTTTTGGCGTCAACCTGCAGATGGGCTCCCACACCTGGCTGGCGTACTTTCAACAGGGCATGGTTCGCGACGGAGGAACCAATCTGTTGCTGCCTTCCGGGCTAGTGGAGGCCGGCGAGCAGATCACTTTTAACCACGTCACCTTTGCGGACGCTCCTGCTCCCCACACCAACAGTGTTTGGATTGAAGGTGGAGGGCAGGAAGTTGTTTTCGCGTCTTGCTCATTCGACCAGGCGCAGCTCCGGGTTGGAAACGGCGACATCTCCGCGGCACAGATCGTCGTGACAGGCAGCCATTTTGAGAACCCCAACTACGCGCAGCCAGGATCGGTCAACTATGATTACGTCGTCGTGGATAACAATCCTGGCAATTACCTGCGGTTCACCGACAGCTATTTTCTTCAATGTGCCCCGAACAATGGGCCAAAGCAGTTTCTGTCAGCGTGGGGCGGCAAGATCCAGCTGAGCGGAATTGGGATGTATACTCCCGCGGGATCGCCTTTGGCTCATTTCGCGGTGCTGTGGAACAACGCTGTCGTCGCCATGTACGGGTTCGACGACCTCAGCGGGAACATCAGCGGCCCGCTATGTGGTCGCGGCAGGTAACCCTGGGATCGAGCAGAATCAGCCTATGCGGAATCGTGCGAGCTGGGCTTGAGAGCGTTCTTGAATCCCCGAATTCCTTCGGCCAGGCCCTTTCCAAGCTCCGGCAGCTTCTTCGGGCCGAACAGAAACAATGCGACTGCCAGAATCACCAGTAGGTGCCGTGGCTGGAGTAAACCTTCGATCATAAATCCCCCCGTCGCGCAATTTCGTTTGCCTGGTCTTCAGGCGCGTCTTGTGCGATCCATTCCAATGTACGGCGTTACGACTGTGAAGTTGTCGGAACTAAGTGAGAACTTTGTAAATTAGCTAATAACGGTCAAGATGAGAGGTTAAACACTAACTAATTCATGAGGACCATATGAGGAGCTTAATCTGAACGGTAAAGTTATTGTAAACGTTTTCTCTATTCACAGGAATGCCATAGAAAGTCGCGTATCCTGGCTACGGCGCAATCATACTTCGACACGCGCCGTGACCAAATACCTGACTAAGGAGAACGATCCTGAAAGATCAAGGTACGGATAAAGTAACACGTGCGACGAACCGTCGCTCATTTGTGAAAAAGGCGCTGCTCGCAAGTACGGCAACGGTAGGAGCCGGACTGATTGCGAGTAGAACCGCCTCCGGCCAGCCGTCTATAGCCCCCACACGGGGCGACATCGCAATTCTCAGGTTTCTGGCAGCGGCTGAGTTGATTGAGACCGACATGTGGGATCAGTATGCGGAGCTGGGTGGTCTCACACCTGGCCAACTCCCCGTGGAGGCAGCCCCGTTCACACCGATGAACAGCTACCAGAATGCCTTCATGCAACTCGATCCCGATGGCCCGCAGTACGTCTCCAGCAACACCCTCGATGAGCAGAGCCACGCGGCCTTCCTGAATGCGTACTTTGAGTCCATTGGCGCGCCGGCCGTGAACTTCGATGAATTCCGCACTTTGCCGAGCAGCCAAGCAGACGGGGCCAAGAATATCGGCCGGCTCACCAACCTGATGAACCTCACCGTGGACACGAGCTGGTATACCAGGTACCGTAGCTCGACGAACCCCGATTTCGGAGCCACGTTCCCGCAAGCGCTTAAGTTAATTAATGTCCCGGGAAGTCCCAGAACAAATGCTGACTTTGAACTATCCAATATCCAGGCGATCGCCAATATCGCGGCGTTTCACTTTGGATTTATTGAGCAGGGTGGTTCGAGCCTGTATGCCACGTTAAGCCAAAAGGTCTCCAGTCCGGAAGTCCTGAAGATCACGTTGAGCATCGGCGGAGACGAAATATGTCACTTTTTGGAATGGGTGGACTTTTCGGGGAATTCGGTGCAGCCGCCAGTGGCGCCGTTAGCAGCGGCCAACGGGCTGCCGGCGTTCCCAAATTTCGATGTGAAGGTAAACCCTTTGCTTCAGACCAACCTGATCTTTCCGGTACCGTGCGAATTCATCAGCCCCCAGCTGCCTAAGTGCGCGGTGATTCGGCCGACTTCTCCTGGACAGATTGATGCAATGGGAGCCGTAAAAGCGTTGACCGCCGACGGGCTCTTCATTGGCCAGTCGCCAAAATTCTTCAATTTGCTGGCGGCTTTGGCAGTAGAGGCGGATGCAGCTCAGCGCACAATCTACTAGAGTGCCGGGTGCGTCAGTTGATGCGTGAGCTTCAAACTGAGCTCGCGAGATCTGGTGATTACGATGGCGGATTGTGGAGGATGATCTCGATGAGAGGCTTTCGACGCGATCCGCCGCTCGGGTAATACGGACCCAAGGTTTACATGGCAGAACCCTTGTGCGAGGCCATCTTGTCGAAGATACACGACCAGATCGACCGAACTGATCACCTCATCGCAATCCTGTCACCCGAACAATTGAATTGGGCGCCCGAAATATCCGGCGCGTGGTGCACAGCAATGATCTTGGGCCATCTGCTGGAGTGTCTCGCCGGGATATGTGCCGTGCTCCTGGCAGTCCAGCCAGACAAGCTCGCCCACTTTCACCGGCTCCGAAAGACGCAGATCAACCGTCCTCACGCCGCCCTGGAGGCACGCGATGGGCTCGCTCTGTACCAGAAGCATATCGACGAGGGTTTCGCGGTGCTGGAAGACGCGGACTTGGCCCGACGAGTACCGACTGTATTTGTCAAAAGCGGAGAGTTGGTGCTGACTCTCCTATTGGCGAACTTGGAACACTTAATCAACCACAAGCACCAATTGTTCATGTATCTGAAATTCATGGGAGTAGGCGTGGCGAGTCCCGATCTCTACCGCTTCCGAACGGAATTGTGACTCTGTGAGCGCGGCGCCCTGCCGGCCACCCACGGTCACAGGGGACACCAGCCGCGTTTCCGCAACGGTTTTTACATAGATTTTACAGGGCACGATTATTCACAGGCTCCCTCGGCTTCATACTTGGGTTAGTTGGCCTGTGATTAAATTCTATGCGCACTAAGAAGGTCGTTTTTTTCTTCCCGGCTTTCTCAAGTCAAGAGGCGACCGCGCCGCTGGGTATCTTGGCCGTCTCCACCCCGCTGCTGCGCGCAGGTTATCAAGTCAAGATCATCGATTCCACCATCACGCCCAATTTCCAGAAGCGGGTGCTGGAAGAACTCAAAGACGCGCTCTGCCTGGCCGTCTCTCTCGTCACCGGACCGATGATCAAGGAAACGGTGCAAATTGCCCGTACCGCCAAGCAGCTCTATCCTGACAAACCTGTTGTATTGGGAGGCTGGCATCCATCGCTGTTGCCGCACCAGACACTCGCGGCCGAATACATCGATATCGTCGTCAAAGGCCAGGGTGAAGAAGCCTTCCTCGAAGTCGTCGAGCGAATCGAAGCGGGCGAGTCCATGAAAGGCATCGCGGGAGTCGGATATAAAGAAGACGGCCGGATTATATTCAATGCGCCGCGCGAGCTGAAGCCAATTCGCGAACTGCCGCCGAAAGCCTATCATTTAGCCGATTTCGATGCTTATGAGCGGGTTTGTGGACGCCGCTGGGCTATGTACACGTCCAGCCTCGCCTGTCCCTACGACTGCGCTTATTGCACCAATAACAGCGTCTACGGGCGCAAATGGAACGCGCTTGACCCCGATCAGGTAGTGGAAGAGACCACCGACTTGGTTTCTCGTTACAATCTGCAACTGCTTTGGGTTGTGGACGACAACTTCCTGGTGGACCGCGAACGTGCGATTGGCATCGCCGAGGGGCTGGTTCGCCGTGGCGTGCAATTCGACTGGAGCATTCAGGGCTCGACAAACCTTGTCAACCGCTTCACCGTCGAAGAGTTGAAGCTGCTGCGACGCGCCGGTCTCTCGCAGGTTGCCCAAGGCGCCGATAGCGGCTCACCCAAGGTTCTGCATCTTATGAACAAGGATTTTCAGAAGCTGGAAACCATCTACACCGCGGCCGACAAGCTAACGCAAGCAGGCATTCGTCCTTCTTTCAACATCATCTTCGGATTTCCGGGTGAAGGCCGGGCGGAGCGCCGCGAATCGATCGACCTGGTCATGAAGGTCTGCCGTAAATATCCAGGCGCGGAGTTCTGGACCAACATCTTCACGCCGTATCCCGGTGCGCCCGTCATGCAACGTGCGTTTGAGCTGGGCATCGAAGTACCGCAGACGCTCGAAGGCTGGGTGGATTTCTTCCCGCGCTACACGGTCCTGCCTTGGCTCAAAGGTAAGAAACACGAAGAAGTGCAGACCATGCGCGAGTATATGCGTGTGGCCTTCAATCGCAAGCCCATCGGCGTCCAACGCAAGAACCGCGTGAATCAGTTGGTGCACCGCTTGATCAGCTTTCCCGCGCGCTGGCGTCTGGACCATGATTTTTACGCGTTTCCCTTCGAACTCGGGTTAAAGAACGCTGCCAATAAACTGTTCGCGCCGCCCAAGCCGAAGGTGGATGCACAGATGCTTGAGGCCGAGGTCGTCACGTGCTAAGAGCGCGCTCGCGAAAGGTCGTGCTTTTCCTGCCGCCTTACTCGGGCGTGGTGCTTGGGCCGCCGCTCAGCTTGCTTAGCCTCGCCGGATCGCTTCGAGAAGCCGGCTACGCCCCTTGCCTCATCGACGGAGCGCTGGATCGGAATTTTCCTGAGACGGTGGCTCGAGAAATTTCCGGCGCCCTCTGCTTCGGCGTCTCCCTGCTTACCGGGCCGATGATTCGCGACGCGATGGACATGAGCCGGCTGGTGCGAAGACTGCGCCCCGAACTCCCCATCATATTCGGAGGCTGGCATCCCAGTCTCGTCAGCGGTCAGACTCTCAGCGAAGATTTCGTCGACATCGTCGTTCGTCACCAGGGAGAAAAGACGCTGGTCGAAATTCTACAAAGGCTTGAATCGGGCAACACGCTGGACCTTGTTCAGGGCTGCTGGTTCAAGCGCGACGGGCGCATTATCCAGAATCCCGACCGGCCCGCCGCTCCCTTGTCTTCTCTCCCCGCGCCTGCCTACGACTTGATCGACTTCGACGCGTACGAACGCGTCAGCGGTGAACGCAAGTTGCCCTATGCCACCAGCACCGGTTGCCCTTATGCCTGCAATTACTGCACGGATATGGTCTTCTACAACCGCCGCTTCAATCCCTATGACACCGGGCAAGTGGTCGAAGAGCTGGCAACTCTGGTGCGCGAACACAATTTGACTGATGTCGCCCTGCTCGATTCCAACTTTCTGGTTGACGCCCGCCGCGCTCTCGCTATCGCTAAAGGCATTCTCAATTCTGGCGTTCGCTTCCACTGGAGTTTCCAGGCGTCCACGGATTTGCTTTGCCGCATGGCGGACGAAGACGTGCAGACGCTGGCCGACAGCGGCGTGAATCACATTGGATTTGGCACCGAGTCCGCGTCGCCGGAGGTCCTGCGTCACATGAACAAGGCGCATCAGCACATTCCGGACATGTTTGAAGCAGCTCGCAAGTGCAGGCGCGCCAAGATTCGCGTGACGTATAACCTGATCTTCGGCTATCCGGGCGAAGAGGATCGCCATCGTCGCGAAACCCTGAAGGTGATGGGAGAGATCGCAGAACGCTTCGATAACGTCAGCTTTTCGCCGAACGTCTTCACGCCCTATCCCGGCATTCCCATCTGGCCGCAACTTCGGGCCATGGGTCTTCCTGAGCCGCAGTCGCTCTTAGAATGGGCCGACATCGACCTCGGAACTAACAAGCTGCCCTGGTTGCAGGACAAATCCTTCGCCTCCCTGCAGCGCGGGATCTCGTATTTTCTCCTCGACAATCAGATCAACAAGACGCGCCGCCGGTCGAGATCGGGAGCTGTGCAATCGATTCTGCAAGCCGCCAGAAAGCCGTTGCACTGGCGCATTCGCAATTATTCCTTCGCCTGGCCCCTGGAACTCTGGCTCTCCATGGCCAAGCAATGGTTGGTGGTCAGGCGCTCTCTGCTTACCGGACAATCCCTGAGCCACGAGCTCGCCAAAGCGCGGTAATCCACTTATGGCCGACGTCCTTTTAACTCACAGCAATCACCTCTACTCCGATCGCAAGCAGGTGCAGAAGATGCAGCCGTATCCGCCGCTACAGACTCTGTTGGCCGCGGCCGCTTTGCGGGAGCTTGGCATCAGCGTAAGCCTGTTTGACTCCACGTTCCATGCTCCCGAGGATGGTTTTGCCGAAGCGCTCGATACCCACCGGCCCCGCCTGGTGATCGTTTGTGAAGATGATTTCAACTTTCTCTCCAAGATGTGTCTGGGACGTAACCGCGAAATTGCGTTTTCGATGGCTGCGGCCGCTCACGCGAAGGACGTTCCTATCGCGGCGCACGGTTCCGATGCGTCGGATCATGTCCTGGAATATCTCGACGCGGGCTTCGATTCCGTCTTGATCGGAGAAGTGGAAACGACGCTGGTGGAACTCGCCGGAGGCCGGCCACGCGCTTCCATTCGCGGGCTTGCCTATCGGGATTCCTCGTCCGTTCGCCACAACCCGCCGCGCGAGCTTCGCACCGACTTAGCGGCGCTCCCTCTGCCCGCCTGGGACCTCATCGACATGCAGCAATACCGCCAGGCATGGAACGCTGCGCATGGCTATTTCTCGCTGAACATGGTCTCCAGCCGTGGATGCCCGTATCGATGCAACTGGTGCGCCAAGCCGATCTACGGCAATAGCTACCATGCCCGGCCGCCCTTGTCCGTCGCATCGGAGTTGCGTCATTTGAAGGCAAAGTTTCAGCCGGATCATATCTGGTTCGCCGACGACATCTTCGCTCTCTCGCCCAAATGGACCACCGCTTTCGCCGATGCGGTCGAAGCTCAGAGTGCGCAAGTGCCGTTCAAGATGCAGTCCCGCTGCGATCTAATGACGCGCGATACCGTGGAGGCTTTGCGGCGCGCCGGATGCGCGGAAGTATGGATGGGCGCGGAGTCGGGATCGCAGCGGATTCTGGACGCCATGGACAAGGGCACTCGCGTGAAAGACATCTACCGCGCTCGCGAAAATCTGCGCGCCCACGGTGTTCGCGCCTGCTTCTTTCTTCAGTTCGGTTATCCCGGCGAAACGTGGAACGAAATTGAGGAGACCATCCGCATGCTCCGCGATACCCGGCCCGATGACATCGGAGTTTCCGTCTCCTATCCGCTTCCAGGCACTCGCTTCTATGAACAAGTGGGAACGGAACTTGGCCGGAAATCGAACTGGTCCGATAGCGCGGATCTCGCCATGTTGTTCCGCGGCGAATATTCGAGCGAATTCTACCGGGCGCTGGCTGATGCGCTGCACGCCGAGGTGCGTGGAGGCTTCCGGAGCGAGGCCACCGCTTGGGCGCGCGTGTGGGAGCTGGAGCGCACGTCCGCCCGCCTGTCTGAACCCAATAGAACCCACTTCACCATCTTGAATAAATCCCCTGAGTTGCGCGAATCAGTGTCATGAGACTCCTGCTCACTCACGCCTATTTTCTGAGCGAAGATCCCAAAGAACGCCAGATCATGAAGCCCTATGCGCCGCTGGGGATTCTGTATTTGTCCTCCCACCTGCGCGGCAAGGGATTCGATGTCGATATTTACGACTCGACTTTTGGCTCGCGCGAGGAGCTGTTCGGCATTTTGGATGCTGGTCCGCCGGCGGCAATCGGAATCTACGGGAATCTGATGACCCGCGGCAACGTGCTGGATATCTCGGCGCGTGCACACGCGGCCGGATGGAAGGTCATTCTCGGTGGTCCGGAGCCTGCGAATTATGCC
>Ga0182015_10003558_pt1 | contig 17370 bp, 14 predicted proteins | sample 712P3MmetaG_FD_120478 | JGI IMG/M metagenome (GOLD analysis project Ga0182015, IMG submission 120478) | Permafrost microbial communities from Stordalen Mire, Sweden - 712P3M metaG | ecosystem: Environmental > Terrestrial > Soil > Wetlands > Permafrost | place: Sweden: Stordalen | collected... | reverse complement strand
TGCGTTTCATCGGCTTGACCCCTTAGAGTTTTGTCATTCCGAACGGGCGGGGTTTGCCCGGAGGAATCTGCTTTTGTTTGGAGCGGCAATGGCGAGTCAGCGAACTTATTACGTTTACATCATGGCGAGTAAGAGCCGAGTGACTTACGTGGGGGTGACGGGATGTCTGATGGCGCGAGTGCTGCGGCATCGCGTGGGTGAGGGCGGGGAGTTTACGCGCAGGTATCAGGTACATCGTCTGGTGTATTTTGCGTCGTTTCGGAACGTGGGCGATGCGATTGGGCGCGAGACAGAGATCAAAAAATGGCGGCGGGGAAAAAAGGTTCGGCTGATTGAGGAGAGGAATCCGACATGGGAAGATCTGGCGGAGGGGTGGGGCGAGGCGGCGGTGATGAGGGTGAGGAAGACCGATAGCGGATGAGGCGCGTTCGCAGAACGGACAGCAGATTCCTCCTGCCTCGCTGACGCTCGGGCGGCGGAATGACAAGGGGTTCAGCGGGATCGGCGAATGACCCGGACTGCTAGTGGCTTGCGGGGGCTGGGAGGATTGCTGTCGGGGTCAGGCTGGCTTTCACCGTTATGCCTGGCAATTCGTCACCGCGAAAGTATTTTTCTTTCTCCTTCTCTTTCAAGTTCTCCGCTTTCATCTCTGGCATGGCTTCGTAGGGTTTCGAGTAATCGTTGGCGGCGTTCCAGAATAAGAATCCGATGCCGCCTTTTTCTTTGGCGGTGGCGACTTGCACCTTGATGTATTCGGGCGAGTAGGTTTTTGTGCGCCAGTGGAAGGCCTGCAGCCAGGGGCGGATGACCACGCCAGTTGTGTTATTTCCGTCAGGATGGGTGATGAGTTCGAAGCGCTGCATGGATTCGCCGATGAAGTGCTCGGGGGCATCGCCGGGATGGTCGATGTGATCCATGCCGAAGAAGTGCGAGGGATAGATCATGGGCGACAGCACGTCGCAATATTTCGCCATGCCGATGATGTCCTGTCCGGTGTGGGAGAGATCGACGGGGCGTTGCCAGGCCATGACGCCGAAGACATCGAGCGAAAGCAGGACGCCGGTGGGATGGAGTTCGGCGTAGGCTTTCTTGAGGAATGCGGTGATGACGTCGGAGCGCTGGAGCGAAGCCGATTTGCATACTGCTTCATTGGTGGCTCCGCCTTGCTTCGCATCGGCGGGACGGGCGAGGCGCCCGTCTCCACATGGTCCGTGGTCGCCTTGATACGCAAAGCTGGCGTCTTTTTGATCGCCTTCGGCTGGGAAGCGGACGTAGTCGAATTGAATCTCGTCTGCGCCGGATTGGGCGACGAATTTGGCGAGGGCGATGTCGAAATCCTGCACTTTGGGTTGCGAGGGATCGGTCCAGACCAGCTTGCCGTTTTCGCGCCAGGGCTGTCCGCTTTTTCTGGATTGCACGGCGAGTTCGGGATGCTCGACCACCAGGCGCTCGTCGCGGAAGATGGCGATGCGGGCGATGGCGTGCATGTTTTCCGAGTGCAGAAAGTGGACGAATTTTGGCAGGTCGTTGATGTAGACCTGATGCTTGCCGAGCAGCGGGTGCTCGTAGGGAATAGTGACGCTGCCGTCGGAATCTTTAATGTCGAAGACAACGGCGTTGCCGCCGACTTCGCGCCAGTGGCGGATGATGCGCAGTCCGTGATCGCTTCCGGCCATGATACCGGTCAGATAGATGGCGCGGACTTCAAAATCTCTGGCGACGGGAACGGTGTGTTCAACGATTGGCGTGGAGAGGATCCCCGGAATATTAATTTGGTCCCCGGCTCTTAAGATGTTGCTTGAATGGTTGGCATTTGCGCCGCGGATCGCATCGGAAAGTGCGGCGGTTGTGAGGTAAGAAGTATTCTTTAGATATTGGCGGGCGATGGCGGGGATTGTATCTCCGCGTTTCGCCGTGTAGAGCTTCATCGTGGATGGCGCAAATTTTGTTGGAACAAGCGGATCAAGCCCGGCGGGTTTTGCCGCGGGGATGGTTACGCTGACTGGTGTTACCTGAGCGGCCTGGGGATCTTTGTCTGATATCGCAGCGGATGATATGGCGGCGGATGGTTTAGCGGTTGGTTCGGCGGCTTCGGCCGAAGGGAACTCCGAGTTGAGCCGAGCGGCGGCCAGTCCAAACAGGACACACGATAGCGCAGAAATTGTGAGAATAGACGAGCGACGCAAGCAACCCTCCGGAGACGGCCTGACCCGGATGCTATGCGCCGCTGAATGCGCGCGCTAGTTACAAACGAACATCCCCCTTTGAACATCGACGTTCCCCTTTGAACTTCCTTCATTAACTTCCCCGTTGGACGAATTTGGACGAAAGTTTAGAAACTAAAATCTTTAACACAGGGGTCACAAGGGGTTTACGGGGTAAATCTTAGAATTGGCGGAACGGCGGGGCTTCGGAAGTGTGCTTCCTTCATGCGCAAAGAATTTCTCTTGTGGCTCTTTCACTTTGGGGTGCGGTCTGTTCTAATCTCGTGGCCGAGCGATTAACCCCTGCGGATACAAAGCCTTGGTTTGGGGTGGAGGCACGGAAGGTCGTGGCCAGCGGCTTGCTTATTCAGGAAGTACCGGACGGTGCGGTCGGGAGTGCCAAACGACGGGTTTCCAAAATGACAGAATTTGTCATCTTAGAAAGTGTCGAAAACGCAGCCCCGGAGGACCCCTGGAAACGCTGGTAAAGGCCGAAAACTAGCCTGGAAAAGGAAACAGTCGGTGCAAACCGGACAGTCAAATATGAGAACGAACCTCGCAACGGTGCTCGATCCCAACCGCCGCAGCAATGATGCTGGAGAGTTTGAAGCCGCCCTGCGCCGCAAGATTGTGGGCCAAGACGCAGCCGTTGAAAAAGTCGCCGAGATCTACCAGATGTTTTTGGCGGGGTTGAATGCGCCGGGACGGCCGGTGGGCAATTTACTGTTTCTGGGACCGACGGGCTCGGGAAAGACGCGCGTGGTGGAGGCCATGGCGGAGGCTTTGTTCGGCGATGCGCGGGCATGCATCAAGATTGACTGTGCGGAGTTTCAACATTCTCACGAGATTGCGAAGCTGATCGGTTCGCCTCCCGGCTACCTGGGACATCGGGAGACGCATCCGCTGCTGACGCAGGAAGCGTTGAACCAATGGTTCACGGAAAAGTTAAAGCTTTCGATTCTTTTGTTCGATGAGATCGAGAAGGCGTCCGACTCGCTCTGGCAGTTGTTGCTGGGAATTCTGGATAAGGCGACGCTCACGCTGGGGGATAACCGGCGGGTCGATTTGTCGCAATGCATCATTATTTTGACATCGAACCTGGGCGCGAGCGAGATGACGAATCTGGTGGATGGCGGATTCGGATTTGCGCCGAAGGCGGTGGAAGTCGACAACAACTTCGACGATAAGATTCAGCGCACGGCGGTAGAAGCGGCGCGGCGCAAGTTTACGCCGGAGTTTATGAACCGGATCGACAAAACGGTGGTCTTCAAGACGCTGCGCGACGAGCATCTGGCGCAGATTCTGGAGATTGAACTTGGCATGGTGCAGCAGCGGGTGCTGATGGCTGCCGGAGCGAATCAGTTCGTGTTTAATTGCATGCCGGGAGTCAAGAAATTCTTGCTGAAGGAAGGGACCGATCCGCGGTACGGCGCACGGCATTTGAAACGGGCGATCGAGCGGCATCTGGTGTTCCCGCTGGCGAATCTAGTGGCCACCGGGCAGGTGAAGCTGGGAGATTTTGTGCGCGTGGATATGGCCTCCGAGACGCAGATGATCTTCGTCAAAGAGGCGGAAAACACGATGGCTCCGATGCTGCTGGAGCGTTACGGAGCTGCTGCGGCGGGACTGCCGGCGGTGCGCGTGGCGCGGACGGCGGTGAACAATCGACGCGATCTGGGTGCGAGTCCGATTGCGGAGAGCAAATAAGATTTTGGGTTTAAACACTCACTAGACCGCATCTCGTGAGTTCCCTTGGCGCCGGAAAAATTCCGGCGCCTTTTTTGTTGCGCGCAAACATCATTGACATGGTGCCGCATTTGGAAGGTTGATCTGAAAAAGACCGATGCGATGATTCTCCGAGTCTGCCACGTAGAGGCAATGGCCGGCTTCAATCCACAGAGCTGAGGGACGGCTGAAGGTCGCGGTGCTGATTGTGGTGGCATCGAAGGTAGAAAGCAGAGAGCCGTCGTGGCGAAAGATCTGAATGCGATTGAACGAGGGATCGCTGACGTAGAGATTGGCGTGGCTGTCGATCGCGATCCCGGTGTGACGGTCGGTATGGATGAGATCGATTTGCCGCAGGAAACGGCCCGCCGCATCGAAAACCTGGACCCGGGTATTGCCTGTATCCAGCACGAAGAGTTCGCCTCCGCCAGCGGCGAGCTGTGTAGGTTCCGTGAATTCGGAGGGGCCGTCGCCGGCACCGCTGCGCTTCCCAATTTTGCGAATCAGCCGGCCTTTTTGATCCAGGATAAAGATCATGTGGCGTCTCCAATCGGAGACGTAGATGTGGCCGTTGGTTCGATCGATGGCAATGCCGGCGGGAGAATCGAAATAGGATTCTTTTCCCCGCAGCTTGCCTAAGTGGCCGCGAAACTTTCCCGACGAGTCGTAAACAAGTATCGATCTGCTGCGCGCGTCAATGACATACAAATTGTCTCTGTCATCAACCGCGAGGGAGACGGGCGCGCCAAGGCGGTCACTACCTTTATCCAGAAGGCTGTATCTGGAAGAAACAAAATCGAAGATGTGGACGGCGCCGGCGCCGAAGTCGGCAACGAAGATTCGGTGACTCGAGTCTGTCGCAATGGCGGAAGGCGACCGCAATACCGACATGCGAGTCACAGGATCTGCCGGACCCGCGATGATGTCGATGGTGCGGTCGAGAACCGGGTGGCGTGGCAGTCTCACATCGTCAGACGAGGAGAAGGCGCGGACAAAGGCGAGGTTCAATGGTGGCGTTGGAGAGTCAGATTGCGAGGACTGCGGCGAAGCGGAGGATGTCACGTCAGCGAATGACGGGGCGGCCTGGAGGCAGAGCGCTAGCAGAAGCAGGGAAATGAGTCTTTGCTGGATGGAGTTGTCCACAAGTAAATGCTTGACCTTCCAAGTTGCGATTGCTCCGATTCCAATGGAAAACGCCGAGTGCCGCATTGCCGGGCATCACGGAGGTATGTGAGCTTCATCACAATTGGGGCTTAGCTTCGCATTCCATCGGAACGAGAGCGGCGGGGCCACACAATGTGGAGGCGCCCGCATTCCTCAACGAACTGTTGAGCGATCCGCACGTGGCCACGGCACAATAGGAAACAGAGACCGAGTCCTAAAGGCCTTACTTTTCGTCGAGCGCGTGCAAGGCGCCGATATGTCGCTTCACGATGAGATCCGTCTGGCGGGCAAAAACCTGAAAGTTCTCGGAGCCATCCATGGCTTCTTTGGCGAAGAGCTTTTGATCGTTGTCGTGAATCTGCTCCATGTCGGCGATGTAGGCCGCCTCGAACTCCGGGCCGGACTTGCTCTTCAGGCTGTCCAGGCGTTCCTTGAAGGTGGCATTCAGCGTCGAAGCAACCGGAATTTTCTCCATGACAGCGATCTTCTTCAATGCGTCATTGACCAGCGTATGGTCGTGCACTTCCATGACGGCAATGTCCTGGACATCGGGGGCGGTAGCGGCGGTTTCCGCGTACTTGCTGGCTTCCACTTCGTACATTCCACCTTGCGATACTTTGGCGACGAAGGCCTTATCGTTCTCAACAGCGGGATTTGCCGCCTGAATCAGCGACGCAAGCGAAAGGGCGAGAACGGTGAGTGACGGGACACTGAATGGCATATCCATGCAGGATTCTCCTCGATTGGTGGACCAGCGATTGGCGTCGGTTCGACCGACTTGAATTCGATGCAGTTTCTGCCGACCAAGAATGATATTCAGAGCTTTTTGTTAGAACGCGGTCGATACATGCTGCACCCAGGGCCGGCAATGAGGATTGTCAGCAAGGCTCCCATGTACAGCACGATCAGCATTTGGCCGGGGCTCGCGGCTATCCCTGGGGCACGGGCAAAGGCCTGCTGGGGGCGGGACAGGCGATGGAACAATGACCCGGCCGCACTTGAAACTCAGCAAGCGGCGGAATGTTGTGGGTCCGCGCTCTTGTTCGCGCGTAAAGTTTTGTCTTTAGGATGCGACAGTCGCTTACTTACGAAAACCGCTCTGAGCCTTGAAGTACACCAAGGCTCCTAGCCGCCAGCTTTCAATTCCGTGAGCACTTGCTTGGCGATTTCCTTCAGAGTTTCGAACACGCCCGTACCCTGGAACGCTACCGCTTCAATAATGGGCTCGTTCTTCCGGCGCAGTTCGGTGGTGAGCAAATCGACGGGCAAGATGTTGGGCAGGTCGCGTTTATTCAGTTGCAGCACGTAGGGAATTTTGTTGAAGTCGTAGCCGTGCTCTTTCAGGTTCGACATGAGGTTGTCGAGCGCCTCGACGTTGGCGTCCATGCGCTGTTCCTGCGAGTCGGCCACGAAGACAATACCGTCGACGCCGCGCAGGATCAGTTTGCGGCTGGCATCATAGAAAACCTGGCCGGGGACGGTATAGAGATGGATTCTAGTCTTGAATCCGCGGACTGATCCGAGATCCAGCGGCAAGAAATCGAAGAACAGGGTGCGCTCGGTCTCGGTGGCGAGGGAGATCATCTTGCCCTTCTGCTGTTCCGCGGTTTTCTGGTAGATCACCTGCAGGTTCGTGGTCTTGCCGCCGAGACCGGCACCGTAATACACGATTTTGCAATTGATCTCGCGGGCTGCGAAGTTGATGAAACTCAAGGCTTTCCTCAGAAAGCGCGGGACACACACGCATCCGCGCGCCAAAAATTTCCCTTTGGGGCTTCGGGCTTTTATACCACAGACGAGAGACTCCAGGCAGTTACTCAGGTTACTCCCAGCAGAAAGATGTGGTCTTGCTGTGGAGAATGACCCGAATCGGTGACCGGCGATTTCGCGCCGAGTTTCATCATCAGCCGGCATCGATCAGCCATCAACAGTCTTCAAAGGGTTTCCAGCGCAATAATCTCTCACCGTGCAACCGCCGGATAGTATCCATCCTTGGCATAGATTTTCAGTCCCGGCTTGTCCACGCGCACTTCAATGCTGTGATAAGCGGCTGAGGTTGGAACCTTGGGACGGGCTGGCGTGTATCCGAGCGTGTACTGGTTGCGAGCGTCGCTCATCGCCTTGGCGTATATGTCTCCAATCGAGTTAACCGTGAGCTCGGCATAGACCGGGGCGCCACCGGTGGCGGCGGCGTACTTCGGCAGGATGTTGTCATATCCCTGAAGCGGCATATGCAGTCTCTCGATCTTGTCGTAAACCGGAAGGGCGGAGCTTCCAACTGCCACGGCTTTCACCTGGATTTCCCGGGAGAGCAACAGTTTGAGCACGTCCTTATAGCTGGCCTGGCTGCCGGACTCGCGGCCGTCGCCGATCACGAGAATGATTTTGCGCCGTTCGCGGCCGCGTTTACTCAAATCGAGCGCGGCTTGCAGAATGGCATCATTCAGCACTCGCGACTGTTTTGGAGGTGTATACACGGGCTGGGTTGGACTACCCACCGGCATGCCATTCACGATGGGACCGTTTGCCATGGGTCCGCTCAAAATAGCTGGACCATTATTGCCGCCGCGGACGGTTTTCAGTTGATTGAAGACGGCGGTGAGCCTCTGATTAGGCGCGGTAAAATCGTTGACCTGGCTCACCGTGCTGCTGTAGGTGTAAAGCGCAATTTCATCGTAGGGAGCGAAGGCGCCCACCAGGGCAGGGAAAGTTTGGTTCACCTTTTGAACGGTTGAGTCCGACATGCCGAGGTCGAGCACGATCGCTACCGAAAGCGCAAACGGATCGCTGGTAAAAAAGCTCAGCTTCTGCTTCACTCCGTTTTCTACTACGGTAAAGTCTGTGGGCAGAAGGCCTTCCACCATGCGGCCGTCGCGATCCTTCACGCTGACCGGCAGCTGGACGAAATTGGTGTGAACGACCAGCGTATACAATTGCTCCTGCGCGCTGGGCTTCGCCGCAGTGCCGGGCGGGATAGTTTTTACGGGGGGCATGGGCGGGGGCGGAGATGTCTGGTCGCCGGGCGCATTTTCGGAAGTGGGAAACTGGTTGGCTTGATTCGGCTGGTTAGTCCAGGGATTTAGGTCGGGGGTTGCGGATTTTTTTGGTTCGGGTTTCGGAATGGGCGGCGGCTCAGCCGGCGCAGCCGAGGGTTGCACTGTTGGCGCATCCGGGATGTCGGACGACTGCGCGGGGCTCTGAGTGCCCGGCGATGCCGGTTGTGTTTGCGTGCCTGACTGCTGACTCGGCGAAGATTGCGCGTAAATAGCTTTGACTGACGCCAGTCCCAACCCCAGAGCCAGGAATATCGCGATTGCGACACCCAACCCACCGAGAAACTTTCGGCGACCTACAACCGTTTTGATCTTCATACTCAGCGCACCTTCCGTCCTTTGACTAAAAGCGTCGTACTGGGTACCCGGTTGAACCGGGGTCGTGGGTGTTCCTGGCAAAGCCGCCGGCGAATAAAACTACATTCCCTAGCTTGGGATGCCTGAACTCTTCTGTTTGGTGCATCTAACGTTCAGGAATAGACTAACAAAAAGCCTAAAGGGAATTCTCACATGCTCAGATCGTGCGCTTACCAAAGATTGTTGCCCATCGTATCGATTGCCGCTCTGCTGGTTTTGGCGGCATGGTCCGGCACCGGTCAAATCGCATTGGCTCAGAGTACCCCTCCCGCGCAGGGTGGGCAGCAGTCTTCTCCCGGTCAGTCGGCACCGGATCAATCCGCACCCGAGCAATCCGACGAGACTCTAAAGGTTAACGTAAACGTCGTGGGAGTATTTTTCAACGTCAAAGACAAGCATGGCGCGCTGATGCCGAACCAGAGGAAGGACGACTTTGAGGTTCTCGAAGACGGCAAGCCGCAGACCATCAAGTATTTTACCGCCGAGTCGAACCTGCCGCTAACCTTGGGCATTCTCATCGATTCCTCGGGCAGCCAGGCGAGAGTTCTCGACATGGAAAAAGAAGTTGGCGGGGCATTCTTGCGGCAGATTCTTACCGATAAGGACGAAGCATTTGTCATCGACTTCAATGTGGAATCGGAATTAATTCAGGATTACACGCGGGATGTTCACCGCCTGCAGGCCGCGCTGAATAAAGTGAGAATCCAAAGCGGAGTGGTCAGCGGAGGCAGCGGCATCCCCGGCTTGGGACAAGGGCCGGTGCCTACCCACAATACGCCGGGCACTGTGCTTTACGACGCGGTCTATCTTTCCGCGCATGACATGCTCTCGAAAGAAGTGGGACGCAAGGCCATGATTTTGCTGACCGACGGAGAAGACGAAGGCAGCAAGTTGAAAATCAAGGATGCGATGGAAGCTGCGCAAAAAGCCGATGCGATCGTGTACGTGCTGCTGTGCGCGGATCGGGGCGGTTATTTCAGTATGGGCATGGCCTACACCGGTGAAGGAGAAATGCAAAAGCTTACCGAGGCGACCGGCGGCAGAGTTATCAATGTGGGAAATAAATTCGACAAGCTGAAAGAAGCCTTCGATCAGATCGCCGCCGAACTCCGAAGCCAGTACAGCCTGGGCTATACGTCGACCAATCCAGTGCTCGATGGCGGCTATCGCAAACTGCAAATCAAATCGAAACAGGGGTACAAAATACAGACGCGCGCGGGATACTACGCTACGGCGCGGAACCAGCAACAGTAGGGAAAAGCTGGACAGAGGATCTAATCACCGAGGATTTGGATTAGAAAACGTCGCAAAATCCTGCATCTTGACAGCCTTGCTCGATTGACGCAGACTTAGCCGTCCTCCCCCAGCCCTCCCCTTTGTCTGCCTTTGATCGAGGATCTATTAAGCAGCCCTGAATTTTGCGAGGCGAGACGCGCCTACGCAGCGCCGCCAGACACTGTCGGCCGCCGCTTCAATCCTGCGCTATCAGTCAGCGGTTGAGTCAGCAGGTTCCGACCAATCCACCGTTCGCCGCTCCCGGCTGCTTTTGTGCGCCAGCAGGACCGCGCGCATGGTTCGGAGGGCTTGCTCCGGGGTGACATCCAGTGGAGTGTTCTTTTCGATTGCGTCGCGCACATTCGCATAGAAGCCGCGATAGTCACCTCGATCCGTCTTTACCTTTCGGCTGGGCTTGTCCACAAGACTGAGCGTGCCCCACTGATCCTCCGGCTCTTCTCCCCAATCCGAACCCCAATCCAAACCTTGGGGGCAATTGGGCCCGCGCAGGTGTGCCTCTTGCGGGTCCATCCCGTATTTCACGAACGACCCATTGGTGCCATGAATCAGGAAATGAGGGCCTGGCGAATAGGCTACGATCCGTGCGCGCAACATCACTCGCAGTGCGGCTTGCGGCGCGGAGTATTCCAGACAAACATCAAAGGCATCATCCACGCGGGAGCTCTCCCGCTGGCAAAACGCCGAAGCCGTAATCGCGCGGGGCTCGCCAAACAAAACCAGCGCTTGATCGATCACGTGCGGTCCCAGGTCAAAGAGAACGCCCGCCGCGGGCTGATCGGGGCGCTCGCGCCAAGCATTCGCCTTTGGCTGCAAGCGGAAGCGGTCGTAGCGGCACTCATATTCCGTGACCGTACCCAATTCGCCGGAGGACAAAATCCTCTTTATGGTTCCAAAGTCCCCGTCCCAACGCCGGTCCTGATATACAGTGATCAACCGCTGGCGCTCGGCTGCCAGGCGAACTAATTCTTGCGCCTCCCGCAGAGTAGGGGCGAACGGCTTGTCTACCACGACGTGCCGTCCAGCGAGCAGACAGGCCCGCGCCAGGTCAAAGTGCGAATCGTTCGGAGTGGCGACCACGCAGAGCTGGATCGTCTCGTCGGCCAGCAGTTCTTCGACGCTTCGAGCCACACGCACCTCGGGGTATTTCTCCTGAGCCAGAGTGCCCGTACGCTGCATGACGCAAGCCAGCTCCATGCCCTGAACACCTCGGAGGACGGGCGCGTGAAACGCTTGTCCCGCGGTGCCGAAGCCAATTAGTCCCACTCGAACCATTTCACCCCCCGATATTCCCCCGGCGTACTACTACACCGGACGCAATAATTTACAGCGTTTTGCGGATATTGGCGCGATTCGCTTCGCGATACAAATATGAAAGTTGATCGGAATGCCAGCGTTCAGGAGGCGTTAATGCGATTCGGACCTTTTCTGATAATTGCCCTGTTGCTGTTTGTTCTTTGGATCTGCGGCTTTCTAATGTTTCACATTGCCAGCGGACTGATTCACCTGCTGTTGCTGCTCGCGGTCATCTCATTTGTGGCTCATTTTTTTATGGGGCCCAAGACTGCGTAGCTAAGATCGCCTCGATTTCGAGCACGTACGTTGCCGGCCGGAGCTAACCGGCTTCGAGCGCCGGCAACGGCTCGGAGAAACAGGTTGTTGAAGACTCGACCTTCTCAAAGCGGTTAGTGGCTTGGCACAGAGTTGCAGTGACAAGCTACTGACCGCTCCTCCTATTCGGCTTCTTTCATTGTTGCGCTGATCCAACACCGGCTATTGGTGCGAAACCGGCGCGTAGTATCCTCGTCGCGCCCTTACCCGAAAATCCTTCCGGTCATTGGCTACGATCTCGATCGTTCGAAAGTGCCCGTCTTCTTTGAAGTCCGCGGGCTTGTACGACACCGCATACTGGCTGCGCAGTTCGTCCTGAATTTCGGCAAACGCGTTGGTGACATCCCGGATCTGGAAGGGGAAAAACGGTCGACCGCCGGTCGCATCAGCCATTCGTTCAAGTACTTTGTCGCCCGCGCCTTTTGTGCCGCTGACATTGGTGCTGATGGTGTAAATGATTGCGTCCGCGCGCTGTGCCATTTCGATCGCTTCCTGCAGGGTTACGTGACTCTGATTGTCGTCGCCGTCGCTGAGCAGAATAATGGCGCGCCGGGAAGGGCCGATCTGCGGAGCTTTCAGCAGCTTGTCACGGCACGCGAAGTAGAGCGCATCGTACATGGCGGTCCCGCCGCCGGGCCTCAGTTCGCGCACCCCATGAGCCAGCTTTTCGGTGTCGTCCGTGAAATCCTGGGTGACTTCGGGCGTCACATCGAAGCCGACAACGAAGGCCTGATCATAACGCTTCCGAATTGTCTGATTCAGAAACTCGATGGCCGACTCCTGCTCGAACTTAAACCGATCTCGCACCGAGCTGCTGGCATCGATTAGCAATCCCACTTCCAGGGGAAGATTGGTCTCCGCGTGAAAGCTTCGAATCTCCGTGGCCGGCCGGTTGTCATCCACGAAATGAAAGTCGTTTTGCTTTAAATCGGTCACACGCTTGCCGTGCTTGTCCGTCACCGTGAACACGACGTTTACTTCGTTGGTGCCAACCCGAATTTTAGGAATGTCTCCATTGTCGGAACTGGAATCCCCGGAGCCTGATGAGGCCGCGGAGGCTGGATTGCCCGCAGCTGGATTGCCCGCAGCTGGATTGCCCGGGGCTGAATTGGCGGGAACTGGACTGGCAGGAACTGGTCTGGCTGCAGTTGGACTACCGGAAGTTCGATTAACGGAGCTATCCGGCTGCTGCGGAGAAGGTTGCGGCGACGTTTGCGCCATTCCGGCCGGCGCGATGGCCGCGATCAGCAGAAAAACCGCTGTCACTAATAACTTTCTGAGGAAAGAGGCTTCGGCAAAAATGCTACTCATGTGGTTCTTATTATATCCGGCCAGCTTTGAATACGGTGGTTTTGCCGGATGCGGTCGTGGATCGGGTGACCAGTCGCCGATACTGCTGAAGTAAGGCATTACTCTTCGAGCCTCTTCAGAAATTCCTTCAACTCCGTGGGCAACTCGGTTTTCAGCGCAACGGTTTCTCCGGTGCGCGGATGTCGAAATTGTAGCTCGGCGGAATGCAGAAAGTTTCGCGCCAAGCTGATCGAAGCGGATTTTCCCCGAGACTGGCTGGGCGCGCCGTACAGGGTATCGCCCGCTACAGGGTGTCCCATGGCCGCTACCTGAACGCGGATCTGGTGCGTGCGCCCGGTATCTATTTTCACGTCCAGGAGAGTGAACTTGCCAAATTTCGTATCCATACGCCGCACCACGCTGTAGTGAGTGATCGCAGTTCTGCCTCCCTCAAGGCGTGTCGTCATCCGAATACGCCGCACCGGGTCGCGGCTGATACTCTGCGTCAGCGTTCCTGAATCTTTCTTCACCCAGCCATGCACCAGGGCAACGTACTTCTTTTTTACCTCGCGCGCGGCGAACTGCGCTCCGAGTTTGCGGTGCGCCTCATCATTTTTTGCCACGACGATGAGGCCGCTGGTCTCTTTATCCAGACGATGCACAATCCCGGGACGCAGCTCACCGCCAACGGCCGACAAGCTCCCCAGATGATGCAACAGAGCGTTCACCAGCGTGCCCCGATTACGTGCATCTTCGGTGGATCCCGCCCCCGCATGGACCATCATGCCCGCGGGCTTATTGATCACCGCGAGATCGTCGTCTTCGTACACAATATCGAGCGGAATTTCTTCCGCCAAAGCCTTCAGCGGGGGCCGTTGCATTTCGCCCAGCACGCTGATGGTCTCGCCGCCCCGCAATTTCAGCGAGGCTTTCGCTGCACCATCGTTCACCAGCACTTTGCCGGCGGCGATCAACTCCTGCACGCGAGCCCGGCTGGTGGTTGGAAGCCGCGCAGCCAGAAATTGATCCAACCGCTTGCCCGCATCTTCAGCCGCGGCAGAGATGAGAATAGGAAACTTATCGAGCATTCGCTGCGGAGAATACTACAGCGAAAGATTGAGATTATCGCTACTGCCGGCAACCTCGCTTCCAGGCGAACTCCAGCTACCATTAACTCCTGCGACTCTACCCTGTGGTATTGCGCCGGTTCGAGGGTAGAATTTGGCCCATGGCTAAGAAGACAGGAATGAACGATTCTTCCCTTTGGGTGGTCGCCCTTGTATTGGTAGTGCTCGCCGCTTGGATGTATTTCAAGAGGTGAGTGCCGATACAAGGGGCAGGCTCCGGTTTTGCCGGTGCGTGACCATTAAGCCGAAAGATCGAACTCGGCTTCTGCATCCGCGTGCAATCTGGTAGGCTGAGTCGCCGAAATGTCCTTATCGTTTCCCAGTCTCCGATCCGAGCGCGAGACCGGAGGGCATTCTTCCGGCGGAGCCGAACCGGAAACCGCCCAAGTCAGATCCTTCACTAAGGACTTGCGGCGCCATCCCTCGTACCGTCGGGATATCGACGGGCTTCGCGCTTTGGCAATCATTCCCGTGGTCGTATTCCACGCCTTTCCGCGATTGCTTCCCGGCGGTTTTATCGGCGTCGATATATTCTTCGTAATCTCGGGATTCCTCATCTCGGGCATCATTTTCAAAGGTCTGCAGCGCGAAAGCTTTAGCTTCCCCGGCTTTTATGCGAACCGGATCAAGCGCATTTTCCCAGCGCTGCTGCTGGTCCTGACGGCGAGCGTGGCCTTCGGCTGGTTTTTTCTGCTGCCGGGCGAGTACCGGCTATTGGGAAAACATATTGTGGGCGGCGTGGGATTCGGCGAAAACTTTGTGCTTTGGCGCGAAGCTGGATACTTCGATACAAGATCCTACCTGAAACCGCTCATGCATCTGTGGTCGCTGGGAATCGAAGAACAGTTCTACCTTACGTATCCATTGCTGCTGTGGCTGATTTGGCGGCTGCGCCGAAATGTGCTCGCAATTTTAGTCCCTCTGACGATGATTTCCTTTGGGCTCAATCTCTGGATGGTTCGCAGCCACGCGGTGGCAACTTTTTTTATGCCACAAACTCGCGTCTGGGAATTGTGGGTCGGTGGAATCCTTGCCTACTTAGAAATTTCTCGCGCCGGTTCCATTTCAGCAGGGAACTGGGTTGTGCGGGCTTTTCGTCTTTCTGATGGATCTGAAGCGACTGATTTAGAAGAGACTCGATCAGGAACGGTATATCTGTCTGCTCCGCTGCTCAACAATATTTATTCCGTAGCTGGAATTGTGTCGATCGCCGCGGCCCTTCTACTGGTTCATGAAAGCGCATTTCCCGGATGGTGGGCGGTGCTCCCTGTGGGCGGTGCGGCGTTACTCATCTGCGGGGGGCCACGCGCATGGATCAATCGCAGAGTACTCTCCTGGCGGGTGGCTGTTGTCGTCGGATTAATCAGTTATCCGCTGTATCTTTGGCACTGGCCGATCCTGTCATTTGCCCGCATTTTGCATGGTTACGACCTGCCGGTCAGCTTCACCATCGGCGCCGTGGCCTTCAGCATTTTCCTTGCATGGATGACCTGGCGTTTTGTGGAGTCGCCGATACGCTTCGGTCGCAGAGTGTGGACCAAAACTGCCGCTCTCACGCTGCTATCCCTGGTACTGGGGGCAATTGGTTTCACCATTCTTAAGCAGGAGGGTTTTGCGGGACGTGTAAAAAATCTTTCCGAAGATTTTGGCTTGGCAGATGCAACGCCGCACTCGACCGCGGATTGCCGGAAGACGCTCGGCTCAGACAAGATGGGCTATTGCCGCAGTCTTCTGCCGCGTATGCCGGACGTGCTACTCATCGGAGATTCCCACGCCGCATCGCTTTACGAAGCGCTGGCTACATCGTACGGGCAACGTTCTCAGAACCTCATGAATCTTGGAGCGGACGGATGTTTGCCGTTCTACGACACGGAAACCTACACCCGCGGGTTGCGCGAGAGAGACTGCCGTCCGCTGGTGAATCGCATGCTGGAATTTGCGACCTCGACGGCCACCGTTCGGACAATCATTCTTTCCGCACGAGGGCCGATGAACATGACGGGCGCTGAATTTGGCGAAGATGCACAAGACCGTCCGCCCGAAGAAATTGCCTGGGCTGGCGCGCCCAACAATTCTACCCGGGCTGAAATCTTTGCCGGAGCTTTCCGCGAGACGGTTCGGCGCCTGTCCGCAGCCGGGAAGAATGTCGTTCTATTAATCGACTGGCCCGAACTGGGCTTCGATCCCAGAAACTGTCTTCCCCGGCCTGTCGCGTGGTTTTCGAGCGTTCGTCCGCTGTGCGGTGTGCCTCGATCGCGGGTGGAGGCCCGCAATCAAACTTACCGGGACATTATTTTCGAAATTAAAAAGGATTTCAGCGACGTGAAGACTTTCGACACGTTTCCGTTTCTATGCGATTCAGCAGTCTGCTATGGGATGAACGACGGACACCTTCTTTACCGCGACGGCAATCATCTCTCCGCCGTGGGAGCGGCTTACGTGAGCGGAAAATTCGTGGCGGAGCAGTTCCCTCACAAGCGCTAGCTTTCCGCGCGCTTTACGTTCTTAAGGAATTTGCTCGCAGCAGAACTATCGAGTGGCTTGCGCCGGTAGCGGCGAAACCGTCTTGGTTCCCGGCTTCCACCACCAGATCACTCCGCCGCCAATCACTAATCCGATCGCAATCAACTGCGTTCCAGTCAGCGCACCGCCAAAAACCGATCCGCGACCCGGATCGTCGCGAAGATATTCCAGGAAGAACCGCGCGACACCATAGATAAATAAGAACGCGCCAAAGATCTGGCCATCGAATTTCCGGCGCTTGAGCAGCCACATAAGAAAAAAGAAATTCGCCAGCTCCACTGCAGCCTCGAACAACTGCGTGGGCTCGAGGGGAACATTCAGGGGAGTGCCGGTAATCTGATTCGCCAGAGGATTGCGGAACACTACGCCCCAGAAATGATGCGTCTCTTTGCCGTAGCAGCAGCCGGCAGCAAAGCATCCCAGCCGGCCAATGGCATGACCCAGGGCCAGCCCGGGCGCGAACGCATCGCATGTTCCCAGCGGGGGCATGTGATGCCTGTGCACATACCACGCGGCCGCAGCGAACGCGGCAATCAATCCACCGGAGAAAACTCCGCCCGCCTGCAGGGTGGTGATACTAAAAACTTCCCGGGGATGCACCGAATAATAGCTCCACTCGTTGATGACGTAGAGCACCTTCGCGCCGATAATTCCGCACAGCACTACCAGAATTCCCAGATTCCAAGCTTTTTCGCCGTCTATTCCCATGCGCTCGGAATTGCGCACGCTGATCCAAAGCCCGATCAGCACCCCCAGGGATACGAGGAAGCCATAGGTCGGCAGAAAAAAGCGCCCAAAATGAACTAGTTGTGGATACACGTTTAGTTAGATGCGGGGAAACCGGATTTGCTACTCGATCAGTCTAGCAGGATTGTTGAGGACGGAGTATTATGGCTGGCCTTCGAGGCCGGAGATGCGATTCTCATGAAGCTGAACGATCTGGAGAAGCGCGGAACTGGCGTCCCGCAAGGCTACGACCTGCCGCGTGTGCTCGGTAATCTGGCTTGTGTGCTCGGTAATCTG
>Ga0182015_10003557_pt1 | contig 17373 bp, 18 predicted proteins | sample 712P3MmetaG_FD_120478 | JGI IMG/M metagenome (GOLD analysis project Ga0182015, IMG submission 120478) | Permafrost microbial communities from Stordalen Mire, Sweden - 712P3M metaG | ecosystem: Environmental > Terrestrial > Soil > Wetlands > Permafrost | place: Sweden: Stordalen | collected... | reverse complement strand
GCTGCCGGAGCTGGATGCCGCACTTGATGACGAACCCGGATTAACCCGGCCCGCGAGGGGAGTGTTCCTGCTCGGAGCGCTTCCCTGGCGGGCTGTTTCGCTTTGTGTCATCTCCCATTCATAGGCTTCCAATAACTTATTTCTGAAACTCCGCACTTACGCATGCTCAACTGCCTCCGTCAACCTCTACGAACCGTGCTGATTCCCTGCCTCCTTCTGGCAGCTTCCGCGTGTGCACAGCAGCCGGAGGCGCCTGCGGCTGCGACGCAAGAGTCGCGGCCACTGCTGACCGTCTTTTCGCACAAGGATGAAGCGCGGTGGATGCTCGCCGGGCAGGCCAACATCATCTTCCAGGCGCACCCCGGCTTTCACTCGCCCTATTCCGGCGCGAATTCGATGCTGGCGCGCGGCGAGTACAAGACATCGCTGGTAGGAACTCTCTACATGGGCTATGAGCTGAACGCCAGCCCGCGCTATGACACTGACCTGATCTTCGATGAGGAGTCGGCGGCCGGGCGCGGCATTTCAGAGGCGCTGGGGCTCGCGGGCTTCACCAATCTCGACGTGGTGCGCAACCCGCAGCTGGGGCCGGTACCCTACATCGCTCGCGTTGAGTTGCACCAGACGATTGGGCTGACGGGAAAGCTTGTCGACGCGCAGCGCACGCCGTTCTCACTGGCGACGAAGGTTCCGGAGCGGCGTGTTGAGTTGCGCTTCGGCAAGATGGGCCTGCCCGACCTGCTGGACCAGAACAACCCGGGATCGGACTCACACCTGCAGTTTCTCAACTGGACGGTGGACAACAACGGCGCGTGGGACTATGCCGCCGACACCCGCGGCTACACCTATGCCCTGACTGCCGAGTATGACGACGCTGACTGGACCGCTCGTTATGCGCTGGCGCTGATGCCGACCGTGGCCAACGGGATTGACCTGCAGTGGAACCTGCGCCGCGCGCGCGGCGAGAACTATGAGCTGGACTGGAACCACGGTCCGCTTTCTAGTTGGCTAACGCGCTTTGGGCAGAAGGACCGCAAGGGCACGATGCGACTGATTGGCTATGCGAACCACGCCAACATGGGCGACTACCGCGTGCAGAACAACCTGGCGCTGGCAACACACACTGTGCCTGTGATCACCGCGCATCCGCTGCAGACGACAGTGAAGTACGGAGTTGGGCTGAACTTTGAGCAGGAGCTCACGGCGGACCTGCGCGTCTTCGGGCGCTTTGGATGGAACGATGACCACTACGAGAGCTACGCGTACAGCGAGGTCGCACAGACTTTCGAGCTGGGCGGCGATCTCACGGGCAACCGCTGGGGACGCGCGCAGGACAAGGTGGGCCTCGTGGGCGTCTCGAACGCCATCAAGCGCGACCACCAGCGCTACCTCGCGCTAGGCGGGCTGGGTTTCCTGCTGGGCGATGGAGCGCTGAGTTACGCGCGCGAAGACATCCTGGAGACGTACTACACGGCGCACAACTGGCGCGGGCTATTCACAAGCTTCGATGCGCAGCTGATTGCGCACCCGGGATACAACAGCGCACGTGGGCCGGTAGAGGTCTTCAGCGTGCGCACACATGTGGATTTCTAGCGTTGCTGGCGCTTGGGCAGACTCTCCACAGCGTCCCGTCGTACACTCTTTGCACCGCCAACCCGGCGTGAAAGAGAGATCGCTACCATGACGACCGTCGAATTCTGGAGCCGCTTCGAGGCGCGCACTTCGCCCTACAACCTGCTGGGACACCCTTTCTATCAAGCATGGTCGCGCGGCGAATTGACCCGCGAAGACCTGCGCGCCTACGCCGCCGAATACTGGCATCATGTCTCTTCCTTCCCCACCTACCTGAGCGCGCTGCACAGCCGCCTGCCGGATAGCGAGCTGCGCCGCGAGGTGCTGCGAAACCTCGTGGAAGAAGAAGGCGTGGAATCCAGCTTGTCGCGTCCGCACTCCGACCTATGGATGGACTTCGCCGAGAGCATGGGCGCAAGCCGCGCCGAGGTCGAGCAACACACCGTGCAGTCCGAGATGGCTGCGCTGCTGGAAACTTTCCGCGCCGCGATGCAGGAACCCGTACCGGCTGCCGCACTGGCGGCGCTCTATGCGTATGAGTCAAAGGTGCCGGCGATCTCCGTTACTAAGGCAGCCGGCTTGAAGGAACACTACGCCGTGGATGCAGCCGGAGCGCGCTACTTTACGCTGCACCAGACGGCTGACGTGGCCCACGCTGCCGTTTGGCGCGGTCTGATTGAGCAGCAGATTGCTGCTACTCCTGCCGCCGCTAAAGCTGCGCTGGATTCCGGTGAGCGCACTGCACGCGCCTTGTGGATCGCACTGGATGGTGTGGAGCGGGAACGCCAGTTGCGCTCTGCCTAACCTTATAAATTTTTGCCGATAAAAAATGAAAGCGGCTGCCCGAAGGCAGCCGCTTTTGGTTGGTCACACGCAATCGCGTGGAAACTTACCTGCCTCGGTGAGCGCCACCGTGGAAGCCAGCGTTGCTGTGGAAACCTCCTGCTGCATGGCCTACGAATCCGCCACGAGAAGCACCGCCGCTGAACCCAACGCCGCCGCGATAGAAGGCGCCGTGATAGTAGCCACGATAGACGCCGGGATACCAGCCATGGTGGAACCACGGGCCGGCGCCGATGAAGATGCCTCCGGCGAACCAGTCAGGGCCGTAGAAGCTATAGGGCGCACAGGCATACGGGTAGTAGTCGTAATAGCCGTATGCACAGGCAGGCGGCGCGATGTAGCCAGGTGCACCGACGCCAATTCCGACTGAAACCTGCGCGTTCGCCTGAGACGACTTGGACGCGGGCGCGAGCACGAAGGCAAACGCTGCGAGCAATGCGAGATAACGAAGATATTTCATGACCCAACCTCCTTGGTTCCGGTCGTTTTTTTTATGACGTAAAGCACGGTCCGAACCACGGAAACCGGCTGCCAATTTCGGCTGCCGGTCTCACATAAGTTGGAACACAATGACATCCGAAATGTTGCTCGTTTCGCGCTCGTGCGAGCTATCTGAAATTGGGCTGCAGCAGGCAACCTTTTGCGCAACTTATACTCAGTTCCATGCCTTGGCTGTGGATGTATGAAATTGCCGCCTTTATCGTTGGCCTACTCTTCGGCAGCTTTCTGAACGTGTGCATTGCGCGCGTGCCGCTGCACCAGAGCATTGTGAGGTCGCGCTCGCACTGTCCACGCTGCGGCGCGACGATTCATTGGTACGACAACATTCCTGTTTTGAGTTTTATCCTGCTGCGCGCAAAATGCAGGAAGTGTAAGGCGAAGATTCCGTGGCGATATCCGCTGGTGGAGCTAGCGGTGGGATTGTGGTTTCTCCTTGCAGCTCTGAAGCTGAACGCTTTTTTTGAGATGACCGAAAAAACAACCGATACTCTCCAATCGGCGTACTACGCGAACTACATCGACACCATTGGCTTCACCATCCTCGGCTTCCTGCTGATCGGGCTGCTGGTGATGGACTGGCGCACGCATACGCTGCCGGATGCATTTACTTTGACTGGCACGGCGATTGGCTTCACGCTGTCGTGCGTTTATGCTTTTCTCATTCCGCCGGGTATCGGCGATATCCATTTGCAGCATTCGCTGCGCATGTCCAGCCCGGGCTCTATGGCCGCACAGGGAGACGTTTTTCTTACCGGGCCGGAGGCTTTGGTTCTGGGACGTGTGAGCGCGATTGTTGCCGCGGCGGGATTGGTGCTGCTGATTCGCTGGCTCTACAAAAAACTGCGCGGCAAAGAAGGCCTCGGCATGGGCGATGCCAAGATGATGGCGATGATCGCAGCGTTCCTGGGATTCTGGCCGGCGATTCTGGCGATGTTTGTGGGCGTGGTTCTGTGCGCGGTCTATGCCGTAACGCTTCTGGCCCGGCGGCGCGCCGACGGGCAGACGCGGCTACCGCTGGGGACATTCCTATCTATCGGCGGACTGATTGCGGCGCTGTTTGGGCCGGGGATCATCGAATGGTACCGCTCGCTGCTATAAATCTTCATGCGCACTTTTATCGCAGCTTTGATTCTAGCCCTTGCCACCTCCCTCGCGGCACAGACCGCGCACCACGTCAGTGGCAGCTTTGAGCCTATGATGAAGCCGGTTTCCACGGCCGACCTTCCGGACGCTCCCACGCTTGGCCGCTACACAGGGACGAAGACGTGGCATGGAGGCGTGGAGGGAACGAGCGTTGTGGATATGCTCACCGCCGGCACAGCCCGCAAAGATACAGCGGGATATGTCGCCGTTGAGCTCGTTACGTGCAAGCTCGAAGGCCGCAGCGGCACCTTCGAGCTACTGCATCAGGGCACCCTTGACGAAGGCAAACAGGGCCTGAACATTACCGTGCTCAAGGGTTCCGGCACGGGTGAGCTCACAGGCATCGCCGGCACGCTCATCATCCACATTGCGCCGAACGGCAAGCATACCTACGATTTCGATTACTCTCTGCCGTAGTCGCCGCCCGGGCTGGCGAATAACGAACGCTCAATTTTTCAACTGCTGACAGTCGAATGGCTTGCGTCTTGACCATCGCGCTCCTACACTTAAAACTGTCCATGCCGAGCCAATCTTCCATCCCGTACATTTGGCAATATCTCCCGCTGATGCTTCAGATCGTCGTTGCCGTGGGCCTGGCCTGCGGCATGGTTGGCGCGTCTTTTTTCATCGGCAAGCACAAGCGCTCGCGCACCAAGCTGAGCGCCTACGAATGCGGCATGGACCCGGTCGGCGATGCGCGCGGCCGCTTCTCCGTGCGCTTTTACATGGTCGCGATGCTCTTCATCCTTTTCGACGTGGAAGCCGTCTTCATGCTGCCCTGGGCGGTGATCTACCGGCGGCTTCCGCACATCACAGGGTCGCGCTTCTTCGGCTTCTGGGAGATGTTTGTCTACATCGGCTTTGTGGCCGTCGGGCTCTTTTATGTGTGGAAGAAGGGCATCCTGAACTGGTCGAACGATAAAGCTGACTTGTAAAGTCTTAGAAATGGATGCCCTGTAATGGCTGAATTCGATCCGATTGCTAAGCCCGCCACGCCTGAGGCCATCTTCGGTAAGGATGCCGTGACCGCCGCGCTAGCGGATCATGTGACCGTGGGTGCGCTGCAGGCGTTCATCACGGATGCCAAGTGGGACCGCGGCGAGTTGACGCTGATCGTTACGCCGGATTCCATTGTCGCGGCTGCTAGCGCAGCCCGAGCTGCGGGCTACAACTTCTTTGAGGACGTCACCGCCGTCGACTGGTACCCCAGCGAGCCGCGCTTTCAGCTCAGCTATTCCCTGCTCTCGTTCAAACTCAAGCAGCGCATTCGTATCGTTGCGCGTGTTGCCGAAGGCCAGAGCATCGCGTCCGTCACCGGCGTATGGCCGGCGGCGAATTTCTACGAGCGCGAAGTTTTTGACCTCTTCGGCATCACATTCACAGGCCATCCGCGGCTCACGCGCATCATGATGCCCGACAACTGGGAAGGCCATCCGCTGCGCAAGGACTATCCGGTGGAGGGCTATCGCTAATGGCGTTCGTGGAAGAGATCGTAAAGCCTAGCGAAGAGAAGAAGCGCGATACCACCGGTGCGACGCTGGCCGGATTCCGCAATGCCGAGGATATGCTGATCCCGGGTGTGGAAGATGTCGTTGAGTCCTCGACCGGTCATCACAAGCCGCACGGCTCTGATCCGGTGAGCGACCAGACAATGGTGCTCAACATGGGCCCGCAGCATCCTTCGACGCACGGCGTGCTGCGCCTGGTGATAGAGCTGGACGGCGAGACCATCGTCTCGCTGGCGCCGGATATCGGCTACCTGCACACAGGCATTGAGAAGACCTGCGAGGCGAAGTTTTACGCCCAGGTCACACCGCTCACTGACCGCATCGACTACCTGTGCCCGATGACCAACAACACTGCCTACGCGCTGGCGGTGGAGAAGCTGCTGCAGCTTGAAGTTCCGGAGCGGGCGCAGTGGCTGCGCGTGCTGTTCAACGAGCTGACGCGCATCCAGTCGCACCTGGTGTGGCTGGGCACACATGCGATGGATATCGGAGCGCTCACGGTTTTTCTGTATTGCTTCCGCGAGCGCGAAGACCTGATGCGCATCTTTGAGGCTGTCAGCGGCCAGCGCATGATGACCAGCTACATTCGCATCGGCGGCGTGGCGCTAGAGCCGCCGTTGGATTTGTATGGGCGCATCCGCCAGTTCCTGTCGACCTTCAATTCGAAGGTCGACGAATACGAAGACCTGCTGCACAACAACCCCATCTGGCGCGAGCGGTTGATGGGCGTTGGACATCTTTCGGCTGAAGACGCGATTGCGCTGGGCGTGACCGGGCCGCCGCTGCGCGCCAGCGGTGTTGATTTCGACGTGCGGCGCGATATGCCGTATTCGAGCTATGAAAAATTCCAGTTCGCTGTGCCGGTCTCGAACGGCTGCGACGTCTGGGCGCGCTACGTGGTCCGCATGCAGGAGATGCGCGAGAGCGTGAAGATTTGCCTGCAGGCGCTCGACGGCCTGCCCGAAGGCCGCATCGTGGCCGACGCACCGAAGATTATCCTGCCCGACCGCGAGCAGATGAAGACGCAGATGGAATCGCTCATCCACCACTTCAAGATCGTCACCGAAGGATTTGCAGTACCGGCGGGTGAGGCGACTTCGTCCGTTGAAGCGCCGCACGGGATGATGAATTACTACGTGGTTTCGGACGGCACGGCTAAACCCTTCCGTGTGCACATGCGCAATGCGGATTTTGCGAACCTGCAGGCACTCGAAGTGATGTGCAAAGGCGGATTGATTGCCGATGTTGTGGCTGTGATTGGGAGTATGGATGTTGTGCTTGGAGCGATTGACCGTTAATTCAGAAGGAGGTGTTACGTGTATTCAATTGTGGTGGTAATCGTAGCTGCCGTGCTTTACATCACGCTTGCGTACCTGCTGGTGCGCAGATACATTCGCACTCGCAACCAGGGTTTTATTTGGCTTGGCATTGCATTCCTGGTATGGCCAAACGCACAAATCCTGTTGCGTATTTACCAAACAAACCTTCTCCATAGAGTAATCGCAGGGCAATACCCATCCTGGTTTCCAGCTAAGAGCATGACCCCCGGTGCATTTATGTCGTATTTTGCGATGACGCAAGGCATTATCTTGCCCATACTTTTGGTGGTCGCGGTCTATTACCTTGGCAATCGTAAAACCGAGGTGCGCGAAGCGCTGACGTGAATGCCAGTCTCCACACCGAACTCTGGACCTCATGGGCATCTCTGCTTCGCAGTTACGCAGCCGCCCATGGGCTCTCCGCAACCCAGCACGCTGTTGTTGAAGTTTCCGCCAATGAGATTACGCTTCGCGTTGGCAGTCGCTGGCTGAGGTTCACTGAAGATGCAATGCAGTACGGCAGCACGCAGGAAATTAACGAAGTGCCCGAGCCCTTCGCGTTGAATGAGAACGGCACCGTCACCATCAACGGAGCACCGGAAGAAGAGATGGATCTCGCCGCCGAGCGGCTGGCACGCGAGATGCTTCACCCGCCGCAGTAGATTTTTTGACTCCTATGGCTGCTGTTACCAACACGATCTTCTCGTCCGCCACTGCCGCCCGCTTTGACAAGCTGGAGACGATCTATCCGCTCAAGCGCTCGGCGCTGGTTCCCATGCTGCTCTACGCGCAGGACGAGGTCGGCTACGTCTCCGATGAAGTGGTGGCCGAGATCGCCGTCCGGCTCGACCTGCTGGAGCTCGAGGTGCGCAGCGTGCTCAGCTACTACTCGATGCTTCGCACCAAGCCCGCGGGCAAGTACAACGTGCAGGTGTGCACCAATATTAGCTGCATGCTGCGCGGCGGCTATGAGTTGCTGGATCACTGCAAGCAGAAGCTGGGCATCGGGCACAAAGGCGTGACGCCGGATGGGCTGTTCTCGTTGGAAGAAGTCGAGTGCATTGGCGCGTGCTGCTGGGCTCCGGCCGTGCAGGTGAACTACGACTTCCATGACGACCTGACGCCCGCGAAGCTCGACGCCGTACTCGCCGACTATGCCGCCGGCAGAGGCCATAATGTGGCCCTCGGCAGCGACCACGCCCCTGGTCCGGAGGCCGAATAATGCCGCAACTCGTCTCCCATCCCGATGAAGTGAAAGTTGTCAGCCGCCGCTTTGGTCTGGGCGCGACCGACATCGACAAGTATATCGAGCTCGACGGCTACAAAGCCACGCAACTTGCCATCGAAAAAGGGGCCGAATGGATCCTCACGGAGATGAAGGCCAGCGGCCTGCGCGGCCGCGGCGGCGCAGGCTTCCCCACCGGCATGAAGTGGAGCTTTGTTCCCAAGGTCTCCGAGAAACCCAAATACATCCTCGTCAACGGCGATGAGAGCGAGCCCGGCACCTGCAAGGACCACGTGCTCTTTCTGCATGACCCGCATGCCGTGATCGAAGGCACGATGATTGCCGGCGTGGCCATCGGCGCGAAGATGGGCTTCATCTATTTACGTGGAGAGTACAGGTATCTTCTCGAGATCGTGGAGAAGGCCGTTGCGGACGCGTACGAGCGTGGCTTCCTGGGTAAAAATATCTTCGGTCATCAGGGCGTTGATTTCGACATCATCACGCAGACCGGTGCGGGCGCGTATGAAGTGGGTGAAGAGTCCGCGCTGATGGAATCGCTCGAAGGCAAGCGCGGCATTCCGCGCATCAAGCCTCCGTTCCCCGCTGTCGTGGGCCTGTACGGCGGGCCTACGGTCATCAACAACGCGGAAACGATTGCCAATGCGCCGCACATTCTGTTGATGGGCGGCGAGGCTTATGCCAAGCTCGGCAGCGAGCGCAATGGCGGGACGCGGCTGTTCGGCATCAGCGGCCACGTGAACCGGCCCGGCGTCTACGAGCTGCCGATGGGCTACTCCATGCGCAAGGCGATTTATGAGGTTGGGGGTGGAATTCCTAACGGCAAGGCCCTCAAGGCCGTCGTCCCGGGCGGGTCGTCATGCCCGGTGCTGAAGGCGGATGAGATTGACGTTGGCCTCGACTTCGATCAGATGGCCAAGGCCGGCACTATGCTTGGCTCAGGCGGGATCGTGGTGCTGGACGAAACTGTTTCCATCGTCGAGTTCGCGCTGCGCACCATCGCTTTCTACCAGCACGAGAGCTGCGGCTGGTGCATTCCCTGCCGCGAAGGCACAGACTGGCTGCGGAAGACGCTGACGCGCTTTCACGCCGGAGCGGGCAACAAGAAGGACATCGACAACATTCAGTACCTGGCCGAAAACATGCTGGGCCGCACCTTCTGCCCGCTGGGCGATGCTGCGGCGATGCCGACCATCGGTTTCATCACTAAATTCCGCGCCGAATTCGAGGAGTATCTCGAAGGCAAGCGCGTGGAGAATCCTCTGATCCAGATACAACCCTACGGGGAACCTGTACTAGAAGGAGCGCACTAAATGAACCGCATCCTCAAACTCACTCTGCCTGTACTCTTCTGTGCGGCGGTTCTTTCCACCGTCGCGCAGCAAAGCCCCGTGGTCCACAATGGCCACTGGTGGAACCAAAAATCGCAGATCTATCACGAAGGTTTTGTGATCGGCTTCAAGGAGGGCATGCACAAGACCCTCGGGCACGATTCGGACCTGGCCAAGTTCGGCCCCACAGAGCTGGTCATTGGCCTCGACAAGTTCTACAAAGATTTCCGCAACCAGAACATCAACATCGCGGACGCGCTGCCATATGTTGGAGACCAGCTCCGCGGTATCTCTGACGACAAGCTTGCCGCCGAATTGCTGAAGATGCGCGCCGCGGCTGCCAGCGCACCCAACCCGGAATGATCCTCGCACCACAAAGGCCACCGATGTCGTATCAGTTCCTCAACCTGCCTCACATGCCGCAGTAATGAACGGCGCTTTTAGGAATTATTGATGCCTGACGTAACTTTCACTGTCGACGGAAAGAAGCTGACCGCACTCGCAGGCACGCTTCTGATTGAGGCCTGTAAGTCTGCCGGTGTCGAGATCCCTGCGTTCTGCTACTATCCCGGGCTCTCGCTGCAGGCCGCCTGTCGCATGTGTGTCGTGCGCATTGAGAAGGCGCCAAAGCTTGCCACTGCCTGCACTACTACGGTCGCCGAAGGCATGATCGTCACCACCGAATCGCCGGAAATTGCACAGGCGCGCAAATCGACGCTGCAAATGCTGCTCGGCAACCATCCGCTTGACTGCCCGGTGTGTGATGCCGGCGGCGAGTGCGAGCTGCAGGACATGACTTTCAAATACGGCGCGGCGGATTCTTTTTATACCGAGCCCAAGAACCATCGCGATGAGCAGCAGTGGTCGCCGGTGGTCTACTTCGACCGCCCGCGCTGCATCCTCTGCTACCGCTGTGTGCGCATGTGCGGCGAAGGCATGGACATCTTCGCGCTCGGAATTGAGAACCGCGGCAGCTCGTCCGTGATTGTGCCCAACGTGCCTACTCAGCTCTCGCCGGAACATCTGCCGCAGCTCGATTGTGAGCAGTGCGGCATGTGCATTGACGCCTGCCCTGTGGGCGCGCTCACGAGCGGTGCTTACCGCTACAAGACGCGTCCCTGGGAAATGAACCACGTGGCTACGGTCTGCACCCACTGCGGCGACGGCTGCAAGACCACGCTCGGCGTGCGCTCCGTGACCGACGGCAGCGAGATTGTGCGCGGCGACAACCGCGACAAAAGCGGCATGAACGGCGACTTCCTGTGCAACAAAGGGCGCTATGCCTTCGACTTCACCAACTCGGCGGAGCGCCTGACGCAGCCGCTGATAAGAAAAGATGGCAAACTCACTCCTGTCACGTGGGAGGAGGCGCTGGCCTTCGCCGGCAACAAGCTGCGTGAGCTGCGTGACAGCCAAGGGCCGCAATCGCTGGGCGTCATCGGCTCCAACCGCACGACGAACGAGGAAAATTACCTGCTGCAGAAGTTTGCACGCAGCGTGCTCGGCACCAACAATATCGACCACCACCGCACGGCGGACTTCGTCACGCTGGCGACTGCATTACAAGGGACGACCACTGCCGTGGGCAAGCCGCGCTTCGCTTCGCAACGCTGTGTGCAACAAGCTCCGGCGATCCTGCTGGTCGGTGGCGATCCGACGAATCAGGCGCCGCTGACGGCGTGGAACTTGCGCACCAATGTTCGCCTGAATAAAGCGCGCGTGTATATCGCCAATCATGAAGAGATTAAACTGCGCCGCCAGGCAAAAGTGTTCGTGCAGGTCTCGCAGTTCGGCTATGGCGCGCTGGCGCAATATCTTTCCGGCGACGATGCCGCGACCAACGCCGCCTCCACAGCAGCGCAGGCGGATGCGCTGTCGAGCTTCCGCAGTGCCATCAAGTCGGAAGAAAAACTCATCGTGCTGATCGGTAATGAAGTGCGCGGCGGTGAACTCGCTGCACTTATCAAGGCGTTGCCCAGCGCCAAGTTCGCACTGCTGGCTGATTACGCCAATTCGCGCGGCGCCTCGGACATGGGTTTGCTCCCGGATGCGTTGCCCGGGTATCAGCCGCTCGGCGGCTCCAGCGCGCTCGCGCATGAGCTCAATGCGCCCACCACTCCCGGACTCGACCTGCTCGCGATGTTCGATGCAGCTGCTGCGGGCTCGCTGGCGGCGCTTTATGTTGTTGGGTCCAACCCCATCGCGCGTTACAACATTGATCCTGCCACGCTCACAAATACGTTTGTCATCGTGCAGGATTTGTTCCTGACAGAGACGGCCGCGCTCGCTGACGTTGTTCTGCCAGCAGCGAGCCTATATGAGAAATCCGGCTCGGCGACCAACAGCTATGGCGATCTTCAACTTGTTTCAAAGGCCGCCGACCGCGCCGGCACTCGCTCAGACTTTGAGTTGATCGTCCGCCTCGCCGACAAGATGGGCCACTCTGTGAACAAGCTCGTGCCCTTCGGCAAAGGTTTACGCGCGGACATGGGGCAATCCCGTGGCGCACAGAGCGGCGAGGCCGACCGTCACGCAATCTGGCTCATGGCGAATAACCTCGAGCCTAAACTCAGCCCGTTTGACCCCTTCGCGATCCTCGACGAGATCCAGCGCCTGGTGCCCGGCTACGACAAGCTCTCGCGCCTGCAACTGCTCTCCGCCAACGACCAGCACATTGCTCCCGCGGCCTCGGGCCTGGTGCAGATCGCCAACCGCAAAGACCTCGTGCTTCCCTCTTCGGACACGTTCTTCACGTCAGGCTCGCTGACGAAGTTTTCGCCCATGCTGCAGGATGTGCAGCGCCACCAGCAACGTGAAGTCGCCGACCACCTTGCCGCAGATTAGCTTTTTCATCCCTAACCCTTAATTCTTATTCCCTGAGTTTGATGAGTCACCTTTCATCCATCGAGATTTTTCTGCTGCTGACGGCCGTCAAGATCGCGGTTGTGCTTGGCATCACGCTCACGGCCGTCGCTTACACGGTGCTGGTGGAGCGCAAAGTGCTGGGCCGCATGCAGAACCGCTGGGGACCTTCGCGCGTGGGACCGTTCGGCCTGCTGCAGCCGCTCGCGGATGGCATTAAGCTATTCCTCAAGGAAGACATGATGCCGCTGGCCGTGGAGCGCCCGCTCTTCGTGCTCGCTCCCATCCTCGCACTGAGCTGCGCGCTGGTGTCAATCGCGGTCGTGCCGTTCAGCCGGCAGACGATGGTCACGGTTGGTGGTACTACTGTCGACATTGGACAGGTTGCGAACCTCAATATTGGGTTGCTGGTGATTCTCGGCATCACGTCGATCGGCGTATATGGCATTGCGCTTTCGGGTTGGAGCTCGAACAATAAATATTCGCTGTTCGGCTCGCTGCGCGCCTCGGCGCAGTTGATCAGCTACGAGCTGGCGCTGGGACTTTCGCTGGTGGGCGTGGTGCTGCGTGCCGGGTCGCTTTCGCTGCGCAACATCGTCGACTCACAGTCCGCGCACGGCATGCTCAGTTGGAACGTCTTCGGCGGCTGTCAGTTCATCGCCTTCTTTATTTACCTGATGGCAGCGTATGCGGAAACTAACCGCGCGCCGTTCGACCTGCCGGAAGCTGAGTCCGAGCTCGTCGCCGGCTATCACACCGAGTACAGCTCGATGAAGTTCGCCATGTTCTTCATGGCTGAGTACGCCAACATGATCACGGTGGCCTGCGTAGCCGCGATCATGTTCTTCGGCGGGGCGAATTCGCCCTTCGGCCATCTCTTTGACGGCTTCGGCAACGGGCTCATCGCCGGGTTCCTGTTTGGCGCAATGTGGTTCGTCGCCAAGGTGTTTTTCTTCATCCTGCTCTACATCTGGGTCCGCGCGACGGTCCCGCGCTTCCGTTATGACCAGCTGATGAAGTTTGGCTGGACGTTTCTTCTCCCCATCGCCATGGTCAACATCCTGGCGACGGCACTGGCACTCGCTTTTCGAACACAGTAGCTCTCAAGCTCTCTCTTGTTCCACGCATTGCGCAGTTACAATCGAAGTACCGGGAATATTTTTCAACGATGCAAACCGCACTCTTCATCATCTTCGGACTGCTGGCCGTGGCAGGCGCACTGAACCTGCTCTTCCAGCGCCATCCCATCAACTCAGCGCTTTCGCTGATCGTGGTGATGATGTCGCTCGCCGTGCTGTATTTTTCGCTCGGCGCGGAGTTTCTGGCCGCGGCCCAGGTGATCGTCTATTCTGGCGCGGTGATGGTGCTGTTCGTCTTCGTCATCATGCTGCTCAACGCCGGCGAAGAGGAGCACACCCGAGGCTCACGGATGGCGTATATCGCCGGAATTCCGGGCGCAGCAGCCATCTTCTGCCTGCTTACGTTCCTCTTCCTCAAGAATCACGCCGCACTCGGCGTTACGCACCTGGGCGAATCGCTCTCGGGTGCGACGTCCAACATCGCCGAGGTTTCGCGCCAGCTCTTCACCTCGCTTCTGCTGCCGTTTGAGGTTACTTCCATCCTGATCCTCGTGGCGATTCTGGGTGCAGTCGTACTCGCGCGGAAGGAGTCGTAGCCATGGTTCCCATTGTCTGGTATCTCATCCTCGCCGCGATCCTGTTCTCCATCGGCATTGCTGCGTTTCTCATCAAGCGCAATGTCATCACCATCTTCATGTCCATTGAGCTGATGCTTAACGCTGTGAACCTTACGTTTGTCGCCTTCGCGCACATGTGGTACCAGGTCTCCGGCCAGATCTTCGTCTTCTTCGTCATGGTCGTTGCCGCGGCGGAAGCCGCTGTCGGGCTGGCCATTATCATCGCGCTCTTCCGCGTGCGCAAAACTCTCAACATCGACCAAGTCAACCTGCTGAAGGACTAACCGCGAGCCAATGAAATTCGATCCTAATCTGCTCTGGCTCATCCCGCTGCTGCCGTTCGCGGGCTTCCTGCTGAACGGGACGCTCGGCCGCAAGCTGCCGCGTGCGGCGGTCGCAGCCATTGCCTTGCTCTTTACGCTCGCACCCGCGATCATCGTCGCGTACCTGTGGGTGTACATGAAGTCCGCCAGCGCGCCGCTTTCGCTTTCCATCAGCAGCGCTCCGTGGCTGGCTGTCACCGGATTCCAAGTGAACTTCGCCTTTGCCGTCGACCACCTGACGCTAATCATGCTCGGGGTCATCACTGGCGTAGGCTTCCTCATCCACATTTATTCCGTTGACTACATGGCGCATGAGGAAGGCTACTGGCGCTTTTTTGCGTACCTCAATCTCTTCATGTTCTTCATGCTGGTGCTGGTGCTCAGCTCCAGCTTCCTGCTGATGTTCATGGGGTGGGAAGGCGTGGGCCTCGCCTCGTATTTGCTGATCGGATTCTACTTCACTAAAAACTCCGCTGCTGCAGCCGGCAAGAAAGCTTTCATCGTCAACCGCATTGGCGACTTCGGTTTTCTGCTCGCGATGTTTCTGCTGATCGCGCACTTTGGCTCGCTGGATTTCGCGACGGTCTTTGCAAGCGTCTCGGCATCGCCTGTCACCGGAGGCTTCCTTACAGCGATTGCGCTGTTGCTGTTTGTGGGCGCGACCGGCAAGTCCGCGCAGATCCCGCTCTACATCTGGCTGCCCGACGCGATGGAAGGCCCCACGCCGGTCTCCGCGCTGATCCACGCCGCGACCATGGTGACGGCGGGTGTTTACATGATGGCGCGCTGCCATGTGCTGTTTGATCACTCGGCCCTCGCGCTGACCACTGTCGCTGTGATCGGCGCGGCGACTGCCATCTTCTCGGCAACCATCGGCTTGGTACAGCACGACATCAAGCGCGTGCTGGCCTATTCCACCATTTCGCAGCTCGGCTACATGTTCCTGGGCTGCGGAGTTGCTGCATACTCGGCCGGCATCTTCCACCTGATGACGCACGCGTTCTTCAAGGCACTGCTCTTCCTCGCCGCCGGTTCGGTCATCCACGCACTCAGCGGCGAGCAGGATATGCGCATGATGGGCGGCCTGCGCAAACGTATCCCCATTACCTTCTGGACAATGAGCGCCGGCGTCTTCGCGATCGCCGGCCTTCCACCGCTCTCCGGCTTCTTTTCCAAAGACGAAATCCTTTACCAGGCCTACATTTCGCACAACCCGCTCGGCAAAGTGCTGTGGGGCGTGGGAGTGCTGACCGCCGGGCTGACATCGTTCTACATGTTCCGGCTGTGGTTCAAGACCTTCTTCGGCCAGCCGCGGTTTGAAGAGTATGCAGCACACGGGGACCGCGCGCCGGTGCACGCCAGCAAGACTTCCACGCTGGTGCAGGAGGCTGAGCCTGAGCACGCGCACGGCGTGCATGAGTCCCCGCTGCTGATGACCATGCCGCTGATGGTCCTCGCAGTGCTCGCGATCATCGGCGGATGGGTCGGTGTCCCCTTACCGTTCGGTCACAACGAGTTTGAGCACTTCCTCGCGCCGGTCTTTGGCGCAACAGGTGGCGCAGAAGGCTCGCCCTCGCTGCAGGTAAGCCTCGCTGCAATCTCCGTAGCGGTGGTGCTGGTCGGCTTCTATGCAGCGTGGATTTTCTACTGCAAGCATCCCGGCTCCGCCGGCGCACTCGCGAAAAAGTTCAAGCCACTCTATTCCCTGCTCGACCATAAGTACTGGGTGGACGAGATCTACGGCGTACTGATCGTCGCTCCGTTGCTGGTCATCGCGCGCGCGATCTTCAACGGCCTCATCGAGGCCGGCATCATCCAAGGCACAGCGTCCGGGCTCGCCGGTACCACGCGCGCCGGCGGCTGGGTCGTTCGCCGCGTGCAATCCGGAAACATCCGTTCCTATGCCGGCTGGCTCGCGCTGGGCGCCGCAAGTTTGATCGCCATTGTTCTCTACTATCGCTGACCATGAACCTTGATCACTCCATCCTAACGCTCATCCTCATCACGCCGCTGATTGGCGCGCTGTTGCTCGCGTTGCTGCCGGACCGCGAGGGCAGCAAGCTGCAAGCCGCAGGTGCGCTGGTGGTCACGCTCGTTACGTTTGTGCTCACGCTGCATCTGGCCTTCCACTACAACTACGCAGGACTGCCCGGCAGCTATCAATTCAGCATCGACGTGCCGTGGATTTCGCTGTCGTCGCGCTCCGCGGGCATCCATTACCACCTTGGCGTCGACGGCCTCTCGATGTGGCTGGTCGTGCTCGCCGGCTTCCTCGCGCCGATCGGTGTACTCGCTTCATGGAAGACCATCAAGACGCGCACTCGCTTGTTCTACTCGCTCTTCTTGCTGCAGCAAGTGGCAATGCTCGGCATCTTCGTCGCGCTCGACCTCTTTCTCTACTACGGTTTCTGGGAACTCTCGCTGGTCCCGCTCACGCTGCTGATTGCCACCTTTGGCCGCACAGAAAACCGCCGCCGCGCTGCCGTCAAATTCTTTCTATACGCGTTCATCCCTTCGGCCCTTTTGTTGGTTGCGCTGATCTGGGTGTACGAACGCACGGGGACGTTCGACTTGCCGCGGCTGCAGGAGCTTGCCGCCGCGCACACCATCTCGCCCAGCTCAGGCGCGCTCTGGATCTGCTCGCTCGCGTTCCTCATCGCCTTCGCCGTGAAGGTGCCAATCTTCCCGCTGCACGGCTGGCTGCAGGACGCCGTCTCCGAGGCTCCCACCGCTGTTGTGATGGTGCTCGCCGGCAAGCTTGGGCTGTATTCCATCTTGCGCTTCAGCTTCGGCATTTTCCCGGAACAGATGCATCGCATCGCTCCGCTGCTCATCGCGCTCGGGGCGATTGGCATCGTCTACGGCGCGCTGATAGCGCTCATCAAGACTGACCTGAAAAACCTGGCCGCGTTCGCCACGCTCTCTGCCGTCAGCTTCATCGTGCTAGGCATCTTCACATTCAATGTGCTGGGACTCGACGGCGGCATTCTGCAAATTCTGAATGAATCGGTCATCGGCGCCGCCTTCTTTGT
>Ga0182015_10003555_pt1 | contig 17379 bp, 17 predicted proteins | sample 712P3MmetaG_FD_120478 | JGI IMG/M metagenome (GOLD analysis project Ga0182015, IMG submission 120478) | Permafrost microbial communities from Stordalen Mire, Sweden - 712P3M metaG | ecosystem: Environmental > Terrestrial > Soil > Wetlands > Permafrost | place: Sweden: Stordalen | collected... | reverse complement strand
GACTTTCAAAAGAAACTCAAGCGCCGACTCCGCGACTTTACCTGCTACAGCCTCCCGCCCGCTCCATCACTGTTTTGATAGTCGAAGACAACGACAATCTTCGAAACCTTCTACAACGGACGCTCGAAGGGGTTGGGCTGTCCGTCCTTCCTGCCAACGATGGCGCGGTCGCCCTCGACATTTGCCAACAACACGGCGGTACAATAGACCTTATGGTGAGTGATATTGTCATGCCCCGGCTCAACGGCCTTCAGCTCTCGGAGCAACTTCGTTTGAGTCGGCCGGAAATTAAGTTCTTGTTTATCACTGGGTTTGCTGACGAATTCCCAGCATTGCGTGAACTGATCAATAGCGGGGCAACCATTCTGGAAAAGCCTTTCCTTCCTTCGGAACTTCTGCGTAGAGTGGAGGATATGCTCAATCCTGGGCAGGCAGCCTCGGATGTTACGGACTTGATTTGTCTCACCAGCGAACAACAAGGTTTCCAAAACCGGAGCGCGTTGTAAAATCGAATTCTGAACCGCGACAGCTTACACAGCCTTCTGTTCAACCAAGAAGTCGCACCATTCACCACCATTTCTGAGTTCTGGGCGCCACCCGCGGCATTTCGCCCCTGCTCAGCAACATACTTCTGACGCCGTTTGATCGGGAGATGCGACTGAGGGGATATCAGCTGACGAGGTTTGCCGATGATCGGGTGGTCACCTGTAAATCGGCAGCGGAGGCAAGAGCCGCAGTGGACGCGGCCAGCCGAATCCTGAAACAGCTCGGCGTGGAATTACATCCGCAGAAGACACGGATTGTTCATGTCCGGGATGGCTTCGAGTTCCTCGGCTACATGATCAAGCGCGGGAAGAGGAAACTCTATCTCCCCGTAAACAAGATTCGTAGTCAGGCCCGACAGGGTGCGCTGTACGCGTACCCCAAGGAGAAGTCGATTCGTCGTTTCATGGATCGGGTAAGGCAGCGAACCAAACGGAGGACACCTCTGAAGACCAAGGAGCTGATCGCGGAACTTAATCCCCTCTTGCGGGGATGGGGCAAGTATTACAAACGCGCCCATGTCCGGTTACTCTTCAACCGACTCGATCGTTGGATTATCCATCGCATCTGGTCGCACCGCTACAAGCATTGGCGTAATGCCGGCTGGAAGCGGTTGCCTCCCCGGGTGCTCTACGGCGAGCCCGGGCTTGTCAACCTGGTTGGGTTAATACCTTCCTTGGCATTCCGGAAGTCTTGAGTCTTCGTGAAAGCTGCCTACGCGAAATGTGTACGGGCAGTTTGGGCGGCGGACGGAGGCTAGCGCGTAAGCGCGCCTCCTCCGACCCGACACCGGCGAAGGTGGGGAACCGCAGGGCTTCCGCAAGGAGCAGCCACGGTACCCACTGGAGGGAAGGGGGAAACAAGCAACGCATCGGTTGAAGCATCGCTGATACCGCGCCATCATCTACCAATGTGCGGGCGCTACCGACTAGCCCGGAGGAAAGATGGTATACAACGGCGGCTAGTGGCTGCCTTCAGGATTCGTAGAGCTGCCTGCCCAAAGTTTTCGTGGGCTCCGGCATTGGCTGCCGCCACACTTCGGTCATTATGCGTCCTCGCGCATGGGTGTCCGGTACTGAGGGTGCACTTTTCCTTCGGTTTGGCGCGGCACACTGGACAGCGTACAGACAATATCTGTCGCAACGTGAGTTTCTTGGGCCTAGTGCTCGTATTATTCAACATCATTACTTTCGAGAACCGTCAATTGTGCTATTTCGATTTCATCATCTGCACCAACATAAACTGTAAGGACCGGATCCGCTATGCCCAGCCTATTCTGTTTGTTCCAGAGAAATTACCCGATTTATCGGTATGGCTAAGGTGGATTTGTCTGGATTTCTTGCACCACATGCTCGAAGGGTTGCCGTCCCTTGAACTTCTTTCAGGAAAACATAAAACCCGTCTCTTCCCATGATCTTTACGTGATCTCCCTGCTTTATGGTTGCCTCGTTCGGCCTCATATTGCACACTTTCTGAACACAACCTTCCGGTCTTGGATTTGGATGGACTGATGTCCCAGTCGCTGCTTCTCCTCCATTTGATCGTGGTGTGCCCTGACTGCGAGCATTTTGTCGTTGCAGTCCGTCCGTATGGCTCTGAGATCGTCTATCAGTTTCATGTATGTCTCGTGCGGTAAGCGACGACTCGGATATAGGAGTTGACTGGCGGTAGCGTGCTCCTTGACGCGAGACGCCTCATAAACTGCAAACAGCCGCGTTCGCTCATCATCTTTCGGAAGTCTTGTCTCTAGTATCACTGGTTACATGATATGCCGATCACTACGCCCGCGACCGCACCTATAGGACATGAACGACTACCGGACTGGCGTTTTGGGGACTATTCGGCGCAAGCTAAGTCTGGTCATTGTGAAAAGGGGAATAAGGCTTTTAACGAACTATGGTCTATGCTTCGGCACCGCGCCTTTTGGGCCGAATGGGGTGCACCGTAAAGACCACAGACTTCACTGCACGGTGTGGCTAGTCTTGGCTCTTTACGTACTCGACCCCATATTCGGTTAAATCGTTGCTGATCTTGCGGGAGCGTACAACACAACCGGCCACGAAAATGTTTGCCGCACCCTGCGTGTAAGGGACAGCCACTTGAACCCAACTGTCCTCATGGTAAGTTTGAGAACTGCGGAAACAAATGCCTCCGCGTGAAATGTTCACCACGTCAACTATGTCTGCGTGGGGACCAAGCGGACCAACGCAAGCAACTGTTTTCATGTTGATGCGACCATATTTTCTCTTGTCCGGTTTCTTGCCAGACGCGAGGAGTTCCTCCGGTCCGGTTTTATCGGGAACTGGCTCCCACACGGTATTTGCCGAGCACACATCACACATGCGCGTGAGACGATGGGTAATATGGAAAACGGAGAACTCAACCTCGTTGAGCGCAGTCACGTGACAGTTTTGGCACGCTGCGCATTTGAGAAGCACGCGTGCGTAACTTTCCTCCAGTTCCTTCTGACGAGGAAACCGAATACCCCAGAAGTTGTCGCTTGGGTTCAGCACTTCGATTCCATAAAGATTGTGTTCGGAATGAATGCCAGTCTGCCCCACTACGCGGCCGACCGCTTCCTCGCCGCTGCCCATCCGTTGCATGTGAATCTTCTGCCCCGGTCCCAGCGCACGTTTCAGAGGCAGACAGCAACCGTTACGGCTAACGTTCGCTGTCTGCACAACGTCGGTGAAGTGCTCACCCGCGAGATCGGTACTCGAGACCCGTACGCTGATTGAGATTGAAATACGATCGCCCTTGCGAGTGGTTGAGGCCGCTGATTCTTGGACTTCCATGTCTCAGATTGTAGGAGAACCGATCACAACGATCGGTGATCGCTCCCCATGAGTGGTTACGCTCGTAACATTCGGCGGGTCGCGACCCTCAGACGGTCTGCCACTGCTGTGGGCCGGGACGGCTCGCCCTCGCCTAAGAAGCTGACAAGAGTAACGCCACGACCTCCGGATATAGGGTGCTCACGACGGACAGTGCGAATCTGTCGCGCAGCAGTTGGGTACCTAGATATCCTTCCGCACGCCGGGAGTCTTGCCCAACCTCCACTAGCTAATTTAATTTAGAGCCATATCCGGAGATGAATTCCTGAATGTGTTCTTCGCGAACCGTGAACTCCCACATGATGATGTGCTGAATTGCGCTTACCTCGGCGTGCTTGAAACTCTAACCGTGAAGGAGCGTTCGCTCACGTCACATGCCTGCCACACGGAACAAAGTAAGACGCGAGAGAATGAGGTCTCCATTGGACAATCGCCCGCGGAACGGGCTATGTGAGTTTTAGAGTTGCTCGGTCGACGGATGCGACTGTTTTCGAGACGGAGCCGCCAGCCAGCTTGGCTCATGACATTTTGCCCGAGCTTTGGGTGATGCCTCTAACTTAACTGCTTAACTTAGACCGGTCATTCTTGGCTAGAATTTCGGGCGACGGGAAAAACCAGTCTCCATGCTGACGGACGCCGCGAATTTGATGTGGGCTCTGATAAAATTCGCCGTCACACGTTGCCATTAGACCGGATGCGGTCAATCTGTTCAGTGAGGTATTCGCGGATGTCGCTCGCGCTTGTTAACGGCTTACCCTCTCGGAGTCTGGGGCGCTTGAACAGGTCTTCCCGCAGGCGCTCCAAGACCGAGACAGCTATTTGGCGTTCGTCGGAGTTTAGAACCGAGGATTTTCCCCCCATTGCTCCTCCTACTATCTGTGTTTTGATCACCTTCAGGTGACCAGACCCCCAGTGGCATCCTTACGAGAATGGGCAAAACAGACCACTCAAAACCTCGGGCCGCCATCTTTGTTCTTCTGAGACCAACGGAGTGTGTCCGGCGGTGCAATGGAGGCCAAGAACGATCCTGGTTGCCTGACGCACGAGTGAGAACCTGCGTCGTGCTCCGCTTCGCTGTTGCCATCGCGTATCTTGCATGTCTAGTCTCCACTGCAATCGTGCTGAACGTGCGTGAACTCGGCGCGTCAAGTAAGTTGTAGCCCCAGTTTCCGCGCACAGCCGCGGGAACGCGGATAAAGCAGGAAGATGCAGCCACTCTCTGAACAGGCTCTTCCGCACCGCCACCGGGCTCGGACTGATACCTCCTGGGCATTCACGTCCCCCTCTTTGAGCCAGATTGCGTTCAACCACGGTTCTCCCTTCGTATGATCGTGGGACTGCTGCATGCCAGGGGAAAATCGACCGTGCTATGCACTAGGGCTCGCTTAGTATCACTCGACAAGTTAGTAACGATGCCAGAAGGAACGGTGAAAGGATCGTCCTTGTGCTGGTTTCTGATCCATTCTTTGACGGAATCCGCAGCAAACATACAGTGGTCTGCAAACACGTCTCTTCTGGCGAGACCTGTCACCAAGCCGTGCATAGAGGATTGCAGGTTCGTTAAGGAAACATAAACATAGGCGCAGTAATTTCCATGGATCGAGAGCAGTCGTATGACGTTGTTGGACTTGTCTTTGTATATCGCACCTTCTTGTAAGTGCGTTTTTAAGTTGTCGCTGTGACTTGAAGTTAATGCCATGTTGGCTCCGGCCCCCTCTTTCAGGGTGATTCTGCAGGTGCTAAATTGGAGGAAGCGTCGCCAGTCACTCATTCTGTCAGCCCGGCCGTGTCATGCGCGGATAGGCTTCGGCTGCTTTCTCTTCCTAATGCGAAAAATCGTGCCGTGCTATTGCAGGCCTTCTCATGCGGCTCTGCCGAGCGCGATGCGACGTGCAGTTGAAGCATTTACTTCAAAAACCTGCAGCGTTGCGGGAAACTCTAAAAGTGGCCTCAACGTGTCGTTAATCGAGTAATAGTGCGGGCGATCATATTGCTCTTCGTCTTCTCGCGACGTCCAGAAACTGATGCACACCAGCCTCTCGGGATTCTTCTTGTCGGAAAGCATAAGAAAGTCGACAAAGCCGAGCTGTTTTTGCAGAATCGGTAGTACGTCATTCTCTAGCTTGTTGCCGACCTGTCCACTTCGGCCAGCTTTGGATTGGCATTCCACGAGACGAGCAAACATGGCGACTCCTTACGTTCTATAGTTTTCGAGATGTGATGCAACTCTGCTTACGGTCGTCCAACGCCTCCTCCGAAGTCTGGTGATCTGCATCTCAAGGAAATTCCGCAGACCACCAGACACCTGGAGCACCCCAGGGGAGGGCCAACTTGTGCGACGGTGCTTCTTAAGCGCGAGTGGGGGCTGACGTCGCCCAAATCCACCAGCCGGCCCGCAACGCGGTCGCGCGGAAGAATGTCACGAGTCCACGTTGCCCTCCCGCGTTTGTAGCCATGAAGCATGCATGTCCGTGTCCATTTCCGAATAGTTGCTAAATCATAGAAAACACGAGGCAGGGATGTCGGCGACAGAGTGTCGACAGTGTCGAGAACATGTCGATTCGACAAGTCGACGCTGGGGCATCAAGCTTTGGCCAACCTTTTCTATGGCTTAGCTGTTCTGTGAGATGGCGCGAGACATGCAAGGAACCAGATGGTAAAGCGAAGGGGGCGAACGGTCCAATACCAATTCCTAAAAGGTGAACTCGTTTTTCGACAGCATCCGCATAATACAGTGCAAAAAGAGTGGCCCATCGCGAGCAGAACAGCTGCCGTCGTGTCGGACATAGGTTCCAATCATCCCACCTATTTTTCTGGCTTCTGATCAGTCAACAGCTTTTTGTGGTCGCCGAGGAGTTCTGATGTCGCAGCGTGGAAAAGTCCAAGTAATTCCAGGAGCTATGCCCGGCGTCGCACCCGCCCGGTCGCAAGAGATACGTACGGTGAGGAAAACCGAGGTCAGCTTCCGCAGGTTGTTCATCAATCACCCAGAACCCATGTGGGTCTACGATCTGAAAACCCTGCACTGTCTCGAGGTCAACGATGCAGCTGTCGAACATTACGGATATTCACGAGATGAGTTTTTGCGCATGCTGCTGACAGACCTTTATCCCCTAGAGGATGTGCCCTGTCTTTTCGAGGATGTAGCCCGAACTCGCGCGGGAGCGCAGCATTCCGGCGAGTGGAGACATCTGCACAAAGACGGCCGATTCATCGATGTCGACGTAATTTACCACGGCCTGGCATTTGGCGGCCATGAAGTGCAGATGGTAGTCGTGCGCGATATCACCAAACAGAGGCGGGCTGAACAGGCTCTGAGACAGGCGGAACGGAAATACAGACTCATTTTTGAAGAAGCGATTGTCGGAATGTATCAGAGCACTCCCGATGGGTGCCTGCTGAGTGCCAATCCAGCCATGGCCCGAATGTTTGGTTTCGATTCCCCGGAAGAATTGATCGCCTATCTGCCGAACACCCAATCCCAAGTCTATGTAGATCCTACGCGCCGGGAGGAGTTCGAGCGTCTGCTGCGAGAAAAAGGAGTCGTGAAGCATTTTGAGCTGCAGGTCCAGCGAAAGGACGGCAGTAAGGTCTGGCTCTGGACTAATGCTCAAGCAATTCGCGAGGGAAATACCATCGTGCGTTATGAAGGTACCTTCGAAGACATAACTGACCGCAAGCTGCTGGAGGATCAACTTCTCCAAGCGCAGCAGAATTATCGGGACATCGTGGACAATGCCGTGGTCGGCATCTTTCAGAGCACACCCAAGGGGCGCTACATAAGCGTCAATCCAGCGATGGCGAGTATGCTTGGCTACGACTCGCCCCAAGATCTCGTGGCGAGTGTCACCGATATTACTCAGCAAGTTTATGTCGATTCCAAGTCTAGTGAGCAGTTCAAACGCATAGCGAGAGAGCAGGGAGTGGCAACGAACTTTGAATGTCAGGCCTACCGGAAAGACGGCAGCAAGATGTGGCTCTGCGCGAATGTCCGGGCCATTTTCAAGAACGGTGACCTGGTGAGGTATGAAGGGATGAACGAAGATGTGACCCAACGTAAGCTACTAGAGGACCAGCTTCGCCAAGCACAGAAAATGGAGGCGGTGGGTCAGCTAGCAGGAGGAATAGCGCACGACTTCAACAACACGCTGGGCGTAATCATTGGATATAGCGATCTCCTGCAAATGAAACTGCCTGTTGCGGATCCATCCCACAGGCATGCCATGCAAATCACCGAGGCTGGACGTCGCGCAAGCGCCTTGATTCGCCAACTTTTGGCCTTCAGCCGGAAGCAAGTCATCCAGCCGGTGGTTCTCGACCTGAACTCGGCCACCAAAGAGTTCGAGAGGATGCTCCACCATCTGATCGGGGAAGACATCGAGATCACATTTAAGCGCAGCCCGGACTTGGGACGGGTAAAGATGGATCCTGGGCAGGTTGAGCAGATGTTGATGAATTTGGCCGTGAATGCCCGCGATGCCATGCCCCAGGGTGGCAGACTGTGTATTGAGACCGCCAATGTCGAACTGGACGAAACGTATGCCCGCCAGAACGTGCATGTGACCCCCGGCCCTTATGTCATGCTGAGCGTCAGCGATACGGGTTGCGGCATGGACAGGGAGACTCAACTCCACATCTTTGAGCCATTCTTTACTACCAAGGAGGCTGGCAAAGGAACGGGACTGGGATTGTCCACGGTCTACGGAATCGTGAAACAAAATGCCGGGCACATCCGAACCTACAGCGTCCTCGGAGAGGGGACGACCTTTAAACTCTACCTGCCGCGGCTTGGCGACGCCGTTACACTCTCCCTTCCTTCCCCGGTCCTCGAGACGATTCCCCTTGGGACAGAAACCGTTCTTATTGTCGAAGACGAAGAGCCCTTACGCTTGCTGGCCCGCCTTTGCTTGGAAAGCAACGGCTACTCCGTGCTCGATGCTCCCAATGCTGCGGCGGCTCTCGAACTTGCAGAAAAGCATGTTGGCAGAATTGATCTGCTGCTAACTGATGTTGTCATGCCGGGAATGAGCGGTCGTGAACTGGCGCAGCGTTTAAGTGCGCAACGTGGAGTCAGTATCCTGTACATGTCAGGCTACAACAACGACCTGATCGACAATCACGGCATCCTCGACCGTGATACCGTGTTGCTCGAAAAACCATTCACCGTGCATTCGCTGCTTTCCAAGGTTTACGAGGTCCTGCACAAAGCCCAGGCCGTCAAAACCATTGCCGCGTCCGGGTTATGACATCGAGGGGGAAAAGCCGATGGAACTCTCAGTCCAGAATTGCTTAGATGACGTGGGCATTTCACTGCTCAGTGAGTGGGATATATTGATTTTCGTCTACCGTCACGGAGCCAGTCTCGCTAGTGCCGATCAGATCGCACGGCTTATTGGCTATGAAAGCAGTGTGGTGAGTTATGGGCTTGACCGACTGGAACGAGAGAAGCTCATCGAACGCTCACGGCCCTCTCAGGGAGTGTGTTTTTACCGAATCCTGGCTTCGATGGATGCCGGACATCGGCGCTGTCTTCGTCAACTTATCAGCCTATCGGAAAGTCGTGCCGGGCGGCTGCAGCTGGCGGAACGACTGAAGACCCCCTGGTCGGACAGGGGACGAGAAGAACAGGCGAGCTGAGTCTAGAAAGTGAAGAGAAGCGGTTATGTCTGAAGACGGTTTGATTAAGACTGGAATCAAGGGCCTTGATTCCATCCTGCTGGGCGGGATCCCGAGGACCAATGTGATCCTGGTGCAAGGCGTGACCGGAAGCGGAAAGACGTTGATGGGCTCGGAGTTTATCTATCGAGGGATCGCCCAATATGAGGAGCCTGGGCTGATCGTGGTGTTTGAGACAAACCCGGACAAACTTCTCCGAGACGCCGCCGGATTCGGCTGGAATCTGGGTGAACTGCAGCAACAGAAGAAGCTACAAATCATTTTTACCAGTCCGCAGGTCTTCGATCAGGAAATGCGTTCGCCGGACAGCCTGCTGCTCGAAACCGCGAGCGAAATGGGCGCGCAGAGGATTTTTGTAGACGGCATCGGGTTGTTAAACACTAATCTAGCCGACAGCAACTCCATACATCGCTCGTATCGCGAATTGTTACAGCAACTGATTGAGTCGTTGAACCGAGAGAATCTCACCGCCATGTTTTCGCTCGAGCTTGGCAACGCGCGCGATTCGATTGTCACTACGGAAACGACCGATTTTCTCGCCGATACGGTCATCCAGTTAGGCCGCGAACGGCGTGGTCGGCGCATACAGCGGAGCTTGGAGATCTTGAAGAGCCGGGGCCAGGATTATGAGGGTGGTGAACACACCATGCAGATCGCGGGGGGCCGGGGCTTGGAGATCTTCCGTCGCGTTCAGGCCCCCCTCCCCGCTAAATCGAGGCAGCCCACGTCCAGCACCATGCGGTCAGTCATCGGGGTTGAGGCTGTCGACACTCTCATTGGCGGCGGCATTTTTGATGGGTCCACCACGATGGTCGTTGGTGTTTCGGGGGTGGGAAAGACTGTGCTGGGCACGCAGATTCTGCGGGAGGGATCTCTGCAACAGAAAACCAGGGGTTTACTCATTTCCTTGGATGAGCACCCAGCGCAAATTATTCGTAATGCTCAGACGCTGGGGCTGAACCTGGAAGAACAGGTGGCCGACGGAACCATCCAAATTCTGTTCGAGAGCCCTCAAGAATTGGACATCGATTCACACTACGCTCGCATTGTCCAGCTTATCGAGGAGCATGACATACAACGGATGGTGATTGACGGGATGACAAGTTATAGCACCGCCATCGGAGAAATCGGCGTGTACCGCGATTTCTTCCACGCCATGGTGGCCTATAGCAAGCAGCGTTTAATGACGACTTTCTTCAATTACGAGAATCCAGAGTTCCTCGGGATCTCATCCTATATGCCGGATTTTCCGCTGAGTTCCATCGTGGATAATCTTATCCTGTTGAGCCTGGTGGAAATCAACAACTCGCTTCACCGCTGTATTTCGGTAGTCAAGTCACGGGGGAGTAAACATTCCTTCGATACTCGCGAGTTTGTGATCGGCCAGGGCGGTATCTCTCTGGTACCCCTGGAACAGAACCTGGTCCCCGCGTTGCCTCTGCAGAGCTACTCCAGTCTCTTGAGCCGGGCCCCCACAAGGTTCTCTCTCCCAAGGCGAATAAATGGCGCCGCCGCAGTACAGGACAAAGAATGACTGCAAAAGCCTCCCCACGAGTTGACGCAAGCGAAGATTTGCCCTCAGCGTCTCTCATACTCTCTCCCCGCGACAGTGGCCGGCTACGTGAAAGTTTCGATATGGTGACATCGGCCACATTGCAGGGTCAATTGCTCGATTTCAGCGCTTGGAGCGAGATTCTGACGACGTATGGCCGAACGATGAAAGTGGCAGTCGCATTAACCGACTCCCAAGGCCAAATATTGGGAAAATGCCACAATGCACAGCCGGTCTGGCAGTTGGTTCATGACGCTGCACGGAGCTGGGGTTCCGGATGTCCATTCTGTCTAACCACGCATGTGCCTTGTACTGCTGTTGCGGAGGCCTTGCAAACAGGCGGGGCGGTGATGGTGCGTGACCAAGCTGGCTTAACCCATGTCGCGGTCCCGCTCCTATTGGGGAAGCTGCGCTTTGGGGCTATCATTGCCGGGCAAGTGTTCGATCGATATCCCGATCCGCTATTGTTGCGGCGCGTGGCGAAGGAGTTTGGTGTTTCGGCGCAGCGACTTTGGGAATTGGCCAGGGAGCAGCGCCCTGTAAGCGACGCTATCCTCCAGGCATCTGGCGACTTGCTTTGTGCCTTGGGTAACGCATTTCTACGGCAACGCTACGGCGCGATCCTCGAGGCAAAGCTGGCGGAGACAAACGGACGTTTTCGGTTACTGGTGGAGGGGGTCAGGGACCACGCGCTTTTCACAATGGATCCAACTGGACGTGTGACGAGTTGGAATGGCGGAGCGGAGCGTTTATTGGGTTACGTTGAGGCCGAAATCGTGGGGCAGAACTTCTCGTGCATCTTCACTGGAGAAGATATTCAGAATCACGTACCCGAGAAACAGCTAAACCAGGCGATGGAAGAAGGCCGGGCGGAAAATGAGGGATGGCGGGTCCGGGGGAACCGGAACAGGTTCTGGGCCAATGTCAACATTACAGCGGTGGAAAATGCAGGCCTCGCTCGCGGCTTTGCCATCATCGTGCATGATGTGACCGAGCAGAGGAAAGTCGCGACCGTGCTGGAAGAAGCCCGGCAGGAGCGCGAGTGCCTTCAAGAAAAGCTTATTTCTCACGTCTCGCACGAACTACGCACTCCGCTGACGGCGATTTACCTTTTCACGACCAATTTGTTGGATGGAGTATTTGGTGATTTGACTCCCGACCAGCACGAGCACTTGACGTTCGCGCTCGACAATGTGAAACAACTGAAGAGTATGGTCGGCGATCTTCTCGACATAACCCGCGTCGAAACGCATAAACTCACTGTAGACCCCCAGCACCTAAGCTTGGCCAAGCTAATTGACGACGTTCTCAGCACATGCCTTACGAATGCGGCAGTGAAGAATATCACCTTACGTTCCGACGTCGCGCCGGGTGTTCCTTTTATTTGGGCAGACCCGGCGCGTGTGCGGCAAATTCTCATCAACCTGATCGATAACGGAATCAAGTTCGCGTCCGCTGGTGGAAACGTTACGGTCGCGACTCGGCCCGCGGAAAACGAAGGTTTTTTGTGTCTTTCGGTGTCCGATACGGGATGTGGAATCAGCAGGGAAAACCGCGAGATCGTCTTCGACCGTCTTTCCCAGGTGAGAAGCACCGCGGAAGCAAGTCGCACCGGCCTGGGTCTTGGACTGTTCATTTCGAGAGAACTGGTGTCGCTGCACGGTGGTCGAATCTGGGTGGAAAGCGAACTGGGACACGGCAGCATTTTTTGCTTTACCTTGCCAGTATTCTCACTGGCCAAATTGTGTGCGCACGTCCTCACCGCGACGAACCTGGAGGCGGGTTGCGTGGCCCTCATTGCGGTGGAGGTGGCCGCGGTCGAGGGAGCCGTTCAAGCGGATCTCCTGCTGGAGATCAGGAAAGTTCTTGAGCGCTGCATTCGTCCTGGGCTGGATGTGCTCTTGCCCTCGATGAGCGACGCGCAGCCGGTAGGGACCTTTTTCATTGTCGCCTGCACCGACGACAAAGGATTTGAGGTCATCGCAAGCCGCCTGGTCAGGGAGTTGCAGAACTTCGACAGCGCTTCAAAACTCAAGCCGGTAATTTCCTCAACAACATCGCTCCTCGCACCCGGCCCGTTCGGGGAAGAACAGATCGCCGACGTCGCCGCACGAGTCGAACAATTGGTTCAAACGCACCTTCTGGGCAAGGAGAGACTCAAATGACTGAAAATAAAATTCTGATCATCGACGACGATCAACATCTCCTGCTGGCCTTGACTGCGAGATTGAAGGCAAAAAACTATAGGGTGATCTGCGCCGCGGATGCCATCTCTGCGATAACCGTGGCGCGCAGGGAGGTGCCAGATCTGGTGATCCTCGACCTCGGACTGCCAGCAGGGGATGGTTTTCGAGTCTTGGAACGAATGAGAGACCTGACAGATCTCGTGGCAATACCCGTCATTGTGCTCAGCGCGCGAGATCCGGCTGACAATAGGAAGCGTGCGCTAGACGCTGGGGCGGTGGCCTTCTTCCAGAAGCCTCCAGACAATCATGAATTCCTGAGCGCAATCCGGCATGCCTTGGGAGAGACAGTGGCACTGTCAACATTCCTTAGAACCTGAATCTTAACTCAAACGAACCATGCTGCCGGACAATCCGATGGCGGTTTCCCTTTCACAACGAAATTGTTGGATGGGCTATTTGGTGATTTCGCTCCCGAACATCATGACCACGACCATTTGTCACTCCCGATATTCCCGATAGACCATGTGAAATAACTGAAGAGTATGGTCAGCCATCTCTTCGACTTAAACGATACGGATCGCGCAAGGTCCTCGTCGAGTCTGCCCTTTCTAGCGGTGAGGCTTCGTGCATGATTTGTCTTGAAGCATGGCAGTCCGGTACTGAGTATGCACTTTTCTCTGGGCTTGGCTCCGCCGGCTGTGAAGCTTACGGACAGTATCTGTCTTGCGAGAGCGATTTCAAGAGGCCAACTCGAGGCAGTTCCGGATCCGGGCATTCAGGAAGTGCGATCTGAGCATCGGGGTGTCGAATCGACATGTTATCGACAGTGCCGTCACTCTGTCGCCGAGATCGCCACCTCGTGTTTTCTATAACTTAGGCATTACCGGAGATGGACCGGTACATGCAATACCTGAGGCTAACGAACGAGCAGGCCCAACCCCGGACTCGTGACATTTGTCAACGCGAACTCGTCGCGGACGGTCAGTGGATTCGGGTGAAGTCGCACAGCTTGGCCCTCGCCTAGCGAGCGCTTCGATGTCTGGTGGTCTGACTTAATTTGTTTCCGGTACAGATCACCCGACGTTACGAAGTGGGTTCGACAAAGCGGTGCCAAAAGTTAGGTCGCAGGTCGAACGATATGGGAAGTATAGGAAAGTGAGGAGTCACCTCAATGTTTGCTCGTGTTGTGGTATGCCAATCGAAAGCTGGCCGAAGTCAGCAAGTCGGCAACAAGATAGGGAATGAAGCACTCCCTATTCTTCAAAAGCAGCCAGGTTTTGTCGACTTTCTTACGCTTTCCGACAAGACAGACCCCGAAAGACTGGTGTGCATCAGCTTCTGGACCTTGCGAGAAGATTTTGAGAAATATAACCGCGAGCACTACTACACGATCGCCGACACGTTGCAGCCACTTTTGGAGTCTCCTGTGACGCAGGAGACTTTTGAGGTCAATGCGTCAACGGCACATGGCATTGCGGTCGGCAAAGCGGCCTGAGCGGACGGAGCGACCACCCAGAGACGAGGCAACGCCCGAAAACCTGTCCCGGTATGGCATGGACGAGTCGCTACGCTTCCTTCGATAGCACCTGCAGAATCACCTCGAAAGCCTCGGATATAAGGTGCCGGTCGCAAGGCTTCCGATTGAGAACTCAGTATACGCGGGAACAAACCAAGATCGTGCACGTGAGACGATGTGCTCGTTACGTTCATTCCAGTCGTCAGCCGCTCGTCTGAGCCAGTCGAGGGCAAGCTTTCTCATCGAGCGCGAAATGCGTCGTAAAGCGAACCGGGAAAAACCGAGCAGGAATCAGGGTAGTGCGGGGAGGAAGCGATGGCATTCAACCTGGACGAGAGTATGGCGCTGCTGCACGTGATATATCCAAACTACCCCGGACATGCGGAACTCACGCAGAGGCCGAAGCGCTCTGCAGAAGTGGCTGTAGGAGTATCGGGCGAGAGTAGCCGCGTCGGAGGCCACCGAGAGCTCCCGCAGCTCATAAACGGCACTCCCGCAACCGGAATGGCCACACTCGCCCCGGTGGACTCGCGGAAAGTTGTCCGCTGCGATCACTGTCTCTTGGTCCAATTCCCCGCCGCAAACAGCAATTGCCGACGCTGCCACGCATCCCTGGAATTTGAACCGATCATGGCAGTGCCTCCAACGATGACGATGTCGGTGCCGGCCGGCGACCGTCGCGGATACTCGAAGCTGGCGATCTCCATCCGCTCGCTCCGACTGAGGAGCGGGCTCAGCCAGCGGCAACTGGCCGGCCGCATGTCGGTGGCCGCCCGTTCCTACATTTCCAAGGTCGAGAACGACGCGTGCATGCCGACGCTGTCATCGCTGGAACGGCTGGCGCGAGCGCTCGATGTCAGCATCCCGGAACTGCTGGGCGGCGGCGGGGACAGAAGCCGACAGGAAGAAGAAGTCGGCGAACTGATGAAAGACGAGTTCATCGCGCAGCTGGTGCCCTTCATTGTGCGGCTCAACGCCCTGCAGATGTCCGGCATTTTGCTGCGGATCCGGGACATGATGGTGCGACGGCGCAGCGCGTAGGGTGCGCGCCGATTTCGTCGGCACAGCGAGTGAAGAAGTCTGGTTAGAGCGCAGTGTGCTGCGGGACTTTCATTCTCGCCCCTGCAAAACTCTTGGGACAGCACTGAGGCACAAGGAGCGGAGGCACAGCTGCACAAAGCACTAGTCGGCGTCCTATCAGCCGGCGGTCAGCAAACTCAGACAAACTCTCTCCGACAGATCGATTCCAATTCGTGAATGCGGTCTTCTCTCTTCTCGTATTCCGTCCGGTCCCGGCTGCTAGATATTCCGCGATCTCTCCGAGATTGCGAGGGGTCCAACCGGGACCAGTTGTTTCTGGGGGAGAGGAATCGGCTGCCGGTCTGCCAACGCCGCCGTCCCCGGCGGTCTTCATCCATCTGCAAGCGCTGCACGTCTATTTCTGCTCCTCGGTTTGCACCGGTTGGTTGTTGGCCCTGGGCAGCAGCGTCGCCGCCAGAGCCAGCGAGCCCATGCCAAGAGTGAATTTGATGTGGTCGAAGCACCAATCCGGCGAGCGCCCGTAGCTGCGATTCAGCCATTCCAGCAACGAGTTTGCAGGTTGCCACAGGGCCTCCAAAATGCGGGCGCAACCTGTAAATCATTGATTAGGACCTGGACATTGGGCGTGTAGGAAGGCAGCGCGTGAGGTGTTTAAAGATGCGCCGACCGCAGACCAGGTGTCGCCGACAGCCGGCCGGTTCGGCACATGGTTGTGCAATCGAATCCGTAGGTTGCCCCGCAAACGAGACAGACCTGGTAGTCCTGGCCTTGGGCCCCTGTATGTGGCCACGAAAATTGGTGACGGCAAAACAGCTCCAAGAGTCGCGTTAGCAATGGTCGCGTCATGCTGTTCTGGTCCCCTGCATTTGAGGAGGTGATCTCAGCATAACTCAAGAATTCGCTGTCTCGTCCAAGTTTCTGGTCCATTCGGCGCAGGCGGATGGACAATGCCTGGTCTCATTACCACGTGCATCGGTTGCCTTTTAAGCCAGTATCAATGGAGCAGTAAGTCGATCGCCGCGCTATAACTGGCGTACGCGCTTCCCGCCCACCGCCTCTCTGAAATCGTTTTTGTTTTCCTAATCGATGAACTGTTTCAATCCACATTGGGCATCGTAACTCGCCGGTGGCAAAGGCACCGGTCTCCTCCCCACAACCGTTTGGCAGATATCCTTCTCCAGAAACGTACTATCGGCGGACAACGGGATGGGTGTAGCATCAGTGCCGTTTTTTGAACCAAGAAGGAGATGCCGTTATAATTCCTGCATGAAAACGATTCGCTTGTTCCCGCTCGCAATGCTCGTGATCGCGCTGGCATCGACCAGCGAGGCCAAGACCGCGGTCCAGATCCAAGATGCCAAAGGCAAGCCTGTGGGCACCGCGATTCTTTGGGAATCGGCACCGGGAATCGGGATGGAACTGAATCTTGAGAATCTGCCTCCCGGCGAACATGCTATTCACTTTCACCAGAACGCGAAGTGCGAGGCACCGGATTTCAAGTCAGCCGGGCCGCATTTTAATCCCGATGGAAAGAGACACGGACTGGAGAATCCGGAAGGCCACCACGCCGGCGACAACCCGAACTTCACGGTTGGCGCGGACGGCAAAGCCCACTTCAAGATTGAAGATAAGGACGTCACGCTCGGCAGCGATAGCCATTCGCTGTTCAGCAACGGGGGCACGACGCTCGTCATCCACGCCAAAGCCGACGATCAGAAGACCGACCCCGCTGGCAATGCCGGCGACCGCATCGCCTGCGCCGCGATTACCAAGTAATTTAAGGCGTGTCGAGGCAAGCTGTGCAAAGTGCCCGAGATCATGCAGGCACCGATCTCGCGCCACGAACAAGTCTGCCGAAAGATGACGGTCTGCGCTGCTCAGTTTTTCTCACTCCGTCGAAGAAACAAGTTCTAGTCTCTTATCCGAAGGGATGAAAAATAAATTGTCGATCTTTAAGCGGCCACCCCAAGTTCAATAAAAAGGCCGCGCATGCCGGCGCGGAGGTTTTCGTAATGCTGATCTATCGGCGTC
>Ga0182015_10003553_pt1 | contig 17391 bp, 13 predicted proteins | sample 712P3MmetaG_FD_120478 | JGI IMG/M metagenome (GOLD analysis project Ga0182015, IMG submission 120478) | Permafrost microbial communities from Stordalen Mire, Sweden - 712P3M metaG | ecosystem: Environmental > Terrestrial > Soil > Wetlands > Permafrost | place: Sweden: Stordalen | collected... | reverse complement strand
CCGTCGGTCACGAGGGCGCAGTCGCCGCCCCTCCCGGCCCCGGTCATCGCCCCGGTCACGGCGAGCATCTCCCGCATCCCGGGACCGCCTTTCGGTCCCTCGTAGCGGATGACCACGACCGTGCCCGGTGTGATTGCACCGGCGAGGATGGCGTCCATCGCCGCGCCTTCCCCGTCGAAGACCCGGGCGGCGCCGGAAAAGGCGAGGTCGCCGTCCATGCCCGCGACCTTCGCCACGGCGCCGTCCGGCGCGAGCGACCCGCGCAGCACGGCGATCCCGCCGTCGGGGTGGATGGGCTCGCCGAAACGGCGGACGACCGATCCGTCGGGGGCCGGAGGGTCGAGCTCGGCCAGGTTCTCGCCCATCGTCCTTCCGGTCACGGTCAGGCAGTCACCATTGATCAGGCCCTCCTCGAGCAGCGTCCGGAGCACGACCGGCACGCCGCCGATGCGATCGAGGTCGGTCATGTGATAGCGCCCGTGCGGCTTCATGTCCGCCAGGTGGGGCACTTTCCGGCCGATGCGGGTGAAGTCGTCGAGGTGCAGCTCGACGCGGGCCTCGTTCGCGATCGCGAGCAGGTGAAGCACCGCGTTGGTCGATCCGCCGAGGGCCATCACGATGGCGATCGCGTTCTCGAAGGCCTGCTTGGTCAGGATCTGGCGCGGGCGGATGCCGCGCTCGAGCAACCCGATCACCGCCTGTCCGCTCGCGAAGGCGAGATCGTCCCTCCGGCGGTCGACCGCCGGCGCGGTGGCGCCGGCCGGTAGCGCCATGCCGAGGGCCTCGGCCACCGAGGCCATGGTGTTGGCGGTGAACATGCCGGCGCAAGAGCCCTCCGTCGGGCAGGCGTTGCGCTCGATCGCCGTGAGCTCCGCATCGTCGATCGTTCCCGCCGCGCGCGCGCCGACGGCTTCGAACACCGAAACAATGTCCAGCGCGCGACTCCCCAACCGCCCCGGCAGGATGGTGCCGCCGTAGACGAAGACCATCGGAAGGTCGAGGCGGCCGGCGGCCATGAGCATGCCCGGCAGCGACTTGTCGCACCCCGCCAGGCCGACGAAGGCGTCGAAGCGCTCGGCGTGCATGACCGCCTCGACCGAGTCCGCTATGATCTCGCGGCTCACGAGCGATGCGTGCATCCCCTCGTGGCCCATCGAGATCCCGTCGGAGACGGAGATGGAGACGAATTCGAACGGGAACCCGCCGGCGGCGCGCACGCCCTCCTTGGCCCGCTGCGCGAGCCGGGCGAGCGGCAGGTTGCACGGCGTGACCTCGTTCCAGGTGGAGGCGACGCCAACCTGTGGTTTGCTGAAATCGCCGTCGGTCATCCCGACGGCCCGGAGCATCGCCCTCGACGGAGCCCGGCGGAAACCGTCTGTCACGTCCTGACTGTGAATCTTGAGCGAGCGGATCTTGTCGGCCATCGTCTCAAACTAGGCGTCGCGGCGGGCGGCGAACAGCGCCGCGACCGTCTTGCCGTTCGCCTTGCCTTTCGTGGCGCGCATCACCTGGCCGAGGAGGAACTGCGCCACCTTCTCGTCGCCGTCGCGGAAGCGCTCCCACTCCTCGGGATTGGCGGCGATCACGTCGTCGACGATCGCCTCGAGCGCCACCGCGTCCATCTGCTCGTAGCCGAGGCGGGCAGCGATCTGCGCCGGGTCGCCCCCGCGTGCGATGAGCTCGGCCAGCACCTCTTTCGACTGCGTCGCCGAGAGCTGACCGGACGACTCCATCTTGAGGAGCGCCGCGAACGCGAGGCGGTCGAGGGACCTCGCCGCTTCGGGGCTCGCGGCAGCCTCGTTGGCGGTCCGGGCGAGGGCAAGCCGCGGATCGGCTCCAGCTGCGACGGCGCCGGCCACGAGCTCGTCGAGGCCGAGGTCGACGACGGTGACGACCTGGTCCGTGGAGGAATCTCCACGGGCAGGGATCGGCGCCTTCGAGTCGCCGCTCACGAGCTGCTCGAGCAGGCGGCGGCGCTCCGCCGGCATGGAGCCGACGCCGGCGGCGGCCGCCGCGAGGAGCTCAGCATCCGGTACGAGGGGGACGAGGTCGGGCTCGGGGAAGTAGCGGTAGTCGTTTGCCTCCTCCTTCGAGCGAAGGGCATGGGTGGTGCCGCCAGCCTCGTTCCAGTGGCGTGTCTCCTGGGCCACCCGCTCGCCCGTCTCGAGCAACGCCGTCTGGCGTGCGACCTCGTAGTCGATCGCCCGCTGAAGCGACCGCAGCGAGTTCAGGTTTTTCACCTCGCATCGGGTGCCGTATTCAAGCGAGCCTGCAGGGCGGATCGAGACGTTCGCGTCGACGCGCAGCGAGCCCTCCTCCATGCGGCCGTCCGACGCCCCGGTGGCGACGAGGATCGAGCGCAGCTCGGTCACGTACGCGCGGGCTTGGCTCGCGGAGCGGATATCCGGCCGGGAGACGATCTCGACGAGCGGCACGCCGGCGCGGTTGTAGTCGACGAGGGAGTGGCCGGCCTCGTGGATCCGGCCGCCGCCTCCGACGTGCGTCGTCTTGCCCGTGTCCTCCTCCATGTGCGCCCGTTCGATGCCGACGCGCGAGCCGTCCGGCAGCTCCAGCCAGCCGTCGATATTGATCGGCTCGTCGTATTGGCTGATCTGGTAGTCCTTGGGCATGTCGGGATAGAAGTAGTTCTTGCGGTGGAAGATCGACCGCTGCGCCCGGCAGTTGAGTGCGGTGCCGATCCGCAGCGCGAGCTCGACCGCCCGCCGGTTGACCACCGGGAGCGATCCGGGAAGGCCGAGGCAGACCGGGCAGACGTTGGTGTTCGGCTCCTGTCCGAAGGCGTTGCGGCAGCCGCAGAAGAGCTTCGTGGTCGTCGCGAGCTCACAGTGCACCTCGAGGCCGACCACCGTCTCGTAGGCGGTCACCGTCCCCTCGTCGCTCAGGGTCCCGCCGGCGCCCGGCGTCCCGCCGGCACTCACGGCGTGACCGGCCCGCGTGCTCCGGGGGGCGCTGCTTGCTCGAGGCTGGCGGCGACCCGCATCATGAGCGCCTCACCGAGGGCGGGGGCGAGGACCTGCACGCCGACGGGGAGCCCTTCGGGGCTGAGCGCGAAGGGGACGGTGACGGCCGGATGACCCGCCAGGTTGGAGGGGATGCTGCACAGGTCGCACAGGTACATCTCGATCGGGTCGTCGACCTTGGAGCCGAACGGGAACGCCACCGAGGGAGTCGTCGGGGTCAGCAGCACGTCGAAGGTCCGGTACGCCGTCTCGAACGCCCGGATGAGGAGGGTCCGCGCCTTCTGCGCCTGGCCGTAATAGGCATCGTAATAGCCGGCCGACAACGCGTAGGTGCCGATCATGATGCGGCGCTTGACCTCCGCCCCGAAGCCCTCGCCCCGGGTGCGGGCGTTCATCGTCTCCACGTCCGGACCGTCGACACGAAGGCCGTAGCGGACGCCGTCGTAGCGGGACAGGTTCGAGGACGCCTCGGCCGGGGCGATGACGTAATAAGCGGGCAGCCCGAGCAGCACCTCGGGGATGGCCACGTGCTCCACCTTCGCCCCACCGGCGGCGAGCGCCTCGCCCGCAGCCGCGACGGCGGCCGAGCACTCGGGCGAGACGTCGGAGAGAAAGTCCTCGACGATGCCGACGCGCAGCCCCGAGACTCCGTCGCCGAGCGAGGCGAGGATCGAGGGCGCGGGCCGGTCGAGCGAAGTCGAGTCCATGGGGTCGTGACCGGCGACGACTTCGAGTCCGAGGGCGGCGTCGGCGACCGTGGCCGCGAACGGGCCGATCTGGTCGAGCGAGCTCGCGAACGCGATCAGCCCGTAGCGGGACACGACGCCGTAGGTCGGCTTCACCCCGACGACGCCGCACAGCGAAGCCGGCTGGCGGATCGAGCCCCCGGTGTCGGTGCCGAACGCGAGCGGCACCATGCCCGAAGCGACCGCGGCCGCGCTCCCACCGGAGGACCCCCCCGGGACGCAGGTCGGGTCCCAGGGGTTCCGGGTCGGACCGAAGGCGGAGTTCTCGGTCGACGATCCCATGGCGAATTCGTCGAGGTTCGTCTTGCCGACCAGCACGGCGCCGGCGATCCGGAGCCGGGCCACGGCCGTCGCGTCGTAGGGCGGCCGCCACCCCGCCAGGATCCTCGACGAGCACGTCGTCGGGATGCCTTCGGTGCAGAGGTTGTCCTTCAAGGCGATGGGCACGCCCGCGAGCGGGCCCGGGTCGGCGCCCGAGGCCACCATCCGGTCGACGGCGTCGGCGTCCGCCGTGGCCTTCTCGGTCGTGACTTCGTTGAAGCAGTGCAGGTCGCCTTCGAGCTCGCCCACTCGCTGCAGCGCCTTGTCGAGGACCGAGCGGGCGCTGACCTCCCCCGACCGGACGGAGGCGGCGATCTCGGACACTGAGCCGAGGCCCCGGCTTTGCTTGGCCGTCACGGCGCCTCGCCCATGATGCGCGGGACCCGGAAGCGGTCGTCCTCGACGGCGGGGGCCTGGGCCAGAACCGTCGCCCGGTGAAGGCTCGGAGCTTCGGTGTCGGGGCGCAGCACGTTGTCGACCGGGAGCGGGTGCGCGGTCGGCGGGACGCCGGCCGTGTCGAGCCGGCGAACGGCGTCGACGTGCTCGAGAATCGCCGACAGCTGAACCGCGTAGCGGTCGACCTCGTCGTCGTCGAGAGCGAGCCTGGCGAGGCGGGCGACGTGGCGCACCTCGTCCGGCGAGATGAGGCGTTCGGGCTCGCTCACCGCGGCGCGGCCGCCCGGCTCACGAATGCGAGGGCACACGCTTCGAGCTCGGCGGCGTCGTAGTCGAGCGTGGCGACGTGGAAGCTGCGCTCCAGCCAGACCCGCTCGACGGGGCCGCCCGCGCGATCGACGAGCAGATCGCCGGACTCCGGGGGCACGACGTGGTCGCTCCGGCTCGAGAAGAGCAGCACCGGGCAGCGGAGGTCGCCGAGTCCGGCGGCGATCTCGTCGACGGCCTCGAACATCGAGAGCAACGGCTCGATCGGCGTCGCGCCGTAGGCCGATTCGACCGCGCCCGGCTGGGCGATGTCGGACCCGATCGACGGGAGCGAGCTCTCGCCGGCGTCGACCATGCCGCGCAGCATCTCGCGAAAGCTCGCCGCCGGCGGGTCGACGAGGGGGTTGACGACGACGACGCCGGCGACGCCGGGGTTCCGCTCGGCGAGCCAGAGGGCGAGCGAGCCGCCCATCGACAGGCCGGCGACGACCACCGTTTCGCACCGGCCGGCGAGGTCGGCGTACGCGGCTTGCGCGGCCGACGACCAGTCGGACCAGCGTGTCGGGATCAGGTCCTCCACGCTCGTGCCGTGACCTGGCAGCAGCGGCAGCTCGACCGAGTGGCCGGCGGCGGCGAGCGCTGCGGCGAGCGGGCGCATCGAATGAGGGTTGCCGGTGTAACCGTGCAGCACGACGATGCCGATCGGACCGTCCTTTACGGAGACCGGCTCGGCGCCGGCGAGGATCGGGGCGGACACGCGAGCATCGTATCCGGCTGTCCTCGCGTGGCTCTCGGGCCAGGTAGTGTCCGCTCCATCAGCCGACCGGCAGGAGCGGAGGAGCCGAGGTGGAGAAGTACCCGTTTCTGAGTGACGAATGGACCGCCGCGGTGAAGCGGCTGCACGACGAAGTCGTGACCGAGTCCGGTCCCCCGCCGCAGAGCGTGCGCATGAACCTCGTCCTCACCGACGCCCCGTTCGGGGACGGCACCATCGAGGCTCACCTGGACACGAGCTCGGGAGAGCTCCTCTTGGACACCGGCCACCTCGACTCCGCCGACCTGACGGTCACCGTGGAGTACGAGACGGCGAAGGCGATCCTCGTCGAGGGCAACGTCCAGGCGGCCATGCAGGCCTTCATGGCCGGGCGCATCAAGCTGGAGGGTGACATGACGCTGCTCTTCGCGATGCAGAACAACCCGGTCGACGCCGTCCATCAGGAGCTGGCGGTTCGGGTCCGGGAGATCACGGAGTAGCACCGGGCGGCATGCGGGTCCGACCTCGGGCGGCGAGGGCGCGGCGCGGGCGGCGGCCCTCAGAGGTCGAGGCCGGCCGCGAGCTGTGCCATCGCCTGGTCGAGCAGCAGAGCGAGATCGGCGGTCGGATCCTCGTTCATCGCGAACATGACCGCCATCGCCACTCCGACGACGGCTCCGGCCAGGGTGCGCACCGCAATGTCGTCGGCTCGGCGACCGGCCCGTTCTGCCACGACCGCGGCGAGCAAGAGCATCGCCGCCGCGAACTGGTCCAGCATGGCCGCTCGCAGCTCCGGGACCGAGAAGATGAGACGCATCCGGTGGCGCTGCTCGGCCATCTCCTGCGACGACAACTGACCGAAGGCCTCCCGGAAGGCTGACCGCAGCGCCTGGATCGGAGGCAGGTCAGGCGGCTGCTCCCGGAATGCCTCGACGATGAGCGGGTCGAAGTCGTCCAACAGGACGGTGTCGCCCTTGGTGGGGAAGTACCGGAAGAACGTGCTCTCGGAGACTTCGGCCACCGCGATGATCTGCTGCACGGTGGTGGCGTCGTAGCCCTGCTCCGCGAACAGCTGGAGCGCATGGGCTTGGATCGCCGCCCGGGTCCTCGCCATCTTGCGCTCACGAAGCCCGACCGCCGGCGACTCAGCCGATGGTGACAACCTCCCCCTCCTTGTCCGTCTGATCCGACATCGTCTTCTGCGGGGCGTTGGTCCGGGGCAGGAAGATCAAGGTCAACAGGACACCGACCGCGGCAATGCCGGCCGAGACGAGCAGGGCCTGGTCCATGCCGTGGACGAAGGCCGTCCGGACGGACGCGAGCAGCGATGCCGAACCGAGCTGGCGGGCGACCGCCACGCCCCCGAAGACGCTCTGGCGGGCAGCGGCCGCGGCCGGCCCGGAGAGCCCGGCCAGGCTGAGGTGAGCCAGATAGCCCGCACTGAGCACGCTGCCGAGGATGGCGGTCCCGAATGGGCCTCCGACCTTGTTGACCGCTTGCAGGACCGCCGAGCCGACACCGCTGCGCTCCTCGGTCAGCTCGGTGAGCGCAGCCGAGGAGGAGGTCGCCATGGCAAGCCCCATCCCCGCCCCGACCACCGCCATCCAGGTCGCCACGAAGGCGCCGCTCGAGCTCACGCTCGTCAGTCCTCCGAGGGACAGTCCGCCGGCCAGCAGGACGAAGCCGGCCGCGACGGCGACCTTGGCGCCCACCCGGCGCACGATCCGGTCGGCGGGAACCGCGCCCACGACGAGGCCGCCGATCAGCGGCAGGAGCCGCAGGCCGGAGCCTATGGGATCGGTGCCGAGCACGCCCTGGAAGTACTGGGGCATGGTGAACAGGACGCCGATCATGGCGAGGATCGCCACCGCGGCAAGGATCACTCCCCAGGTGAACGAGGCGGAACCGAACAGTGTCAGGTCGACCAACGGCTGGCCGCCCGGGCGGCGGCTCAAGCGGCGCTCCCAGCCGAAGAAGCCCACCATCAGGGCGATTCCGGCCAGCATCACGAGCAGGGCGCCGACATTGCCCCAGCCGTCCTGGCCCGCCCTGATCAACCCATAGGTCAGCGCGACCAGCCCTGCGGCCGAGGAGGCGATGCCGACGAGGTCGAGACCAGGGCGCACGGGCGCGCGGGACTCCGGCACCAGAGCGCCGGCGGCGGCCAATCCGACGAGCGCAACCGGCACGTTGATCAGGAACACCCATCCCCACCAGTAGTGAGTGAGCAGCCAACCGCCGAGAATCGGGCCGATCGGGAGGGCCAGGAACGTCGCCGCCGCCCAGATCCCGACCGCCTTCGGGCGCTCCTGTTTGCTGAACAGCACCGTGAGGGCGGAGATCGCCATCACGATCACTCCTGCGCCGGCGAGCCCGAGCACCACCCGGGCGATCATGAACTCGCCGACCGACGTCGAGTACGCGCACGCGCCCGAGCCGCCGGCGAAGAGCCCGAGGCTGACGAGCAGGACCTTCTTCCGGCCATAACGGTCGCCGAGGAGGCCGGCGGGAAGCACCGCAGCCGCCAGCACCAGGAAGTAGCCCGACGAGAACCATTGAAGGTCCGACTCCGAGGCGCGCAGCGCCTTGGAAAGCGTCGGCAGCGCCACGCTGAGCACCGTCCCGTCGACACCCACGGCAAGCACGGCCAGGCACACGGCTCCGAGCGCCCACCACCGTCGAGTCTCAAGGGCCTTCATGATAGTCACCTTTATTTGAGTGTTACTCCCATAAGAGAGTAACACTCGAATTCAGGTGTCGCTACGACGCAGCACTGCGGGAGACGCCGCGGCGCCGCCGACGATCTTGGGCACCTCGGCGATCAGCTCGGCCACGGTCCACCGGTCACCCTTGTCGATCTCATCGGTAAGGGTCCAGGGCTGGAAGAACTGCACCTTGCCACCCTGGACGAAGAACACCTTCCCCGTGAGTGGGCACGCGTCGGCGGCGAGATAGGCGACGAGCGGCGACACGTTGGCCGCATCCCAGGAATCGAAGACACCGGGGTCCGAAGGCGCCTGCACGATGTCGGACAGGCCGGGAGTCGACTCGGTCATCCTTGTCCGGGCCGCTGGCGCGATCGCGTTCACCCGCACGCCGTAGCGCGAGAGTTCCTGAGCCGCGATCACGGTGAACGCGGCGATACCTGCCTTGGCGGCGCCGTAGTTCGACTGCCCCGGGTTGCCGAGCAGGCCGGACGTCGACGAGGTGTTGACGACCGCCGCGCTGACCTTCTCGCCCGCCTTGGACCGCTCCCGCCAATAGGCCGCCGCCCAGCGGGTGGGCACGAAATGCCCCTTCAGGTGCACGTGGATGACGGAGTCCCACTCCTCCTCGGTCATGTTCACGAGCACCCGGTCCCGGAGGATGCCGGCGTTGTTCACGAGCACGTGGAGGTCGCCGAAAGCTTCCACGGCTGCATTGACCAAACGCTGGCCGCCCTCCCAGTCCGCGACGTTGTCGGCGTTGGCGATCGCCTCGCCGCCCATCTGCTTGATCTCGTCTACGACCTGCTGGGCCGGCGTCCGGTCGTCGCCCGAACCGTCGACGGCGCCGCCGAGATCGTTCACGACGACCTTGGCACCCTCGCTCGCGAAGAGAAGCGCGTGCTCCCGGCCGATTCCGCGGCCCGATCCGGTGATGATCGCAACCCTGCCTTCGAGCGCACCCATGACCGTGCCCCTTCCGTTTCTCGACCGCCGATCGGCCCCGCCCGCCGACGCGAAGACGCCGGCGGTGGTGACGTCACGTTCGCAGCACGCACGGCCCGCGGTCAAGCGGGACATCCTGCGGGCCGACGCCGACGAGCCGGACGCCGCCGGCAGGCTCAGCACAGCGCAACCGCCGCCGGTCAGGCTCGTCACGAACCGGCCGCCGCCGGCAGGCTCAGTTCAGGTAGACATCGACGGTGGTGCCGAGACGGACCGAGGTGCCGGGTCCGGGATAGGTCCCCAGCACGAAGGCCGCTCCGGGCGGACCGAAGAGCCGCCAATCGAGCCCGAGCGAGCGCAGCTTCTGCAGGGCGACGGCCTCGGAGTCGGGGAACAGGCCCGGGACCTTCACGAACGGCCGCCCGATCGAGGCGAAGACCACCACCCTCGAGTGGCCAGGCACGCTCCGGCCCGGCGGCGGACTGGTCGTCACGATGAACCCCGGGGAGATCGTGTTCGAGTACGCGGGCTCTTCTCTTGCCTTCAAATGGAGGTCGGTCAGGGCTGCCAGCGCCTGCGCCCAGCTGACGACTCCACCCTCGAGATCGGCCGGGATCGTTTGCGGCGCGTACCCCTTCGAGACGACCACCTTGACGTTGTCGCCGTAGAAGACCCGGGTACCGACCTTCGGTTTCCAGCTCACGACCGTTCCGGAAGTCACCGTCTCACTGAAGGCCCCGGAGAAATGCGCCACCAGGTGTGCCTTTCGGAGCGCGGCCGCGGCCTTGGCCTCGGTCATTCCCTTCAGGCTGGGCAGCACCGTCGGATGGGGTCCCCACGAGATTACGAACGTGACGATTGCACCTCTCTTCTCCTTCACGCCGGGTCGAGGGAGCTGGGAGATGATCTTTCCGGCCGGCACGCGGGCGCTGTACTCGGAGCTGGAAACCACAGGCATGAGGCCGGTCCGCTCCAGAGCCGAGATCGCTGCCCGCTTGTCCAGCCCGGCGACCTGCGGAACCTTCGAGTGGCTCACCACCACGACCGTCGGGCGATGCGACGCGACAAAGATGCCCGCGCCTGCGATGACCTCGAGCACCACGACGGCGAGAAGCCATGGCAGCCATCGGTGCTTGCGCCGAGTCGGAGGCGGCGGCTCCGCCGGCTCCGTCGTCATCGGCGCCTGCGGGCTCGGGACGATGCGCCGGACAAAGGGCGGCGGCGCCGGCAGAGGGGGGCGAGTGACCTGAGCTGCGGACGGAGCTGACGGCAACATTTGAGTCGGCACCTCGCCACCTGGCGGCGGAGCGCCTCCGGGTGGCGTCAGAGCGGACGGGGGCAGGGAGGCGGGCACGGTCGTCGGCGCGACCGCAATCCCGAAACGTTCCGTCGGGTCCCGATCGAACCCGCGCTGCAGGCTCGGCAGAGCGAGATCGGGTGGATTGAGGGGGAGCGGTTCGGGAGGATCGAGCTCCTGCAGGAGCATCTCGAGCTCGGACGCGAGCCCGGCCGCGTCCAGACGAGCCAACGGCTCGGAGATGGCGGCTTGCGCCAGCACCGGTGCGAGCGGTCCGAGCTCGCGGGCGGGCGGGAGCACCGCGCCGACTCGGGCCATCAAGGTCGCGACCGTGGTGTCCCCGACGAAGGGCACGCGACCGGTGACCGACTCGTACAACGTCAGTGCGAGCGAGTAGACGTCGGTGCGGTCGTCGATCGGACGGCCTTCCACCTGCTCGGGCGAGGCGTAGCGGGCAGTGCCCATCACGGTGCCGAGCGGCTCGGTGAGCGCCGCCTCGGCGAGGGCCCGTGCGAGACCGAAGTCCGCGACGAGCAGGCGACCGTCGTCGTCGAAGAGCAGGTTGGCCGGCTTGATGTCGCGGTGGACAAGCCCGCGCCGATGGGCGTAGGCGAGCCCGTTCGCCGCCTCAGCACCGAGTGCGGCAGCCTGCTGAGGGCTCAACAGACTGCCGGTGTCCAGCAGGGATCGCAAACTTCCCCCGCCGAGGTACTCGAGCACTAGGTACGGCATGCCCTCGTCGTCGCCCCAGTCGTAGACATGGAGGACGTTGCGGTGGTTCAGCGAGGCGGCGAGACGCGCCTCGGCTTGGAACTTGCGAAGGAAGGTGGCGTCGCCGGCCAGTGCCGGATGCAGGAGCTTGACGGCGACGCGCCGGCCAAGCCGCGTGTCGTCGGCGGCGAAGACCTGGGCAGAGGCGCCGGCGCCGACCACAGCGAGAAGTCGGTAGCGGCCGCCAATAACCCGGCCGACCTGTTCGAGGATGCTCGACATGGGATCCCAAAAGGGTAATGGCTCGAGGCCCGGAATCGGTGGAGGGCAGGTCCGACCTGCTCCCGGCAGGTTCGGCGCGGCTCGCCGGCAGGTGCAGGGCAGGTCGGCGCCCGGCTCAGGGCAGCTCTCCGGTCTCCAGCAGCTTGAGGAATCCCTGCTCGTCGAGGATCGGGACGCCGAGCGTCTCTGCCTTGGTCAATTTTGCCGCGCCTGGCGTCTCGCCGACGACGACCGCGGTCGTCTTCGCGGACACCGAGCCTGGGGATTTGCCTCCGCGGCCGGTGATCGCGGCCTCCGCCTCCTCACGCGTGAGGCCGGTGAGCGAGCCGGTCACGACGACGGACTTGCCGAGAAGGGTCTGCGGCAGCTGCGAGCGTTGCGCTGCCCCGGGCTGGGCGACGTCGAACCGGACGCCGCCGGCCCGGAGGCGCTCGACCATTGCCCGGTTCTCCTCCGATCCGAAGAACCGGACCGCGCTGGCGGCGATCACCGATCCTATCCCGCCGACGGACGCCAGCTCCTCCTCCGACGCCGCCATGAGGCGGTCCAGGTCGCCGAATATCGCTGCGACCGCGGCGGCGACCGTGCCGCCCACGTGGCGGATGCCGAGCGCGGTGAGCAGGTTGGCGAGTGGCCGGCTCCGCGATTCGTCGATGGCAACGACCAGGTTCCTCGCCGAGAGCTCACCGAAGCCCTCGAGTCCTTCGATGTCCTGTTCAGCGAGGTGATAGCAGTCGGCCGCATCGGACAACAGGCCGGCCGAGACGAACTGCCCGACCCGTTGCTCGCCGAGTCCTTCGATGTCCATGGCGCCACGCGAGGCGAAGTGCACGATCCGCTGCACGCGCTGCGCAGGGCAGTTGCTGTTGATGCAGTAGGTGTCGCTCTCCCCATCGAGCCTGGCAAGCGGACTCCCACAGCTCGGGCAGGTGCTCGGGAAGCTCCACGGCTCGATCCCGGCCGGGCGGGCGCCGAGCACGGGACCGACGACTTCGGGGATCACGTCGCCCGCCTTGCGCACGACGACGGTGTCTCCGGGCCGAACGTCCTTGAGGCGGACCTGGTCCTCGTTGTGCAAGCTGGCGAGCCCCACGACCGAGCCGGCGATCTGCACGGGCCGCAACTTGGCGAACGGCGTCGCGCGCCCGGTGCGGCCGATCGAAACGAGGATGTCGTCGAGCAGCGTCGTGCGCTCCTCGGGAGGGAACTTGTACGCCACCGCCCAACGCGGCGCGTGCGAGGTGGTCCCGAGGCGCGTATGCAGGGCCAGCTCCTCCACCTTCACGACCACCCCGTCGATCTCGTAGCCGAGTCCGTGGCGCCGCGACTCCAGGTCCCGGCAGTACGCGAAGACGGCCTCGAGGTCCGGGACGACCGTCGTCTCCGGGTTGACCGGTAAACCCGCGCGGCGGAGCAGGTCGATCGAGCCCGACTGCGTCGTGAGCCCGGAGGCACCGTCCACCTGATAGAAGAACGCGCCCAGGGCGCGGCCGGCCGTGACGCTCGCGTCCTTCTGGCGAAGCGAGCCCGCCGCCGCGTTGCGCGGATTCGAGAAGGTCCGTAGTCCCGCGGATTCCTGGCGGCGGTTCAGCTCCTCGAACGCCGATACCGGGAAGTAGACCTCGCCCCGGACCTCGACGATCTCCGGGGTCTCCGCTGGGCCGAGGGCGAGCTCGGCCGGAATCGTCGCCACCGTCCGTACGTTCGGCGTCACGTCCTCGCCGACCCGCCCGTCACCACGGGTCGCGGCGCGAACCAGGCGGCCTCGCTCGTAGGTGAGCGAGATCGAGAGGCCGTCGATCTTCGGCTCGCAGACGAACGGCGATCCGCTCTCGGGAGCGAGCAGCCTCTGCAGGCGCGCGCCCCAGGCGAGGATCTCCTCGAGCGTGGTGACCTTGTCCAGGCTCATCATGGGTGTGCGGTGGGCGACCGCGGCGAACAGCGGTGACGGCCCGATCCCGACCGACTGCGTCGGCGAGTCTGCTTCGACGAGCTCAGGATGTCGGTCCTCGAGCGTCAGCAACTCGTCCTTGAACGCGTCGTACTCCGCGTCGGGGATGTCCGAGGCGTTCTCGAGGTAGTACTGGGCGTCGTAGCCCTTGATGAGACCGCGCAGCTCGGCGACCCGAGCGGCCGCATCTGCCGGCACGCTCTTAGCGGCCGACGCGACGCCTGCCGCGCCCGCCGGCACGCCCCCTTTTCCCCCGCTCACGCCGCGATGCCCGACCCGACGACTTCGTCACCGGCGTAGAGCGCGACCGTCTGGCCCGGTGCGACGCGGCGATCCGGGCCCCCGAGGTAGCGCAGGCCGGAGTCGGTGAGCTCGGCAGGCCGGGGTCGGCCGTGCGCGCTCGCCTGTGCGAGCACGACGGTACCGGCAGGAAGCGGGCCGGTCACCCAGGTCCGCGCCGTCAGCTCGACACCTTCGGTGAGCAGATCGTCCTCCGAGCCGACGACGACCGTCGCCGAGGCGACGTCGACCTCGAGCGCGAAGCGCCGATGCGCCGACGAGAGCCCCAGGCCGCGCCGCTGGCCAACGGTCACCATCTCGACCGCCGAGACGGTGCCGACGACTTCGCCCGTCGCTTGATCGACGAGCCGTCCCGGATGAAGCTCGATCCGTTCGTGGAGGAAGCGCTCCCGAGGCCCCCGTCCTGGGCCTGCGGCAACGAAGCACACCTCCTGGCTGTCGGGCTTCGCCGCGGTGGGCAGGCCGAGCGCACGAGCACGGGCGCGAACTTCGGGTTTCGTGAGCTCGCCCACCGGGAGCAGGAGCCGGGAAAGCTCGCGGACCGTGAGCATCGACAGCACGTACGACTGGTCCTTCGCCAGGTCGTGGCCCCGGAGCAGGTGCGGCGGGTCGTCCCGCCCGTCGCTCGTGACGCGGGCGTGATGCCCGGTCGCCAAGGCATCGAAGCCGAGCCGAAGCGCGCGGTCGAGGAAGCGGCGGAACTTGAGGTGGCGGTTGCACTCGACGCAGGGATTCGGCGTTCTCCCGAGTGCGTGCGCCTCGACGTAGGGGGCGACGACCCGCTGCTCGAACTCCTCGGCGAAGTTGAAGACGTGGTGGTCGATCCCGAGCCGGGCCGCGACCCGGCGGGCGTCGTCGACGTCACCGACCGAGCAGCAGCCCGAGTCGCCTGCTCCGCCCCAGAGCTTCAAGGTGGCAGCGACGACGTCGTGGCCCTGCTCGAGCAGCAACGCCGCGGCGACTGACGAGTCCACCCCGCCCGACAGTCCGACCAGAACACGCACCCCGTCAGTCTCGCAGAGACGCCCGTGGTCCCGGCGCGCGCAACCTCAGGCGCGCAGCCGCTCCACGGCCTTGCCGAACGCGAGGAGGGCGGAGTCGATGTCGGCACCGGTCGTCGCATGACCGAGGGAGAGTCGCACGTGCCGCTTGGCCTCCTCGGTTGACCGCCCCATCGCGAGGAGCACGTGGCTCGCCTCGATGGCTCCGCTCGCGCAGGCCGAGCCCGCCGACGCGCAAACGCCGAGCTCGTCGAGGACGAGGAGCAGCTCCTCTGCCTCGACGCCGTCGACACCGAGGTTGCAAACGGCTTCGATCCGGTCGTCTCGTGCCACGGCCTCGTACACGCCCGGAACCGCTTCGGCGATGCCGTCGAGAAGGCGCGTGGAAAGCTCGCGGGCGCGCCGGGTCGCGGCTCGGCGGTCGCGTGCGACGGCCTGGGCGGCGGCGGCCATCGCCACGACTCCGGCGACGTTCTGAGTCCCGGCCCGGCGCTCACGCTCCTGGGGTCCGCCCCGAAGGAGTGGTCGCAGGTGGGTCGCCTCGCCCCGTGCCGCCCCAGAGCGCACCACGAGGGCACCCACGCCTTTCGGGCCGCCGAACTTGTGAGCGCTCACGCTGACGAGGTCGGCGCCGGCAGCGAGGACGGCGACGTCGAGCCAGCCGAAGGCCTGCACGGCGTCGGTGTGCACGAGCGCCCGAGGAGCACGCTCGCGCACGAGGGCGACGACGGTCTCGAGGGGCTGGCGCACGCCGGTCTCGTTGTTGACGAGCATCACCGAGACGAGGCGCACCTGCTCGTCGAGCGCGTCGGCAAGGGCATCGAGGTCGATGACGCCCCGGCGATCCACCCCGACGATCCGCCCGCCGGCCGCCAAGCACGGCTCGAGAACAGCAGGGTGCTCCACTGCGCTGCACAGCACCGTTCCGGGGCCGGCCGCCATGCCGGAGACGGCGAGATTGTCCGCCTCCGTGCCGCCGCTCGTGAAGACGATGTCACCGGCGTCGGCGCCGAGCAGGCGAGCGAGCTGCTCACGGGCGTCGTCGAGGGCGCGCAGGGCCGCCCGCGCGATCGCGTGGCTCCCGGACGGGTTGCCGAAGCCGTCAACAAGAAACGGGAGCATCGCGGCGACTGCCTCGGCGCACATCGGTGTCGTTGCGGCGTGGTCGAGATAGACGACCCGGTCGCGCGGCTTGGTGGTCAATCCGTCGGGGCTCCCGGAGGCGCGGCGCAGGCATCGGGGACGGAGGGAGGCGCCGAGTACAGCGGGACGGTTGTAGCGTTCGAGATCGTGCTCAGACCGGGCTGATTGCCCTCACGCCCGAGCGTGGCAGGCGCCAGCTTTCTCCAGTGCGTCGCGAGATCGAAGAAACTGACCGTGACCCGCTCCACGGTTGGCGCGGCGGGACTGAGGCCGACATAAGGCCCGAGGTGCGTCGCGTCGTCGAGCGCGAGGAACCATTTGGGGCCGGTCAGCATGTTGTAGAGCAGCGAGCTGTCGCCAGGGTCGTTGCAGGTGTCGGTGAGGCTCTGCACGACGAGCGCGGGCGCTCCGCCTCCCGCAGGGGCCGAGTAGGCGTCCTGTTCGCGGGTCCACTCGGCGCCCGAGAGGAGGGCGACGGCTGCCGGGCGCACCCTCATCGAGGCGAGGGTGGAGGCGTAGGCGCGGTCGTACAGGAGGGCGGCGATGGTGTCGGCCCCATCGGACTGGCCGGCGAGGATGAGGCGCGACGGATCCACGAGCCCGACGAGGTACGCCGCGTACGGGGGAGGCGTGCCGTGCCCTGCCTCGACGACCTGCGACACGACGAACGCGACGTCACCGGGCTGGTTGAACTCGTCCGACTCGGTGTCGATCCCCTGCTGCGCCTCGATCGCGGCGACGCTCGTGTCGGGGAAGAACGGCGCCACGACCACGTAGCCCGCCTCGACCCAGGACACGAGCAGCGCCCGATAGGTGTTGGGATCCACGTCGAAGCCGTGGGCGAACACGATCACGGGAAACGGCCCGTAGCGGTAGGCAGGAGGAGCAAAAGGAGCCACAGTCAGCGGCTTGGCCTTCACCGTCGGGTAGAGGATCTGGATCTGCATGTCCCGTCCAGGCTGGTTCGTCCCCTCGTAGAAGTTCTCGGTGGAGCCTTTGGTCTCCGCCCAGGTTGCGATCGTCAACCCGGCGCCGAAGCGCACGGCCGTCCCGGAGGAGTGCCGGCGGGGCATCGTCGTGGTGGTAGTCGTGGTCGACGTGGAGGTGGAGGTGGAGGTGGAGGTCGTGGTGGAGCTGCGGTGGACCGTCCCGCCCGGACCGCTCGTCCCCGTCCCGATGCCCCCCGCGGCTGCCGAACACGCGGCAAGCGTCGCGCCCGCCAGCAACAACGCGACGGCGGCGTGCGGTCCGGCCGGACCGCACCAGGGCGCGCGACGACGAGCCCGACGACGTGCTGACTCTTTCACGACGGCCCAATCTATCGCTGCCCTCGAGCGCCGAGGGCAGCGCCCGGCACGAAAGCCGAGATCACGACACGTTTCGCCCCCGCCCGTGCAGTGCGCCTTCGGCGAGCATCGCCTGCCCTCCGGGCGATCAGTGCGGCTGGCCGACCATCACGACGACGGCCGCGGCGAAACACACCGAGATCGCCGATGCGCTCCACTGCACCGCGCGGCAGGAGCTCCGGAAATCGGAGAGCGTCGGCGGCGGGCTCTCCTCATGGTCGTCCGCACCCACCAGCCAGCTCTGG
>Ga0182015_10003552_pt1 | contig 17407 bp, 12 predicted proteins | sample 712P3MmetaG_FD_120478 | JGI IMG/M metagenome (GOLD analysis project Ga0182015, IMG submission 120478) | Permafrost microbial communities from Stordalen Mire, Sweden - 712P3M metaG | ecosystem: Environmental > Terrestrial > Soil > Wetlands > Permafrost | place: Sweden: Stordalen | collected... | reverse complement strand
GCGAGGTCCGACGTCGGTTCGGCCCGGAGCCGCGCCGGTCACGTTGACGAGAACGACCGGCAGCCCTCGCTCCCGGAAAGCGCGCGCGAGCCGGGCAGCGCGCCCGATGATCTCGCCGACCGGATGCACGGTGGGCATGCGGACAATGCCCTTTTGCAGGTCAATCACGATCAAGGCGGCGGTAGTGTCAAGTTTCGTTAAAGGCACGGTTCTTCCTTTCGGTTGGGGAGTGGCGATGTCGTCGAACGCATCGTCGAATGGGTTGAGTTTGACTATCGCGACCCCGGCGAGCTGTACTAGGAACCTGACTCCGAAGGGGGCGGAGCCGCGTTCGTCCCCTTCGTGGCTGGTCACGATTCCACCAGGCGCTTGATGATCGCACCGGCCGCGAACAGGGTTTCGCGCTCCTGTTCATCAAGCTGGGCGATGGCGTGGGCCAGCCAAATCGACCTCGCATCCTTGGCACTTTTCCGCACGGCGGCACCCTTGGCAGTCAGCTGGATATTGACTTGGCGGCCATCGGTCGGATGGGGCTTGCGTTCGACGATGCCCATTTCCTCAAGCCCCGCGATGGTGGTTCCCATGGATTGCGGTTTCATGGCTTCTGCGCGGGCCAGGTCGGCGGTCGTCGCAGGCCCGTCCTTAGCGAGGCGGGCCATGATGGCAGCCTCGGTCCATGAAAGATCATGTGATGCGCTCGCCGTGCGTAGGCGGCGCATCAATAGCCCAATGGCCCGACCAAAGTCGGTGACGGCGGTCTCGAGGGTTTTTCGCGGCATCGTGGGTACAGAATACCAGGTAAACAGCTAATCTGGCAAGGTAAACTGGCAAGTATAACTTCTCTCTGCTCCGCGAAGCAGAGGCCACGATCGCTGACGCGGGCCAGGTAATGGGGGAAACTCCGCGTTTTGTCTCGGTCGCGACGCCAAGCGCAGGAACGGCCGGGCCGGCCGAACCAGAGCTTTGCCCTGAAAGGGCTATGGCTCCAGGCGATGGAGGTTCCTCCGTCCTAGGTGCCCAGTCGGCAACCGGATCAGTTGCGCCCCTGGGGCCGGCACCTCAGCACATTGTCCGGGCCGAATCCGGAGGTTACTTTCTCTCGGTGGCAATAAGGTTGTCACCGGGGTTGCGGTCGATCAATTTGTTGTAGGGATCAATGCCTGCAAAGGTTGGGGGTTCATCGACGACGATGTCTAGCGTCGAGGACTGCTTCGAGAACCACTGCTTGGCGAGATACAGCGGCTTCAGGTGTTCCTTGGTGCCACTGAACACTCCGACATCAATCAAGTCATGCAATGCCATCGGGGATTCGTTTCCCGAGCCATCAGCCTTGCGCTTCTGGGCGGTCACGGTGATCGTTACCCTATACTTGTGCTCGGGCGTGACCGCATAAGTCGCAGAGACGGCTTTGTTATCGAACAGCACAATGGACTCGAACATATCTGTGATCAGGTATTGCATCTCAGGCGGCGTCACCTCCCGCAAGGCCGTGACCAAGCCCCGCGTGTCTGGGTATGGGCTGCTCTTATAGCGGTTCTTGTCCAGAAAACTTCGCAGTGCGGAATTGACGCGGTCTTCGCCGATGTAATCACTGAGCGCGTACATCGCCAAAGCTCCTTTGCTGTACCACACGTAGGGTTCGCGCTCGACCAGCACCAGGGGAGGTTCGTGGCGGGTTTCTCCGGCGCGGCCGCGCAAATAACGGTCCAGTTCATAGCGAAGCTCCTTGCGCAGCATGTCAGGGCCGTGTCTCTTTTCCATCACCTTCAGTGCAGAGTATTCCGCCAGCGATTCGCTCAGCATGGCGGAGCCTTGGGTTGCGCTTCCGGTCAATTGATGCCCCCACCACTGGTGCGCCAGCTCATGCGCGGTCACAAAATAGAGAAGGTCAATATCGTCGGGTTTCCGCATGCGCTGGATAAAGCCGATGCCTTCCGAGTACGGTACGGTATTGGCAAAGGATTCCGCGAAGGTGCGATAGCGGGGGAACTCCAGGATGCGGAACTGGCTGAACTGGTAGAGGCCGAAATTCCGTTCGTAATAATCAAGCCCAGACTTCGTGGACTCCATCATCCGGTCAAGATTGTACTCGTGCCCGGGTTGGTAATAGATTTCGAGCTTTACGTTTTTCCACTGATCGCGCTTCACGCTAAAGCGGCCCGAAACAAAGGAAAACAGATTGTTAATGCGCGTGTCGCCCATGTCGTATTCGAAGTAACGGCGTCCCTTCTCGATCCATTCGCGCTTCAGATAGCCGGGCGCGACGGCGATCTGATCGGGCGACGTGCTGACCACAGTATGAAAGGTAACCCACTCGGAATCCTCAGCAAACAAGTTGAGATTCGAATAGTAGGGATCGCCCGGAGCGGCCATTTCTTCGAGCGGTCCGAGCTTCTCCTCCCGCCGGCGGACCGGATCGTCAAGTTCCAGTTCTCGGTCGTAGCCAATCGACGGTAGGTAATCGCGATCAAAAAAAGTGCCGTTATAGGCGAATTCCGGTCGTTCATTGCCGTCCTTGAACCCATGCGAGGTGAACGAGGCTCGGAAGTCCATCCTCAGGTTTTCCCCGGGCAGAAGGGGATGGTCGAGCTTGTAGATGCGGTAGAAATGACGCTTGTCGACAACCATAGCCTGGAAGGGGCGATCGAACCGGATTTCATCGATTGACTCTTTGCCGTCGGTGACGTGTATTTCGCCGATCGGCTCCTGGGTGTGGTTCGCGAGAAGATAATAGCCGGTACCGGAGAATGAGCGCCGCTCGGGGTAGATATCGATGGAAGTGTCGACCGCAATGATCTTCGGCTGCGGCAGTTTTTCATATTTCTTATACGCCCGCTCATAGTCAGCCAGCCGATCACGGCTGTCCTGGGAGGTGCGGAATTCGTTTAGAACATGCGCGTTGTAGTAGAACCAGGCACCGCAACCGCCCCAAAGAAGCAGGCAAAGGCCCAAGGCCGGTAGGAACCGAATGAAGCGAGAGCGCGCTAGGCTGGCCCGCGAAGCCCAGGAAAGATCACTGCCCCGTCGGGAGAAAACAATCGACAGTACACCCAGCAGACAACCCGCGAACAGCCAGTACGAAATGGACCAGAAAAGACCGGGAGCGAAGTGGCCGTAGCCGTTCATGTCCGAATAGGTATAGGGCGTGACTTCGCCGAACAGATAAAGGCGGTTCTCAATGCCATAACGGTAGAGGATCGGAATCAGCACGAAAAAGCCGACCAACACGGCGTGGCCTACAAACTTGTTGCCGACCAGGGTGTGAACAAACAGGGCCAGTAGAATAAAAGTCACAAATTGAGGAAAGGCGACGAGATACAGTTCTTTGAGGTAGAGGCTGAGTTCATAGTGGTAATAGCCCGTGGCGGTCTGCATGATGATGCCGCAAATCATGGCGATCGTGATCACCAGGAACTCAATTAGGCATAATGCGAAGAATTTGCTGAGCCAGTCGGTCGAATCGAGTAGGGGTAAAGATTCGTGAATCTGATCGAAACGCACGTCACGCTCAAACCAGATGAGTTCGCCGGCGTAAATGGTCGCGATCAGGTACAGAAAGAAGGCGACAGAGCCTTGCAGCACCTGAGTCATCAGATAGGTGACTGGCCAAACAATCGCGCCATTCATTTGCCCGGCGAAATAGCCGTTGACCAGCGCAAAAACCACCATGATGAACCCGATGGCCCAGAAAAGAACCTCGCGGGTGATATTGAAAAAGCGGATACGGGCGAGGGAAACAAACTGCGCCCGGGTGGTCGCAGAGCCAAATAACGGTGAGACCCGGGGCAGATGGCTGGCGATGGGCGGCCGCGGGCCGGTCTCTGCTGGACCCTCTTTCAGAGCGGCAGCGGCCTGGCGGCGGGAATGCCGGGAGGTGAGAACCTCCGCCGACATCGGAAACCCGAAATAGGTCGCAGCCAGCGCAATCACTCCCAGGGCAAGGCATGCCAGGCGGTTGTAGAGAAACGCGCCGTTCCAGGGCAGCAGTAGGCCGTTCCTCTCGGCGACCGTCCAGTAGCGCGTCACGCTCGACAACAGAACCAAACCCAAAGGATCGATGATGGCCGCCCACAGCCGGTCCAATTTGTTGGTGGCAACGACCGTGAGCACGAGGACGAGGTAAATGGCAAACAGGACTACTCCTTGCAGGTACACAACAATGATTCGTCGCGTCAGGGCGGCTACGCAGAAAAAGAGACTTCCGAGAAAAAAGATCTGTACTACGGTGATCGAAAGAAAGGGCTGAAGGTAGGTCCAGAGTTGAATGGGAGCAAGACGTTCCTTGTCCGCCCAGGGCATGAAGGTGCCGAGCATCGCGCCCCAAATCAAACCCGAGAAAACCAGAATGGTCACCGCCAAGGAGGCGGCCCAGCGGCCCGCCAGATAGTCAAACTTGGAGATTGGCTTGGTAAAGAGCAGTTGGTAGGTGTCGAGCTGGAAGTCACGCAGGATGGCTGGCCCAAAGATTGCGGCGATCAGGATCGTCCCAAAGCCGGTGATTTGGGTGAAGCCGAGGGTTAGCGCAAAAGGTCCGTTGACCAGGACCTTTCCCGTCCCCACGAAGTCGAACCCCCGAACCGAGACCGCCAGGACCATCATCGAGAAGGGGATCAGAAAAAAAATATAGGTCGAGAGGCTGCGCAAGCGAAGCTTCAATTCGAAGAGGAAGAAATCCTTAAACATGCGTGCTCTCCGAGCCCTGTGGCTCAGTTTTTCTGGTGGCGCGAAAGGTTGAGAAAGTAGACATCTTCAAGATCGGGCTCGGCCGACACCCAGCCAGCACCCGGTGCCGACTCCGCGTAAATGCGCTCCTGTTGTAGCCCTCCGATCAGGTGCGAGGAGATGACGTGAAATGTCTTCTCGATCGCTTCGCGTTCGGCGTCATTGGACACCACCTTGCTCCAGATTCGGTTCCTCAGCAGATCGATGGTTGGGGTGGGTTCGCCTTCCAGAATGAGCTCGCCCTGGCTGATAATCGCCATGCGAGAGCACAGCTCGCGCACGTCGGCCACGATGTGGGTGGAGAGAATGACGACGACGTTGCGGCCGATCCCGCTGAGCAGGTTGAGAAACCGGTTGCGCTCTGCAGGATCCAAGCCAGCCGTCGGTTCATCGACGATGATGAGCCTGGGATTGGCGATCAGGGCCTGGGCAATGCCGAAGCGCTGCTTCATCCCGCCGGAATAAGTCCCCAGCGGCTTCTTGCGCACATCCCACAGATTGGTCTGCTGCAGCAGACCATCGACCATCTGCTTGCGCTCGCCGCCCTTGACCACACCCTTCATCACCGCAAGATGATTGAGCAGGTCAATGGCCGGCACTTTCGGGTAGATCCCAAATTCCTGGGGAAGATAACCGAGAAGGCGCCGAGTTGCATCCTTATGGCTCACTAAGTCGAGGCCGTCGAGGGTGGCGGTGCCGCCATCAGGCTCGAGCAGCGTGGCCAGGATCTTCATGAGCGTAGTCTTGCCCGCTCCATTCGGACCGATTAATCCAAACATGCCCTGCGGAATATCGAGGGAGAGGCCGCGCAGGGCGCGCACGCCACCGGAATAGGTCTTTGTGAGGTCGCGGATCGAAAGCAAAGCTAGCTCCTCAAATCAGAATTGCCGAAGAATACACCAAACCCGCGGGCGTGCAGAACATCCCTTCCAAGATTCAGAATGCGGCCGCGCTCCATTCCCCGGAGCCACGGACCTCCGTCTCGGTTGAAAGGAAATCGCTCTGCGGCACACCCCCAGTAGCATCCCGGAGCGGCAACCATCATGAAAATAGCTATTTTCAACTATATCGGCAGACGAACCACCCTCTCTATATTCGCTCTAGATTGGCCCGTTCCCCAGAACAAAGGGCGCGAAGAAAGCATGATCCAAGTTGCAATTCCGAATGCCGAATGGCCCATTCAAGCATGTTCCGAGAGACATGAAAATCAGCAGACCTGGCTGCGGAGGGTTGACCCAGATACAGCCTGCGGCCCTGGTGCTCTTACTCGCGATCGGCGGCATGGCCAATGGCCAAAGGGCGTCAGCCGCACATTCCGATCAGTCGACCATGCATCAACATTATGATGCGGCTTATCGTTTTCAAGCTTCCGGGGAGTTTGCGCAGGCGGATGTGGAACACACGCGCTTCTTGGTCGCGGCCCTCGACCACATCGCGGATGGCTATGCCAATACCGGAGACTATGCCCATGCCGCCCCCACCTATGACGAAGCCCTGACACTGGCCCCGGCCGATTTCGGCTTGCTGATCGATTATGCCGGCGCGGCCTTGGATGCGCGCGATCCCCGGAAGGCAAAATCTCTTTTGCAGGCGGCAATGGATCTCGACACCAAGACCATGACCGGTCAGCAGAAGGCCGAGGTGCGGCGGATGCTTGGCCGATCGCTGCGGGCACTGGGCGACACAAAAGCGTCGATCGCGCAATTTCAGGCCGCCATCGCCCTCGATCCGGGTATCGAAAGCCAGTGCGACCTGGGCGATGCGGTATTGGAGCTGGATGGTCATGAGGCGGCAGCCGCAATATTTCAGAAGGTGGTATCGCGGTTTGGAGACACGGCGGCAGTTCGAATGCGGATTGGCCGTATCTATGCTTTGGGAGGATTCCCGGAAGGGGCGATTCAAGAATTCAAGCAGGCGGTTGCGAGGGACTACAAGATGCCAGGTGTACATTACTCGCTCGGCGCGGCTTATATGGGCAATTCCGAAAGGGGTTTTCCTCAGGCGGAGGCAGAATTCCGCAAGGAACTCGCCCTCCATCCGAACGACACATTCAGTTACCCGCAGCTTGGACACATTGCTCTGCGGCGACGGGATTATCACGAGGCTGAAATCGATTTCAAGCACACCCAGGCTTTGAATCCTCTGGATGCGGACAACCTGATGGATTTGGGTAAGCTTTACATGGAAACGGCGCGGCCGTCAGATGCGGAAGCTGCATTTCGCAAAGCCATCGCTCTCACGGTCGATCCCGCACGCAACTATTACGCGATTGAACGCGCGCACTATCAGCTGGGACGTCTGCTTTTGGCAAGCGGGAATACATCTGAGGGAGAACGCGAACTGCACATTTCGGAAGAGTTGCTGTCCCAGAGCGAACTCCAGGATGAGTCGACACTGAGCGGTCAGCCAGTCACGCGGAGTCCACTGGAAAGGACCCGGGTGGCGACGCCCCAAGAGGCGGAGGAGCTGAAGACCTTTGCCAAGCAAGTTGGCCCTCTGATCGCAGGCAGCTATAACAATCTGGGCGTCCACGCCGCCATGCGGGGAGAATTTGCCAAGGCCGCAGGTCATTTCCAGCTGGCGGCCAAATGGAACCCCACGCTGCCCGGAGTGGACAGCAACTGGGGCAGGGCAGCCTTTGCAGCGCAGGAGTGCGCGCAGGCCATCGGTCCGCTTGCTAGATCTCTTGAGGCTCATCCATCGGATCCCGAAGTGCGTGCGATGTTGGACCAATGTCGGGGTGCTCTATCGATTACGCCGAAACCCTAGAAACGGTTTCCCAACCAGGCACTCGATCTGAAAATCATTTTGGATCGAGAGCCCCAGAACAGTTTCGCCGGACCTCGGATCAGAAGCTCGGATCAGAACTGCTGAGCGGTGTCGTCAGCAACTTTCCGTTACCCTTGCCAGTGAATCCCGCAAGCAGTGCTTATCACTCGAGTCGAGCGACCTTGGATTGCAAAGTCGCTCGCACTGGCGGAGTAGGTTGTTGCCTGCCGGCTCCGCCGACAGCCGGATAGGCTGCTCATCCAAAAGGCCGAAGCCATCTCTGGCAAGCGCCGAGCACAATACTCGGTAGAGAACGATTTTCAGCTAAGTTCTAACTCCACCTTCTTGGCGAACCATCACTCACAAAGAGCTTGACCAATGCGTGCCACAAAGTGGGAAGGATGGATTCCTGCCCTTCACTTCGACTCATCGCGTTCTCCTAACGGGTTTGCATTATGGTGCGTGGAGTAACGTCCTGCTAGCATCCGGGCCCGTAACCGGTGCAGCCTTTCGCGCTCTTTTCCAAAGTCGCCGAGGTACAGATTGCCCTTGAAACCTAGAGTTACGACCGTCTTGCTGGTCGACGATCACGCCCTCGTGCGACGCGCCCTAAGACGTTTACTTGAGGACGAGCCTGACCTGTGCGTTGTCGGCGAAGCCAGCGACGGTGACGAAGCTGTACGGGCAGCAAAGCGTTTGCGTCCCGATGTTGTGGTAATGGATTTCGGGCTCCCGCGGATGATGGGGGGAGCGGCGACTCGGCGTATTCTCGAAGCTGTCGCCGATACGGCGGTGCTTATTCTTAGCATGCATTCGGATCTGCTTTACGTTCGCGCGGCTCTCGATGCGGGTGCACGCGGATACCTCCTGAAGAGCGCGACCGATCTGAAACTGGCTGAGGCGGTGCGCGACGTCGCCGCTGGACGAGAAGTCCTTGATTCCCGAATCGTACTGCCAAGCGCGATGTCCGGGGCGGCCACCCGTCCGCTCACCCCCCGCGAACTGGAAGTGCTGCGTCTCATTGGTCGGGGAAAATCGAATCGGCAAATTGCTGCTCTGCTGGGCATCGCTGCGAACACGGTAGGGGTCCACAGGTCCAACATCCTGCAGGCGCTCGGGATTCGCACCACTGCCCGACTCGTGCTCTACGCCATTGGCAGAGGGCTGGTGAGCCTCACCTGAACCGAAAGATCCTACCGATCGCCCGGTTGTGCTTTGCGACCAGGCAAGCCAGTGCCGTTTTCCAATCCAGGAGTTTCGCAACTTTCCGGGGGGAGATCCGCTTCTAGCGAAAACTCCATCGCGCCATCTGTCGTTCGCTTGGCAATTCGGGGGGCGAAGAATCCCATAGTGCATTCCGTATATTGCCTTTTCTTCTCCTGGGTTATAAAACCCCTGCCTATGCAGAAGACTGTCGTCCTGCTTGTTTGCTTGTGGGGTCTGGTAGAGACCCAGGCCGTCATTCCGGTTGCCCAGGGACAGATTCAGGTTGAGGACTCATCGGCTAACTCGACCCAGGGTGGTTCGGCCACACGGGGTGTTTTCGAGCCAGTTCTTGATTCCGAAAAGCGTCCCATCACGGCCGGGGGCTTCGTAAAAGAAGGCCCCGTCATATTCAAGGACATCGCCGAAAAAGCCGGACTGACCACATGGCACCACACCATGGGCACACCGGCAAAAAATTACATCCTCGAAACCACTGGCTCGGGCGTTGCGTTGCTGGATTATGACAATGACGGCTGGCTGGACATTTACATGGTGAATGGCTCCACTTTCGACGCGCTGAGTGGCAAAGCGGAGCCCCCCCATGCCGCGCTTTTTCATAACAACCACGATGGAACATTCACCAACGTCGCCGACAAGGCCGGTGTCACCAATGACCGATGGGGTTTTGGCGTCGCGATCGGCGATTATGACAATGATGGTTGGCCTGACATCTACGTCTCCAACTACGGAAAGAATCGTCTCTATCACAACAACCACGACGGCACCTTTACCGACGTAGCGGAATCTGCGGGCGTCACCTTGGGTAACTGGTCCACGGGAGCTACGTTCGGGGACTACGACGGCGACGGCAGGCTCGATCTGTTTGTCCCCGGCTACATTCATTGGGACATGACCCGTCTCCCACCCTCGCCCAGTTCTGCTCCGAATGCAGTTGTCTACTGCCAGTTCCGTGGCGTGAGCGTCATGTGCGGCCCACGCGGACTGAAGAGCGAACCCGATCATCTGTTTCACAACAATGGCGATGGGACATTTGCCGACGTCAGCCAGAAGGCAGGTATCGCCGACGCACACGGCCACTATGGATTCACCTCCGTATTCGTCGACCTCGACAATGACGGGAAAGTGGATCTGGTCGTCGCCAACGATTCGACGCCAAATTTTCTCTTCATCAACAAAGGCGACGGAACCTTCCGAGATGCCAGTTTTCCTTCTGGTTTTGCCCTGAACCAGGACGGCCAAGAGGTCGCCAATATGGGCCTGGCTATCGGCGACTACCGCAACAACGGTCTGGTGGACCTCTACACCGGAACGTTCTCGGACGATTACAAACCTCTGTTTCGCAACCAAGGCCAGGGGCACTTCACCGAAATTGCTACGGAGATGGGCATCGCCGAAGTCACCTATCCGTTTCTTACCTGGAGCACTGAATTTATCGATTACGACAACGATGGTTGGAAGGACATTTTTGCCGTCAACGGTCACGTTTACCCCCAAGTGGACCAGCACAACTGGGGCACCTCGTTCGCCCAACGTCCCTTGCTATTTCACAACGTGAAAAAGGGTGAGAGGTTCGAGCTCGTTCCTGCCGTCGAGGGTACCGGCCTGGCCGTGGTCATCCCAGGTCGAGGTGCGGCTTTTGGCGATTTATTCAATAACGGCAAGATGGACGTGGTCATTAACTGTATGGATCATGTGCCGGTGTTGCTCGAGAATGTGAACCCGGACAGACATCACTGGGTCGGTCTGAAGTTGATCGGCGGACCTAAGAGTCCACGGGACGCAGTCGGGGCGGTCGTTTACCTGACCGCGGGCGGCATCCGCCAGAGGGCAGACGTGTTGAGCGGAGGCAGTTACGAGTCCTCTAACGATCAGCGCCTGCACTTTGGCATCGGGGATTCAACCACCGTGGACAAAGCCGAGATTCACTGGCCAAGCGGGTTGGTCGAACCAATCTCTCTCCCCGCCATAGACCGTTATTTCGCAATCGAAGAAGGCAAGGGACTGGTGCCTAGCGTTTACGACAGCATGGCAAGCAGCCCTAGCAAGTAAGGGCATTGAGGAAGGCGTAATGAGATTGCAAACCGGACCAACGGTGAAGGCTCTCCTCCTGAGCGGTTCTATTTTGCTGCTGCCGCTCTTGTCCCCGGCCCAATCGGGGGGGAATAGCCCGAGCGCAGGGACTGGCGCGAGCCCAGACTATAACGCTCCTCCGCCCTATGAGAGCAGCACGCCCAAGGATTTTCCCACACCCGTCCTGCCGGAAGGGGATGGCGTCCGCAAGGACTACGCGGACAAGATTCGCGACGGCTATAACTTCCGCTTCGGTAAAAACAACCTATCTACACCCGGAAACGCCAAAGTCGTGGGGGACGACTTTGTCCAGCCAGGGGCCTTCCCCAACGCGAAGTACTGCGCCAAATGTCACGCCGAGGCTTATAGCCAGTGGCGCCAAGCCTTGCACTCGAATTCCTTTCGCACGCCGTTCTACCGCACTAGCGTCAATATCCTGATGCGAACCAAAGGTATCGAGTTCGCCCGCCACTGCGATAGCTGCCACAATCCTATCGGAGTGTTGTCCGGCGGACTGACTCAGAATTCCAAGGTGGATCGCGGGTTTGATGAGGATGGCCTCACCTGCATGACCTGCCACGCCATTCAGAAGCTGCAGCCGACTGTGGGGAATGGCGGATTCGTGTTGGGTATTCCCTCGCTGATGGTGGATGAAAAGGGGAACCGCATCCCGGGCGAAGTGCCCTACGCCGACATCTTCAAGCATCCAGAACGTCACTCCCAGGCGGTCATGAAAGATTTCTTGCGGACGCCGGAGTTCTGCTCCGCCTGTCACAAGGCCAACTTGCCGGATCCGTTGAATGATTACAAATTCATTCGCGCCTTTACGGTCTATGACGAGTGGCAGAACTCAAAGTTCTCGCAGCGCAATCCTCTGACGTTTTACTCCGGGGATTTCACCACCTGCCAGGGATGCCACATGAAGCGAGCCCCGGTAACGCACGTCGAGTTCGGCTCGAAGAATGGCACCTTTGCGGCGCATCGTTGGACGGCGGCCAACACAGCCGTGCCGTTCTACTATGGTTTCGACGAGCAACTGCAGAAAACCATTGACTTCCTGAAAGCCGGGAACTTCCTGAATGTGGACCTGTTTGCCATCAAGAAGGCGGCGGACCCGACCATGGTCAGCAGCAAAATAGGCACCGATGGACTGGTGGCGCCACTCGGTTCTGTGCCCTTCAAGCTTGCCGCCGACGACACGGTCGAAACCATGGTCGTCATCCAAAACAAGAACATCGGCCATTCGCTCATTCCGGAGGTGCGCGACCTGTATGAAGCCTGGGTCGAATTCGAGGTGAAGGGAAGCGACGGGGCGGAGATTTACCACAGCGGTTTCCTGAAGGCGGATGGCGCACTGGACGAGCGGGCGCACAGCTTTACCAATCGTCCGGTGAATGCGGACGGCGGATTTGTGGATAACCACAAGGTTTGGACCATCCACTCGGTTGCCTACGACAGTACCATTCCCGCGGGCCGCTCTGTGCTGGTGCGCTATGAATTCCGCATCCCCCCCAATGCCAAAGGGCCGTTGACCGTGGTTGCCCGCGTCAACTACCGGCATCTGCGGCAGAGCTATCTGAACAACATTTTCGGAAAGGATCATCCGGCCTATCCCATCGTCGAGCTTTCTTCTCGCACCCGTACCTTGAATCTGGGCGACAATCCGGCTGCAGCGGCACCGGATGCGCAAGACAATGCGGAGTGGATGCGCTGGAATAACTTCGGGATCGCCTGCCTGGACCAAGTGCAATACGCGGACGCCATCAATGCCTTCGCGCAAGTGGTGAGACTGCGGCCCGACTATATTGACGGATACACGAACCTCGGTCTAACGAATATTCTCTGGGAAAAATACGGCTCGGCTCGCGGCAACCTGGAGAAAGCGCTGAAGATCAACTCCAACAATGCGCGAGCGCTCTACTACATGGCGCTGGTCGAACGCCGAAGTGGTAACAAAGCCGCGGAAGTCGCCGACCTGGAGAACGTAGTCGGCCAATATCCGCGATCCTCCGATGCGCGCCGGGAACTGGGCAAATCCTACTACCGCGAAGACCGCTTGCAAGAAGCCATCGTTCAGTTCGAAGCTCTTCAGTCGATTGACCCAGACGACGTCGCCGCGCATTACAACCTCTCGCTCCTGTACGGCCGCCTGGGTATGACCGAAAAGGCAGCCGAGCAAGCGGCGCTATTTGCCGACAAGAAGGCCGATCCCGCCGCCCCTGCCTACTCGTTGCAGTTCCTGCGCGTGCATCCGGAGATTTCCACCGAAAGTGTGCCCTGGCACATGCACACCGATTTGTCGCCAGAGACAGCAGCCAAGCCGGTACCGCCGCCGAACCTGGCAGACAAGCGGTGATTAGGACTGAACTCATGAATGGTTCGCGGTTTCGCCTGCCCTATGCCATCCTGTTTGGCATTCTATGGCTGTATACGCCGATGATCTGCCAGGCGAGCGAGATTTGTCCCTGGCTGAACGCGGCAACGGCTGGCGGTTTTCTGGCGGGCACCGTCAGCTTTACCGTCACCCACCCCGGCCAAAACAAAGACGACGCAACCTGCGAATTTATTCGCCATGACGGCCACCTTGTAAGTGGGTTGAGAATCGAGGTGGAAACGATGAAAGATCCAGCTCACGACTTCGCCGCCTTCACCTCACGATGCGGGCAGGATGCGACGCCGCTGCGGGCGATTGGCAACGAAGCGCTGGTTTGCAGCTTGCGGGGAAAAAAGAAGCAGGTGTCGGAGCAAGTCGTGAGCCGAGTGCGCGAACGTGCGTTCATCGTTCGCGTCAGTTCGAACGCCCGTCCCCCGGACCCAGGCGTGCTCCGCGAAACGGCTAGGAGGGTTTCGGAACAGGTAGCGGGTTTTTTGTTTTAGACGAGCCCGGGCGCGTCAGGATGGCCCTGGCTGTCGAAATCAACCCAAGGACTAAGGACTAAGGATTAAGGAGAAGACGATTCATGAAATCTGGTGGGCAGACATTCCGAGTTCGGTTCGCGGCCCTGATGCTTGGCGGCCTAATAGCAGCCGTCGGGCCGGCTTTTGCCGGGGGAAAAACTCAAACCTTCACTGGAGAAGTCAGTGATGCGATGTGCGGCGCGAAGCACATGATGGACGGCACCGCCGCGGACTGCGCTCGAGCCTGTGTGTCGAAGGGTTCGAAGTACGCCCTGGTGGTCGGGGGTAAGCTCTATACGCTCGATAGCAGCGACAAAGACACGCTCGCCCAGTTCGACAAATTGGCCGGAGAACAAGCCAAGGTCAGCGGTACCGTCGAGGGAGATACGATCACCGTCACGGCAGTGACCGCCGCGAAATAGCTCGGCGGCGAAACCCGTGGCCGACGCTACTGCATCGCTTTCCGTAACCGTGCCTCGGACTCCGCGCTCCAATACCGGCAGTCCAATTGTAGAAACACTGAAGTATATGGAATCGCCATCTGCGTCTTTAGCACCAACACGTGAAAGGATTTTCCCGCTTCGTTCAATCGATCGATCAGGATCTCGTGCGCAACCGAATCCGCCGGGAGCCCACTAATCTGTTTGGCCAATTCCTGGCGATATCGCTCGACCCCTGGAGCTTCCTCCTCCGGAACAAATTGCAGTTCCTTATCGGTATGCACCAGGGGACGCACATGCTTCGAGCTCTTGAGGGCCAGCAGCACATACCGAACGACTGCCAACTGGTCTGCGTTGGTTTCAATGGTCTCAATTCCGGATGAGGTCTGCAGGGGATAGGCGGAATCCACAATGACGATCCAGTTGCGATGACCCATCAAGGGCAACTCTTGTTCCACTTTCCGTTGCCAGTCGCTTTGCGCATGACTGGTCAGAGTTCCCCCGAGCATTGCGAGCATTCCTAGGATGACTTTGATTCTCACAATTTCCTCCTGCGCCGTACACATCATACACATCGCCTACTACACGCCCGGCCTCCACCGAACCTTCCTCCGCTTCGCGCCGGACACCCTCGCTTGATGAGTCCGACGCCGCGAGAAAACCTGCTTGCGCGACGCAGATTCGGGTATGCTAAGTTTGAGTAACGTTGAGCAGGACTCGACGTCCGTCCATCCTGTTCCTGAAGCGGTCACGAGACGGACAATTTGGAGGGCTTTGGCTGAAGGACCCACTTTGAGGACCCGGCATGGAAGCGGATTGTTGTTGTAACCGGGTTAGGTCCGGCAGGGAAAGCCTCAAGAATCGCTCTTTTGCCCACGAAGCCCATCAAGCTAGTCGAGTTTGGAGTTTAAGTCACCGCGCCATCCTGCTCGTCTCTTTTTCTTTTCTGCCCGGCAATTTGCCTGCCCAGAGTTGCAATGGCCCCATCCCCAAGCTGGTCCACGGGTCCATCGTGAGCGCGCAAGGCCAGGGGGTGACGGATGCGACAGTAGAGATCAGGGATCTGCACGGTATCGAGAGGGGGAGAAGCCTAACCGACGCTGCCGGCTTTTTTGCAATCCGTACCATCGTGGAGCCGGGGCAATACCTTGTTCTCGCCGGCAAAGAGTTGCAAGTAAGCGAAAAGCGAATCGTCCTCACGCAGGCCGACGTCGAGGTCAGGATCGAGCTGCCGGCCACTCCCGAAACGACTGCGCCACAACCGTTCCGTTATTCGGTTTCTGCGAAGACGTTGAGCGTTCCGGAAAAGGCGTGGAAGCATGTCCGCTCGGCGCAGAGGGAATTCAGCGAGGGAAATGTATCCGCCGCTTCGGTTGAAATCGATCGCTCGTTGCAGATCGATCCGCACTTTGCCCGTGCATTTTCCATGCGGGCTCTCATGAAGCTGGCGATGAGAGATGCTAGCGGAGCGGTTGCAGACGCCGAGCGCGCTGTATCAATTGATCCACTCGACGGCGGAGCGTACCTCGTACTGGGCACCGCTTACAACTCCTTGCACGAATTTGAAAAGGCAGAACAAGCGGAACGACAAGCTTTGGGTCTGAATCCAGATTCCTGGCAGGCGCAGCTCGAATTGACCAAGAGTTGGTATGGTCGAGGACAGTTCGTGCTTGCTCTGCGAGAGCTCGATCTGCTGAAGAGGGATTTTCCCGATGTGCATTTGCTTCGGGGAAATGTATTGACCCGCCTTGGTCGCGGTCAGGAAGCAGCGCAAGAATTTGCTCTTTTCCTAGAGCAAGCACCCAACGATCCACGAACCGAACAGATTAAACGGATTATTGCAGCGGTCCATCAAACAACCAGAGAGACAAACTCTGCCGAACCCTGAGCAAAGTCTCCCCAGGGGACGAGCCCAGCCCGGCGACTATCTCCACTTCGCCATCGCTGTCGCGGGTCTCCACTTTTTCACGGATGCTCTGCGGAAACAGAGTCGACCGGCGAATGCCGAAGGGAACAATCCCCTTGACAGTGCCGCGGGATGCGACCTCTCAAGGCGCAAACTGTGGAGGTCGCCATGCCGGACGTCAAAGTCTGCGGCGGCAGGTGGGAACTGAAGAAGATTGCGGCTCTAGCGGAAGGCGCAGGACTGCAGGTGTCGCCGCATGGATCGGCCAGTCCGGTGGGCAACGCGGCTGCCGCGCATGTAGCAGTGACGGCGCCGAATTCCAACATTTTGGAATTTTCCTACGGCGAGGTTCCATGGCGCGCCGAATTGATCGATCCTCCCGAAGAGTTGATTCAGGGGGTTCTGCCGCTCTCCGACCGCCCAGGTCTCGGGATCGAGTTGAACGAGAAGACGCAGCAAAGTATGCGGTGGTCTGAGTGGTTTGCTAGAACCTGAGATGAAATTCGAGAAAGAGTGTTCAGGCGCACTCTAGGCCACCGCGGAGATGCCCTTGGCCGGGTCCTGCCGACTCTCGCGGCGTCCGGCCGCACTGTCAATCGCCGCTGGTTTCTTGCTGGCCAGCCCCGCTCGAGCCTCGGAAAGCGCATCGACCGCGTGCCGGAACTTGGCCCGAGTCACATTGTGCAGCGCCGCTACCAGCGGCGACTCGCGCACTGCGCCAAAAAGTTTCGCCGCCTTGTTCGCGAGCTTCAGCCAGTCGTGCCAATCGCCGATCACGTCTTGCATGCGCTTGAGTTGCCCGACCAATCGCTCGGCCTCGGGATCATTCCCGGCCAGCTCCGCCAGATAGCGGGCTCGTTTTCCAATTATTCGGTATTGATGTAGCATCTTTTCGGTCAGCGGACCAGAATCGCGTGCCAATTTTGCCACCAGGCGCAGGGCGAGGGAAAGCGACGCTCGATCATCCAGGACCTTCGCCTCTCCGGAGGCCCGCTTCAATCGCTTGCGCAGTTCCCGGATGGCGGCGCCGCTAAATGCCTTGGCGAGCTTCTTCTCCCGCCGCAACCGCTCCTCCGTCAGAGTGCGTATCAACTGCGATTTATGCGCCGCTCCCTCTGGCACTTTCAGGTTTCGCAACGAACCGATCTGCACATCGAGGTCGCGCACCCGCCCCGCTTTCTTTCGCAACCGCGCCAGCAGTTTCAGCAGTTTCGTACTGTTGCGGTCCGTGGCCGCGAGTTCGTCGAGCAAGGCTTCGACCCGTCGACTGGAAGTTCGGAACTTGTGTACGCTTTCCGGAGCCGGCTTGGCCGCCAGCTTGGCCAGTTGACGGCCGAGCTTCCGAAAAACAAATCGGCTGCGTTCTTGATTGACG
>Ga0182015_10003550_pt1 | contig 17417 bp, 14 predicted proteins | sample 712P3MmetaG_FD_120478 | JGI IMG/M metagenome (GOLD analysis project Ga0182015, IMG submission 120478) | Permafrost microbial communities from Stordalen Mire, Sweden - 712P3M metaG | ecosystem: Environmental > Terrestrial > Soil > Wetlands > Permafrost | place: Sweden: Stordalen | collected... | reverse complement strand
CGACGACGTCGCCCTCGTCGCGAAATCCGGCCGTGCAGCGGCCCGCGACGTCATTGATGACACCCACCATGCCGATCACGACTGTGGGATCGATGCCCGTCCCCCCGGTGTCGTTGTAGAGGCTGACGTTGCCGCTCACCACTGGGATATCGAGTGCGGTGCATGCGGCGCTGATGCCGTCGATGGCGTCGTACAGGTTCCACCAGACGTCGGCGTGCTCAGGATTGGCGAAATTGAGGCAGTTGGTCACCGCGGCCGGTTTGGCACCCGTGGCGACGACATTGCGGGCCGCCTCGCACACGGCGATCATCGCTCCATGACGCGCATCCAGGGCCGTATAACGCGAGTTGCCGTCGGTGGCGAGCGCCAGACCCAGCGTGGTGCCGTCGACGCGGACCATGGCGGCGTCACCGCCCGGAAGGATCACGGTCGCGTCGCCGACCTGGTGGTCGTAGCGCCGGTATACCCCCTTGCGGCTCCCGAGATTGGGGCTGCCCAGCAGCGCGAGGAGTGCCTCGTCCGGGGTCCACGACGGCGCCGCCGCGGCGTCGGCGACTGCGGGTTTCGGGCGGTCCGGGGGCGGTCCGGGCGCTCCGCGCAGCGGTGCACCGTCGACGAGCAGGTCCAGCGGCAGATCACAGACCTGGTCGGTCCCATCGCGAACCACGAAGCGCTGCTCAGGCAGGATCACCGCGACCACGTCCGAATGCAGGTCCCAGCGCTCGAACACCGCCTGCAGGGAACGCACGTCCTCGGGTTTGGCGACGATGAGCATCCGCTCCTGCGACTCGCTGAGCATCACCTCGTACGGCGTCATGCCCGTCTCGCGGCGCGAGGCGCGCGCGACATCCACCTCGATGCCGCATCCACCTCGATGAGCGAGCTCGGCGGTGCTGCCGCACAGTCCGGCCGCGCCGAGATCCTGCATGGCGACCACACGCGGATCGCCGGCCAGCTCCAGGCAGGCCTCCATGAGGCACTTCTCGAGAAATGGATTGCCAACCTGCACGGCGGGCCGGCGCGCCGCACTCCCGGCATCGAGAACTACCGACGCGAAACTCGCGCCGTGGATTCCATCTCGCCCGGTGTCGGCACCGACAAGCAGCACGAGGTTGCCGGGCCCACTCGCGGTCGCGCGAGTCAGCTTGCCCTGCTCGACGATGCCGACGCACATCGCGTTGACGAGACAGTTGGTGCGGTACGACTCGTCGAAATACAGCTCGCCACCAACGGTGGGGACGCCGATGCAGTTGCCGTAGCCGCCGATCCCCGCCACCACTCCGTCGAAGAGATGGCGCTGATGTGGCTCATCAAGCGGGCCGAACCGGAGCGAATCGAGCAGCGCAATCGGTCGCGCTCCCATCGTGAAGATGTCGCGCAGGATGCCGCCGACCCCGGTCGCCGCGCCCTGGTACGGCTCGATCGCGCTCGGATGGTTGTGCGACTCGATCTTGAACACGCACGCAAGACCATGGCCGATGTCGATGGCCCCCGCATTCTCACCAGGTCCCTGGAGCACACGCGGTCCCTTCGTCGGTAGCGTGCCGAGCAATGGCTTGCTGGTCTTGTAACTGCAGTGCTCGCTCCAGAGTGCCCCGACGATGCCGAGCTCGAGGCGATTCGGCTCACGCCCGAGCGAGTCGACCAGGTGCACGTATTCGGCGCGCGTGAGCGCGACTTCCGCCAGGTCCGCGTCGCTCGCTACCACGATTTCGACGCTGGTCACGACACCGCCGCAACCGGCATTGCACCAGTGCAACTGACAGAGTTCGCCACGTTGCTGAACAGCCGCATGCCGTCCGAGGATCCCAGCATCGGCTCGCACGCACGCTCCGGATGCGGCATCATCCCGAGCACATTGCGACGTTCGTTGACGATCCCCGCGATGTCGCGCATCGAACCGTTCGGTGTCTCGGCTTCCGCGGCGGATCCATCGCGTCGCACATACCGAAACGCCACGCGATCTTCTCGCTCGAGCATGTCGAGCGTCTCCTCATCGGCAACGTAACGCCCTTCGCCATGCGACACGGGAACCTGCAGCACGTCCCCGCGCGCACACCCACCGGTAAACGCGGTATCGACCGTCTCAACGCGCAACCACGTCGGTGCGCACCGGAACTCCAGCGAACTATTGCGTGTCAGGGCGCCGGGCAGAAGATGCGCTTCGCAGAGAATCTGGAACCCATTGCAGACGCCCCATACGAGTCCATCGGCGTCGGCAAACTCGATGACCGACTCCATCAGCGGAGCAAACCGAGCGACGGCTCCGGCGCGCAGATAGTCGCCATACGAGAACCCACCGGGCAGGATGACGCAGTCAGAACCCTGCAGATCCCGGTCCTTGTGCCAGAGCATCACGGCCTCATGCCCGGCCAGCTCAACGGCATGTTTGCAGTCGCGATCCGACCACGTCCCCGGAAACACCGCGATACCGAAGCGCATCAGGACCCCCCGCGCCGCAAGGTGGGGAGGGCATGAGCTGCGGCGGGCACGCGGGGGTAGCCCGGACTCCGAGACGGCCCGTCTCCGCTCATGCCCTCCCCACCACTCACATCGCGCTACCCGACAGCACGCTGATGGATCCGATGCGAGAGTCCTCGATCACGGTGTTGCGCAGCAGCCGCTCGCACATGGCCTCGACCTGCGCGCGAACGCTCGCTTCGTCGTCGCCTTCGATCTCGAGTTCAAGGTGTTTCCCTACGCGGACGGCGCGCACTTCCGGAAACCCGAGCCTGTGCAGTCCGTCGCGTACCACGAGGCCCTGCGGGTCATTGACGACGGGCTTCAGCACGACGACGACTTCGACCGCAAAGGTCATTCGGCGGTGACCCCTTCGATCTCGATGCCGCAAATGCGCTTCGCTGCCTCGATGTAGCGCTTGGTGGTTCCGCGGACGACTTCGTCGGGGAGCGCTGGGCCGGGATCGGTCTTGTCCCATCCCAGGGTTTCGACGTAGTCGCGCACGAACTGCTTGTCGAATGAGACGGCGGGTTCGCCTTCACGCCATTGCGACATCTCCCAGAAGCGGGAGGAATCAGGCGTGAAGATCTCGTCGATCAGGGTGAGGTTGCCGTTGATGAAACCAAACTCGAATTTGGTGTCGGCGAGGTAGATGCCCACGTTCTGGCAGCGCGCGGTGGCGAAGTCGAAGAGACGCAGCGACGCCGACTCGAGCTGCTCCGCGAGGGACTGACCCAGGAGGCCGCGCAGCTCCTGACGCGAGATGTTGACGTCGTGGCCGTCGTCCTTCTTGATCGCGGGCGTGAAGCGCGGCGCCGGCAGCCGCGAGGAGTCGAGCAGCCCCGCCTGCAGTGGCTCACCGGCGAGCGTTCCCTTGTCGCGATATTCCTTCCAGCCGGACCCGCTGATGAATCCGCGCACGACGCACTCGACGTCGATACGCTGCGCGCGCGCGACGTGCATCGAACGGGGCAGCCAGTCGTCGCGAACCGCCTCCGGAATTGCCTCCTCCACGTCTGGGAGCAGGTGATTCGGCATGATCCTGGCGGTCTGCGCGAACCACCAGCGCGACATCTGCGTGAGCACGGTGCCCTTGCCTGGGATCGGAGTGGGCAGGACGACGTCGAAGACGCTCAACCGATCGGTCGCGATCATCAGCAGGGTTCCGTCCGCGAGCTGAAAGGTGTCGCGAACCTTGCCGCGCCGGAAGAGGTTCAGGTCACCGACATCTGCTGCGCTCATCACTTGCATCAGCTCATCCTCCCGCCGGCAAGGCCGGCCTCAATAGCCAGTACGGGCGTTGAAGAGTCCGCCGTGGCTGGTTGCGATGTTGTGGTCGACAGACCGAGGCGACGGTACGTCTCGTCAATGTGTGCGAGGTAGGGCTCGACGTCGAAACAGCGAGCGATGGCCTGCTCGGAAAGCGCTGTGGAGATGTCTTCGTCGACGGCGACGAGGTCGCGGAACGACGCCTCGTCGTCACGCGCACGGCCGGCAAGCGCCTGCACGGCACGATATGCACGCTCGCGCGGCCACTCGGCTTCCACGATGAGCGCGGTGAGCACCTGTTGGGAGAAGGCCACGCCGCCGTGCAGCTCGACGTTGGCCGCCATGTGCTCGGACTTGACACGAAGGCCCTCGACGATGCGAGTCGAGAGGCGCACGATGTAGTCGCTGAGCGCGCACGCATCGGGAATGATCACTCGTTCGGCGGACGAATGAGAGATGTCGCGTTCGTGCCAGAGGGCAACATCCTCCATCGCCGTCATCGCATAACCGCGGAGCACGCGCGCAAGTCCGCAGATGCGTTCGCACAGGATCGGATTGCGCTTGTGGGGCATGGAGGATGAGCCCTTCTGGCGCTGACCGAACGGTTCCTCAGCCTCATCGACCTCGGTGATCTGGAGGAGCCGGATTGTGGTCGCCAGCCGCTCCAGCACGGCTCCGAGCAGCGCAAGCGCGGTGATGAACGACGCATGACGGTCGCGCGCGAGCACCTGTGTCGCCACCGGTGCAGTTGCGAGCTGCAGGCCCTGGCACACGTGCTCCTCCACCTCGGGAGGAACGCTCGCATGCGTTCCGACCGCGCCGGTGATCTGTCCGACCGCGATCTCTGCCGTCGCTGCAGTCAGCCGCTCCCGGGATCGACGGACCTCGTCGACGAAGTTGGCGAGCTTGATGCCGAAGGTCAGCGGCTCTGCGTGGACGCCGTGGGTGCGCCCCATCATCACGGTGAGACGGTGGCGCTCCGCCTGCTCAATGAGTGCCATGATCAGCGACTCCAGGTCGGCGTCGATCACGCCGGCGGCATCGCGCAACTGGGTCGCCAGGGCCGTGTCGACCACGTCGGACGATGTCAGCCCGAGGTGAAAGTACCGGCCGGCGTCGCCGACGGTCTCCTGCACGGCAGCGACGAACGCGGCGATGTCGTGTCCCTGCTCGGCCTCGAGCTCGGCGATCCGATCGGCATCGATCGTGGCCCCTTGCAGCGTGGACAGCGCTTCCACGGGAATCCGGCCGATCTCCGCCCACCCTTCGCATGCGAGCAACTCGACATCCAGCCAGCGTTGCAATCGCGATGCGTCACTGAAGATCTTCGCGATCTGCTGCGGGGCGTACCGGGGGATCACGTACGTTCATTCTATCGGGGTGAACGTTGGGACCTCCCTCCCCCTCGTGATCGCGCACCGCGGCGCCTCACGTGAGGCGCCCGAAAACACCCCTGCCGCCTTCGAAGCGGCGATCGCGCTCGGTGCGGACGCGGTTGAGATGGACGTGCGCCGGACATCCGACGGGGTCCTCGTCGTGCATCACAACGCCTCGCGCCGGGGGGTTCCCCTGACGATGCTCACCTACTCCGGGCTGGTGCGTCTGAGCGGCCACGAGCCGCCGAGGTTCGAGGAGATCCTCGATCTCTGCGCCGGCAGGATCGCCGTCGACATCGAGATCAAGGAGACCGGCTACGAGGCGGAGGTCATCGAGGAGGCATCGAGACGCTTTCCGCGCGACCGGCTTCTGTACACGTCCTTCGAGGAGTCGGTCATCAGCACGATGAAGCGCCTGGACGCCGATGCACGGTGCGGCCTGCTGCTCGGGCCCGGCCGGCTGAGAAGCCGCGCCCAGCGCTACGAAGGACTGCCATTCGATCTCGCTGAACGCTGTGGCGCCGACCTGCTAGCGGTTCACCAGTGGCTGGCACCCATCCGGCGACGCAACCGGCGGGTCGCCGGAACCGGGCTGCTCGCCGAGGCGCAGGCTCGGGGCTTCCCGATCTTGGTCTGGACGGTCGACGGACCCCAGCGGCTGCGCTCATACCTTGCGGATGGGCGAGTGGCGGGCATAATCACTGACCTGCCCGGCCTCGCGGTCGAGACTCGCCGCGAACTGCTGTCCGGGGCCAGTTGGGAAGGGACAAAGGTCCGCCGGGGTCCGGCAAGCGGAGGGGCTGACGACTTTATGCCAGCGCACGTAACCGGACCAACTCGGCCCCCGTTGGATGATCGAGTGCGCCCGGTGATCCCGAGATGACGCTACCTCGGGCGTATGAGGACCAGCTTGTCGAGCGTGCCAAACAGGACGCCGACGCCTTTGGGGAACTGTACGACCACTACTTCGGGCAGATCTACCGGTTCATCTTCAGCCGCCTCCGAGACCAAGAGGCAGCCGAGGACGTTACATCGGAGGTCTTCTTCAAGGCACTCCGCGCAATCGGCCGATACAAACCCTCGGGCCACCCGTTCAGCGCGTGGCTCTACCAGATCAGCGTCAACGCCATAAATGATCACTACCGCAGCCGTAAACCGACCTCGAGCCTCGACAGCGCGATCGCTGTCGCCGATCCTGCACGCCCTGTCGACGACCGGGTCGTTGACAGCGCCGAGGCGGCCCGGGTCTGGGCGGCAATCGATGACCTCCCCCCGCAGCAGAGGGCAGCGATGACCTTGAAGCTCGGCGAGGACATGAAGCTCGCCCAGATCGGCGAGATCCTGGGAAAGAGCGAGGGAGCCGTGAAGCTGCTCATCCATCGCGGGATGATCGGCGTCCGTCTGCGCCTGGGCGTTGTGGTCGCGGTCGAGGAACAGAGCTGATGTCCTGGATGGGAGGTTGGTTCGACCCTGAGCTCGAGGACCTGTTCCAGGACGAGCCCGAACTCATCGAGACGGCCAAGCAGGTGCGGGCATCGCGTCCCCGTGTCGAAGCGGATCCGCGCTTCCAGAACCGGCTCCGCGCCCAGCTCGTCGCCGAGGCATCGCGCGGCAGGGGTGCACGGGGTGTGCGCCGCTGGTGGCGTCTCGGTCCCGCCGGGTTCGCCTGGGGTGGAGGGTTGTTGGGCGCGGCGCTGATCACAGCGACGGTCCTCACCTTTGTCTCCAACAGCCCGAAGGATCAGACGGTGACCGCGTTCTCCCAGCTCACCGCCCAGCACTCGGTCAGCCCGAACCAGGTGATCACCGTCTCGTTCAACCAGCCCATGAAAAAGACGGTCGTCGAGAACGGCGTCCACATCCAGCCGGCGGTCAAGGTCGCGTTCTCCTGGAAGAACAACGACCTCGTGATCTCGCCGGTGTATCACCTCTCCGCGAATACCCCGTACACCGTGACCATCGCCAAGACCTATCTCGTCGCCGCATCGGGTGCGTCCGCCGCGGCGCCAATCAACATCACCTTCGCGACTGAGCCCACAGCGACTCCACAGCCCGTGTCGCCACCCTCGCTCACGCCGGTCGTCCTGGGCTCCAACGGGACCGGCGGGTCGCTGCTCTACACCCCGGATGGTGGTTCTGTGGTCAGCACTGTCGGGGTGATCCCCGAATCAGCGACCACGCCCCCGTCGCCCACTGCCACTCCAACGCCGCCCGCCAGCGCGACGGCGACACCCGAAGGGTCGTTCTCGGGCGCTCCTTCGGTTCCCGGAGCGTTGGTGGAGTTCTCCACGTCCGGCCCCGCGGCCCAGATCGGACCGTTGCCGAGCGCGGTCGCGTTCTCGCCCAACGGCAGGTACCTGGCGATGGCGGTCGATGACGGCAACGGCGGCTCGCAAATCATCACAAGCCAGAGCGACGGATCGGCGCCTGACAAGCTCATCGACTCGCCGACTCCGGTGACGGCGCTGACCTGGGCGTCGAACGATCGAATCATCTACACGGACGGGACCAACATCGACTCCGTCGACCTCTCCCACACGACCAGCACGCTGTACACGCTTGCCTCCGGGTCGGGAGTGATCACGTCCCTCGCCACCGGTGGCGCGTACGCATATATCTCCCCGGCAACCGGTACCGGCGGCTCACTGCTCAACATCAGCAGTGGTGCCGAGCAGGTGCTCCACGGCGCGACGACCGACGTCGCGTTCAGCGGCAACGGCGCGACCGTGGCGTGGGTCGACAATTCGGCACAGCCTGGGCGCCTCTTCACCGAGCCCGTCACGGAGAACACGCCGGATGCGCTGTCGATGCCGGATTCCAACGCCAGTCCGAGTGACGTCGCGCTCGACATGCGAGGCGATGAGATCACGTATCTCAGCACCGATTCGACGTCGGGCCTCACTCAGCTCGTGGTGGCGCAGCTGCCGAGCGGGACGCCGCTGGCTGTGACATCGATCTCGAACGCGTCCGAGCTCACGCTGTCTCCGGGCGGCGATCATGTCGCCTTCGTCTCGAACTCATCGGCCGGCGCCAGCGTTGAGCAGGCCCCCGTGCCCGGCGCACCCAAGCACCAGGTCGGTCCGAGAATTCCTGACGCGGCCAATGCCACCCTCCAGGGCTTCGTCCAGGCTCAAGTCGGACAGAGCGGCCAGCCCGATCTCGATACCCTGGCCGCACTCAGCGCTCCTGGGGTCAACGCCGCATCCAACACGCCACCGGACCTCAGCAGGGCGTACGTCATCAGCACATCCCTCGAGCCTGCAGGTGTCGTCGAAGCGAGCATCGAGCTGATCGTCGATCCGGACGCGGGCCACACCGCAACGAGGGTCGCGAGCGAGCAAGTGCTCATCGCGGAGTCCTCGGGGAGCTACCTGGTCACCTCAGCGACGATCTTCCCGCTGCGTAACGAATCCGCGGGGCCGCACGTCGTGCAGGTGACGCCGATCACCGCTGATGGAGTCACCACGCTGCTGGTGACCTTCGACAGCGATCTCAATCAGAAGACCGTCGCCGGCGCCATCACGGTGGAGAACCAGGCCGGGGTGATCCTCAATTCGACTGCCGTGTACGACCCCGACACCCGCACCGCCACTGTGACGCTAGCCAACGCCCCCAGTGGCACGCTGACCCTCGAGATCGCGACATCGCTTGCCGACGTCGAGGGCCAGTCGCTCGAAAACGGCTTCCAGACGACGTTCCAGGCCGGCTCCTAGCCGCGCCCTCCCGGCGGGGAGCACCACAACGTCGCGCGCACAGGAATCCGCATCGTGCCGTCGGGCGCCGTCCACGGCTGCAGTGCACGCACACACGCGGCACGCATCGCCTGCGCTGAGTCGCCGGGTTGGTGATCGAGCTCATGAGCGACCGGCCGTTCAAGGACCATCGCAGCCCAGTACACATTGATTCCGTCGAAGCGCACCACGTCGTGGAGCGTCACCGGCTCCCATCCCAGGGCCTCGGCCGCGTCGGGACCGGCAAGACAGCGCGTCAGGAATGACGACTCGAGTCCGGCGACGTCGCGCAGCGCAACGTCGAGGGCGACCTCGTGTGCCGGAGGATTCGCGGAGTCCCAGGTGAGCACGGCGGCGCGTCCGCCCCGATGGGTCATGCGCTTCGCGACATCGAGCAGCGATACGCCATCCCAGAAGCCGAAGGTGCACAGCGATGCCACACGGTCACACCGATGGTCATCCGGTGCCGTCTCGGCTTCCGCAACCTGCGCCGAGACCGCGCATCCGGTAGATGACACCTCATGCGATGCGGCCGGCAGCAACGCCGCGTCACTGTCAATGAGCACGACGTGACCCTCGTGTCCCACTGCGGCGCCGAGCGCCAAGCCCAAGGTTCCACTGTCGCAAATCAGATCGCACGCTGTCTGCCCCTGCCGGACGTCCAACGCGTCGGTGACCTGCTCGGCCAGCGGCCGGAGGACCGCGTTCGCATACAGCCGCCCGTATCTCGGGCCCACGCCGCTACCCGGAGACGGCGATTGCGGCGGCGATCGCGGCAACGCGCGCCGGGTCGCGCACCACTCGGCGCAACGGTTCCTGACGCCTCGCCCATTCGTCAGCCGCCGCGACCAGTTCCGGATGCTCCTCGATGAACGCGGTGCTGTAGTCGCCGGCGCGAAAGTCGGGGTCGGCGATCACCGCGAGGTGATACGGAATGTTCGTGTGGATGCCGGTGATGACGTACTCGAGCAGCGCGCGGCGCATACGATCGAGCGCCATATCGCGGGTCGGCGCGTACGTGATCAGCTTGGCGATCATCGGGTCGTAGTTGGGGGAGACCAGGCCTGGGCTCACCAGCGAACTGTCGACACGCACGCCAGGCCCTGACGGCTCGTGGTAGCCGGTGACCTGCCCCGGCGACGGAAGAAAGCCGCGCGCGTAGTTCTCCGCGTTGATCCGGCACTCCACCGCGTTCCCGAGCGGAATGACCTGCTCCTGGGTCAGCGTCAGGCGCTCGCCGGCGGCGATGCGCAACTGCTCGCCGACCAAGTCGATGCCGTAGACGAGCTCGGTCACGGGATGCTCGACCTGCAGTCGAGTGTTCATCTCCAGGAAGAAGAACTCGCCGTTGCGATAGATGAACTCGACGGTGCCGGCATTGACATACCCGACTGCTCGGGCGGCAGTCACCGCTGCCTCACCCATGCGCGCGCGGGTCGCCGCGTCGATCACCGGTGACGGCGCTTCCTCGACGATCTTCTGGTGTCTACGCTGGATTGAGCACTCACGTTCGCCAAGGTGGATGACATTCCCGTGCGTATCCGCGAGCACCTGGATCTCGATGTGGCGCGGCTGCTCGAGATAGCGCTCGAGAAAGATCGTGTCGTTGCCGAACGCGCGCTGCGCGGTGCTCTTGGCAGTGTCGAACGAGCCGCGCAGCTCCTCCTCATCGCGAGCGACGCGCATCCCGATGCCGCCTCCGCCTGCGCTCGCCTTGAGGAGCACCGGATAGCCGATCTTCGCTGCGGCAGCAACGGTTTCCTCGATGTCGCCGAGCGCATCCGTCCCAGGAACCACCGGTACGCCGGAGTTGCGCATGCGCTCTCGCGCGGGCACCTTCTCGCCCATCGCCGCCATCGCGTCGGGGGGCGGCCCGACGAACACGATGCCGTTCTCCTCGCACGCGCGCGCGAGTTGCTGGTTCTCGCTGAGGAATCCGTAGCCTGGGTGAATCGCCTGCGCACCGGTCGTCCGCGCTGCGTCGATGATGCGATCGATCACGAGGTATGACTGCGCCGCCGGCGCGGGACCGATCTCCACCGCTTCATCTGCGAGCAGCACGAAGGCTGCGGTGCGGTCGACGTCGCTGTGCACGGCGACAGTGCTGACGCCCAGGTCGCGGCACCCGCGGATGATGCGGAGCGCGATCTCGCCACGGTTGGCGATGAGCACCTTGTCGAACATGACTCGACTCAGTCCGTGCTCACGCGCCGATCTGGATCAACGGGGCACGCGGGCTCACCACGGCGCCCTCGGCGATGTACACCTCGGTGACTGTGCCCGCACGCGTCGCGGTGATGTCGTTCTGCATCTTCATCGCCTCGAGCACGCACACGACGTCGCCGAGCGCGACCTGGTCGCCGACCTTCACGTTGACCTTGAGCAGCAGGCCCTGCATCGGTGAGACGACAGTCCCCTCGCGGACCGTCGGTGCCAACGGCTTGTCCGGCGCCGCGGATGCGGCGACGCCCGTATCCGTGCCACCGATGATGCGCACCGCGTAGCTCTGACCGTCCACCTCGACGGTGAGCTCGCGCACCGGGAGCGGCTGCGCTTCCTCGCCCTGTGGCTCGCTCGCCGCGGTGTCGCTGTCCGGCACCGGCTCGGACGCCGTCGCCGGAGCAGGAAGGTCGGGCTCGTCCCCGAGTCGCTCAGCCACCGCGTCGCCCCTCACCAGGTTGAGATACGCGTTCGGGAAAAGGGCGTACGTGACCATCGCGGCGGTGTCCGGTTTGGGATAGCCCTCGCGAATCAGCTCGCGTCGGGTCGCATCCATCACGGGCTCGAGCAGGTCGGCCGGCCGGCAGGTGATGGGCTCCTCGCGCCCATTGACCAAGCGCCGGACCTCGCGATCGATCGGTTCGGGCGGCTCACCGTAGAGGCCGAGGCAGTAGTCCTTGATCTCCTGGCTGATGGTCGCGTAGCGGTCGCCTTCGACCACGTTGTACACGGCTTGGGTCGCCATGATCTCCGTGAGCGGCGTGATCAGCGGCGGGTATCCGAGCTCACTTCGAACCTGGACGACATCCGCCTCCACCTCCGCGAGCTGGCCGAGCGCGTTGCGCTCGCGCAGCTCGGCCATCGCGTGCCCCATCGCTGACGGCGGGAGCAGTCCTCGTAGCGCCGAGGTATCGAGCCGGGCCGCGAGTGGATCGATGACCTCCGTGTAGTGGAGGAGCTCCTGTTCGAGGACCAGAGCGGCGGCGGCTACGCGCTCGAGATCGAGGCCGCAGTCGACCTCCGTGCCCGCGAACCCCGCGATGAGCGCCTCAGCTCCCGGCATCGATGCTCCGCCTGCCAGCGGCGACAGTGCGCAGTCCGCTCGGTATGCCCCGACTCCCGCGGCTGCGTAGCAGGCCAGTGCGGACATCCCCGTCTGCGCCGAGATCGATACCGCGACCGGGACACCCGCCGCTTCGCGGATCACCTTGACCGCATTGGCGGCTGCGGATGCACCGAGGACGCCGAGCGGATCGTGCAGGCAGATGGTGGGATACCCGGCGTCGACGAGCCGGCGAGCCACGTCTCCCAGCCCGTCGAGGCCCCGGCCGGGCACCTCGTTGTAGACGATGACCCCTTCCGCCTGCTTCCCGGTTGCGGCGATCGCGATCGCGCAGCGCTCGAGATTGCGGACATCGTTCAGGGGGTCGTAGCAGCGAAAGATATCGACGCCGGCGACCGCCGCTGTCTCGATGAAGGCGTCAACGAGATCGTCCGGCACCTGACGGTGTCCGACCAGGGACTGACCACCGATAACCGCGAGGAACGGCGTGATCGGCGCCGCGGCCCTGATCGCGCGGATCCGCTCGAATGGATCCTCCGCGAGGAAGCGCAGGGACGCCTCGAAGATCGATCCTCCGAAGACGTCGAGAGCGGCAAAACCGCAGTGGTCGAGGGTCTCGGCGACCGGCAGAGCGTGGCGGAGGCGCAGCCTGCTGACCATGAGCGACTGCTGCCCATGGCGGAGCGACGTCTCCACCAATTCCAGTCGGGGCACAGCGGGCCATTCTAGTCAGCATGGAACTGGCGCGGGATCACGTCGGCGCGCTTCGACAAGAATTCCCGATGGCGAGCCTTGAACGGCTCCTGGGCATTGGTCAGACACTCGAGTTGAGGAGGTCATATGCGCAGCGACATTTGTGAAGGCGGAACGTTTCCCGACTATGAACTCGCCGACCAGGCCGGCCAACGTCGTTCTCTATCGGAACTCCAAGGGGGAAACGCGATGGTGCTACCTGTCGCGTGGCGGGTACGACCCCAAAGAGCACCAATTTCTTGGCCAACTCGTCGATGCCTATCCCCAGTTTCGAAACGCCTACACGCGGTTGGTTGTCATCTCGACAGACAACCAGCTGAACACCAATGAGTTCCGCGATGCCGTCGGTGCCTCGTGGCCCTTCCTGTCGGACCCAGATCGGACGATTCAGCAGGGTCGACATCAAGGAGTTCACGGACGAGCCGCACGATCCGATGATCCCCCACACTTTCGTCCTGGAACCGGGACCCAAGATCTTCAAGGTGTACAACGGCTACTGGTTCTGGGGTCGCCCAACCATGGCCGAGCTGCATGTGGACCTGCGCGCGGTCTTTCGCAAGGTTCGACCAGACTTCGACCTGGCAGCTCCGGGCTTGCGGGAGGCCTGGGATCGAGGAGATCGAGATCAATTCCTCGTGGATACGCTGGAGGCGCCCATCCGATACACCGAAGGCAAGAGCATCGGCGTCAAGCGCTGACTACTCGAAGGTGAATCCCTCGGGCAGCTGGACCTTGGAGCGCATTCGCGCGCGCTCTTCCTTGATACGAGCGGCAACGTCGGAATCGAAGAGGCCGATGATCTCGGCGGCGAGGTGACCCGCGTTGCGCGCGCCCATCGGCCCAACGGCGACCGTCGCCACGGGAATCCCGGGTGGCATCTGCACGATCGAGAGCAGCGAGTCAAAGCCTGCCAGTGGCGTCGCGGCGAGCGGAACGCCGATCACCGGCAGGGTGGTCAGCGAGGCAAGCACACCAGGGAGATGCGCCGCCGCACCCGCACCGGCGATGAGCACCCGCAAACCGCGTTCGGGCGCGGCCAGTGCGTACGCGCGCACGACGTCGCCCGCGCGGTGCGCCGACATGACGCCGATCTCCCACCCGATCCCATAGCCGTCGAGCACCTCGCCGCAGGTGTTCATCACCGGCAGGTCGGACTCGCTGCCCACCACGATGCCGACGCGCACGGGTGCGGTCACGAACGCGCCCCGGCTGTGACGGGGAGCCCGATGTCGGTGCGCGCCTGCATGCCGTCGAAGTGCACGCGCGCAAGATTGCCATATGCACGTGCCCGGGCGGCGTCGACGTCCGCACCGGTCGCCGTGACGCACAGCACGCGGCCGCCCGCGGTCCGCAGCGTTCCGTCGGCATCTCGCGCCGTCCCCGCATGGAAACAGTGGACGTCGTCGTCGAGCGCTTCGATACCGGTGATCACATCGCCGCGGCGCACGTCTCCGGGGTAGCCGGCAGCCGCGGCAACAACCCCCACCGCAGCACCGGGTTTCGCGGACGCGACGCCCGCGGGCACCTCGCCTCGGGCGCAGGCGGTGAACATCTCGAGCAGCGACTCATCGAGCAGCGGCAGCACCACCTGAGTTTCGGGGTCGCCGAAACGCGCGTTGAATTCGAGCACGCGAATGCCGTCGGGGGTGAGCATCAGACCCGCGTACAGGCATCCGACAAAGGAGGTTTCCCGTACATGGAGCGCATCGATGCACGGGGCGAGCACGCTGCGCGTCACCTCGTCAATGAATGCGTCCGAGGAGGCGTCTGCCGGTGGAGCGATCGAGCCCATACCCCCGGTGTTGGGGCCGCGATCGCCGTCGAAGATGCGCTTGTTGTCGCGGGCCGGGACCAGGGTCCGGACGTTGCGCCCGTCGCTGAGTCCGAACACGCTCACCTCGGTGCCACTGAGCAATTCCTCCACGACCACGTGGCGCCCGGCATCGCCGAAGCGAAGCTCGCCCAGGCATTCGTCGAGTGCACGCTCCGCCTCGTCGAGGTTGCCGCACACCATCACTCCCTTGCCGAGCGCGAGCCCGTCGGCTTTGACGACGCACCGTCCCGCGAGCTCTGCGACGAACGCGCTGAGCCGTTTGCGGTCCGCGGCATCACCGGCAATCCACCGCGCGGTCGGGATGCCCGCCGCTTCCATCACGTGCTTCGCGAATGTCTTGGACGACTCGATGCGCGCCGCGGCGGCGGTCGGTCCGAAGACGAGGATGCCGCGCGCGGTGCACGCATCGGCGACACCCGCCGCAGCCGCGGCGTCGGGCCCGATGACCACGAGGTCCACGTCGCGCTCGGCAGCGAGCCGCGCCACAGCCGCCGCGTCGGTGACGTCCAATGGGACGTTCTCAGCCATCGTCGCGGTGCCACCGTTGCCAGGCGCGACGATCACCGCCAGGTCAGGCACGTCGCGCAAACACGCCCACGCCAGCGCGTGCTCGCGTCCCCCGGATCCGACGATGAGGACTCGCCCTATTCCCATTCGATGGTCGACGGCGGTTTGCTCGAGATGTCATAGACGACGCGGTTGATGCCCGGCACCTCGTTGACGATGCGCCGGCTGATCACCGCCAGGACGTCATAGGGGACTCGCGCCCAGTCCGCGGTCATGCCGTCCTCACTCTCGACGATGCGGACCGCGACGACATTGCCGTAGGTGCGGTAGTCGCCCATGACACCGACTGACGAGATCGGGGTGAGGATCGCGAACGACTGCCAGACCTTCCGATACAGGCCACTGCGCTTGATCTCGTCGATCACCACCCAGTCCGCGGCGCGAAGTGTCTCGAGGCCCTCACGGGTCACGGCGCCGATGATCCGGATGGCGAGGCCTGGGCCTGGGAACGGTTGACGGAACACCATGTCCTCGGGGAGCCCGAGCGCGAGCCCGACATGGCGAACCTCGTCCTTGAAGAGGTAGCGCAGCGGCTCGACGAGCTCGAAGCGAAGGTTCTCCGGGAGGCCACCAACGTTGTGGTGGGTCTTGATCTTGGTGGCGTTGTGGGTGTCGTGCGAGGTCGACTCGATGACATCCGGGTACAGCGTGCCCTGGGCCAGGAAGTCGATGCTTCCCAGGCGGGTCGCCTGCTCCTCGAACACCCTGATGAACGTCGCGCCGATGCGCCGCCGCTTCTCCTCGGGATCGACGACGCCGGCGAGTGCGTCGAGGAACTGGTCGGTGGCGTCGACGTGCACGAGGTGAATGTGCCGCTGAGTGCGCATCACGTCGACAACGCGGTCGCCCTCACCGCGACGGAGCAGGCCGTTGTCGACGAACACGCAGGTGAGCTGATCACCGACCGCGCGATGCACGAGGGTGGCGGCGACGGCGGAATCGACGCCGCCGCTCAGCGCGCAGATGACCTTGCCGTCACCGATCTGATGACGCAGTGCGTTGATGGTCATGTCGATGAACGAGGCGGCCTGCCACGTCCCCGCGCACCCGCAGACGTCGAAGAGGAAGTTGCGCAGGATGTCGCGTCCCCGCGGCGTGTGCGCCACCTCCGGATGGAACTGGATCCCGTAGCGGCGGTGCGGCCCGACGAATGCGGCGCAGGACGAGTTGAGTGAATGCGCGATCGGCCGGAAACCGGCGGGAAGCTCGGTGACGACATCACCGTGTGACATCCACGCCGCCAGCTCGGACGGAAGCCTGGCGAAGAGTCCGGCTTCCTCGTCGATGGTCACGGACGCATGCCCGTACTCGCGGCGCTCGGCGGGCGCAACCGCGCCGCCAAGGTTCTCCGCGAGCAACTGCATGCCGTAGCAGATGCCGAGAATGGGAACGTCGAGGTCGTACAGCGCCGGATCCGGATGCGGCGCGCCGGGCTCGAACACCGATGCCGGACCGCCACTGAAGATGATGCCGCGCGGGTCTCTGCGGCGAATCTCCTCGGCGCTGATGGTGCCGGGAACCAGCTCGCAGTACACCTTGGCCTCGCGCACACGACGCGCGATCAGCTGGCTGTACTGGCTCCCGAAGTCGAGGACGAGGATCGTGTCCTGGGCGACCTGCGCAGGCAACCGCGCGACGGCGCCTGCGTCAGTCGCGACAGTCATCACCGTCCTCCCACCGCTCCTCAGGCCCCCATGCCGACGTGCTGCTCACGCTGTTGCACCTTGCCCTCGGTCTTGATCGAGGGGGCGATGACCATCTCGGTTTCCTGGAACTCGGCGATCGTCCGCGCGCCGCAAACACCCATGGCGGTCTTCAGCGCTCCCACCAGGTTCATGCTGCCGTCATCGACGTGTGCCGGGCCGAACAGGATCTCGCGGAGCGTGCCCTTGATGCCGGTGCGGATGCGCGTACCGCGGGGCAGGTTGGGATCCGGCGTCGCCATTCCCCAATGATTGCCATGTCCTGCGGCCTCGGCCGCGGACGCGAAGATGGACCCGATCATCACCGCGTCGGCGCCGCTGGCGAAGGCCTTGGCGACATCGCCACCGAGGCGCATCCCGCCGTCGGTGATGATCGCCACCCGCTCGCCACTGCGGCGGAAGTGATCGTCACGGGCGGCCGCGCAGTCGCTCGTGGCGGTG
>Ga0182015_10003549_pt1 | contig 17417 bp, 12 predicted proteins | sample 712P3MmetaG_FD_120478 | JGI IMG/M metagenome (GOLD analysis project Ga0182015, IMG submission 120478) | Permafrost microbial communities from Stordalen Mire, Sweden - 712P3M metaG | ecosystem: Environmental > Terrestrial > Soil > Wetlands > Permafrost | place: Sweden: Stordalen | collected... | reverse complement strand
GCTGAAGAACCAGTTGGTGCAGATCGGCGAATATCTTTCCGCGATCGATCGCGATGCGGCGCGGTGCCAGCGCGATGAGCAAACGGCCACGGCGGATTTGGAGCGGCACGCGGTGGTGAAGGCCGAACTGTCGCGCAGGATGTCGGCGGGGCAGATGGAGCTGGAGTCCACCTCTGACCGGAAGCGGCGGGTGGAAGAAGAGCTGGGGACGCGCAAGACGCAGGCGGCGGAAGCCCGCAAGACGCTGGATCATTTGCGGGCCGATGCGTCGCGGTTGAAGGCGCGTAAAGATTCGCTGGAAGAGATTTTGTCGCATCGCGCGTATACGGCCGAGAGCGTGAAGCGGTTGTTCACTGCCATCGCGCGCGACGAAGCGGAGGGTTTTCACGCGGCGGGCGTGCTGGCGGACTTCGTGGACGTGGAGCCGGCGTACGAGAAAGCCGCCGAAGATTTTCTGCACGAAGAGCTGGAATACGTGGTGGTCGAGAACTGGAACGAGGCCGAGCGCGGAATCGACATCATGCGCGCGGATCTGGACGGGCGTGCGACGTTCCTGGTGCATCCGGAGGCCGGCCAACAAGCGCGGGCGCTGGACACGCTGGGGAGCGCTGAAGGCGTGGTCGGCCGGTTGAGCGATCATCTTCGGTTTACCAACGGGTTTGCATCCGCGCCGCGGGATTTACTGCCCCGGCTGGCGCATTGTTTTCTGGCTAAGGATCGCTCGGCGGCGCAGAAGCTGGCGACCGAGCATCCGGAGTTTTTCTTCCTGTTGCCGGATGGCGTGAGCTATCACGGGCACGCCGTGAGCGGCGGCAAGAAGACGGGCACGGGTCCGCTGGCGCTGAAGCGCGAATTGCGCGAGCTGACCGGAGAAGTACAAGTGAAGCAGCGCGCGGTAGACGCGACGGCGGCGGCACTGGAGCACCTGGATCGTGAGATCGCGGGGTTCAGCGAGGATTTGGAGAGCTTACGGTCATTGCAGCAAAACCAGGAGAAAGAGGCGCTGGCCCTGGATCACGAGCACCGGCAGTTGGCCGAGGAATTCGCGCGGGCGCAAACCCGATTGTCGGTGGCGCGCCTGGAGCTGGAGCGCTTGCGCCAAGAAGGCAGCCGGGCGCGGGAGCAGCAGGAGCGCGATCAGCAGTTGCTGGATGAACGCGAAACAGCGCGATCGATTGAAGAGCAGGTGTTGGAGCAATCCCGCGCGGATTTCGAAGAGCTGCAATCGCAGACGCACCGCTTGGTGGAAGAGCACGGCGCGTTGCGGGCGGAACTCGCGGGGTTTGAAGAACGGCAGCGTTCCGAGCGCGCCACCCAGGCGCGGCATGAGACGGGTATTCGAGCGGCGGTGGCTCGCAGGCAGGAGATCGCGGCGGAGATGGAGCGTCTGGGAGTGGAGCGGGCGCGGCTGTTGTCGGACAATATCGAATTGGACCGTCGCGCGGGCGAGTTGCTGGAAGCGATTTCCGCCGCCGAGGGATTCGTGGCGGAGTTGGCTGCCAGGGAGACCACGCAGCGGACCAATCTTGCGGCCCTGGATGAAGCGCTGAAGCAACTGCGTGTGAATGTACAGGCGGCGCAGGAGCGGCGATCGCAGATCGAGCTGGAGCTGGTGCGCAAGCAAGCCGAGCTCAAGTATCTGGACGAGACCAGCCGCAAAGAACTGGGCCTGCCGGCCGAGGAGTTGTCGGCGGGCGAAGAGGCCGTGCTGGACGAAGCCGGGTTGGCCGAGGCCGAGCAAAAATATCAGGAAGTGAAAGCGCGGATTGAAGCGTTGGGGCCGGTGAATCCGCAAGCGCTCGAAGAATTCCAAGAAGCGCAGCAGCGCTACGATTTCCTGAACGCGCAGCGGCAGGATTTGTTGGATTCCATCCGCGACACCGAGAAGGCGATTCACGAGATCGACGTCGAGTCGCGAAAGCGGTTCTCAGACGCGTTCGAGGCGGTGAACGGCTTCTTCCGCGAGATGTTCCGGACGCTGTTTGGAGGCGGTACCGGGGAGATGCGCCTGACCGATGAGACCAACCTCGCCGAATCCGGCATCGACATTGTGGCATCGCCTCCGGGCAAGCGTCTGCAAAACGTGTTGCTGTTGTCGGGCGGCGAGAAATCGCTGACGGCCATGGCGCTGCTAATGGCGATTTTCCGCTACACGCCGAGCCCGTTCTGCATTCTCGACGAAGTGGACGCGCCGCTGGACGAGCCGAACATCGAACGGCTGACGCGCCTGCTGAAGGAGATGTCGGCCGAGACGCAGTTCATCGTGATTACGCACGCCAAGCGCACTATGGAAGCCGCGCAGTCTCTGTACGGGGTCACGATGCAGGAACCAGGCGTCTCGAAACTGGTTTCGGTGCGATTTGGGCAGGATGCGCAGCCTCCCATGCCGGTTGCAGAACTGGCGATGCACGGCGCGGCGAGCTAAGGCGCGGCCTGTGACTTGTCGAAGATCACGCGGCCGGCGCGAATCGTATAGCGGACTTGCGTGAAAGCCGAAAGGTTTTGCGACGACGGGTCCGCCGAGAGAATCGTGAGATCGCCTCGCTGGCCTGCGGCGATACGGCCTTCATCCTTTAATCCCAGACGTGCCACGGGCGCTGTGGTCAACATTGCGAGTACGTCCTTGAACGACAGATTTGCGAGCGCGAGCTCGCGGTATTCTTCGGTCAGATCATAATCTGTCACAAAGCCGGTGTCCGTTCCGAACATGAGGCCGCCGCCCAGTTGGTGAAACTTGGCGACGATGGCGCGGATGCTCAGGATGCTGGATTCCTCCGAGAAGAGCTTGAGCGTCGGGATCATGGACATGTGGTGCGCGACTAGCTCAGCTAACAGCGCGTCGTCAACGCCGTTGACTGTATCCGGCGCGTGCGCGAGCACGTCCACGCCGCTCTCGAGCGCGATGCGCACCCCCTCCAGATTGGATGGATGGGCGAAAGCGATCTGGTGCTTGGCGTGCGCGGTTGAAACGGCGGCTCGCGCGACCTCCAGCGGCATGGGTTTGATGTGCCCCGGCGACACATACGAACCGGTGAAGAGTTTGAGAACGTCGGCGCCCGACGCGATGTTCTTTTCGACGATGGCACCGGCCTCAGCCGCGGTGGAAGGCTGCGGAAGCAGGCGGCGAATTTCCGGAGGCAGGTCGCTGAGGTAATACGGAATTCCATTGGGAGGATAGAGCCCGGAGCCAGCCGTATAGATGCGCGGGCCGAGAACTTCGCCGGATTCAATGCGGCGGCGCAGCGCCGAAGTAGAGCGGATATCGGAGGCCAAGTCGACCACGGTGGTGAAACCGGAACGGGTGAGCATTTCCTGGAGCTCCCGGTTAAGGACTGGAGCGGACTCCGTGGCCGCATTGGCCCACTTGGGCTCGGTGAAATGCACGTGCGAGTTCCAGAAGCCCGCAAAAACAAAACAGTCCGCGCACGCTAGTTTGGTTGCGCCCGCGGGAACGGCGACGTTGGGTCCAACTGCCGCGATTTTTCCATCGTGGATGAGAATGGTTGCGTTCGCGAGGGGAGCATCGTCGGGTGACGGGAAAACCTTTGCACCAACAATGGCGAGGTCGGCGGCGAACGCGGACGCGCCAAGGCTCGCGAGAAGAAGGGCCGTGAAAAGAATTACTTTCGGAATACGACGCCGCCTTTCATGACGAAGGTGACTTTCTGCAAAACGCTGATGTCGGCGAGTGGGTTGCCAGGAACCGCGATGACGTCGGCTAGGTAGCCGGGTTTCAAAGCCCCGATCTGGTCTTGCCAGCCAAGCAGCTTTGCGCCGTTGAGCGTGCCGGCTTGGAGCGCACCGAGCGGCGTCATTCCGTATTTCACCATCAGCACAAACTCGCGGGCCTGCGTTCCGTGCGGGAACGGGCCAACGTCGGAGCCCATGGCGATGGGAACGCCGGCGGCAAGTTGCTTGGACAATTCGCGGGCGTGCATCTCTTGGGTTCCGCGTTCGCGCGCGGCTTGCCCGGGTGTCGCGGCGTGCTCGGCGAAGTACTCGATGATGGTGAACGTGGGGACGGCGAAGATCTGTTTTTCGTGCATCAGACGCATGGTTTCGTCCGATAGCTGAAAGGCGTGATCGATGGAAACGACGCCCGCGCGCGCGGCATAGAGCGTGCCCGGCTCACCGGTGGCGTGGACGGCGATGCGCCTGCCCACGCGAGCGGCTTCACGGACTGCGGCGGTCATCTCGACTTCGGTGTATTGGTACGGCGTCGTAAGCTTGCCGTCGCTCACGGAGTCGCGGCCAGTCTCGTAGATCTTGATGAAATCGGCGCCGAGCTTGAACTGTTCGCGAATCACCGAGACCAACTGGTCGGCGCTGTTGGCCCAGGTGGCGTTGGGCAGAACGTGCTGCTCGGGATTGTAGCCGATGGCGTCCTCGTGGCCCCCGAGAATGCTGATGGCATTGCCGCTGATGCGCAGGCGCGGGCCGGGGATGAGGCCTTCATCGATGGCGTCGCGCACGGCGGTATCGGCAGCGCCCGCGCCCTCGGTGCCCATGTCGCGCTCTGCGGTGAAGCCGGCCATCAGGTCGTCGCGCGCGGCGAGCGTGGCGAGGATAGTGCGTTGCGGAACTGATTCCTGGACGGTCTGCAGGTCTTCCGCGCCGGGATGCAGGAACAAGTGCACGTGCGCGTCGATCAAGCCAGGCAGCAAAGTGGCGTCGCCCAGATCGATGATCTGCGCGTCGGGCGGATGGTTTACAGTGGCGCCGGCGGCGGCGATGCGGTCGCCTTGGACGAGAATTTCGCCTGGGGCCACGATGTTTCCGGTCTCCACATCGAGCAGCCGCGCCGCATGCAGAACAATTGTGCCCGCAGGTTGGGCGGAGAGGACTGTGGCGAAGAAGAACGCGAGGAGTTGTTTCATGAGTTGCGAGCTCCGGTGGTCCGCGCAGCTTCGAGGACCTGCTCGACCTCCGATTGGTATTGCTTCAACAAATGTTCGCTGGCGGCTTCGAAGCGCATCACCAGCACGGGCTGCGTGTTGGAAGCGCGCAGCAGTCCCCAGCCGTCGGGAAAGAGGACGCGCACGCCGTCGATGTCGAGGGTCTTATATTTGCTTTTGAAATGCTGAGCGACACGCTGGACGAGATCGAACTTGATATCGTCAGGGCAGTCGACGCGAATTTCGGGAGTCGAAACCATTTTGGGGACGCCCGCTAGCTGCGCCGAAAGCGGCTGGCCGGATTTCGAGACAATTTCAATCAGACGGCAGGCGGAATAGAGCGCGTCGTCATAGCCGCGGTAACGATCCGCGAAAAACATGTGGCCGGACATTTCTCCCGCCAGCTCCGCGTGTTCCTCCTGCATCTTGGCCTTGATGAGCGAATGGCCGGTTTTATACATGATGCCATTGCCGCCGAGCTTCGCGATCTGGTCGTACATCACTTGCGAGCATTTCACCTCGCCGATGAACGTCGCGCCGGGCTTGCGCTGGAGGATCTCGCGGGCGTAGATGAGCAGCAGCAGGTCGCCGTAGATGACATTGCCGTGTTCGTCGACTGCTCCGATGCGGTCGGAATCGCCATCGAAGGCCAGGCCAAAATCAGCGCCGATTTCGCGCACCTTGGCGATCAAAGCAACAAGATTCGCGGGGACGGTGGGGTCGGGGTGGTGGTTCGGGAAATGGCCGTCCATTTCGAAAAACAGTTCGGTGGCGTCGACGTTGATCTTTTCGAATATCCGATGAATCACCGGGCCGGCGGTGCCATTGCCCGCATCGGCGACGATTTTGATGCGGCGATCCAATTTGAACTGCGCCGCAATCTCGTTCACGTAAGGCGTCACAGCGTCGGTGGTAGTCAAAGTTCCCTTGCCAGTATCGAAATCGCCGCGCTGGATGATGTGGAGCACTTCCTGGATGGCTTCGCCGTGCAGCGTGCTCGCGCCGCAAACGCTTTTGAATCCGTTGTACTCAGACGGGTTGTGGCTGCCGGTGATCATGATCGCGCCGTGGGCGTTCAGGTTTTGCGCCGAGTGATAGAGCACCGGAGTAGGGACCGTGCCGATGTCGGTGACGTTGCACCCGACGGCCAGCAGGCCTCTGACGAGCGCATCGCGCAGGCGCGTGGAGCTGAGGCGGCAATCGCGGCCGACGTTGATGTTTGCGCCACCGCTGTGTCGGCGCAGGTACGTGCCGAGGCCTCGTCCAAGCTGTTCGACGTCAGGGCTCAGAAGTTCGATGTCCGCAACGCCCCGGATGTCGTACTCCCGAAAGATGGCCGGCTTGAGCATACCATCTGATTTTAGCTACTGGTGGCCGGCAGCGGTACTATCAAGGAAGCGGGTCGACTATGGCTTCTACCAATCTCGATCTTGGTGAAGAGCTCGGCGCTCTCTTGGCAAAGCTGGGTCAGCCGGTTGAGCAAGCCGCGCGCGAAATGATCGTTTTGGAGCTGTACCGCCGAGAGGTCATCTCTAGCGGTAAGGCCACCGCGCTCCTGGGCATGGCCCGCCTCGACTTCATCCGACGCGCGTCTGAATTAGGGATCCCATATTTCCGTTTCACCGATGACGAATGGCAGGCGGAAGTTTCCGAGAGCAAGCGAACCTGAGTGGCGGTCATTTCCAATTCAAGCCCCCTCATCGCTCTCTGTCAGATTGGCCGCCTCGATCTACTGGGCCAGCGTCACCCTCAGATTCTCATCCCGCCCGCAGTCGCCAAAGAGGTAGAGCCGCCTATAGCGCGGCTGCCTGGCTGGGTCGAGGTGAAACCGCTGAGACTGCCACGCCGACCAGACACAGTGAGTGGTTCCATTGGTCCGGGTGACATGAAGTCATCAGTTTGGGCTTGGAATTGGGTGCCGTGCGTCTCATACTGGATGAACGACCGGCCAGGCGACTGGCTGCGTCACTCGGTTTGGCAGTAATCGGCACCATTGGACTGCTTCTGGCGGCCAAGGATCGAGGGTTGCTAGCGAAGATTAGACCGGAATTGGATCGCCTACTGACGGCCCGCTTTTTTCATGGACCAGGAGCTCTATGATCGAGCTATCACCCAGGCCGGAGAATGGGTTTAACGAGTCCTCCTACCCGAGCTTTGTGCCCTCGCGCGTTTTGAGAGAGACTAGTAGTTTCTATGCCCAACACCAGTGGACGTCACTTTCTTCAGGTTCCGGGACCAAGCAATGTTCCCGACCGTGTGCTCAGAGCGATCGCTCGGCCGACCATCGATCACCGGGGCCCCGAGTTTGCCAGGCTGGCGCTGGAACTTCTGGAGGATCTCCAGGCGATCTTCAAGACCACCAGCAAGATCATGATCTTTCCGTCGTCCGGCACGGGAGCCTGGGAGGCGGCCATCGTCAACACGCTCTCGCCCGGCGACAAGGTTCTCATGTTCGAGACGGGACAATTCGCGACACTCTGGAAAGAGATGGCGGTAAATCTGGGACTGGACGTGCAGTTCGTCGCAAGCGATTGGCGGCACGCGGCCGATCCCGGCGTGGTGGAATCGATCCTGCGCGAGGATAGCAGCCACAAGATCAAGGCCGTGGGTGTGGTGCAGAACGAAACGTCCAGCGCGGTGACGAATTCCGTGCCCGCGATCCGCAAGGCGCTGGATCGCGCCGGGCATCCGGCTTTGCTGATGGTGGACACCATTTCGTCGCTCGGTTCGATGGACTACCGGCACGACGAATGGGGCGTGGATGTGGCCATCGCCGGTTCGCAAAAAGGCCTCATGCTTCCGCCCGGGCTGGGCTTCAATGCCGTGAGCGAGAAGGCGCTGGCGGCCTCGAAATCGGCGCGTCTCCCGCGATCCTATTGGGATTGGCAAGCCATGCTCGCGCAAAACAAGATCGGCTTCTTCCCCTATACGCCCGCCACGAATCTGCTCTTTGGACTGCGCGAGTCGCTGCAGATGCTGCGCGAAGAAGGCCTGGAGAATGTGTTCGCCAGACACGCCCGGCATGGGGAAGCTGCGCGTCGCGCGGTGCGAGCCTGGGGACTCGAAACTGTGTGTGCGGACCCGGAACGCTACAGCAGTTCCGTGACGGCCGTCTTCGTGCCGCCGACGTCCAACGCGGACGAGTTTCGCAAGGCGGTCCTCGAGAACTTCAATATGTCGCTCGGCAGCGGCCTCGGCAGGTTACAAGGCAAGGTATTCCGGATCGGCCACCTGGGTGACTTCAACGATCTGATGCTGGCGGGCACCCTCTCGGGCGTCGAGATGGGCTTGGCGCTCGCCGGTGTGCCGCATTCCCGCGGCGGCGTCGCGGCGGCGCTGGAGTATCTGACGGAGGCCGCGCAAGAGGTGCAGTCGCAAACGCTGCAGGCGGTTCTCGAAACGGCGTCGCAGGCCAGCTAAGGCCCGCCCGGTCTTGGGCTTCGGCGTCCCGCGCGGGCGCTCCTAACTTCACTATTTCTTAATCCCTTTCTAAGGACTTCTTCAGGCTGCGGGACCTACGCTCAAAAGTGGAAGGGGAATCCAATGGCACTCGCACTCGAAACAATGATCGCGCCAGTCACCGGAGCACCGGCACGGCCGTTCGCCGAAGAAGCCGACCCCAAACTCAACGTTTCGGTCGTATTTACGTCGGCGGACGCCACGCTGGCCGCCTTGAAAGAAGCTGGCGATCTGGCTCGCAGCCTGGGCGGCCATATTACGTTGATCGTGCCGCAGATTGTTCCCTATCCGCTCCCGCTCACCAGCCCACCCGTGTTGGCGGACTTCAATGAACGCCGGCTGCGCGTCATCGCGAGCGGCTGCCGGGTGGAAACCCGCGTTTGCATCTATTTGTGCCGTGATCCTTTAGAGACTTTGAGGTCTGTTTTGAAACCCCATTCTGTGGTGGTCGTCGGCAGCCGCAAGCGCTGGTGGCCGACTGCGGAAAAAAGATTGGCCGCTAAACTGCGGAGTGCTGGTCACGAAGTGATCGTTACAGAAAGGGAATAAGTCGTATGCTCGACCTGTTCTACGTTGCAATCGGTTGCCTGTTTCTGGTTGTCTGCTGGGCCTTCACCAAGGCCTGCGACAAGCTCTAGGAGGAAGAATCCATGGACTATATCATCGCCGGCATAACTTCGCTGGGTCTATTCGTTTACTTGGTTTACGCGCTTCTCCGTCCAGAGAAGTTCTAGGAAGAGCCATATGACTAGCACTGGAATTCTACAGATCCTGCTGTTTTTCGCGCTCGTCCTGGTGTGTGTAAAACCCCTGGGCGCCTTCATGGCGAACGTGTTCGACGGGCGGCGCACCTTTTTGCATCCCGTGCTTCGCTGGCTGGAAGTATTGACCTACAAGGTCGCCGGCGTTCGCGAGGACGTCGAGCAGCGTTGGACACAATACACTGCCTCGTTGTTGGCCTTCAGCATTTTCGGCTTCTTGCTGGTGTACCTGCTGCAAAGGGCCCAAGCCTATTTGCCCTTCAATCCGCAGAATTTTGGCACGCCTAATGTCACTCCTGACCTGGCGTTTAACACGGCGGCCAGCTTCCTGACGAACACCAACTGGCAGGCCTATAGCGGAGAATCCACTCTGAGCTATTTCGTGCAGATGGCCGCGCTGACGGTTCAGAATTTCGTATCGGCCGCAGCGGGTCTGGCGGTCGCGATTGCCGTCATCCGGGGATTCGCGCGGCATGAAGTGAGGACGCTGGGCAATTTCTGGGTGGACATGACGCGCTCGACCTTGTACGTGTTGCTGCCGATCTCATTCCTCGGCGCGTTGTTCCTGTGCTCGCAAGGCGTGATCCAGAATCTGAAACCCAACACCACCGCGACTACGCTGGAAGGCGCCAAACAGACCATCACCCAAGGGCCGGTGGCCTCGGAGGAAGCGATCAAGGAATTGGGCACTAACGGTGGAGGCTTCTTCAATGCCAACTCCGCCCATCCATTCGAGAATCCATCGCCGATCACCAATTTATTCGAAATGTGGCTGTTGCTGGTGATTCCAGCCGCGTTGACCTACACCTTCGGCAAAATGGTCGGCGACACGCGCCAGGGCTGGGCCATATTCGCCGCTTTCACCGTGATGTTCCTGGCCGGGGTCTTCGTCTGTTACGGATTCGAGCAGGCGGGAAATCCCACTCTCGCCAAGCTAGGGATTCAGAGCGCCGCAACCACTACGCAGGCCGGCGGCAACATGGAGGGCAAGGAGGTTCGTTTTGGAGTCGTCAACTCGGCTCTTTTTACCACCGTCACTACCGACACCAGTACGGGCGCTGTCAATAATACGCACGACAGCCTTCTGCCCATCGCCGGCTTGGTGCCGATGCTGAACATGATGACCGACATCGTCATCTTCGGCGGCGTGGGCGCCGGCATGTACGGGATTTTGATTTACTGCATCATCGCGGTCTTCATCGCTGGCCTGATGGTCGGCCGCACACCGGAATATCTTGGCAAGAAGCTCGAGCAGAAGGAGGTGAAGATGGCGATGCTGGCTATCATTGTCACTTCCGCCTGCATCCTGGTATTCAGCGCCCTCTCCACGCAGGCGGTGTTCGCCGCCAAGGGCTACTGGAACGCACCGGGCGCGGCGATCGCCAACATGGGCAACAGCGGTCCGCATGGCTTGTCGGAAATTATCTACGCCTACACCAGCGCCACCGGCAACAATGGAAGCGCGTTCGGCGGAATCAGCGTCAATACGCCCTGGTACAACCTGACCATCGGACTCGCGATGCTGGTCGGACGCTTCCTGTTCCTGATTCCGATTCTCGCGGCGGCCGGCAGTCTGGCGGCGAAAAAGAAAGTGCCGGTCACCAGCGGCACATTCCCCACGCACGGCCCGCTTTTTGTAGGGCTACTGGTTGGAACGGTGGTGATCATCGCTGTCCTGACCTATTTCCCGGCGGTATCGCTGGGGCCGATCGTAGAACATTATTTGATGCATAGCGGCAGGCTGTTTTCGCTGATTTCCTGGCCGCTCGGGAGCTAACGCTCGGGAGCAAATCATGTCCACAGTCACTACTACGCCGCAAGCGACACCGAACCCGCCTCTGCACGAGGATCCCACGTCGCTTCTTCCCAAGAAGCTGGCTCGCTCGCGCCCGTTGTTCGATCCGGAGATCGTCAGTCGCGCGACCCGGGCGTCATTCGGGAAGCTGAACCCCGTCACGCTCGCCAAGAATCCAGTGATGTTCGTGGTGGAAGTGGGCGCGTTGCTCACCACGGTATTTGTTGTCCGCGATATCATCGCCGGAGCCCCTGGCCTGAAGTTTGGACTGCAGATCGCGATCTGGCTCTGGTTTACGGTGTTATTCGCCAACTTCGCCGAAGCGATGGCCGAAGCGCGCGGCAAGGCGCAAGCCGACAGCCTGCGTAAGACCAAGACCGACGCGTTAGCCAAGCGGCTGACTGCGTCCGGCAAGATCGAAGAGGTTACTGCCTCGGCTTTGCGCGCGGGCGATGTAGTGACCTGCGACGCCGGCGAACTGATTCCCGGCGACGGCGATGTGATCGACGGCATCGCCACTGTGGACGAATCGGTGATCACGGGTGAGAGTGCTCCGGTGATTCGCGAGTCTGGTGGCGACCGCAGCGCCGTCACTGGCGGTACTCGCGTGCTGTCGGATCACATCAAGGTTCGGATCACCTCCAACCCCGGCGAAACATTCTTGGATCGCATGATCGCCCTGGTGGAAGGTGCCGAGCGCCAGAAAACCCCCAACGAAATCGCACTGAACATCCTGATCGCGGGATTGACGCTGATCTTCCTGCTGGCGGTTGTAACGCTGCAGCCGTACGCGGTCTTCAGCGTGGCGCAGGCAGGCGCGGGCACGGTGCCGAGCGTGGCCGTGCTGGTTTCATTGCTGGTCTGCTTAATCCCAACCACCATCGGCGGATTGCTCTCGGCCATCGGAATCGCGGGCATGGACCGCGTGATGCAGCACAACGTTCTCGCGATGAGCGGCAAAGCTGTGGAAGCCGCCGGCGACGTGAATTCGCTGCTGCTCGATAAGACCGGCACCATCACGCTGGGCAACCGCCAGGCGGTGGAGTTTCTCGCCATCACCGGTGTCAGCGATGAAGAATTGGCCGACGCGGCTCAGTTGTCCAGCCTGGCCGACGAGACTCCCGAAGGCCGCTCGGTGGTGGTGCTCGCCAAGGAGAAATACGGGCTCCGCGGCCGTCACATTCCCGAACACGGGGCCAACTTCATTCCGTTCTCGGCCTACACGCGCATGAGCGGCGTCGATTTTGAAGGACGCGAACTCCGCAAGGGCGCCACTGAAGCTGTTACCACCTTCGTGAAGGAGCATGGCGGAGAGGTTCCAGGATACTTCCAGGAGATGAGCGACCGGATCGCGCGCAACGGCGGAACACCGCTGGCTGTTGCGGACGGTCATCGTCTGCTCGGGATCATCTACCTGAAAGACATCGTGAAGGGTGGAATGAAGGAGCGCATCGGTCAGCTGCGGACCATGGGCATTCGCACCATCATGATCACGGGCGACAATCCGTTGACCGCCGCCGCCATCGCAGCCGAAGCCGGCGTGGATGATTTCCTGGCGCAGGCCACGCCCAAGGACAAGCTCGAGTACATCAAGAAGGAGCAGGTGGCCGGGCGTCTTGTGGCCATGACGGGAGATGGGACCAACGACGCGCCCGCTCTGGCGCAAGCTGACGTCGGACTCGCCATGAATACCGGGACCATGGCCGCCAAGGAAGCGGGCAACATGGTGGACCTGGACAGCAATCCGACCAAGCTGATTGAAGTGGTCGCCATCGGCAAGCAATTGCTGATCACCCGCGGCGCGCTCACCACGTTCTCCATCGCCAACGACGTCGCGAAGTATTTCGCCATCATTCCCGCGATGTTCATGGCGACTTATCCGTCGCTCGCCAAGCTCAACATCATGGGGCTGCATACGCCGCAGAGCGCGGTGCTGGCGGCCGTAATTTTTAACGCGCTGATCATTATCGCGCTGGTTCCCCTGGCCTTGCGGGGCGTGAAATATCGTCCATTGGACGCGGCCAGTTTGCTGCGCCGCAATCTTCTGATTTACGGCGTCGGTGGCATCCTCGTGCCGTTTCCAGGCATTTGGGCCATCGATCAACTATTGGTGCTGTTTCATTTGGCTTAAGAGTAAAAGGCTAGGAGCGAACGATTATGTTGTCACAACTTTGGCCGGCCCTGCGGATCAATATCTTTCTGACAATTTTGCTGGGCGTGGCGTATCCGCTGGCCGTAACGGGCATCTCCCAGGTCCTGTTTCCCCATCAGGCGAATGGCAGCCTGATCACCCAGAACGGTCAGGTGATCGGCTCTGAGCTGATCGGACAAAACTTCACCAAGCCCGGGTATTTCCAGCCGCGTCCGTCCGCCGCGGGCAACGATGGCTACGATCCAACCGCTTCTGGAGGACCGAACTTTGGGCCGACGAATCAGAAGCTGATCGATCGTGTGAAGGCATCGGTGGACAAGTTCCACAAAGAAAATCCGGATTATCACGGGCCGATCCCAGCCGACTTATTAACTGCCTCGGGCAGCGGCCTGGATCCCGAGATTAGTCCGGCATCGGCCCAAGCGCAGACGCCGCGCGTAGCGAAAGCCCGCGAGATTTCGGCGGATCAGATCGGTCAGTTGGTGGCTCAATACACCAAGGCGCCGGATCTCGGACTGATCGGCGAGCCTCGAGTAAACGTGCTCAAGCTGAATCTGGCTCTCGACCAGCAGTTTCCGAAGAAGTGACGGTCGTCGGTGCTTGTATCGGCCACGCTAGTTACGGCTAATGCGAACGCCGTTTTCCCTCGCGAGCTTCCAAAGATACATTACGCCGTAGGCGCGCCAAGGCCGCCACGCTTCGGCTCGCCGCTCGATTTCACCAGCTGTTTTCTCAGGCAAGCCGCGCACCATACCCGGCTCGCCGTTGGGAAACGCGTCGGGTTCCCCTAGTGCTCGCATCGCTACATATTGCGCTGTCCAGCGCCCGATGCCGGGAATCTCACGCAGTCGACCCAAGAAGGCATCCGTCTCGACGATCTGATCGAAGCTAATTCGCCCATCGCACACCGCCCTTGCCAGAGCGCGAATAGTCACCGCTTGCGAGGGCGGCAGGCCGATGCTGGCGAGGTCGGCGGTCGCGAGAGTCTCGGGCGAAGGAAAAAGATAGGCCACTCCGCTCATTGGTGGAATCGGTGTTCCGAGAGCTTGCACCAACCTCCCTGCAAGCGCTGCTGCGCATTCCAGGCTCACACGCTGGCCGAGAATGGCTGCTGTCGCGAGCTCGAACCCGTTCCAGCAGCCGGGTACGCGCAGCCCCGGTTCCGCTTCAGCAATGTCAGCCAGCGCAGGATCGGATTTTAAGCTTTGGACGATCACACTCCAATCCGCGCTGAGGTCGAACATAGCCCGTATTCGCTCAACAATAAAGTAAAGCGCGCTTGAATCGCCGAATTGAACGCGCGCAGCAAGTGATGAGCCGGACGCATCGAGCGAAACCTCGAAATAGCCGTGGGTGCGGTTCCAGGAGATCGAGCGGCGGTAGGTATTCTGTTCTACAAATTCAACGCCCGGGATCGCGTGATCTGCCAGGAACGCTAACACGCTCTTCCAAGCATAGGGTGGACGGAAAGGAAGCCGCAACAGATACTGGTTCTCCGGTTCCACAGCCGCCCGGCGTGCCAGCGAACGAATTTGAAGCGGCGTCCGGTTATAGACCTGGCGAATGGCGGCGTTAAATCGCCTTACGCTGCCAAATCCGGAGGCGACAGCCACTTGGGTCATCGATAGGCTGGTCTCATCGATCAGCTTCTTCGCGAAATGTAGTCTTCGGGTCTGAGCTACAGCGTTTGGGGTGGCGCCCAGATGCTTCAGAAAAAGGCGCCGCAGATGCCGCCCGCCCACACCGAGTCGCTCCGCAAGCGCCTCTATGCCGCCATCCTCAAGCCCGCCCTCCGATATTAAGCGTAAAGCTCGCGAGACGGTGCTGGAAGTTCCAGACCACGCCGGAGTGCCGGGCGAACACTCGGGACGGCAACGCAGGCAAGGACGAAACCCCGCTCCCGCCGCTGCCGCCGCGCTGGGATAATATCTGACATTTTCCTCCTTGGACGCACGCGCGGTACAAATTGGGCGGCAGTAGATCCCGGTGCTCAACACAGCGATAAAAAACTTACCGTCGAATCGGGCATCGCGCGATAGCCTTGCCCTGGAACATACCTGCCTATCGAGATTCATTCGCCGCGTCCTTCATCATAGAAGATCGCCGCCCAAGCGAGTAGACGATTTCGGACCACAACCCAAGTGTTTGAAAAACGAACCACTACCAGTGTTGTGAGGGGCATAAAGGCAGGGTCTGAGCCGGCCCGCAACACATGCAAGGTCCGGAAACGTCCAACCAGGTTTTGATAACAGACTTACTGTTATTTAGACAGCGAGGAGGATTGGTCCCTTGAGGAAATATCTGTGGGGATTGGGATTGCTGGTCTTGGTGTTGCCGATGCGATCCCAGCCACTCCCATGCTCCGGTCCAACATACCGTAGCTTCGACTTTTGGCTGGGCGACTGGGACGTCTTCAATGCTAACGGAAACAGCAAAACGGCGCATGTTCGTGTGGAATCGGTGCTCGGCGGCTGTGCGCTCCGCGAGGAATACACCGCGACGGATGGATCAACAGGCGAGAGTCTCAGCTCCTGGAATGCCGCACGCCATACCTGGCGCCAATTTTGGGTAAGCAGTAAAGGAGCAATCGTTTCCATTGAGGGAAACGTGCGGGACGGCGCCATAGTGCTCACGGGAACAGAACAGGGCACGCATGCACCGGATTTCGTAAGGGGCACCTGGAAGCCGGATGCTGCTGGTGTCCGCGAGACAGCACAGCGCTCGCAGGATAACGGCCGCAGCTGGGAAGCTTGGTTCGATCTCAGTTTCCGCCGGCCTGTCCCGTCGCGGTGATCCCAATTATGCTCGCTAAGTTGATTAGAAAGGAAATAATATGAAGATAAAATCTGTGATTTCTCTCGCGCTGGCCGGCGTTCTGGCGGCCCTGGCGTTTTCGATACCGTTAGCTGCGCAGGGGCAGGCCGGGCCAACCCGTTACCGGGTCATCGATCTCGGCACACTCGGTGGAACCACTAGCAGCGGCAACGCCATTAACAACATCGGCTGGGTCACGGGCGGTTCAAACGAAGCCAACGGAACTCAAATCGCGACCCTCTGGGCCAATGGATTTCAAATTCCCCTTGGCACGCTCGGAGGGCCGGGCAGCAACGTCGGGTGGCCCGTCAAGAATAATTTCGGATTGATCTCAGGCATAACGGAAAATGGCAAGCACGATCCTCTGAACGAATCTTTTTCCTGTCCGGCGGTTGGTTTGGTAAGCGGCAACTCCTGTGTCGCGTTCGCTTGGCGGAATGGCCACATGGTGGAACTTCCGGGGCTGGGCGGCAATAATTCGATCGGCGCAGGCGACAATGACGAAGGCCAGATCGTTGGGTGGGCGGAAGACAGAGTTTACGACCCTACCTGCGATAACAGTGCCAATCAGTTCCTGCAGTTTGAGGCCACCTTGTGGCAACAGGACTTTGCTGGAAATTGGCAGGTGCGTCAGCTTCCACCTTACCCCGGCGATCCTGATTCGGCCGCCACCGCTATCAACGATTTAGGTCAGGTGGTAGGTATTTCGGGGCAATGCGATGTCGCGATCGGCGCCTACAGCGCTATTCACGCGGTAATGTGGGAAAACGGAAAACCGGTCTACCTCGGCAGTCTCGGCGGTCACGGCTGGAATACACCGGGCGCCATCAATAATCGCGGCGTGATCACGGGGTTCGCAAATGGGCCCAATGATGTGATCGATGGACAACTCCAGTTCAGATTCCTGGCGTTCATCTGGACCAAAGAGCATGGCATGCAGAGCCTTGGTACGCTTCAGGGCGTAAACGGCACGCCCGACGCGATGAGCGAAGCCACGGACATAAACGACGAGGATCAGGTGGTGGGCGTATCTTTTTCCGATTATGAGTTCGATGGCGCACGCGCCTTTATTTACCAGAACGGCAAAATGACCGCGCTCAACACGCTGATCGGATCGGCGAGTGCAAATTGGGATATATCTTCGACAGGCGGCATTAACGACTTCGGAGAAATCGCCGCGCAAGCCAATGTCGTTACCAATGGCGTGGTTAGCGCCACTGCGCACGCCGTTCTGTTGGTTCCCCGTGGATCAAACGACCCTATGGGATATGGTGCAACGCAGGAGTTCGTTATCCCGGCCGACGTACAAGCCGAGATGCGCCAGCATATTCAAGTTGGTCACATGTTTCTACCGGGAGCGAGAGCGGAAAAACCGTAAAGTCGACGTCGCGTAGGGAACAGTCTGTTATCGATATGTCCGGTCCGGGCACTCAACTGTTCGGGCCGGACAATTGTCTTTTGGGGCGGCTGGTGGGATTTGAACCCACGACATCCAGAACCACAATCTGGCGCTACTACCAACTGAGCTACAGCCGCCGTGT
>Ga0182015_10003546_pt1 | contig 17425 bp, 8 predicted proteins | sample 712P3MmetaG_FD_120478 | JGI IMG/M metagenome (GOLD analysis project Ga0182015, IMG submission 120478) | Permafrost microbial communities from Stordalen Mire, Sweden - 712P3M metaG | ecosystem: Environmental > Terrestrial > Soil > Wetlands > Permafrost | place: Sweden: Stordalen | collected... | reverse complement strand
CAGCCATCGGATTAGTGTAGATGAGCGACCCGCTGATTGACCTCGCGGGAAACTTTGCTCATGTCGTTCTTCTGCAAATGGTAGGTGTCGACCAACAAGTCGCCGCCGACATACACTTTGGCCAGGTTCATCGCACTACAGGCCAGCACAACGGCAGCGTAAGGATCCACTACCGGCCCGCGCTCCACCAGTTTGGGATCGACAATGATAATGTCGCCAAACTTGCCCACTTCCAGGCTGCCCACTTTATCCGCCACTCCGAGCACCTCCGCGCTGCCCATGGTGTGAAAGCGCAGCACGTCGATGGGCTGCAGAATCTTTGCACTCTCGTATCGGGCGCGGATGACATACAGGCCCATGCGCATATTCTCAAACGGGTCCGGCAGGTCCGAGCTTCCTTCACCATCGACACCCATGCCCACCTTGATCCCCATCTTGCGATACTTGGGAATGTCGGCGATGCCGGAGGCCAGCCGGCCGTTCGACATGGGGTTCCATACCATCCCCGAGCCCGCGGCCGCCACTGTTTTAAGAATGGCGTCATCGGGGTGAATGAAATGCCCAAAACTCACGTTCGGACCAAGGATATTGACCGCCGTGATGTATTTGAAAGTGTCGCGCTGCTTCTCCTGGTTTACCGGGGATTCGAGGAAATGAATTTCCGAGTAGAGACGGTAGTCACGGAGAAACGAAGCATCGAGCTGCATGGCCTGCGGCGTGGTAATCCATCCGGAGTAAGCCATCTTCAAGACCGTAGGGCGCGACATATCTTTCTTGGCAAACGCCAGAAACTTTTCCAGGTTTGCCCGTCGAACCTCCGGGGTTGAATTCCCTGAAGGTTCGTAGGAGTGAATAAAGCGCATGCCGGAATCGAGTTCAGCGCGCCATTGATATTCCTCAAAAGCCTCGTCATCCTTCCGTGCATAGGCGAAGTTGTAAACCGACGTAATTCCATGCACCAGGTGATCGAGGGCGCCTTGCAGGGTAAACCAGTAGTAGTCTTCCGGCTTGGTGCCGAGCTCCCGCGTTTCCAGCGCTTCGACCCAACCTGTCAGTGCCGGGTACTGGTAAACGTACTGGTCCGTTGCCAGCCCGCGAAAAGCGCTCTCCGACAGATGGCTATGCGCAGAAATAAATCCAGGGAGGACAAACTTTCCCTTGGCGTCATAAGTGGTCCGCGCAGCCGTGCCGGCCGGCGGTTCGCCTTTGCCAACGGCCTTGATTTTGCCGTCATTGCCCACCAGAATGTAGCCGACGAAGGGTTCAGTCTGTCCCGGCTTCATGGTCAGGTTTGTGCCGTTGACGATGAGCAGCTTGTCGACGGCGAGACCGCGGCAAGGAAGCAGGCAAACGATCAGGACAACGGCACAAAACCAGCCCCAGCGACCGGAAGAGGTCATGCTTGGATCCTCCTGACTATATAGGGGCTATAGAGTACCACCGAAAAAATCCGTCCCAGAATCGACCCCAGAGGGTGTAGCAAAACCTCGACTTGTGTCCGAGCCTCATCTCCTACACCGATCTAGAGGTAACACGCGAAGGGTGTCCCGCTCGAAACTATCCTCCTCACCCATTCAGGATCGACATGCGAAGGGTGTCCCGCTCGAAACCATCCTCCTCGCCCATTCAGGATTGACACGCGAAGGGTGCCCCGCCCGAAACTATCCTCCTCGCCCATTCAGCGTTAACACGCGATGGGTGCCCCAGGTCTCGCCTCTGAGACCTGGGATCCCCCTAGTAGATTCTCGGTCGCCCCCCGATTCCTCACACTAACCCCGATGCCGTCGCAGCACCTCCAGCACTTCCTCGGGAGCTTCTATCTCCTCAATCGGCCTCTGCGCTTTCGCGCCTGCCATCAGAAGTGCCTCGACCGTATGGGGATAGTCTCCCGCGTCGCGACGCCATCCGTGTTCCGATCCGTACAGCGCCCAACCAAGCGGAGTTCCCTTGAATTCCTGCTCTTCCACCTCCAGCAGGGCATGGTGAAGCAGCAATTCCCGAACCATCTCCACGTTCCCGTGGAACGCAGCCCAGTGCAGCGGGGTGTGATCTTTTTCACCCTGAATGTTCGCCGGCCAACCGGCAGCCAACATCATCCGCACCGCGCGTGGATTGTTGCGCACCGCCGCGCCAATAATGCGGCGATAGGCCCTGGGGGGCTGCTTCGCAATCAAGTCCGGCTGCTTCGCCAGCAGGCTCTTCGCCAGCGCTTCGTCGCCCACCTCGCAGGCCACTGCAAAGCGAAGCCCCAGGCCACTGCGCTGCATCAGCAGCCGGAATACTTCTTCATGGCCGAACTGGTGCGCCAGCATGTGGGCTGTCTTCGTCCACCCAAAGCCGAAAATATAAATACATCCCCCGCTGTGCGGGTTCTGCTTGGGAAAGTCTTTCTCGGAAACGCTGATGCGGACAGAATCCGGGTCTTCGTCGAGATGCTGACGTACCAGCTCGAGATCGCCGACCGACGCGGCCATAAGGATATCCGTCTGCGCGCCGCGAGAGATCAGATACCGAGCGACCTCGGGTCGCCGCGGCCAGATTGCGGCCATGTATTGCGCCGGCGTCGATTCGTGATCGATGTCACGTGCATCTATCTCCGCACCATGGTCCAACAGGTATCCCGCAATCTCGATGCTGGCGGCGAAATGCAGCGGTGTCTGGCCATCACCCCCGCGAGCATGGACCAGCCCGGCGTCGGCCTCGACCAAACCTTTCAGCCGGTCGAACATACCCAGGCGAGCGGCCGCATGGACATCCACGTAGGCCCCACGTTCGATGAGATAGGGCGTGAGTTCTACGCTGGAGCTATCGAGCACGCCGAACCCGCCCGCCCACCATCTGCTACGAGCATTGATGTTCGCGCCGGCGCCGAGCAATGCGTCGATCATCTCGCGGTTTTCCTTATGCACTGCTGCGATCAGGGCCGGCGTGTCAAAACTATGGTTGGGCAGCGGTTCATCCAGTTTTGACTTCAACGCCGGATACCGCTCCAGAACCTGCCGCAACAGCGGCGCGTCGTTTGCTTGGATAGCCGCGGTCAACGCCTCCATCGGGTCATCCGAAAGAGCCCCGACGTGGGCTTTCAAATTCGCCCAGTTGTCGAACCCATATTCGCGGGCAATCACATGTTGTGCGTCCGCGAGTTTCGGGGCGGCGGTTGACGACTGAACCTGGGTTTCGCGAAAGCGGTCGATGGCCTCAGGTTCTGCCTGCAGGGATCCGCGCAGCAGAAGCCGGGCTTGTTTTTTCAGGTGTTCAAGGCTGGGGCGTGCGGGTAATTCGCGTAGAGACATGACTCACTCCTTCTTGGTCGCCCGTGGTCCGCTGCGTCGGGCAGAAGAGAGTGAATGTAGGGTCGAACACCACTGCAAGGTGGGATAATCCCTTTCCGCGGACGGGGTGCACCCTTGATGTGCAAATCTAATGTACCAAAAATCCTGTTGCCGAGGGTTTCGGCCACTCATTGAACCGGTGAAAAGGGTTGGGGACAATATCCATCACACCCCAAAGCCAAATTTCCCTGGCGAAGGCATAGAATGGACCGGCCCCCTATAGACTGAAGACGTTCCCCCGTCCAGCTGGACCTAAGTCTTTGCCAAGGCTTCGTGAGGTGAGTACTTGTTGATGACCGTGGGTCCTCTCTCTGAAGGGGTGCGTATTTGATGAGTTCCGAGCGCAGGAAAACCCTTCTCCAGTGCTGCTTCGCCGCGCTGGCATTTGCAGGACTCCACGCCTTGGCCAAGCCGGTCTCCGTCGGGACCAAACTGGAGATACGTCTTCAGCAGCCAATCAGCTCCTACGCCACCCGGAAGGGAACCAGGATCTCCGGCGTTCTGATCGCTCCTCTGACCGAGGGCGGCGAAATGCTGCTTCCTCTCGGAACCACGGTCGAAGGTTCCGTGGTGGCGGTCAGGAAAGTAGGCCTTGGGGTAGTCCATGAGACAGCGCGCCTCGATCTGCGCTTCGACCGCGTCGTGCTCTCCGACGGAGAGAGCGTTCCTTTGCAATGCAAGGTAATTGAGGTGGAGAATGCCCGCGAGTCTGTGGATGCGCAAGGCCGCATTCAGGGCATCCGCTCGACCGCCACGTTGAGCAATCGTGCCTCGGGTGTCGTCGGCAGCCTTGCCTTTGGCGATCCGATCGCGGCCATCTTTACCATTGCCGCGTCGGCATCGGTTCTTCGTTTTTCAGAGCCTGAGATTTCACTTCCCGCAGGCACAGAATTGATTGCCGAGCTCACCGCCCCGATCGTATTTCCAAAGATGGAGCCTATCCTCGTTCCTCCGATTGCCACCACACCCGCGGACAAGGCGGATTTACTCAAGCTGGTGGAAGAGTTGCCGTTTCGGACCTATACCGACAAGAGCCATATCCAGTCTGATATCACTAACCTCATCTTCATCGGCAGCGCAGACGAAGTTCAGCGCGCATTCGCTGCCAGTGACTGGGTGCAAGTCGACTCCCTCACCGCGGAGTCGACCTACGCGACCATTCGCTCCGTAGCCGAGAACCAGGGCTACAAGAGTGCTCCCATGTCCACCTTGTTGCTCGGTGGGCAGACTCCCGCATATGCCTATGCGAAGACGTTGAATACCTTTTCCAAACGCCACCATCTGCGCATCTGGGCAAGCTCATTGCCCTGGGGGGGCCAGACCGTCTGGACCTCATCCTCCACCCACGACACGGGCATCGGATTTTCCAAGAAGAACAAAACATTCATCCACCTCATCGACAGCCACATCGATAATGAGCGTGCCAAGGTGGTGAATGACCTGATCTTTACCGGGTGCGTATCCAGCGTTCAGCTCGTTGCGCGCTCGTGGATCCCCAAAGATGCAAAAAACGGGACCGGCGAAGATCTGATCACAGACGGAAGGATTGCGGTGCTTCAGCTGAACGAATGCCGCATTGCCCAAGACACCATTGAGGAAGCCGGCAACACGCTGCGGGTTCATGGTAACCGTGTAGAACGCGTCTCCCGACAAACGACGCTTACGCTCAAGAACAATGTTCTGCGCGACAACGTTGGCGTCATGGCCTATTCCGGAATTCGTACCGGCATCTCGGAATTCAAGAAAAAAGATACTGCGCGGCCCCAGAGAAGCATGGATATTGAGGGTGATGAATACACCATTAACGGAAAGACCGGGCGCAAAACCGACTATGCTGTCGATCCGGCCGCCATCGCGACCAGCGGGACGCAAAGCATCGAATATGACCGCTGGAAGCCACCCTCCGTCGAGATCGGTTTTCGAGGCTCCTGGCTGGGCTACGCGGGTGGCGATGGCGGGGGAATTGGTTTCATTCTGGATTCAATCAATCCCCCCGGAGAGCAGGTTGTCATCGCCCTCGACAATTCGCTGCACAATGGTTGGAATCTTGGCGGGTCCGTGACCATCAACCCGCATAAATATTTCTCCCACGAATTTAGTTACAACCGAAGTTTCACTACCTTCAAGATGGCGTTAGGTGTGGTGGATAACGACACCTCCAGCGGCAGCGTGGATACCGCATTTGCCTTTGCCACCAGTGGGCTCCTCACTTCCCAGATGTCCTATAACCTCCTGATCAACACTCGCCCGAAGACGTCGCGATTGCGTCCGTACTTCGCAATCGGGCCGGCCTTGCAATTGATGCATTTGGATGACGCCCCGATCAAGAAGGCCCCCAGTTATTGGAAGCTGGGGCTAAGTAATATCGGTCTTCTCAGTGCCGCCTATAACTTCGGGTCCACGCCTCCGCTGGAGGGTGGCGGTATCTTCCAGGTGGGCTTCAACTACGGTGGTGGCGTTCGCTATCGAGTCACACCACGGTGGATGATTCGAATGGACTATCGGGAAACGCTCACCTCTCAACCAGACTTCTGGACTAAGTCGAAGACCAGCATCCTGAACGGTATTGTGGTGGATAACGCGACCCTGACGTTCGTGGGCCCGACATTCCAGGGAGCCATGCGCGAGCAGCGTGTTGGCGGGGGAGTTTCTTTCACCTTTTGAGTTCGCTCCAGACCGGTGTCTCAAGCTTACTAGCCACTCTTTAAGGCCCCTTCAACCAAGGTTGCGCGAAGCCCTTTTTCGCTTCGGTACCATGGAGGAGCACCGGGTTGACGCCTCGGCGGTAGATTCACGCACCACCAATTCCGGTTGCACGATCACCTGCTGGGCATAAGGCGCTTTGGGATGGTTGATCCGGTTGATCAGGCATTCAGCGCCTGCTTTGCCCATTTCCCGCAACGGTTGGCGGATGGTAGTCAGGCTCGGAATATGGAAGGGGGCGCTGAGCACATCGTCAAAGCCGATCACGGAGACGTCGTCGGGAACTCGCAGGCCAGCTTCATACAGAGCTCTGATGGCGCCAAAGGCAGCAATATCGTTAAACGCGAAGAGCGCGGTGAAATCTTTCGTACGCGAGAGCAACGCCTTCACCGGGCCATATCCGAGGGCCGGGGACCAACTGTTCTCAGTTAATCTGATAAGCAACTCCGGGTGAAGTTCCATGCCGCAGGCGCGGGCTGTTTCAAGTATTTCCTTCCAACGGTAGTCGGTATCGACCGTCTGTTCCTGGCCTTTCATGAACGCCACCCTGCGGTGTCCCAGGTCTGCGAGATGTTTAATTGCGAGACGAGCAGCCAGTTTGTGGTTCAGCTGGATGTTCGTTACGCCGGGTACTGCCTGGTGCCCGGAAATGGACACGATCGGCACCTGTACTTTGGATGGGGTCGGAGTATTCACCAGCAGCAAACCGTCCACCGACCGTTCCAGCAACATCTTCGGATATTCCTCGAGCAGCTCCGGCTGCCAGTAGTGCGCAGCCAACAGGTAAAAATACTTTGCCGACATCAGATACTCTTCCACGCCGTTCATCACCAGCGTGAAGTAGCCCTCGCTCATTTCAGATACCAGTACACCTACCGACATGCTTCGTTTGTTACGTAGCGAGCGCGCGAAGTAGTTGGGCCGATAGTGGAGCTCGCTGGCTGCAGCGAGGATGCGCTTTCTGGTGGCAAGGGGAATCGCCTGCGCCGCAGGTGAGTCGCTCACCACGACTGAAACAGTGGTAAGTGAGAGCCCAAGATGGGTAGCCAGGGTCCGCAAAGTTACGTTCCCGTTTTTGTCAGTTGCTTTCTTACTAGTCAACGGTAACTTCCAAGATATTTTTAGAATTCGCTGAGGGAGTGTCGCATCTTAATTTGGCCCTGTCAAAAGGGGAAACATCCCGGGATCCAGCTTTGCGGTGCAAAAGCGCGTGTTCCTCATCGTAAACGTTTTTTAGGAGATGAAAGCCGGGTTTGACAGGTCTGGCAAAAATGGAGTCTACTCGGAAACGCTCGTGTACAGAAACGTTTCTTCCCTTTAAAGAAACGATTCTTCTAGTTTGACAGCGCTACTCGCCCTCCGATACGCTCGGTGGCGGTCGAGTTCTAAGCGCCCTGTAGTTGTGAAACGCCGGAGACTGACCGAAAGACCTGCCCAACAGACAAGGTTTGTTGAGGCAGCCAAGACAGTAAACATTCGTTTTTGCCTTTTTTGGAGGATCTATGCGACGCCACCAGCAGTTAAGGCAGTGTGCTGCCTTCTACCCGACCGAGTTCACTCCATTCCAAAGCATCCAAGGGCATCTCGCCCGTGACCAACGCTTTTTCAATCCAAGCCTCTTCCTGCGCCTCGCGTTGCTCGCGCTCCTTGCGGCATTCTTCCCTGGGGCCAAGCTGCATGCACAGACAGGCTCCATTACGGGCACGGTCGTCGATCCCTCGGGTGCGGCGATTCCTGGAGCGCAGGTCAAGATCATCAACCAGTCTACTGGTGACTTAACCCGCGAAGCCACTTCGGACGGAAGCGGCAACTTCCGCGCATTAAACGTGCCGCCTGGCACCTACAAAATCACGGTGGCCGCTCCAGGTATGCAGGAGCTCGACCGAAACGGTGTGGTGCTCGATCAGGATCAGAGTCTCGGCTTAGGACAGGTGGCGTTGACGCTTGGGCAGGCCTCGCAGACCGTGACGGTGAGCACTCAGACGCCCCTAATCGATACGGCTACTTCCAGCAACGCGGCTGTGATCGACCAGCGGCAAGTCACCGAGCAACCGTTGAATGGTCGAGATTTTGAATCGCTGCTCACAACGCTGCCCGGCATTGTTACAAACAACAATTCGCAATTCCGTCTGGTTTTCAATCAGACCGACGATTTCTACGTCAACGGAATGCGCGGTACTGCAAACAATTTCTTTCTCGATGGCATTATCAATACCGACGTAGGCGCGAACGACGGCGAATATACCGCGCTGAGCCTCGACGCCGTGGGTGAATTCAAGACCCTTACGGGAAACTTCAATGCCGAGTATGGCCGCAGTCCGGGTGTCATGATTCTCATCAACACCAAGAGCGGCGGAGACCACTTTCACGGAACGGCCTATGAATTCAACCGCAATACGGATTACAACGCCAACGATTGGTTCAGCAACCACAATGGCGAAGGCCGGGCCAATCTAAAGTTCAATCAGTTCGGCGGAAACATCGGCGGTTACATTCCCATCCCGAAAATCTCGCCCCGAGACAACAAAAAAGCATTTTTCTTCTTCAACTACGAAGGAACGCGCGCCAATCGGCCGAACGGCAATCCAGGTGGCGCCGGCAGTACCTTCTACACCATGCCCGTGCCGTCCATGCTCGGTATCGGCACACCGAACGGACAAGCTGATCTCTCACCCGTCTATCGTTCGGGCAACATGTGCGATTTCAATGGAACGCAAACCTGCGCGCCGATTCACGACACCAACGGCAACCTGGTGCAGAATGGCCAGGTGTTCATACCCGGAACGGTACAGTACAACTCGGTCGGCGAGGTAGCGACGGGAACGCCCTATGTCGGAAACATTATTCCCTCCTCGCAGTTCAGCAGCCAATACGCGGCAATGATCAAGTACTTCACGCCTGGCTATCGGGGAAGCTTCAATAACCCCATCTATAACAATGGCCACAACGACGAGCAACAGATCAATTTTCAGGACACCTACACCTTCACCAAGAATCAATACGTCGCTCGTGTCGATTACAACTTTGGACCGAAGGCCAATGCGTTCTTCCGCTACGTGGATGACCGCCAGCAGGAGAGCCAGGGCTTCGGCATTTTCTCCGGAAACAGCTTCCCAGTCTTTCCCCAGTACCGCAAGAAACCGGGCAAGAGCTATGGTTGGAGCCTGGTAAATGTGATCTCTCCAACCTTGACCAACGAGGCCACGGTCGGCTGGTTGCACCTGACGCAAGTCGTTGATATCGTCCCCGGGACATCCAAGTCGCTGTACGACAAGAGCACCTTGGGCTTCAGTTTCACCGACATCTATCCGTCGACCAACACCCATGACCTCGCCCCAAACATCAACACCGGCGATGGCTACATCAACATCAGCCCTTTTCCTTCTGGCTGGACATCGACCGGCAACACAGTTGTTGCCACGGATGACGTGACCAAGATTCTCGGTAATCACGTGATCAAGTTCGGTCTGTTCGCGGATTTGAACGAGAATGGCCAGGAAGGAAACTGGACTGAAAATCCCAACCTTAATTTTGAGGCAAGCAATCAGAACGCGAACAACAGCAACTCCGGAATAGGGAATACTCTGCTGGGGAACTACACCACCGTAAGCCAGTCCAATATTTTCGCCTTTGGTCACTTCCACTTCTTCCAATACGAGGGCTACGCCCAGGACACTTGGAAGGCCAGCCCCAAGCTCACATTAGATTTGGGTGTTCGCTACGAGTTCATCGGGCCCACATACACCGTTGGCCAGTACCACCAGTACTATTTCGTGCCTGGCGCTTACAACCCGGCGAATGCTGTATCGATCAACACTGCGCCTAACATCCCCGGCCAGGCGCCAACCCAGGGTTCCATCATCACTGGTTCTGGCAACCCCTACAACGGCATGGTCCGGGAAGGTACGAACGGACTACCGAAGGGGGGCGAGAACTTTCGCTGGAACAACTTCGGTCCGCGTCTTGGTTTTGCTTACGACGTCTTCGGAAATGGCACGACGGCGTTTCGTGGTGGTGCGGGCATCTTCTTTGAGCGCTACCAGCAGAACGTCTTCAACTTCGGCGGCATCAGCAATCCGCCCACCGTCTACACGCCTACGATCTACGGTGGAAACATCGGCAATATCTCTCCTGCCTTGGCCAACGGAGCCCCTCTGACGCCGTCAGGTGGGATTCTCTCGCCGGACCGGAGCGGAAATATTCCCACCACGTACGGATACAACTTAGGTATCCAACAGGAGTTGCCTTCTAAATTTGTGATGGACATTAGCTATGTCGGCAATGCCAGCCGGCATCAGGTCTATGTCGACGAATTGGAGCAGCTACCGCTCGGGTTCACCACGAGCACGCCTATTCTTTCTACCGTCAACAACGTGACCAACGCCATTTTGCCGTACAAAGGTTACAGCTCCATTCACTACAGCCGTTGGGGAGCGAGCAGCGTTTACAACGGCCTGCAGGTCAAGGTGAGCCGCCGATTTAGCAACACGTTGACCATCAACACGGATTACACCTGGTCAAAGGTGATTGACCTATTCGATCAGGACAACGAAGCAGACGTCATTCCCGATTACACACAGCTGAAGCATTTCTACGCTCCTGCGGGCTTTGATCGGCGCAATGTGTTCAACTTCCAATACGTTTACACCCTCCCGCAGTTCAAGGGCTCGAACAAGCTGGTGCAGCTCACCGCCGGCGGATGGGAGTATTCAGGGGTTACACAACTCTGGAGTGGAAGCCCGTGCCTCAGTGGTGCCAGCCCGACTGCTGACGGCTGCGATCTGAACGTCAGCGCTGGCGGCAACCTGGGCAACGGTGGCTTCGGTCATATTCGGCCCGACTACATCGGTGGTGCGATCAAGACTTCGCACGGCCACAATCAGCCCGCGGGTCAAAATCCAATGTGGTTCAACCCGGCAGCATTCGCCGTGCCCGCTCCGGGCAGCTTCGGCGACTTCCATCGCAACACGATTTACGGTCCTGGGCTTTTGAATTTCAACATGGCCCTTTACAAGAATTTCAACTTCACAGAGAACATGCGAATCCAGTTGCGGTTCGAAGGTTTCAACGTCTTCAATCACACACAGTGGGCGAACATTAGTAACAGCTTGTCTGCGCCTACTTCTGGAACCATATTCTCCGGAAGCAACGCCGGCAGTTCAGGCCAGATCACCAGTGCTCGCGATCCTCGTCAGCTGCAACTCGGGGGCAAGTTCTACTTCTAGCTTCACTCCTCAATGGCCGGACCCATAATCATGGGTCCGGCCGATTTTTTGCTGCCAACCCAGCGGAGGGGAAGCCTGCACTAGACTGATGAAGAAGATCTGTTCATGAAACGTCTCGCCGCGGCTGTTGCCATCGTTCTGTTATCGACCTCCTTAGCGGGATTTGGGGCGGCGCCTGATACGGCTAGGCAGACCTTCGAGTCCGCCATGCAAGCGCTGAATGCCCGCGACTATCCGGCAGCTGAGGCGGGTTTCAACAAAATCCTCGCCGCCGATCCGCGCAATGTAAGCGCACTTGCCAACCTTGGTGTGCTGTATGCCAAGACCCATCGCTACGGAAAAGCCATCCAGGTCTACCAGCGAGCTCTCCGCGTAAGTCCTCAGCTGCGCGAAATTCAACTCGATCTCGGCCTCGCCTATCTTAAGCAGGAAGACTATGTCCGCGCGCTGCCGTATTTCCGGGAGTTGCACACCAGATCTCCTTCTGATCATCAAGCCACGATGCTTCTGGCCACATGCCTCACTTTCAGTGGCCATCCCGATCAAGGCCTAAGCTTGTTGAAGCCGTTAACCGGCACGGAAGATGCTGACCCCGCGGCACTCTACCTGCTTGGCGTAGCCTATGCGCGCGCGGGGCAGGCGCAAGCAGCCCAAGATGTCTTCACCAAGCTCTTTGCCAACAGCGCAACGCCGGCCCAGGCAAATTTCCTGCTGGGTCAAGCCTATTACGATGCGGCTCAATTCCACGAAGCCGAGCAAGCCTACCAGGCGGTACTGCAGGCGGACCCCTCGTTGCCCGGAGCTCATCGCGAGTTGGGCAAGGTCTACATCAGCCTGCAAAAAAATGACGATGCGGAAAAGCAGCTGAAGCTTGCGATCGAAGCCGACCCGCAGGATGCTAGCGCCTTCTATTTCCTGGGCGCGCTCCTGGTTCAGTCGCAGCGCTACGCCGACGGTTTGTCCTATCTGGAAAAAGCGCAGGCCATGACGCCGGATTCGTGGGCCACGTACTTCTACATGGGAAAGGCGCGCTTTCAGCAGCACGACACAGCGGCAGCCGTACGCCTGCTTAGGCAAGCGGTAGACATGAACCCTGAAGACGCAGGCTCGTACTATCTTCTAGCCAGGGCCCTGCGCTCCGAGGGCCATGCACAAGAAGCGGATGCAGCCATGCAGCGTGTGGTGCAACTGCACACTTCATCACTCGACGCGGAGAAACGCGCCTTGAAAGACGCCGGAGTGGTGGGCGCCCGTTAACGTTACGGGTGCAACACCAGGGTTCGCTCCAGCCGGAAGGTCATCACGGTCTCCGCCGGCACGCTGATTTCTTTGCCTCGGGTAAAGAGCTGGGTAAGTGCACCGCCGCCCGCTCCCGCCAGGGCGCCAATACCAGCGCCTTTCCCTCCGCCAAACACAGCGCCCATCAAGGCGCCAATCCCCGCGCCTCCACCGGCAAACTCGGCCGTGCGACGATTCGCACCTAGCCCGCTCTTGTTGCTCTCCGTCACGGAAGAAGTATCTACACGGTATTGTTCGCCGTGAACGTCTACGGAGTAGAGATCCAGTACTAACTCCGGGCTATGCACTGCGCCCCCGCTGCGGACGTTACTCACCACCAACTTCGCGCGTGTCCCTGCGGGAATCGCTACGCTGCCGGCGCTGCCGTAAACATCCCGTTCAATGGTTGCGGGATACAGCTGGCCCGAAGAGTCCTGCCCCGATCGGACACCATCGTCCGTGCGGATAACGATGTCTGTACCTTCAGGAAGGATCACCGTAGGGATGTGGTGCGGCGCAGAGGGAGCCTGCGATCCCGTCAGCACAAGCGAGCTGACATCGCGTAAGGGGAACTGATAGTCGATACCTCCGCTACCCTCGAACGGAATCATTTCGGCTCCATTCAATTGGCCGGAGTACGTCTTTCCATTGCGTAGCGTGAGGTGGTCAGCAGCGTTTGAGAATACCAGCGACTGCACGTCGCCAACCGGGATGTCATAGTGGATGCCCTGGTTGTCGGTAAACGAGAGGGTTCCGTTTCCAGCGGGAGCGTAGTGTCCGGAATAGCTGGTGCCGTCATGCAGAACAACGATGTCGGCAAAAGAAGGAACCGCGGCAGACAAGAGGGCCCAAATCAAGATTCGCGCTAGCACTTTCATTCGGCTCAACCCCTCAAGGAGATTAAGCACTAGGGTACTAGAAAGCCAAAAACCACGAACAAACTTCACAAAATCGGCGCACGCGATAGACCCTCACCTGAGAAGATGTGGGTGCCCCAGGTCTCGCTTTTGAGACCTGGGATCCTCCTAGCAGAGGCTCATTCCTTCCCTTGTTATGTCTCCAGGTGGAGCGGCAAGATCCTAGAAAAGCAGCTTCAACCCAAACTGAATCTGCCGCGACGTAGTCGCCGTAGCGCTGATAACGCCGGCCGTCGGTGACGCAGCGGCTTCGGCGGTTGGAGCCTTTGGGGTTGCCCCGGAGCTATAAACAACCGCGTTCGGCGTAGTGAAGTTGGAATGGTTGAGCACATTGAAAAACTCGGCACGGAACTGCGCGCGCAGTCGCTCATGGATCGTGGTGCTCTTAGCCAGGGCTAGATCCAATTCCGAAAGGCCCGGTCCCGTGAGCGTATCCCGGCCAACGTTGCCGAAGGTCCCCGAAATTGGCGCACTAAACGCAGCAGGATCGAACCACTGCTGCACCGTCTTGCCATAGAGCGGCCCACTGAAGCCAGCAGCCCGGTTGGGGCGCACCGGATTGCGCGTGTCCCCATTGCCGGTCGGGTTATAGCCCAGCTGCGGCGAGAAGGGGAAACCGCTCTGTAGGGTCGCGATGCCGCTGAGCGACCAGCCTCCAACCAACTCCTTCGCTACCGGGTTTGCCAGCAGCCCCTGGCTGAAGGGAAGCTCCCACGTGCCGTTGATCGCGCCGGCATGGCGGATATTGGTCGCCGCCGGGCCATAGTCAAGCCCAGGATTCCCCGGATACATAACGAAGGCTGGAGTATTTGCCGACACGCTGGTATTCCAGGCGGATCCGTTATCCAGGTTGCTGGCAAAGGTATAAACGCCGCGAAGCTGCAACCCATGCGACAACTGACGTCGCACATCAACCTCCAGGCCGTTATAGTTGCTCACTCCCTGCCCAACCCACGAGGTAGTATTCGCCACGTTGGGGTTGGCCTTGGTCGTTGACGGATAAAACACAGTCCCCGGCGCGAGCGCAGCAGGGCATCCAGGCGCCGGGCAAGTCACAGTGACGGGCGTGTTCTGGTCCTCGGAAAGTATCTGGTGGTAACCGTGCGAACCCACATAGCCGATGGTGAGCGAAGTAGCAGGGGCGACCTGCTGCTCAATCTTGAATGTCCACGCCAGCACCGTCGGGGTAGCGATATCCGGCTGCACATTGCTGGGCGAGATCTGTCCACTTCCAGTGGAAGATCCACTGGCAAGGCTGGCCAGCTTATCGACGGTGGTGTTGCTGAACGAAAGGGTAGTGTTGAACGGCGCCGTCTGGTCAAGCCGGTAATCCAGTGTGTCCAGTAGCGCGCGATGTACGCCGAAGTTCGCCCGCACCGCGGTCTTCCCATTCCCAAACAAATCGTAAGCTACACCGATACGCGGCTCAGGCATGAACTTTGCCCGGTTGTCAGACAGAGCGGAGCTGCCGATCGTGGGATTCGTATCGATCACCCCATTGGTAAACCCGTAGTTCGAGGCGCGGCCGTGGACCTCGTTCCAACCGCTGGTCGACTCGGAGCGGAAGCCGGCGCGAAGCTCGAGCCGTGGTGTTACTTTCCAGGCGTCTTCGATAAAGCCCGCTCCAAAAAGAGATCGCCAACCCAGCTCCGTCGGAGAAGGCACAATCGTAAAGGTTGCGACGGTGCCTTTTAGAAATGCGCTGAGGGTCGAGAAAGACGCCTGTCCATACTGGTTCTGGGCCAGGTTGTCGTTGGATTGCAGCTGTTGCAGCCAAACGCCGAACTCCACCTGGTGCCGTCCGTGGGTCCAGAAAACATGCTCATCCACGGTAAACAGGTTACGTACCGCCTGGTTATTGCTGCCGGTGTTCGCGCCCGCGAGCGTGACCTGGGACGCCCCGTTCGATGCCGTGCTTCCCGAGATCACGACTGCGCCGACAGGCTTGCCGGTAATCCAGCCGGCCACTGACTCAGGCGCCTGCCCGGTAAAATAATACGCTCCCCGTGAGAAGCCAATGCGGAGTGTATTAAGCAGATTGGGCGAAAAGACATGCTGCTCCTGCGCGCTCCACACTTGTTCGCGCAGCCGCTCGTAAATCGTCGAATAGGGATTTTGCGAGGGAGTGTTGGCGTCACTGTCATCCACGGTGTAAACCCCGAAGAGCAGATCATTGGCGGTCAGGTTGGCATCGATCCGCGTGGTTCCAAAATCCTCTCGAACATGTTGCGGCGGGTTGGCGAACGCTTCTGCGATCCCGCTGGGTGTGCCATTCGGGTTGAGCAGCTCAGGGCCGTTGGCCACCGGCCATAGTGCGAGCAGCGGCCGCACGATGGAGGAAGCAGCCGCGCGCGAGGCATTGTCCGGAACAAAGCTGACAGCGCTAAGACCCAGATGCTGGCGGTAACCTTCATAGTTGCCAAATCCAAACAGCTTGTCATGGCGCAGCGGTCCGCCCAGAGCAGCGCCAAAGTCATTGCGCTGAAACTCCGGAATATTGGCCTGGTCAAAATAATTGCGTGCGTCCAGGGCGCTGTTGCGCAGGAATTCATACACCGAGCCGTGGACTTTATTCCCTCCGGAAGCGGTAATGATCGATACCTGGGCACCGGTGCGCTTGCCATAGTTCGCGCCATATGTATCGCTGACTACATTAAATTCGCGGACTGCGTCCACGCCCAGCAGCTGCCCGCTGGTGCCGCCCGGGGTTACGTTGATGAGCGAAGCCCCGGTGTATTCGATTCCGTTCAGCAGGAAGAGATTATCCTGCGGCCGCCGGCCCGAGACGGAATACATATTGCCGACCGAAGAGTTGGATGTGCCCACTCCGCCCGAACGCTGGGTGGTGTAGCTGACCGACGCCGGGTTGAGCTCGATAAGCTGGTCGAAGCTGCGCCCGTTGAGGGGCAGTTCCTTTACCTGCCGCTCGTCCACCAGGCCCTGTGTTTGGAGAGTGGAAGTATCAACGATGGCAGGGGTGTCCACCACGGAGACAGTTTGTTGCACACTGCCGACCGTGAGGACCAGGTGCAGTTGCACATTCTGGCCCACCGTGAGCCCGATACCCGTGCGACTGAGTGGGGCGAACCCATCCCGGGAAACGGTGACGGTATACACGCCCACAGCCACGGAAGGCGCGGAAAAGGCTCCACCATCCGCAGTGACAAATTTGCGTTCGCTGCCCGTCTCGTCGTTGCGGATGACCACTTCAGCCCGAGCGACGGCAGAGCCTGCGGGATCCACAACATCCCCGGAGATGGTGCCACCCACCATCTGTGCCCTGGCACCTGGTGCAATCAAAATCAGGATAGAAAGAAGGCAATTTGGAAGTGCAAGCCGCAACTCACGCATAAACGAACTCCTGGAGATTTTTTTCGAATAAGGCGGGAAAGAACTAGCGGCAACAACAAAGACAGAAGGAGCGCTGCAAGAGGGAAGCGCGTGGTGCGGACCTGCGTAGCTGGGGAGCGAAGCTCAAATGAGAATTTCCCTGGTGAAGTTATTAAATAGAAGAAAATACTGCTGATGAGCTGGTTGCGAGAACTATCGCGAACAACAACAGCTAACCGGCGCTGAGGAAGCGCGGCGACAACGTACGAAGCTGTTTGGAGCGGAAGTCACACTAAGAGGCTAACACAGGACCCGCCTCAGGCCAAAGTACCCGAATGGGGAAGCAATTACCTCAGCCCCGAAATGAACTTACTTTGGTGAACCTTTAAGAGACTGCAAGCAGCGGGCCTTGCAGACTGCGGAAGCTGACCTAGATAAAGGCTCTAGTCCACGTGGACGACAATCTCCACTGAGTCCCGCAGGGACGGCTGACCTTAGCCCAGGACGCAGTCCTGGGTCTGGAGTTTCTACATTTCAGAGACGATGTACCTGAGGAAACACGGGGTTTCCGTGAGTCACCGCCCTGATGCTTTGTATCAGGGCACGGCTTTAGCCGTGCCGCACGGGTGTAACTATGATT
>Ga0182015_10003544_pt1 | contig 17436 bp, 12 predicted proteins | sample 712P3MmetaG_FD_120478 | JGI IMG/M metagenome (GOLD analysis project Ga0182015, IMG submission 120478) | Permafrost microbial communities from Stordalen Mire, Sweden - 712P3M metaG | ecosystem: Environmental > Terrestrial > Soil > Wetlands > Permafrost | place: Sweden: Stordalen | collected... | reverse complement strand
TTCCCACATTCCCACCGCCACGGCGACGACGATGAATCTATGAAATCATCCCAAAAGGAGCCGTCCAAAGCTGCCCGCCTCAAACAGTCCGTTCAGGCTCATTCTTCAATTGGAAAAGACTGCAGAGGCGACCTGCACGGGATTAGCGGCCCGCAGGCAGAGGCTCACTCTTCGCGTTCTTGCCGAATGTCACCCGCGCAAACCGGGGGTAATAAATCGTCATGTCCGTTCTCAGGCGGTCATCCGAGCCATTTGCCGTATAGGTCACAATCAGGTCCGCGCCGGTAAGCTCGGGATGCGACTTTCCGCCGTAGACGAACGCGCCGGAAGCATCGGATTCGGGTGGGCGATAGAGAAATTCCGGCTCGCTCCACGGGCCCTCAAGGTGCGGCGCGCGTCGAACCACAATGCTGGATGCGCCGAAGCCCGCGCTGCTTACTTGAAGATAGCCGCCACGCGGATCGCGCTGGACACTGAATTCACTGCCGGCATCGTGAATTACTATCTGCCGTCGCGTCGGATCCGTCTGCCAGCCTCTGTCTGCGCCACACCACCACAGCGGAGATGAAAGTTGCCCAGACCCAGCTGCTTTGACCGACCAGCGTAAAAGATAGGCGTCATGATTCTCATCATTCAGGGCGTAGGCGTAGATGAGGTCACCGGAGCGAACAACAGACATTCCGACCAACACTCTGCCGTTGATTCCCGGTCCCGCCAGCGGCTGAAGGCTCCACTCTGAAGGCTCGGCGTCGGGATTGCTGACGATGAATGCATTCCAGCCTACCGATTTGAATCCGAGTGAGTCTTTGTTTGGATCGCTTGCCTCGCGCATGTAAAAGAGCAGCAGACGATCACCCAGCCGGATGCCAGCCATCGGCCAGAGCCAGGTCTTGCCCTGGGACTGCGCAAAGTCGCTGGGTGTGCCGGTCCTTCGTCCACTGTAAAACTTGATTGCGGCCTGGGATGGATCGTAGCCGGTCTGAATCGCCACGCTGTTGCGGACAAATGCCGATTGACGGCGCGTGGCGCCCGGATTCTCGGCAATGAACGAGTCGCCAAACATCCACAGCACACGGCCGCCGCCCAAATCGACAGAAAAGGCAGCGTCCCCACCCAGCCATTGCGGATCCGATCGAAAGAGCCGGTCCGCCTGCGGCCACTCGCTCGCTTTTATCGGTGCAGCGGAGTTCTCAGCGGAATCGGCAGAGCTCTGAGCCATAGCCCAGAACGTCAGAGATGGGAAAGAGAAAAGCGCGAGCGCCAAAAAGACTATGCCGATCAAAATCAAGGATCGCCCGCGCAGCATGGCAAATTCTCCAGGAGTTGTCCCTTCGCCGCAACGCAGGGCCGGTTTGCACTGTCGCGGGCTTACGACCATGAACATTCTATCGGCGGAGTTGCCGGTGGAGGGGTAATTCCAACCATGAGCAGGATTTTCGCGCGCCAGATTGCAGGCGAGTGCTAGTTCCCTTGTGAAGCAAGGCACACGCCGCAATGAAATCCAAGTTGTAGACTGTTTGCGCTTCGTTTGCGTGTGTGGGAACGGCGGCGGAAAGATCGGCCCGGAAGATGGGGCCGTCGGTCCGCAGGCCGTATCGAGCGACCTGCGGGCCGTGCTCAACCGGGGTCCCCGCGGACAGGTCTTCGTCCGTGGGGTGGTCATAGGAGGTGAGGGCGATTGGATGAGAAATCGTCCTGGATGCGAGTAGCAATCACAATTGCCATTGATTGGCGGTTTGTGACGGCTCTCGTAATCCTAGTCCTGGCGCTACTGCTGAAGTAGCCAAACTCCCGGGAGGCCCTACACCCTTCCGGGACTACGCAAAGTATAGCAAATTCAACAAAAATAACAGTGCTGAATTTTTTTCTGCCGGCTTACCCGCGGTGTATGAACGTTCCGTTCTGGAGCTCGCGGACGGCCTGGTTCAGCTCGGACTGGGTGTTCATCACGATTGGTCCGTACCACGCGACAGGCTCTTCGAGCGGACGGCCTGAGACCAGCAGGAAGCGAATACCCTCTGGGCCTGCCTGCACGCCGATTTCGTCGCCACGGTCAAAGAGGACCAGGGAGTGATTCTTCGCGTCGTAGACGGGGGTTGCATTCGGGTCGACGCCGCTCTCGGTCAGCACTGCGTGCGGCGTTGAAGCATCGCGAAACGTTCCCGCTCCCGCAAAGACATACGCGAACGCATTCCGCGTCGTCTCCACCTGAATGCGCTTCTTCTTGCCCGGCGGCACAGAGATGTCGACGTAGCGCGCGGCTACAACCGAGTCGGTCGCCACGCCGTTCACCGGTCCCTGCTTGCCCCAGAAATCGCCGCAGATCACCCGCGCCTTCGTCCCATCGTCCTCCGTCACCTCGGGAATCTCGGCCGATGTAATGTCCTGGTAGCGCGGATCGGTCATCTTGAGCGCCGCGGGCAGGTTCGCCCACAGTTGGAACCCGTGCATGCGGCCCTGCGTGTCGCCTTTCGGCATCTCCTGATGCAGAATTCCGCTGCCGGCAGTCATCCACTGCACGTCGCCCGCACCCATCTTGCCGCGGTTGCCCAGGCTGTCGCCGTGCTCTACCTCACCTGCCAGCACGTACGTGATTGTCTCGATGCCCCGATGCGGATGCCACGGGAATCCCGCGAGGTAGTCCGCCGGATTGTCGTTGCGGAAATCGTCGAGCAGCAGGAACGGATCGAAGTCCTTTGTTTTGCCGAAGCCAAACGCGCGCTGCAGCTTTACCCCCGCCCCCTCCAGCGTGGGTTTCGTACTCAGAATCTCTTTCACCGGTCTTAGTGACATGGATTCGCCTCCTCAATTGTGCTTACGTATCATTGGATGCACGAGGGGGATATTCGTTGCAACGAGTATTTTCGATCGGGGGCTCCCGCCCGGTTAAGTAGCCTCGCGAAAGACCTCAGCTGCGCGCAAAGCCAGGCCGTGCGCTACCGAAGTGAACTCGTTCCCGGAGCGGATGCGATCTTCGCCGAAACGGGAGGAGAAAATCCGGCGGACGGCTGGGACGAAGGAGGTTCCTCCGGTCAGGAAGACGCGGTCCACGTCCCTGGGATTGACGCCGGCATTGCGCAGAAGCGAGTCAATGGAACGCTCGATTGAGAGCAGATCGTCTGAGATCCAAGCCTCAAACTCGGCCCGCTTGATTGGGATGCGGAGGTCGATGCCTGCATGGCTGCGCGGCGTGTCGCGAAAGCGAAACTCGGCTGAATCCGCGCGGGATAACTCGAACTTGACCTGCTGGACAGATTGATGAAGCTGGTAGCCAAGATCCTCGTCGATGATGCTGATAAGCGCCTCGATTTTTTCCGGCTCCAGTGCCCGAACCCGTGCACTCTTCAGAATCTCCCTTACATTGTTGTTCCGCAGGAAGGAGAGACAATGCCACCGCTCGAGGTTGGCGTAGATCCATGCGGGAACGGCGGGAAGAAGCTTGTTGAGCGATCGCGCCTCGGAATTCGATCCGAGGGCCGGGGAAACGAGCTTGCGCACGATGCGAGCGTCAAATGCATCTCCGGCCAGGCCAACGCCACTGTTTCCGAGCAGGTGATGAGAAGTGCGGCCGCGGCGGCGGACTTCGGGGCCTGCACGCAGCAGGGAAAAGTCGCTGGTGCCACCACCAAAGTCGCCGATCAGAAGCAATTCCTCGCGATCTATCGTGGATTCATAGGCTGAGGCAGCAGCTACAGGCTCCAGTTCAAATTCGATTTCCTCGAAGCCAGCGAGGGTAAAAGCCTCTTGCAAGCGAGACTCGGCAAATTCGTTGTCCTGCTCGGTTTCGGCGCCGACAAACTGCACGGGGCGACCGACCATAGCGCGGCGTATTGGGCGCTGGAACTGGTTTTCGGCCTGCTTGCGGAGATCGCCGATGAGGCGGGAGAGAATGTCTTCAAGCTTGTGCCGCCGCCCAAAGATTTCAGTTCCGGTCAACTGGCGATTTGAAAGATGCGATTTAAGACTCTGGATCAGCCGGCCTTTTTCATCCGCCTCAAGGTAACGCTCGATGGCTGCCGGCCCGGTAAGCGAATGCATCCGCTTCGTCCCCGAAGGAGTTTTGAATTGCTCAAAGTAGAGAACCGAGCGGAAGGACGGAGACTCCGTGCCAAGAAAGGGGAATCTCGCAAGCCGAACGTGTGCGTCTCCCTCAAGGATCGCCACAGAGCTGTTGGTCGTGCCGAAATCCATCCCGACAAAATCCGGCGGAGGCTTCGTTTTCTGCATTTCCCCATTATTTCGCAGAAGGCGACCCACGTGACGACTCCCCGCAATCCGCGTCTATTGGTTATCGCCGTTGGAAGATCGTAATCGTTAGCGTGACCGATGCCGAAGCCGGCGTTGAAATGAGGTCGCATGGAACATTCGCGTGCAGAAACCAATACCACGTCTACGGCAGAATCAGTGCAGACCTCAAACGCCAACCCGCCCGGCGCTTTCCACGCAGGCACCCTTGAAGAGAAGCCGATCTGGTCCATCCTCTATGAGGACGTCCGCGATACTCTGTTCCCGCCCAAACTTCCGCCGCTGGAACTGACCTCGACGCCGGTCGACCTTCCCGACCGCATGGCCGTGAGGGCGAATCCATGGGCCATCGGGACCGCAACCATCGCCAATGGCGGCATTCTGGCGCTGATCATTCTGCTGGGGTTGCGTTCGGCAGTCTTTCCTCACCCGCCAACGGGTCAAAGCATGCCCCTCAAGGACTTCACGATCTTTGCTCCTGCCGACGCGAACCAGGCACACGGAGGAGGAGGAGGAGGAGCCAACGATCTCATCGACGCGATGAACGGCCGAACGCCGCAGCAAGAAGAGATGCCGCTCACGCCCCCGCAGGTGCCAATTCTGCAGAACCCAACTCTTCCCATCGATCCAGCCATCGCTGTCGATATCAAGCTCCCTGATAATCCATCGATGCCTAACATCGGCGTCCATACGTCGCCCAACGTCAGCCTTGTCTCCAGTGGTCCCGGAGGGCCAACCGGTATCGGATCAGGCGACAGAGGAGGCGACGGTCCCGGCAAAGGCCCTGGGTATGGTCCCGGCTCCGACGGCGGCGCTGGAGGGAGCACCTACACAGCCGGCGTTGGTGGCGTCTCAAACCCCGTTCCGCTTCTGACTCCAGAGGCGGAGTTCTCTGACGAGGCCCGCCGCCAGAAGTTTCAAGGCGTTTGCATGATCTCGCTGATTGTCGATGCACACGGCTACCCGCAGAATCCGCGCGTGGTGCAACCGCTCGGCATGGGGCTCGACGAGAAGGCGCTCGACGCGGTCAAGCTGTACCGCTTCAAACCCGCGATGAAGGACGGCAAGCCGGTGAATGCAAGAATCTGGGTCGCGGTGAACTTCAGGCTGTACTGAGCCCGCTGCCCACTTTTACGATTGAATTCATCTCGGGGAGGAGCCGGCTCTATACTCGTTATCACCGTCGTGGATAACGTGGACACACTGTCGAATCAATCACCGAGCAAGGATTCCCGTTGGCTCAATTTCCGGTTGGCCGTGGCGGTGATGTTGCTGTTGCCGGCCATCTGGTTCAGTTGGAAGACGGTTGATGGCCTGGCCGCGCGCCGCCTCGTCCGCACGGACCTGGCCGAGATTGAGCACGCCCGCTATGGAATTCTGAGTGCCGACAAATGGCGCGACATCATTGGGCCCATGCTCAATGCGCAAGTGGACCAGATCGATCTCAAAGGGCAGAGCAAGAGCCTGCGGCCCATGGTTGAGCGGTCGCTCTACGCACTGCTGGACAACATCAAGTCGCAAATGACCGGGCCCAACGCAAAGGCATCGGGCATGCCCGGCGGGGGCAACCCGATGATCGTGAACATGATCATCGGAGCCCTGAGGCCACATGTGCCGGAGTATACCGACGTGGTGATGAAGGAGCTAGCCAAACCGGATACACAAAAGAGCTTCAAGGACTCGATTCGCGGGGTGCTGGCCGATGCGGTGAAAGACACGTTTGGCGCCACGGACATGACCACCTATAACGCAATCCTCAAGCACTATGGGTGCTCGAGTGGCGCGGTATGCGAGGTGACGCTCGGAAAACAGATTGCGGAAGCGGACAAGACGCTGACTCGCGACTACCTGGTGGTGCTCGCATCGGCGGCGCTGGGGTTCATTTTGCTGATTACCGGCAAGGGGACGCTCTCGCGAAGCGCCGTGGTGGTGCTGATGTTGTTCTGCATTTCGATGCTGGTCGGTGGCGTTCTAAGCCCGATGCTGGAGGTGGAGGTCCGCGTCACCAAGATTGACGCAACACTGCTGGGTACGCCCATCGAGTTTCGCGACCAGTCGCTCTACTACCGCAGCAAGACCGTGCTTGAAGTGTTTCAGACATTGATTCAGATGGGCCGGCCGGAGATGACGCTGGTTGCCGTGCTGCTGATCCTCTTCAGCGTGGTCTTTCCGGCGTTGAAGATGCTGGCGCTTGGCGCGTGTCTCTTCAGGCCCGCGCTGTTGCGCACCAACCGGCTGGTGAAGTTGCTGGCTTTCGAGCTGTCAAAGTGGTCGATGGCTGACGTGATGGCGCTTGCGATCTTCATGTCGTTCGTCGCGTTCAACGGCGTTATCGGCAGCTCGATGGACGGCTTGCGCGACATGCCGAACGTTCAACAAGTGCTGATTCCGACGAATGCTTCAAGGATTCTGCCCGGCTATTACTTGTTTGTCGGCTTCTGCGTGTCGAGCATTTTGCTGTCGCGCAAGCTGGCGCACGGGATCGCTTCCAGTTCCGCTTCAGAATCAAGCTAGCCCCCAGAAGTAGCGACCCCCATGAAGATGGCTTCGCTCCATGGGGGTCAGTCCTTCGCAGCAACTTAGAGTCTCTGGCCGCCGCCCTACTCCACCGCCGCCACGAGCACCTGCACCTTGCTCGTTAGCGGCGGTTCCGCTGACGAGTCTCCCACCAGGATTCCAAACTCACTGGAGTCGACCTTCCAGTGCTTACTCGCCACGTCGTAGAAGGCAAACGCCCGCCCATCGAGCGGAATCATCACATGCTTCGTTTCGCCTGGCTGCAACATCACACGCTCAAAGCCCTTCAGCTCCTTGAGTGGACGCGGCACGCTGGCATGCTCCCCCTCGGCAACGTACACCTGCGCCACCGTTGCTCCGGCACGTTGCCCGGTGTTGGTCACGTCGAACGAGACAAAAACGTGCATGCCCAATACGTCTTTCCCGGAGGCAGTTTTGAGGTTTGAATACTTGAACGTGGTGTAGGAGAGCCCGAATCCGAACGGGAACAGCGGCTTGACGCCGTTCTTCTCGTAGCCGCGATAGCCGACGAACACGCCTTCTTTGTAGACCACGCGATTCGAATCGCCCTCGGGATAGTAATTGGAAAAGGTTGGATTATCTTCAAGGCGGCGCTCGAAGGTTGCGGGCAAATGGCCTGACGGATTCACAGCGCCGAACAGAATCTCGCCAAGCGCCGTGCCGCCCTGCTCGCCGCCGTACCAGGTCTCAAGGTAAGCGGGAATTTGCTCGAGCCATGCACTCGAGTCCACATTGCCGCCTGAGGTGATGGCCACTACCGTGTGCGGATTGGCGGCCGAAATTTCGCGAATCATCTCGTCCTGCCCGATGGGAAGATCGAATGTGCGGTCGCCGCCTTCGCCTTCGCTCGCGCCGTCATATCCAGCAGCGATCACCACCACGTCGGCCTTCGCTGCCAGCGCTTTGGCCTTGGCCGAGACCAGAGAGCGCTGATCTGCAATGGCTACGCGCAGCTTGCCGTTCACCGGCTCGTTTCTGAAGTCCTCGACGACCACTTTGTGCGGACCTGCTGTCAGTTGCAACGTCGCGTGCGGCTGGAACGCCCGCACCAGCTTCCAGTTGTCGAAGACCAGTTTGTCGTCCACAAAGAGCCGGCTGCCCCCGCCTTCACCCGGGTCCTCAAGCACAATCTCATACGGTCCGTCGGTTGCTGCGCGATAGTATCCCGTCCAGCGCCGGCTGTGCCGCTTTGCTCCCGGCTCAATCGGGGTCCCCCAGCCCATTCCCGGGTCGTTTATGTTCCTCACCACCCTGGTCGAAGCCGGCGTTCCCGAGACGTCGAGGTTTTCAAAGGTCTCCACCGTCACTCCCTGGCTATGACCCTCCGCGTCGCTGTAGAACTGCGTCATCCGCGCCAGGTCAGTTACGGCGGGCAATCCGCGGTCGTAGAAGACAGCCACATTGGGCCCTGCAATCTTCTGAATTCCCTCCAGGTCGCTCACAAGGGTGAATGGCCGAACGCCTGCGCTGCCACCACCAACCGCGACGCCGGGGTACGCATCGGGACCCACCACCAGAATTGACTTGACCTTGCTTTTGTCGAGCGGCAGCATGTGGCCTTCGTTCTTCAGCAGCACCGCGCCTTCACGTGCTGTCTCGAGCGCTACTTCCTGATTCTTTGTGTTGTAGACGGAGAGCGAGTTGTCAGTCTGCTCGCGATCGAGCCAGCCAAAGCGCTCGGCCAAATTGAGAATGTGCTTTACCTTCTCGTCGATCGTCGCCTCGGTAACGCGGCCGTCTTTGATCGCCGGCAGCAGGTTCTTCCTGTTCATGAAGGCGCCGTTCGGCATCTCGATATCGAGGCCGCCGTTGGCCGCTCCGACTGGGTCGTAGGTGGCGACCCAGTCGCTCATCATCACGCCCTTGAACCCCCACTGCTTTCGCACCACGTCGATGTTCAAATACTCGTTGGCGGTCATGTGCGTGCCGTTGGTGAGGTTGTAGGAGTCCATGATGGCGCCGACATGAGCGCGCTTTACCGCGGCCTCAAAGACAGGCAGGTAAATCTCGCGCTCGGTTCGTTCGTCGATGATCGAGTCGGAGTCGTGGCGCAAAAACTCCGAGTTGTTTCCCATGAAGTGCTTGATAGTGGCGCTGACTCCCTGCTTCTGCATGCCCTCGATGTAGCCGGTGGCAATTGCCGCGGAGAGGAATGGATCTTCGCCGAAGTACTCGAAATTGCGGCCGTTCCGCGGCGAGCGGTAGATGTTCACTCCAGGGCCAAGCATGTAGTGCACACCGCGGGCACGTGCATCTTTGCCGATCGCTGCTCCGACGCGCTCCGCCAGCTCCCGATCCCACGAGGCCGCCAGGCCTATTCCAATTGCGTACGTTGTCGAGGGGAAGCCCTGATTGCTGCGGACTCCATAGGGCCCATCTGACATCTCGAACGACGGAAGCTGCAGGTTGGGCATGGCGCGGACTGCGAACCCAGTACCGCCAATGTAGTCGAGCTTCTCTTCGATGGTCATTTTGGCGACGATGGCGTCGACACGGGCGCTGCTGCCGGCGGTTACGGGCGCGGGCGCGTTCTGGCCTGGGTTGGTGGATTGGGCGAACAGTGTGCACGCGCTGATGCAAATGCAGGCAATACTTGCTGCGAATTTCATGGGGCTCCTCGGACTTTCATGCTGAATCTAATCGTGCATCCTGAATCGGACGGCTTTCTGAATTGGACAACGGTCGCTGGCTCAACGCCTGGAGCTCTCCGTTGGCCCAGCGCAGTCAGCTCCTCGATGGCAAGTGCGCCACCAGAGCTGGTTTCAGGGTCGATGGAATTCTATAGCAGAAAACGTATGCTCGGCTCGACTCCTCAACGCACAATTCAGCCGCTGATTGGGCATCCTGCAACGAACGCGTCGCGGGATCAATGCCGGCCCGCCGGTCATTTTGTTCGCTCTTGCGATTTTTATGCCGGCGGCACAGATTCTCATGGGCGCAATTGTGTAAGATGGTTTGCGTTCATCAGGTACACAATATGCCCACACTTCTTTTGCTCAGAAAATCCCGTCGCCGCCCCCGGCTTGTGTCTTTTCACCACGCCGCCCTCGTCTCGTTTGCTTCGCTCGTGCTCTCGTGTGCCGTGGTTGCGCAGAGTCCGGCGCCTGCCGCGGGGGGCGATCACGCCACCACCGAGCAGTTCAATGCCATGGCGCACAAACTTCTGCTGTCCGGCGTGAAGAACAGCGGCCTTGCCGGCAGCGGTCTGACGCCCTGGCATTTGAAGATCGATGTTCAGTATCTGACCTGGGAAAGCCCCAAGCCCTTCAGCGGGTCAGTCGAGCAGTGGACCATTGCGCCCGAGCAGTGGCGTCGCACCTTCACCGGGCCGCCCGGAATGAACTTTTCCGAATGGAGCGTCTCCCGTCTCGAAAAGTACCAGTCAAAACCGGGGCACGATCCGTTTGATGCCATCGCTGACAATTTACGATTTGCCCGCTCGGTGATCGACCCTCTCGCTCAGGCCGCCAACATCCATCCCGACTACGTGATGGAAGTGAAAAGCGGGAGCTTTGGCGGGATAACGCTGAGCTGCGTCTCGGTGGCCAATCCCCACAGCTACGCGCCCAGTGAAAATACCGATGAGTTCTTTCCAACTTATTGCTTTGACCCGGATTCTCACCTGAGGCTCATCGTCTCCGGCAAGACGACAACGCAATTCGACGATATTCAGATGTTTCAAGGCAGGGCTGTTGCGCACGACGTGAAGGTCCGTCAGGATGGCAAACTCGACACGGAGATGAAGGTCTCGCTGCTTGAGCCGCTGGCCGATGCCAATGCGGATCGCGTGAAGCCCGGCAAGGACGCCGTCGTTCAACCCTATGCGATTGAGCCCGGGCTCCCGCGCCCCGAATCGGTCTACGAAGTGGCGGCTGCACTGCCGATTCAAAATACCGGCATGCCCTATCGCGGCACGTTCAACGTCCCCATTGTGATCCGGAAGGATGGAACGGTGAAAGTGCTGCCCGGGGCCGACATCAATCCCCAGGATCTGAAGGACTCAATTCAAAGCGCGGTTGCGAAATGGAAGTACAAGCCGTACCTGGTGGATGGTCAGCCCATCGAGGTGCAATATAGCGTTGGCTACCTCATCGACGGCAAGCCGTTTGTGCCTTCGTATCAGCGGGCCAAGCACTGACAGGTCGCGGGCGAGCCGAGCTGCGGAACGAGTGGCTATGAGGTGAGACGGGGGCCCGATAAGGAGCTCCAATCTGACGGCTGACTCACTGACTGCCGAAGATGGCTCTGACATCTCTGCTGCCGCGCAAAACCCGCAGAATCAGGACCTCTTCGGCTTCGATGCGATAGAAGATGATGTATTCCCCAACAGGGAAGCTGCGCAAACCCGAGCGCAACTCTTCGTCGCGTCGGCGGCCTAGAAATGGGTTCCTGGAAAGCAGATAAAAACGCTCGGTAAGGGAATCGACGAAGCGGTCTGCGATTTCAAGACTGCCGCTTCCTCCAGCAATGTAATACCAGATGTCGTCCAGATCGGCTTCGGCTTCCAGCGCCACCCGATGGGCCATCAGTTGCTCGGGACTTGCTCGGCTGCCAGGCGCGCACGTCCGCGTTGCTTCACATCGGCGGCAAGGTCACGCATGGATTCCTCTGTAATTTCCCGGCCCTGATCTTGGTTTAGGGATTCGTCCGCCAACTCAACCGACGCGAGAATTTCGGCGCGAGTGCGCTCGCGCTCCTCCCACATCCGCAAGGCTTCCTGCACCGCATCTTCTTCACGACGCAGCCTGCCCATCTGCAATGCCATCCGAAAAAAGGCCATCTGGTCCGCTGAGAGCTGTATCTCCATTGCTCAAGCGTAGGAGTGAAGGAGACGCGTGTCAACAGCGCGAAGCTGGATTCAAGTCGCTCTAAGCTGCTCTGGCCGCCAACCAACCTCGTCTTCCACATGGGCAGACGGGGGGCAGCCTTATGCTCAATACAGCCCCTCCGTGTCCGACTTCGCCCAAACCGTCAAGCAGCAGGCCGATATCGTCAAGATCATCGAGGGATACATCCGCCTGCGCAAATCGGGCGCGCAAAACTACTCAGGCCTTTGCCCGTTTCACAAAGAGAAATCGCCGTCCTTTTCCGTACATGCGGTTCGGCAGTTCTATCACTGCTTTGGGTGCCAGGCCTCGGGGGACGTGTTCAGCTTTGTGGGCAAGATTGAGAATGTGGGCTTTCCTGAGGCGGTTCGCATCGTCGCGCAGAAGTGCGGCATCCCGCTGCCCAAGCGCGAGTACTCATCGCCCGAAGAAGCGGCCAGCTCGCGCCTGCGCGGCAAGCTCCTCGATCTGCACGAAGTCGCCTGCGCCTGGTTTGAGGAGCAGCTGGCCGGCGCCGAAGGAGCCATCGCCCGCGCGTACCTCTCCGGTCGAGGGCTGACGCCCGAGGGGATCAAGAAGTTCAGGATTGGCTACGCGCCTGACAGCTTTCACGCGATTGAAGAACGGCTCAGCGCAATGGCCGATGCTGAAACGCTGCGTGCGAGCGGCCTGTTCAGCTCGAAGGAGCAGGGGGATGGTTCGCAGGGTCCGCTCTATGATCGGTTTCGCAAACGCGTGATGTTCCCCATTGCCAACGAGAGCGGGCGCGTGATCGCTTTCACTGCACGGACGCTCGAAACAGGCGACAAGGCGGGCGCCAAGTACATCAACTCGCCGGAGACGCCGCTCTATACCAAGGGCCAGGTGCTCTTCAACCTCGATAAGGCGAAGGCGGCCATTCGCCAGAACGAGTTTGCACTGCTGGTCGAGGGGCAGATGGACTGCATTTCGGTCTTTCTGCGCGGCATTCAAAACGTGATCGCGACGAGCGGGACGGCATTCACCGAGCAGCAGGTGGCGATTCTCAAACGCCACACGTCGCAGGTGGTCGTGAATTTCGATCCGGACACGGCCGGCGCAAACGCGGCTGAGAAGTCGATTGCCCTGCTTACTGAAGAAGGGTTCACCATCAAGATCGTTACGCTTGAAGGCGGACTCGATCCCGACCGGTTTGTGCGGGAGCGCGGCCTGGATGCCTATGTTGCGGCGCTGAAGGGCGCGCGTCGACAGTCCGACTACCTGATTGAGCGGGCGCGGCAGATGTTTCCCGGTGCAACATCCGAGCAGAAGCTCAAAGCGATGAACTATCTGCTGCCTCACATCCGCCGACTGCCGGAGAAGCTCGCCCGCGACCAGTTCGCCTCTGACGCCGCCCAGAAGCTTGGCATCGACTCAGCCGTGCTCCGCGAAGAGCTCCGCCAGGCAGCCCTAAAGCGCCGCGACCACATTGAGCCTCGCGCGGCCACTCTCACCGAGGTGGAGCGTGTCCTGCTTCGTGCTCTGGCCATCACCGACCCGGACGGCGAACAGGCCCGCCGATTGGCAACTCAGGCTATCGTGGGGCAGCCTGCATGGTTCGAGCAGCTTCGCGCGGCTCCAGCCCTGCTTGCCCTGGCCAATCGGCAGGCGAACGATCCAATGGAAGTGATCGAAGACCCCGGACAACGCGCGCTGCTCGCCGAGGCACTTCTGGCTGAGACCAAGCCGCCTGAGGCCGTCGAAGTCGAGAGCGCTATTCAAGAGATCGAGGAGCGGGCTATCGGGGTCCAGTTGCGCGATCTGCGCGTGCTGATCGCTGAGGCCGAACGGCAAGGGGACCACGCCGAGTTGGTCGTGCTTACGCAGAGAAAGCTTACGCTCGACCGCGCGCTGCGCGAACTCCACAACCGCCGCCCGCCGGACGAGTCCTGACCCCTGCACGCCCCCTTGCTGGCGGTGCAGCCATTGGGCTCGCCTTGCACTAGAATGGTCGCGAGGCACCCCTCCTATGGCTGTCCGAAGAACGATTGACTCCCTTACACGACAATTCGCGGAGATGCGAGGTGTCAGTGCAGACAATGCTGTCCGTATCGCACTAATGGAAGCGGTGGCGCGCGAGCAGGAAGCGGCCCAAGAGGACGACGAAGGTGAATCACACGAGTCACTGATAGAGGCGATTGACGCAAGACGCCTGGCAATTGCCGGAAGCTTCGCCGAAGAGGCTGGGCTAGGGCGGATCGGCTTAGAGACGCTGCCGCCTATGGGGCTGGCCATCGTGTGGTTGATCGCCGCTGTCTTTGCGGCATTCTTTATTAGGCCGCTTCTAGCAGCAATTACCGGCATAATCTTGCTGTTCGCCGTGTTCGCATACTTGACTTCACGCAGTGTTGATAAACGTTGTGAGTCTGGAAGGAAGATGCGGGAAGCCCTCGCGTTGGAAATCAAGGAACTAGGCAAGAGACTTCCAAATCGACTCAGCTTTCTTGCTAGTGTTCCGAATGGCGATCCTTACAGCAATCTGATCACGCTTGAGGGCAAGTGGGTAGACTAAGCAGTTGCCGACTTCTGTAACCACTTGTCACATCAAGAGTTGAGATCGGCTGGTGTAGGTGCTGAAATCCGCCGCCCAAACCGCAGACATGCCAAGTCGAATTCGACTGAGAGGTGAAGCCCGATGAGCGAGTTCATTCAGGCAAACCAGCAACTCATCGGAATCATAGAGAGGAATTGTGAATCGAAGTCTCTGGACTACAAGGGACCGATGAGTTGGGATGCGAAGGAGAAGAAATCTTGCTGCGATTTGGTTAAAGACATCTTGGCCATTGCAAACACGGAGGGAGGATACGTAGTCATCGGCGTGGCGGAGAAAGACGAAGGATTTGAATTGGTCGGCATTACGTCAGAACAAGCAGGAACATACGAATCGACTGCGCTCTGTCAGTTTATCCAGAAATATTCCGATCCGCCAATCAATGTCCGGGTTCAAAAGGTGTCCCACAAGGGAAAGAATCTTGTAATTCTTGAGATTCCTCGCTTCAAGGATACCCCTCACATCTGCCAGAAAGGTTTTCCCGAGGCTCTGATCGACCGCACACTGTACGTTCGGACGGATAACAATGAGTCAGCACCGATCAAGTCGTCATCCGATTTTCGAGCGGTGATCGAGAACGCCATTCGGAATCGCACAGACTCTCTGCTTTCCTCCTTCAGGGCAATTCTTACAAGTTCGTCGCCAGCGACAGACGCTACCCAGACATCTGAGGACCAGTTCGAGTCGCAGATAGAAGCGGCCCGACGTCGGTTTGACGAAAAGTATCCTTACAAAGAGAAGAGCTACACTTTTTTTGTTGAGACGGTCTTCAGACCAGAATCGTTTGACCATTATCGATTCAAGCCCTCGGTCCTTAATCGGGCGGTGGAAAAGGCCTCCGTCAGCTTCACCGGCTGGCCGTTCATAGCGTTCCACTACAACCGCCCCGACTGGCTTATCTCCACTGACGACGGGATTGAAGGTACGGTCGAGTGGCAGGATTTCGCGGGACACGATGCTTTTGACTTTTGGCGCTTGAATGAGTCTGGCCTCTTCTACAAGAAAGAACTGGCAGCCATGTCTGGTTCGGAACCTCCCTCAGTGTCGGCTCAAGACACAGTGAGATATTTTGCTGAGGCGATTTATTGCATGACAAGGCTCTATGAGGGCCTTTTCGACGATACAGAGTACATGCGTTTTCGTGCTCTGTTCTTAGGTACTCGGAGTCGCGCGCTCGTCTGGACTGATCGCGGATTTCCATCGGGGATTTATCGAAGCCAATACATTGCGAATCGACCTAATCTTGAAGTTACCGCTTCGCGTCCTTTGGCTGATTGGAGAGCCGGTATCGTAGATCATGCGATCAAAATGGCGACTGAACTGATGAACGGTTTTGGTTTCGAAGGACCGAACGAAGAGCAGATGAGAACGCAAATCTCGAACCTCTTCGGGCGACGATTTTGAGACAGCCCCTAATTGTGCGCGTACCCGACCAGGCCATGGCCATGCTTCTCTGAAAAAATGGCAATCGCCACCTTCCGTTCGTCCCTTAGCCCATTTTCGCGCCGATTTGCATCGAAATGCCCACATTCTGCGTCAAATGTACAGGGTTGCTGCAAGGGGCGCGGAATTTGGCGGAAATTTCGCTCCGGAATGTGGTAATCTGTTGATCTCTGTGAGGATGCGCGCCCCTTTGCCCCATATATGAGCTCCGGCTCGCGGGCTGATCAGGCGAGACCCTGAAGCGCAAGTCATCCTGATCCGAGCAACCACCTGAAGCCGCTTCGTTTTGCGGGTGACCGCAGGTCTATCTGCGCGCGCGCCGGGACACCGCGATTTCCACAAGAAATCGGGTATTTCTCTGGTAATTGCGCAGCCAGACCAGCGGATAGACCCGTGCTTTGGTGTGGTCCGCGCATCGGCAAGTAGCCGATGCAACCGTTTTAAGGCGCTGCCCCACTAAATAGGGCAAGGCACAAGGGACGCATGATCCCAAGGCCGCAGCGCTCAGGTCGCAAGAACCCCGAAGACGGGAGGCGGCCTCATACCATCCGGCACCGGTTGGATTTCCAGGTTTGCCGAAGAGAGTAGGTACATTTTGGCGATTGACGACAAATTCGAAGGCGATATCGACGGCCTGATCGAGGTTGGCAAGGAAAAGGGCTATCTCACCTACGGCGATGTCAACGACATTTTGCCGGAAGAGATTGGCTCGCCCGACGACCTCGACGACCTGATCACCACCATTGGCACCCAGGGCATCGACCTGCTCGACGGCCCCAAGTTCGGCCGCGACAAGGAATTCGAAGCCGAAGAAGGCGAAGACGTCGAGCTCGACCTGACCCCTGGCACGCTCGAGAAGACCAACGACCCCGTGCGCATGTATCTGCGCGAGATGGGCACCGTTCCCCTGCTCACCCGCGAAGGCGAAGTGGAGATCGCCAAGCGCATTGAGCGCGGACAGTTGCGTGTGCTCAAGGCGATCTCGCGCTCGCCGATTGTGATCCGCGAGATTGTGGCACTGGCTGAGGACCTGAAGCGCGGCGTGCGCAACGTAAAAGAAGTGGTCATCTTCGACGAAGAAGAGCTGACCGAAGAAGTGGTGCAGACGCGTGTGAGGGCCACCGTTGCCCGCATCGACGCGCTGATCAAGCACCAGAAGCGCATCGCTGTGCTCGAAGAGAAGCAGGAAGCGGCCGGCACAAAGGTGAAGGCATCTGTTGCGCGCCACACACGCTGGCTGATCGCGCGCGAAAAGGTGCTGATCTCTCGCATTGTGCGCGAGCTGAAGTACACGCCGATCGAGCGTAAGCGCCTGCTCGACAAGGTGAACAAGACTGTCGACACCATGCGCACGCTGGAGCGCCAGATCCGCTCGCTCGACCAGAAGTTCGACGCCTCCAAAAGCGAGGAGCTCAAAAAGGAGTACCGCCGCCAGCAGAAAAACTGCAAGGCTGACCTCGAAAAGATTGAGGGCGACGCCGGTGTGTCTATCGTCGAGCTCAAGCGCACGCAGCGCGAGATGATCCAGGGCGACATGGATGCCGACCAGGCCAAGCGGGAGCTGATTGAAGCGAACTTGCGACTGGTTGTTTCGATCGCGAAGAAGTACACCAACCGCGGACTGCAGTTTCTCGACCTGATTCAGGAAGGCAACATCGGCCTGATGAAGGCGGTGGACAAGTTCGAGTACCGGCGCGGCTACAAGTTCTCCACCTACGCGACCTGGTGGATTCGCCAGGCCATCACGCGCGCCATTGCCGACCAGGCCCGCACCATCCGTATTCCTGTCCACATGATCGAGACCATCAACAAGCT
>Ga0182015_10003543_pt1 | contig 17438 bp, 14 predicted proteins | sample 712P3MmetaG_FD_120478 | JGI IMG/M metagenome (GOLD analysis project Ga0182015, IMG submission 120478) | Permafrost microbial communities from Stordalen Mire, Sweden - 712P3M metaG | ecosystem: Environmental > Terrestrial > Soil > Wetlands > Permafrost | place: Sweden: Stordalen | collected... | reverse complement strand
CCGGAGATGATGGCGCAGACGATCGCCAGGCGGGCGGCGGGTGGCGCGCCTGGCGCTGGGGCAGCGGGAGGTGCGGGCGGAAGCTGGCCGGGTGCGCCGGGTGCGCCGGGTGCGCCGGGTGCGCCGGGTGCGCAAGGTGCTGCTAGCGCTCGGCCGGGCGCTCCGGCTGGTGGCGGCCAAGGCGGCTCGGGCGGACCGGGCGGCCCCGGCGGAACGCGGGGCGGCGACATGCAGCAAATGCTGGAGCGCCTGCCCGCGATCAAGCTGGAAGACCTGAAGCCGGGCGATGCCATCATCGTATCCAGCACGGAAGGCGCCGACCCCGGCCAGGTGACGGCTATCACGTTGATTGCGGGCGTGGAGCCGATTCTTACGGCGGCGCCCGGGGGCAGCCAGCGCGCCAGGATGCTGGGCTCCTGGAATCTGGATATGGACATGGGCGGCGGCATGCAATAGCCGACCCGCCGCCGCTGCAAGAGCGCGACCGGGGGATCGCGCGCGGACGAGGGCGGTCCGCCCCACTGGACCTAATGCGGGAGCGGCTGGAAGATGGCGAACACCGCGCCCTGCGGGTCGGCGACTACGGCCCAGCGGCCCACGCCTTCCAGGGTGGTTGGCCCATGGTAGATATTGGCCTCCAGGGATTTGGCCTTGGCGGCCGCGGCATCGCAATCGGATGCCAGAAAATAGAGCAGCCAGTGCGCCGGGACGCCGGGTTGCGGACCTACCGGCGGTATGCCGCCAATGAACCCTTCGCCGTTCTTGATGTGCAGGTATCCGGACGGATCGTTCTGGCCGGGCGCGATGTCCCAACCGAATAGAACCGCGTAGAATTCGCGGGCGCGCGCCACATCGGTGGTCATCAGGTCCGCCCAGCACAGCGTGCCGTCCACGCCGGCGATACCGATGCCTGGATTGCCCTTCGGTTGCCACAGCGAGAACGTCGCGCCAGTGGGGTCTTGGACCACGGCCATGCGTCCTGCATCGAAGACGTCCAGGGGCGGCGCGAGCACTTTCCCTCCGATTTGCGCGGCGCGGGCCGCCGCATCGTCGGCGCTCGACACTGAAATGTACGGCATCCAGTTTGGCGGCGCGCCGCCGGAACGGTCGGGATGCAGAGTATAGGCGGCGGCGGCATCGCGCCCCTCCAGCCGGAAGATGGTGTAGTATTCGCCGGGTCCCATGGGCATGTCGCTGGCGGTCCATCCGAAGAGCGATGCATAGAAATTCTTGGCGGCGGCCTGATCGTAGGTTGCGAGCTCGACCCACACGAAGGCGCCCGCGGGATACTTCTCGATGTTGGGCATGGGGAGAGTATACAACGGGGCGGGCCGGCTGCGCTCGAAAAGGTCAGACACTCTACCACGGTGACCCGCCGCGGCAACGAACGCGGGTGAATGCGCGTCAGTGTGGTATGGGCCAACGCTTTATCGCCGCAGTGGCCGCTCTGGCGCTTGCGGCCGTACCGCAGCTTCCCAGTGCCTTGCCCGACTACCAGGCGGTAGTCCATAAATTCTCCCTGATCGAGCACGATGGCCTGAAGCCTGGCTCGCGCGTGGTGCTGACGCCCGCGGAGTTAAACGCCTACGCGCGCCAGGAAATCGCCGAGGTAGCGCCCGAAGGGATTCGCAATCCGCGGCTGGAGTTGGGACTGGGAACGGCCACCGCCACCGCGCTCATCGATTTCGGCAAGCTGCGGCGCGCGGCGGGGAAGCCGCCCGGACCGCTCATGTCCTATCTGTTGGATGGCGAGCGGCCCGTTACGATCGTCGCGCGCATCCGGTCGTCCGATGGAACCGCGACCGTGGACGTGCAACAAGTGGAGATTTCCGGCGTCATGATCGAGGGACGGCTGCTCGATTTCCTGATCCACAGTTACGTGATGCAGGCCTACCCGAGCGCCAAGGTCGGCGAGCCTTTCGCGCTGGGCCACCGCATCGAGCGGCTGGATGTGCGGCCGTCCGCGGTGGGCGTGGTCATCGGGCATTGACACCATTCACACGCTGAGGCCTGTGTCACCATAGGTTTATGAATCTCTGGCCGCTTCTCCTGCTGGCTGCCGCCGCGCCGGGCGCCGGCACGGCTGCCGGCAAAATCGTTTTCGACACCGACTGCGGCTTCTTCGGCGACGATGGCGCCGCGCTCGCGATGGTTCTCCGCAGTCCCGATAAGGTGCAGGTGGCAGCCATCACGGCGGTCTCGGGCAATGTGTGGGCCGCCGAAAGCGCCGCGTATCTCACGGAAATCCTGGGCCTGCTTGGCCATCCCGAAATCAAACCATATGTGGGCGCGCAAATGCCGCTCATCCATACTGCCGGTATGGTCAAACTGGAAGGGCCCCTGGAGTTTCAAGGCGCATTCGCCAACCCGGTCAAAATCGCGCCGCCGGGACGGTCAGGGGCGCCCGATGCGCTGGCCGCACTGGCCGCTTTAGTGGGGCAAAACCCAGGTCAAATCACCATACTTGCGCTGGGACCCATGACCAATGTGGCCATGCTTCTGCGGCTGCACCCGGATCTGGAAGGCAGGATCCAGCGCATCGTCTTCATGGGTGGCAATGTCCATGTGCCGGGCAATGCGTCGGCCGCGGCGGAGTTCAACTTCTGGTTCGACCCGGAGGCCGCCCAGGTTGTGCTGCGGTCGCGGATTCCGGAGAAGGTCATGTTCCCGCTGGATATTTGCAATAGGGCGGTGCTGACCAAGGCGCGCTTCGATGAGATTATCGCAGCCAAGACGCCGGTCGCCGAGCGGTACAAAGAAGACTACGGTCGGCGCTACCCCGGCTTTCTGAACAATCCCAACGCCACCGGATTTCTTTGGGACGAGTTGGCTGCCGCGTGGCTGCTGGATACCGGGTTCGTGACCAAGTCCGAGACGGCGTGGCTGGACATCGATACGCGCTTCGGCAAGACTTACGGCGCAACCGTTCCGCTGGAGCGCAGGCTGGCTCAGGACGCCGCGCCCGTCCGGGTAATGCTGGACCTGGATTACCCGCGTTTGTGGAAGCTTTATAAGCGGTTGTTGACTGAGTCGTTGCGCGCAACGCCTTCTTAACCGTCGTGGCTCGGCAATTTTGCTGCGTTATTGAGCCGCGGCCGTCAGACATCTGAGTTGGTCTGTCAAGGCTGGATCCCTCCTGGCGCCGGAAGGGGAAGCTCTTGCGTAGTTGGCCAGGATAGTGTTCACGCGCGACGAAGGCGGCTTCTGCGCCGTGTGTCGGCGGGCCATCGAGCGTATTAGCGATCTTTATTCGCGGCCTTCACCTCGATGAAAATCATTTCCATCGGGTTGGTGTTCAGGTTTTTGGTGGCGTGCGCGTCGCCATAGAGCCAGCGCGTTTCGCCGCTTTCCATGTGGACATCCTGAGTGTGGCCGTCAGCTTTCCTGAAGCGCAGGTGACACTCCTGGATGCATATGGCGAGCGCATCTACGTCGTCGTGCAGGGGGACGGCCTCGTCCGCCTTTAGCGTGAGCCGGATGGCGCGCACCTGCTCGTTTTCGTAATCCAGGTGGTAATGTTTCGGATCGATTTTCAGAGGGTCGCGGCGGACGAGCGCCTCCGGCGAAACAATCTCCGGCGGAAATCCCTTGCCAGGCTGAAGCCCCTGTTGTCCGTATGCGCCCAAAGCGAATATTACAAATAGGAGGAGACGCATACCCCGATCCTACCACCGGCGGCTTCGTTATGCCGGCTTCGGTTTGGGCGGCGGCAGCTCACGCGCCACGCAAGTATCCTGGAAACCGGTGCGCGCATGCGAGCCGTCGCAAAACGGTTTGTTGGCGGATTGCCCGCAGCGGCACAGTGAGATCACGGTGCGACCCGCCAGGCCAAACTCATTGCCCTGCGGATCGTGAATCGTGAAATCGCCTTCGATGCGGATCGGTCCGTTGTTAATAGCGGTGATTTTTGCCATCTACCCGGATGTTAGCATGTCGGCTAAAGCGTTTCCGGCGCCTGCGGCAGAGCGGCGTAGTACAGATGGGTAGTGGGTCAATTTGCCTTGTGGGGCAGGTTGGTAACCTGCGGGCCGATTGTCAATCGGCGCGCAGGATACCATCCTGTCGTCATGGCCCTGCGGGCCTCCAAATGCGATGAAAACGCTTGGAGGACGGCCAATCTTGGCCGCAGCCGCCTTTTTAGGCGGCCAGAGCCGGCTGAAAGCCGGCTGCGGGCAGAATTGCCCGTCCTCCAAGGACGGTTTTCGACGGTGCCCCACAAGCTGCAAACTGACCCACTACCGTTTCTTCAGTAGCTTATAACGGTGTATGGCGCAATTGGGGTGGTGGATCGCAGGTTGAAGTTAATTTGCGGTGCCGGCAGTCGACCTCGGCCTTACGGTGAGCGGGTTCGCATTCGGCGGCCAGTAGCTATGCTAGGATGCCTCGAGGGAGCCATCCGATGCCTTTTGTCGACACCGGCAGCCTGCGTATCATTGAGCGCCTGCCGGGCTGGTTCGGACGCTATTTCCACTCTCCGAGCATGACGTTTGCGCACTACGATTTCGTGCGCGGCGCGTCCATCCACGAGCACTTCCATCCTCAGGAAGAAGTTTATGAGGTGATCGAGGGTGAACTCGATGTGACCATCGACGGCGTGGTTGAGATCGTCCGCGCAGGCTTGGTGGCGATTGTGCCCGCTAATGTCCGCCATTCCGTGAAAGCTATCACCGACGGCCGGGTCATCATTATCGACTATCCCGTCAGGCACGATTTCGATTAGTCCCCTTGACATTCTACCCGAGCTTTCGTATGATCGCCTAGAATGTCTACTTGAAGCCCGCAAGACCGCGTCGAACTCCTGCAGGGTACCCTCAATGTCCTGATCCTGCGCACTCTCTTGTTTGGGCCGGCGCATGGCCACGCCATCGTCAAGGCTATCGAGAGCAATTCCGAAGACGTGCTGCAGGTGGAGCAGGGATCGCTCTACCCGGCATTGCACCGCCTCATCAAGAGAGGTTGGATTTCCGCGGAGGAGGGGCTTTCGGAGAACAACCGCCAGGCGAAGTATTACAGGCTGACCGCGCGGGGGCGCAAGCAGCTCCAGGTGGAAACCGCCAAATGGGAGAAGCTGGCCCGCGCCATCGCGTGCATCCTGAAACCGGCGGGTGAGGAGGCCAGGCAATGAGGCGTCGTCGACCCTTAGACAGTCTCGACGACGACATTCGCGACCATATCGAGCGGGAGACGCGCGATAATATCGAACGCGGCATGCCGCCCGAAGAGGCGCGCCACGCGGCGCTCCGCAAGTTCGGCAACATCACGCGTGTGAAAGAAGACACGCGGGAGGTCTGGCGCCGGGTGTGGCTCGAGCAACTGCTCCAGGATATGCGGTACGGTTTCCGCATGCTGCGCCGCAATCCGGGGTTCGCGGCGGTCGTCATTTTGACTCTTGCCCTCGGGATCGGCATGAACACCGCGGTCTTCAGCGTGGTGAACGCGGTGTTGCTGCGTCCGTTGACGTGCCCGCATCCGGAGCGCCTGGTCTGGATCGGCGACTACGATCCGAACATCAAGCGCGATGCGGTAGAGTTGGCCGACTTTTGCTATTGGCGGGAGCATGCGCGGTCATATACGGGCATGGCAGCCTATGGCCCGCAGCAAGGCGCGATGGTTACCGCGAAGGATGCGGAGCAAGTGAGCGGCGTTGCAATTGCCGGCGACTTCTGGTCGCTGACCGGAGCGCGTCCGGCTCTCGGCCGTCTGTTCGGGCCGCGAGAGCAGGACACCGTGGTGATCGCATGGGACCTGTTCGAGCGCGAGTTCGCCGCCGACGAGCATGCGATCGGGGAGTCCGTAGCCGTGGACGGCCGTTCGGTCACTATCACTGGCGTGCTGCCGAAGAATTTCCGTTTTCAGTTTCCGATGTGGTGGCAATCCGTGGAGCCGCGGCCCGTGGAAGCGTACTTTCCACTGCCCGCGAAGGACATCGCGATGGGCCGCACCGGCACCGCAGTGGCGTCGCTCAAGGCTGGCGTCCGGGCCGCGCGGGCCATGGCCGAGCTCGATATGTTGGAAAAGCGCGCGCAAGAGGGCCGCAGCCCGCATTTTCGCGGACCTGCGACGGGGCTGCGGATCGAACCGCTGGCGGACCAATTGACTGGCGCCGCGCGCCCGGCGTTGCTCGTTTTGCTGGCGGCCGGCGCTTTCGTTCTGCTCATCGCCGTTCTGAATATTGCCAACGCGCTGCTGGCGCGGGCGACGGTCCGTCGGCGGGAGATCGCAATCCGCGCGGCGGTGGGTGCGGGACGCACGCGCGTCGTCCGGCAATTGCTGGTAGAAAGCGTGGTGCTGGCTCTGATCGGCGGCGCCGCAGCCTTGGCCTTGGCACGGTCGGCGCTGGCGATCCTGATACGGCTTTCGCCGAACGCGATCCCCAGGCTGCAGGAAACCAGCATCGACGGCGTAGTCCTCGCGTTCACGCTGGCCGTATCGATCGGAACCGGCATCTTGTTCGGGTCCGGTCCGGCGCTGGCGTTATGGCGCAGCAACCTGTACGATGCCCTGAAGGACGGCGCACGAACCTCGACGGGAGCGGCCGGAATTGGCCTGCGCGGGTCGCTGGTAGCCGGAGAGCTGGCTCTGGCGATCGTGCTGCTCATCGGCGCGGGGCTGATGTTGAAGAGCTTCTGGCGCATGCATGCGCACCCGCCCGGCTTTGCGCCGGAGAATATCCTGACGATGGAGATCCCGTTGTCGGGAGCGCAGTACCTCGAGAAACCCGCGCAGGAAGCATACATACGCGAGTTGCTGCGGCGCGTCGAAGCGGCTCCCGGAGTGGAGGCCGCGGGCGTCTCGACCTGGTTCCTCTTCGAAGGTGTGCCCTTTCCCAGTGACACTTCACCCAACCAGCAGCACGTCATTCGCCTGAACGCCGTCTCACCCGGCTACTTGAAGGCGCTCGGCATACGCTTGTTGAAAGGGCGCTGGCTCGGCGAGATGGATTCCGGCGGCAACGCCGTGCTCCTGAACGAGAGTATGGCGCGACAGGCCTTCGGCGCAGTGGATCCGATCAGCCGCCAGATTTCCACTACCGGTAAAGCCATCGTGGTAGACGTCGTCACCAATTTGAAATACTCGCAGCTCGATGCCGATCCTCCGGCGGAGATCTACATGCCATACCGGCAGGCTCCTTTTCTCCCGGGCGCCAGCGTGGCCGTCCGGACAGCGGGCGATGCGCTGGCGATGGCGCCGGCCATCCGCAAGCTGATCTCGGGCATCGATCCCACGCAGCCGGTTTTCAACGTGAAGTCCCTGGAGCAGGCGCTCTCCGACTCGATCGCGCCGCGGCGCTTTAACCTCTTCCTGCTGGGGACTTTCGGGGCGGCCGCCCTGATGCTCGCGTTGGTAGGCACTTACGGCGTGATCGCGTATTCGGTCGCCGAGCGGACACGCGAGATCGGCGTGCGCATGGCGTTGGGCGCGCAACGTCACGAAGTGGTGCGCATGGTCGTCCGGGATGGTATGGCGATGGCGCTGGCAGGCATGGCCGCCGGGCTGGCCTGCGCTTGGGGCCTAACACACCTGATCGCCAGCCTGCTTTATGACGTGAAAGCCAACGATCCGGCGACCTTCGCCGCCGTGGCTGCGTCGCTGACAGCCATCGCCATGCTGGCTTGTTGGGTCCCTGCGCTGCAGGCGGCACGCGTGGATCCCATGGTGGCCTTGCGCTACGAGTAGCCGCCGCCCGGTCAGTTTGAGCTGATCGGCGCAGGCGCCGCTATATCGATGTAGAAGGGCATGCTCAGGCCGCCATCGAGTGAGACCGTCACAGGCACTTGCTGGCCAGTGACCGAAGCGGTCAGCGCGAATTGAATTAGCAGATTATTCGAGCCGTCCTGCGCCTGTTGCATCGTGAATACCGGAATGCTCACGCCGCCTTCGGCAACGGCGACACGGCTGGCGGCGGGCGGTGGCGCGGGGGCAGCGTACATGCCGGACACGGTCAGTGTGACAGTGTCGCCAGGCGCCGCGGTGTCGGAGCCACCCAACGCAACTCCCGTGTCCGCCGCACTCACGATCGCCGGCGGCGGTGGATCGATCTGCAACACTATCGGAAACCCTCCCTCGAGTTTCAGCACGGCCGGTCCCGTAGGCACTCCCACCGGGATCACAATGTTGATCTGGGTGGGTGAAGTGTACAGGATCTGGGCGTTCTGGCCCGCCAGCGTGATGGCCGGTGTGCTGTTGGCCGCTAGCAGATTCTGGCCGTAGATGGAGGCGACGGACCCAGGGTAGAGGCTATTTTGCACCGGATAGAAAGCGTTCGTCACAGGCAGACTGATAACCGCCAGGTTCGGATTGGCCGGCGTAACCTGGAACCCCTGGGCTTGCTCATAAACCTGAAATCCGGAGATGACGCTGGCTACTGTCTCCTGCTGAAGAGCGGATGGGGCCACCGTTACATTAGCGATGGCTTGCGTCGGGCTGAGCACCCACAAGCGCCGTACCGCGACGTCGCCCGAGCCAAACCCGAGGGTGGTCAGTCCGTCCACGAATTGCATGTTGGCAGCGGTCACAGCGACCATGGCCGACACCCCCTGCGGCAGTTGGGAGACTGAGATGGCGGCGGCCGGTTGACTGCCTTGCGGATAGGAATACAAGAAGGGATTCTGCGGTTGCAGGAACGTGGAGTTCTGGCCGTCGGAGTTATAGACGGTCATGGTGGCCGTCTGGCCGCTGGCGCCAGGCGGCGGCATTACCGAAACTGAACCGGACTGACCCGTGGGATCGGACTGGCTGGCCGCGTAAGCCAGCGTGACCTGCCCCGGCAGGCTGTCAAAGTACACCTGGCTGCTGGCGCTCATTCCGGTTCCCGCGACGGTCACGGAGCCATCCTGATTGGGCAGCGTCACCGCCGTCACCATGGGTGGCGGATTCTGGACGATCTGGAGGCCCCACGGCAGCACGAAGATATCGTCTGGCAGCGTGAAAAACAAGTGTTCGGGACCGGGGGCGGGTGGCGACGGATAGTTGAAAAATATGGCCAGGAGGGTGGTGTCCCCAGCCGTGTAAGCGCTTGTTCCATCGAATACCGGCCCTCCCCCCGCGGCGCCGGGCGACAGAACGCTTTGCACGTTGGTACACTCGTTTCCGCACGTGATGCCGTTGCCCTGCGCGATTACCTGTGGACCGGCGTTCGCCATATTCGCATTCAAATAGGCTGGCTGGGGGTAGCTCGGGGAACTCGCCGGATACGAGTTAGAAGGATACCAATAAGACGTGACATCGTAGACTTCCACGGCCGATCGCGGCTGCACCGTGAAATTGACGTTGCCGGCGCTGGCTCCCTGCGCTATGGGGATGGATGTAAACTGACTCGGGTTCCAGGTACCATCGTAGAAAGTACTTACAAACGCCCCGCTCGGCAACACCGGGTTGTTGTGCGGATCGAGCGGCGAAATGATATTAGCCGTAGATGGCAGCGGATGCACGTACACCCAATAATTTCCGGGCGGCAAGCCGTCGATCTCGTAGGTCCCATCCGGATTCGTCAGGTTGCTGACGGCCGAGCCGTTGGGCAGAATCGCCACCACCGAAGCCATGTGTACGCCCTGTCCGCCGCCCATGGTCACTTGGCCGCTGATGGAGCCATAGCCCGCCGGGAAGCCGCCGGCGGGATAAAGCAGCGAGACGCCGGCGATATCGTCCGCATCCAGCGGCCGCGCGCGGTTTGTGGCGCGCGATACCGCGGTCGACATAGTGGCCGATGTGTAGGTGTGCTGCAAACCGATGCAATGCCCGATCTCGTGGACCAGAACGGCGAAAAAGAGCTCCGAATAACTCGGCCCCGTGTAACCCTCCGGGTTTGGCTGGCCCGGCTGTGGCGTCAGGTTGTCGTTCAGGTAGATGAACGATTCAACGATGGGCACGAACTGGGTTCCATCCGCCGCGGTTGCGCCGCCGTTCGTACTGACTTGGTGACCGGCAAGCGCCAGTAAGCCCGGCGGCAACTCGGGGTCGAAGATCACTTCTCCGGTCGGCACACTTTGGTTTGTGCCGGCGGCCTGCAATCCGCCAAAGGCCACGCGCAGATCCGAACTGGCCACCGCGTTCCAGACCTGGGTGGCATTGCGGATTTGCTCCAGGACGGAAGGAAAACTGTCGTTCGGCGTATAGCTGATAGGTCCGGAAGTTGAGACGAAGAAAGTGACGGTCTTGTCCGGCAGCGCGGTGAGGTCGAATTTTTCAAAGACGGCCTGGTAGGGCGGCGACGAATTCAGATAGTGGACATAGTGGTAGTAAGCCGCCGACGGAGTCACTCCGGCGGCCAGGGATCCCGCCACCAGCGCCAGTGTCTGCAGCCGCGTCACGATTACGTCGTGCCTCCGGCGGTGCCACCTGCGGTGATGGCCGAAATCAGTTGCTTGAGCGCCATGCCGATGGGCTGGCTCTTCGCCACCTGTCCGGTACCAGGCGCCAGTATGGTTTCCGTGGTGGGCATCTGCACCGCCGTAGTATTTCCGGAGGCGTCCTGCAGCAGGTTGAACACGCCTTGCGTGAAGCCAATCGGGTAGACCCGGCCCTGGCTGGATGTCCACAGAAACAGGACGTACTGCTGGCCGGTGACCAACTGCGGCACGCCGGGGTAGGTCTGGCGGAAGCCCTTGGCGGCGCCGCCCGGCACCAGAACGTCGATGCTGCTCTGCGCGGCGCCCTTCCACTGCGCCAGTACGCTGATCTTATAATGCGTATAGATGACCGTTCCGGTATAGGAGGCGGACGATCCCGTTACCCGCGCCTGGACAATGGTGGTCGACTTGGAGATCAGATCGTTCAGGCTGAGCAGCTCCAAGGTGGCGCCCCAGGCGGGCGCAAGCCAGACTGCCAGGCAAAGCGCGACTCGCACGGGTTTCGGCACGATATGCCACAAAGCACTTCGCATACCAATTCAATGTATTTAAACTAAACGACTTACTGCAACACGATGATGGCCGGCTGTGTTGCTTGGACACGCCCCGGGGGCGGCATGTCCCACCGCTGCGTCACGACCCACTACCCGATTTTCTGACAATCAGTAGGGGCACACGCAACTCGTGCCGCACAGGATTAATTGTATTGCCGAATATCAAATCTTTCAAGCGGCGATGCCCGTGGGCGCCCATAATTATGAGATCGGGCTGGATCTCCAAGGCATAGCGCACGATCTGGCTGCCGGGCCGGGGAGCATGCACAATGGCGGTTTCGACGTCGATCCCCTCGGCGCGTAGGGACTCCGCAATGCGCTCCAGGTACTGCTCCCCGGCCTCCACCTCCGCGGTCGACGACAACTGCCCATAAACCCGGCTGGTAACGCCCTCCTCCACGTGCAGCAGATATAGCTTTGCGCCGTGCATTTTGGCCATGGCGGAGGCGTGGCTCAGCGCTTTGCGGTCCAGCTCGCTATGATCCAGCGGGACTAGAATCCGGTGGTATTCGAGCGCCGCGGGCGGTTCCGCGCCCGGGTCCGGAATGCTGAGCGGTGCGCGTCCGAAACCGTGCCGCGCCCAATGCGCGATCACCGGCTCAAATGAGATCCAAACCAGCAGGCCTGCCATCCCCGCTCCCGCCAGGCACAGCGGGAACCAGATAATGGGGCGGTTGGCGGCCGATCCCAACAACTGGCCCAAGCCATCCACCAGCAGCCAGATGTTCAGCGCCAGGATCAGCACGGCGGCCAGCCACGACAGCCATTGCACCCAAACCTTGTTGGCGAAGGCGCCCATGCGGCGGCGGTCGCTGGTGAAATGAATCAGGGGAATGACCGCGAACGGCAACTGCATGCTCAGGATCACCTGGCTGAGGATCAACAATTGGTAGGTGCCCTTGTCGCCCGAAATATAAACGACAAGGGCGGCCGGAATGATGGCGATGGTGCGCGTGATCAGGCGGCGCAGCCACGGGCGCATGCGGATGTTCAAGAAGCCTTCCATCACGATCTGTCCGGCCAGCGTGCCTGTGAGCGTCGAGGATTGCCCGGAACACAGCAGGGCGACCGCAAACAGGATGCCGGCAAACGCCGTGCCCAGCAGCGGGACCAGGAGCAGGTGCGCCTGCTGGATTTCGGTGACCACGATGCCATGCCGGAAGAAGACCGCCGCGGAGAGGATCAGGATGGCCAGATTCACCAGCAGCGCGGCATTCAGCGCCACCACCGAATCCACCAGATTGTAGCGGCAGGCGCGCAGCTTGCCGGCGTCGGTATGGCCGATCTGACGGGTCTGCACCAGCGCCGAATGCAGATACAGATTATGCGGCATCACCGTTGCGCCCAGCATGCCGATGGCGACATACAGGCTCTTGGCATTGATGCGCGGAATCACACCCAGCAGCACTTGCGAGGCCACCGGCTTGGCCAGTACGATCTCGATGCAAAAGCAGGTCGCCATGACCGCGATGAGGGCCAGAATAAAAGCTTCCACGTAGCGGATGCCGAGTCCCTGGAACCAGAGCAGCAGCAGCGTATCGGCTGCGGTGAGCAGCACGCCCACCAGCAGCGGAATGTGAAACAGCAGGTTCAGGGCGATCGCCGCGCCCAGCACCTCGGCCAGATCGCAGGCGGCGATGGCGATCTCGCACAGCACCCAGAGCGAGACAGTGACGGGTCGCGGGTAAGTCTCGCGGCAAGCCTGCGCCAAGTCGCGGCCGGAGACGATGCCCAGCCGTGCGCTAAGGGTTTGCAGTAGGATGGCCATGAAATTGGACATGATCAGCACCCAGATGAGCGTGTAGCCGAAGCGCGCGCCGCCTTCCAGGTCGGTGGCCCAATTGCCGGGGTCCATGTAGCCGACGCTGACCAGGTAGGCGGGGCCGGCAAAGGCGAACATACGCCGCCAGACAGGCATGTCCGCCGTGTCGACGGTGGAGTGTACGTCGGCCAGGGAGCGGGCGGCGGGTTTTGCGGCTGTAATCACAGTGTCGAATTGCGACTTAACTACGGTTAACACACGGCAGGCTGTGGTGTCAAGACGATCCGTGGCGCACGCTCTCAGCGTGCCGCGTCGGCACTCTTGCCGACGCCTCCCTCTGTTGGCGGCGCTCTGTTTGCCGTTGGCCAATGTGCAGAATTGTCTTAGCTAGAAAAATGGACTAAGCTAATGGGGTGCAGGTCAACATCCACCAAGCGAAAACCCAGCTCTCCCGGCTCCTCGAACTGGTCGAGGAGGGTGAGACGGTCGTGATTGCCCGGCACGGAAAGCCCGTGGCGGAGTTGGTTCCTACCCGGAAGACCGGGTTGCCGCTCGGCATCGCCCAGCACGACCGGCTAGCGCCGCCTGGCGATGACTGGTGGCAGCCCATGGCTGGCGAAGAAGTCGACGACTGGGTTGAGGGGCGGTGAGGGTCCTTGCGGACACCCACGCGCTCGTCTGGGCATTGTCCGACCCGGATTTGCTCAGCGCTCCAGCCCGCCAGGTCTTGGGCGAGTCGGAAGTTACCGTCAGTGTCGCCAGCCTGTGGGAACTGCTTTTGAAAAGCGGTAAGAAAGACGCATTGCTCCAAAATGCGCTTTCATGGTGGGAGAAATACGTAGTCCAGTCGCGAATCCCCACGCTTGCGATCCGGACATCCCACGTAATGGCGCTCGGCCGCCTTCCCGAACTGCACAAAGATCCTTTCGATCGTATTCTGGTGGCGCAAGCCATTGTGGAGAGAATGCCACTCGTCACTAAGGATGACCGGCTCCACCAGTATGGCGTCGCCACAATCTGGTGACTGCCCAGCGACCCAGCCGGCAGCCTTGCGCAATGGACTATCCGCCGGCGCCGCTAAGCGCCTTCACCAGTTCGTATAGGAAGGTTTGACCTTCAAAGAACGCCGTGACGCCCATGCGCTCATCGCGCCCGTGAAAGCGGATGTCATCCCGATCCATGAAGAAGCCCTGGACACCGTAAGTCGGAATGCCGGCCGCGCGCAGGTACAGTCCGTCGGTCGCTCCCATAACCATAATTGGGACCGTGGGCACGCCGGGCCACAACGTATCCGTAAGGCGGCTCACCGCGCGCAGAACGTCTTCCCGCATCGGCGACGCAGGCCCCTTACCGACTTCGCCGGCGATCGTGAGGCTCACCTGGCCGTCTGCGATTACACCCTTCAGGGTACTCTGCACATACTCAACCGAATCTTCGGAGAGCACCCGGCAGTTCACGTTTGCCGCCGCCAATTGTGGCAGCGCGTTCCTGGCGTGCCCGCCCTCGATCTGCGTCGCCACACAGGTGGTACGCAGCGTCGCATTCCACGCCGGAGATGCCTGCGCCACCTTCTGCATCGCATCCTGGGAACCTGCCGCCGCCGCCGCCAGATCGCCCTTCACAGTACCCGTTTCAATCTTGGACATCGCCGCGAAGTACGCCCGCGTGACATCGTTGGTCTTCAATGGGAAACCGAATCGCGACAGCTTGTCGAGAGCGGCCGCCAGATGGTAAATCGCATTGTCCGCCACCGGCAGTGAGCTATGCCCGCCCTTGTTGCGGACTTCCAATCGAAAATTGATCACGTACTTTTCGCTGACTTGCAGGTCGTTCGAAATCTTCCTGCCGCCCGCCACTTCGCCCCAGCCGCCTTCATTGAGAGCGAACTCGGCGTCGATCAGGTCGCGCTTGTTCTTGAGCAGCCACTGGACGCCGTTGTACGGGCCGCCTCCCTCTTCGTCCGCGGTGAGCGCCACGATGATGTCGCGGTCCGGTTTGAAGCCCTCGCGTTTATAGCGGATCAGGTTCGCGATCCACACGGCGGCCTGCGCCTTATCGTCGGCGGTCCCGCGGCCGTAGAAGAAGCCGTCCCGTTCAATGAACTGGAATGGATCCATGCTCCAGTCCTCCCGCTTGGCTTCCACGACATCGGTATGCGCCAGCAGCAGAATCGGTTTGCGCACGCCGCTGCCGTGATATCGGACCACCAGATTTGCCTTGGTGGGAATCGCGCCGCCCACAAGAATGTCGCTTTCGGGGAAGCCCGCGGCTCGCAGCCGGGCCGCCACGGCTTCAGCGACCGGAGTGGTTGCACCGGTCGTATAGCCCGACTTGATCTCGATCAGTTCTTTATAGATGTCGCGCGCCAGTCGCCGTTCCGGCTCTGGCGGCATGGTCTGGCTGGCGGCGGACACCACAACCAGTGCGGCCAAGATGAGGAATCTGAGCATGTCATATTGTGCCATACGTGGAAGAGGCTTTAGCGGCGCATGTTAGCCTAGCGTTATATGCAGTTTTCCGAGTCTTTCTTCCCGCACCGTTTTGGCATCACCGCGCGGGATCTGGAGAATTACCTGGCCGAAGCGCTTTCCCACGGTGGCGCATACGCCGATCTTTACTTCGAATATCTCTCCACCAGTTCCATTGGCATTGATGAATCCATCGTGAAGAGCGCTTCGCAGGGCGTGTCTCTGGGCGTTGGCGTGCGCGTGATCGCGGGCGAGCGCACCGGCTACGCCTATAGCGACGACCTGAGTCCGGAGAAGATTCGCAAGGCCGCGCGGGTGGCCGCTTGTATCGCGGCGGGTCCGGCCACCGTCGAAAAGGTTTCGCTCAACGAAGGCGGGCGGCGCAACCTATATCCCGTGCTGACCGCGCCCACCGAGACAGCCTTTTCCGAGCGCGTCGAACTGATCAAGCGCGCCGACCGCGCCGCCCGCGCCTACGACCCGCGCATTTTCCATGTGCAGGCCAGCTATGCCGATAATCTGCGCCAAGTGCTGGTGGCCACCAGCGACGGGGTGCTCACTTGGGACCGCCAGCCGATGACGCGGCTCAACGTGGAGGCGCTGGCGCGCGTGAACGGTGGAACACCGCAGCGCGGCCATGCGGGCGGCGGCGGGCGCGTGGATCTGAGCTTTTTCCTGAACGACAAAACGCCCGAACATTTCGCTGCGCAAGCCGCGCGCGAAGCCATCGTGATGCTGGGCGCGGTGGACGCGCCCGCCGGCGAGATGACCGTGGTGCTGGGTCCCGGCTGGCCCGGCATCCTGCTGCATGAAGCCGTGGGCCACGGTCTGGAAGCCGATTTCAATCGCAAGGGCGTCTCCGCGTTCAGCGGACGCATTGGTCAGCGGGTGGCTAGCCCATTGTGTACCGTGATCGACGACGGCACCATCGCCAACCGGCGCGGCTCGCTGAACGTGGACGACGAAGGCCATCCCACCGGGCGCAATGTGCTCATCGAGAACGGCATCCTGCGCGGCTACCTGCAAGACAAGCTCTCCAGCCGGCTGACAGGCGCGGCGGAGACCGGCAGCGGGCGTCGCGAAAGCTACGCGCACATCCCCATGCCGCGCATGACCAACACGTTCATGCTGGCGGGCGAAAGTGACCCCGAGGAGATCGTCCGCTCCGTGCCCAAGGGCCTCTATTGCCCCGATTTCGGCGGTGGCCAGGTGGATATCACCAGTGGCAATTTCGTCTTCTCGGCCGCGGAAAGCTATCTCATCGAAGATGGCCGTGTGACGCGCCCCGTGCGCAACGCCACGCTGATCGGCAACGGACCCGAAGCCTTGAAGTACGTCAGCATGGTGGGCAACGATCTGAAGCTGGACGAGGGCATCGGGGTGTGCGGCAAGGAAGGGCAAAGCGTGCCGGTAGGCGTGGGCATCCCCACCATCAAGATCGATCGCATGACGGTGGGGGGCACGGCGTGAGCGCGAACGGCTATGCCACGATGGCTGCTGAAATTGTCGAGCAGGCGCTGGCGGCGGGCGCCACGGATGCGGAGTGTACCATCGGCGCGGGCGAAGAGTTTTCCGCCAACGTGCGCCTGCGCGAAGTAGAGACGCTGAAGGAAGCCGCGTCGCGCGGCGCGGGACTGCGCATCCTGAAGGGACAGCATACCGGATCGGCGTACACCTCCGATCTGTCGGGCGAGGGCATTCGCCACATGGTGCGTTCCGCCATCGAACTGGCTGAAATTACTACCGAGGATCCGCACGCCGGCCTGCCGGACGCCGCCGATCTCGGGTCCATTCCCGGCGACCTGGGGCTGTACTGCGCCGATGTAGAAGGCCTCGCCACGGAGCTGAAGATCGACATGGCGCGCCGCGCCGAGGATGCCGCATTGCGCGCGGATGCCCGCATTACGAATTCCGAGGGCGCGTCCTTCGATACGCACCTGGGCCGGCATGCCTTCGCTAATTCGCGCGGTTTCGCGGGCGAGTATCGGGCGAGTTATTGTTCGCTCTCCACGGTCCCGGTAGCGCGCGAGGGCGAATCCATGGAGCGCGACTACTGGTTCACGACCGCGCGCGGTTTCGCCGGCCTGGAGAAGCCCGAAGATGTGGGCCGCATCGCCGCGCAACGCGCCGTGCGGCGGCTGGGCGCGCGGAAAGTGGAAACGCAGAAAGTGCCGATCGTCTTTGAGCCGCGCACCGCGCGCTCACTGCTCGACAATATTTTCGACGCCGTGCATGGCGGTGCGATCTACCGCAATGAGTCCTTTCTGGCGGGCAAGCTGGGCGCCCGCGTAGCGTCGGAGAAGCT
>Ga0182015_10003542_pt1 | contig 17438 bp, 11 predicted proteins | sample 712P3MmetaG_FD_120478 | JGI IMG/M metagenome (GOLD analysis project Ga0182015, IMG submission 120478) | Permafrost microbial communities from Stordalen Mire, Sweden - 712P3M metaG | ecosystem: Environmental > Terrestrial > Soil > Wetlands > Permafrost | place: Sweden: Stordalen | collected... | reverse complement strand
GGCAGCGACGTTGGCGTCGGCCGTGCATGTATACCCTCCAGCCGTAAGCGGACAGGTGGCGCTTCCGAGCGTCAGCGTTACGACTTGCGGCGTCGAGGAACCGACTTGAAACGACACCGATTGGGTGGCCGGCGAGACGTAGGCCGGTTTGCGACGCGCCGCTGATGCCGGCGTCTGCAGGGGAATCACGATCGAGAAGGCGAGCTGACCTACTCCGGTGTTCGCCGGCTTTGAAGTCGACGGTACCGAGCTCGAACCGCCGCCGCCGCACGCGGCGAGCGAAAATGCCGCGGCAGCAGCAATCCCAGCGAAGCGATTCATCGCTGCCTCCCCGCACCGCGGGTGCCTTGGATCGTGATCGGCGTCAAGGTGACGGTGACCGTGAACACGACCGACTGACCGTTGGAATCGCTCACCGTCACGTTGGCCGTTCCGGATCCGACGGCGTTGATCGCGATCGCCATCACATCGGCGGTGGAGGTAACGGGAGTCGTCACGGTCACGACCGCGGCGTTGCTGGTCTGGACGGTGTATTGCCCGCGATAGCCCGCCTCTTGCACCGAGACCGTCGCCGGGCCCGTCTGCGTGAGCGAAAGCGAGAGCGGCGGCACGCCGGTAAGCGGAACCGGTGTCGGCGTCGGCGACGGTGTCGGCGTGGGTGTCGGCGTCGGCGTCGGGCTCGGCGTTGGTGTCGGCGAGGACAGCGGCGTCGGCGTGGGGCCAAACGGCTGGAGATCGATAGGCTGTTTGCCCTGGGGCTGCGCGATCACCAGCAGCGTCGGGTCCAGAACACCGTTATACGTGACGCTGACGACGGTCGCGGGGCTCGTGACCGACGCGGTTGAGAGCGTCAGCGCCGACGACGACGTACTCAACTGAATCGGCGCGCTGTACGGGGCCGTGCCGCCGATGATGTTTCCGTCGGCGTCGAACGCCGTGACCACGAGCGGCGCCGAACCCGGCCGTCCGTACGTTAGCCCGTTGAGGCTCAACCCGACGCGCGCGACCACGCCGTCGAGCGTGAGGTTGATCGTCGCGACCCCGTTGGGCGCGGGCGGCACGACGACGGTCGCCGTCGAGAGCGCATTGCCCTGGCCGTTGGGTGCGTCGAAAAACGTGACGATGAAATCCTTCGCCGTCGACTGCGCGACGACGGCGACGTTGCACAAGGTGCTTCCGTTGGTCGTCGTGCACGCGGCGGGCAACGGGCTGACGTTCAGGACCAGACCAGGCACCGTGGCGCCCGGATAGACGATGTCGATGACCAGCGAACGTGAGGATGCAGAAATGTATGCCGGACGGCGCGCGACTTGCGCCGGCGACGCGGCCGGAATCGTGAACGCGAAGCTCGCCGTGAAGCTGCCCGCTGCCGGCGTGGCGGCCGCAGGTCCCGTGGACGAACCACCGCCGCCGCAACCGGCGGATGCAGCGAACGCGATCAGCGGCAAGGCGAACCAAATGCGGTGCGCAGACATTCCAGAAGTCGTGAACTACGCTCCCTAAAAACTCCGGCGCTGTTCACGGTCCGAGACTGCCTCTCCTTGCTCCGCAGTAGCAATGGAGGAATACGCGGCCTCACTGGGTAGAGGAACCGGCCAGCAGACTATCCGACTGCCTCTTTTTGGCGAGGTGTCGATCATTCAGCGCGCTCGGATTCCAGGCCATCAGGGCGATCGTTCGACGAGCATCCCTCTGCGGCGCTGGACGGCCGCACTGCTCGCTGGGCTTCTTGCCGCGTTGCCGCTCGCTGCAGCGGCGGACTCCTCGCTTCAAGAGCTGGTCGCGAAGTCGCTGACGGCGCGGCCGGGCGAGGCTGCAAACTTCGAGGTCGGTGTGACCTCGAGCGACACGACGATTTGGGCGGGCGGGTCGTACACGCTGCAACTGATCGCAACCGATCCATCGGGCACGCTCATCGCCTCGACGGACCCGGCGCCGGGCGAGGATGCGGCGGTCCCCGGGCAGACGACGTTCGTCTTCCTTGGACTACCGATCCCGAACGGCTATCTGGGCCCGCTCAACGTCATGGCACGGGTGAAACACGGCGGCACGGTCGACGATTCGGTGACGGTCGGCATCGTCGTCGGCGGCGCGACGGCGGTCGCAGTCGCTCCGACGACCAATGCGCCGCCGGCCGGCCAACCGCCGGCGCCTGGCGCAACGCCGGTACCGGGATCGCAGGCGATTCCGGGCCAACCGGGGATTCCCGGCCAAGCGGCGCCCGGGACGCCTTCCTCGCCGGCACCGACCACGACCACGTCACCGGCGCCGACGACCGCCCCGTCGCCCGCCGCGGCGCAGCCCTCGCCCACGGCATCGGCGGCCCCGAGATTCAGCGGTACGCTCGCCAACAATGAAGCGTTCGCCGCGACCAGCGCGCAAAGCGGGACGCTCAACCTCAGCGGTGCGTATGGCGACGGAGACAGTTTTACGGCGAGCGGCGGTCTGGCGACGACGCCGGGTGCGGGTCCGCCCGTCGTCAACGTTCAGTCGCAGTACATCTTGACGCAAATCGGGACGTTTTCGCCAACCTTCGACAAGGACGTCTTCGCGGGCGTCACCGGCACCGGCATCAACATCAAGCAAGCTTTCGGCGACACGCACACGCTGCAGGTCGCGGTCGTTTCGGGCGACCACGCGACGATCAACCCCTTCGAGATCGAGGCATTGTCCTACAGCTTCCCGCTGTTCAACGATCCCTTCGAGCTCACCGGCGGGTTCGAACAAGTCACCGGCCCCGCGCAGACCGGTCAGTCCTTCTTGCGAAACGGGGAGTTTCTGGGGGGCGGTCTGGTCGGAAAGCCCCCCGGAACGTCACTTACCTACGAGCTGCATTACGGCATCGTCAACTATCTCGATGCGCTCACCGACACGCAGCGCACGGACGGCGTCGTCGACCTCGCCTTCGGCTTCATGCTGCGAAAGGCGCAGTTCTCGTTCGGCTACGTTCGCGCCGGCGCGGATTACGCGAACCTCGCCGCGCCCTCGGTGAAGCCCGACAATGAGTCCGAGACCGCATCGGTTACGGTTCCGCTCGGGGTCATTCAAGCGTTGTTCTCCGCCAACGGCTACCATGACGAGCTGCCCGGTTCCAGCTTGGTGCAGCAAACACACTTTTGGACCGAGTCCGCGTCGCTGACCTACCCGATGCAGAACAACGGCAGCCTGGTGTTGCAATCGTCGAACGGGATTCAGCACCAAACGGGAGACCCGATCGCGCCGTTCAGCGGGAACGACAACACCTCGCTGGCATACACGACCAATCGCGGTCCGTACGCGATACAGCTCACGCTGACCAGCACGAACCAGCGCGACAATAGCGATACGCTCATGCACGTGATCAGCGACGCGGTCACGGTTTCGCGCGCACCCTTTGCCGGCGTGACGATAACGGCCGGCTACAATCTGATGCTGAACGAAGCGAACGTCGCCAGTTCGACCGGCCTCAACAGCGCGGCAACCGCCTCGGTGACGATCGTTCGGGGGGCCTACTCGTTCGCAACCCAGGTAAGTCATTCGTTCACTCACCCGTTCGTCGGCATCAGTACGGCACCGACGACAACCTTTAACTACGGCGTCACGTTCAAGCCCTCACAGTCGCCCTATTCCATGTCGGCAACCGTAACGGAGAACATGGGCATGATCAGCACATCCACCGGCGCGCTCAATCTGAACTTCCAGTTCTGATGCGACGCTCACCGCTTTCGCATGACGTCCGCCTCGCCTTCCGTTCCTGTGCGGCGATGACGGCCTTGGCATTCTTGGCGCTTCTGAAGGGGGCCGACGCGCAAACGCTCCCGCAGATTCCACCGCCGTCGCTGATCTCTCCGCTGCTGGGAGTGGGTGTGCCGATCCTCTTCCAATGGACACCCGTCAATCCAGGCAACATCTACAACTTCGCGCTGCAGTCACACACGCGCTCGCCGCAGGCAGTCTCGCCATTCGTCGTGTACTACGAGCTGCAAATCTCCGATGCTCCCGACATCACCAGCCACGTGCTGGTCGATGTGACCACGAGCACAACCATCTTCTCATTCCAAAATCAGAACGTCACCGGTTCGGGGTTCACCAACCTCCAGCGACCCGGGATACCGCTTCCCGGCGGGCTGTACTACTGGCGCGTTCGCGCGCTGATCAACACCGCGGCAACGGGCTTTTCGAACATCGGCCGCTTCACGCTCAACCTCGGTGCCGGCGGCGGCGCCTCCACATCGTTCCACGACTTGGCGATCACCTCGCTGGTGATCACCGCGCCTGCGTACGTCGGAACCGCCTCGATCATCGTCGCGACGGTGCAGAACACGGGAACCTTCCCCGAACAGGGCGCGCCGTTGACGATTACCGCGAACGGCGTGCAAGTCGCGCGCTTGGATACTCCGTCGATGGGGGCCGGAGAGACGTCGCGTATCACGGCGATCTGGACACCGACGCGGCAGGGCCTCTCGCAGATCACGTCGATCCTCGACTTCAGCGGTCCCAATCCGGATAAGAAGCTCGCGACGATCTCGCGACCAGTCGCCGAACAGCCGCACTATCTCACCTCCGTCAAGGGGACGCTGCGCTCCGACAATCGCGGCTATTTCCTGGCGGATGCGCACGGGCGCGAGATCGCGCTGGTGCTGCTGGCATCCGGCACACAATTGGATCTGGACCCTCTCGTCGGACGCGCGGTCATCATGCGCGGCACGTTGACCAAGCATCAATCGTCGCTCATCCTGATCGCCAATCAGGCGGCGATGTCGCCACCGTGACCGGTCATGGGTACGGCATCCGGCAAGCAAAGCAAGTAAGCGGCGTGTCGCCTTCCCAGCTGAGGGGGAGGCCTGCGGACGGCGCGTGTCCTATGGTGGCTAGGACGGCGACGTTTGAGTCTCTCACCTAGGTAGTCGACGAACCGCGCCCGTTCAACTTCGCCTTGTCATACAGTAGGAGGAGGTTCACATGATGCGTTTTGTTCCCGCAACGCTGTGCAGCGCCGCGCTGGTCACTCTCGGAATGGTCGCGGCGACGCCGGGCGTTTCTACCGCCGCGCTCGACGCGATGGCAGTCGGCAGGACGGCGACGCTGAACGGGGTGATTACCGGCGGCCCCGGCGTCAAGCTGAGCTGCGGCGGTGTGACCGCCGAGGTTCACGATTCCTCCGGCAAGATCGTCTCGACCGCTCCCACGACGCCGAACGGTGCCGGCGGGTGCGCGTTTGCAGCCAAGGTTCCGGCCGGTATCGCGCTCTCTTCGTGCGCGGGCCGCGTCGCTCTCGGCGCAGCAAACCAAATGGGCGCCATGCATACCTTTGAGATGAGCTCGCGGTCGGTCGTCAACGGCCACGAACGCATCGGCACGCTGGGCAGCAGCCACATCTTCAGCACCATCGTCATTACCGGCGCGATCACCACCGGAGGAGCATCGACGGCGAACATCACGGTGGGCGCAGAGCCGTAAAACCCACGCGGCACCTGCCGTAGAAACGCACGAGGTTAGCGGGCGCGCCGGGGCTACCGGCGCGCCCGCCCTTTTGCGTAGATGCATTCGGAAGCGCGCGAATATCCCCGAGCGTTCGCCCCCATCGTCCCTCACCCGGGGAACTCGGAGTCGCGAGCGAACCGCTTGCAAACGCACTGGCCCCGAACCGGAGACGCTGTTGCCGGCTGAACAGGTCGCCTCGACGAGGCTCGTCACCCTCGTCAACCCGAACTTCGTTTGGCCCGCGGTCACGCCGTACGCGCTCGACATCCTCTGCACGCATCTCGAGACCGCAGGCTTCGATGTCGACGTTCTGGACCTTACGTTCCGCCGGGAACGTTGGCGTCTCGACGAGTATTTCGCCGCGCACGATCCGATGCTGGTCGGGGTGACGCTGCGCAATGCGGGCAGCGTACAGCCGCAGGAGCAGCGCGTCTTCTTGCCCGACCACCTCGGCGTGATCGACGCGATCCGCGGGCTTACGAACGCACCGATCGTGCTCGGCGGCGCCGGCTTCTCGTCGATGCCGTACGCGGCGCTGGAGTACTTCAAGACGCCCTTCGGGGTGAAGGGCCCGGGAGAGCGGATCTTATGCGACTTGGCCGATGCGCTCGCGTCGGGCCGGTCGGCCGAGACGGTTTCGGGGCTGCTGCTTTGGGACGGCAGCACCGTCCATGAGTCCGCCGCCGCCGGCTCGGCGGCCGCCGCCAAGGCGCCCGCAGCCGAAGTCGCGACGGTGTACCGGCGGCGCTCCGGTGTGTCGAATCGCGTCGACAACCGCGAATACTACGAGCGGGGCGGCCTGGGCAACGTGCTCACGAAGAACGGCTGTCCGTTTGCATGCAATCACTGCGTCGAACCCGACGCCAAGGGCTCATCCGTGACGCTGCGGACCGTCGCGGCCGTCGTCGACGAACTCGAGTCGCTGGTGGCGCAAGGCATCTACGACATCCACACCACCGACAGCGAGTTCAATATCAAACCTGAGCACGGCAAACGACTCCTGCGCGAGATCATCGAGCGCCGGCGGGGCGCCGGCAGCGTGATGCGCAACCTGCGGCTCTGGATCTATGCGCACCCGGTACCGTTCGACGCCGAGCTCGCCGACCTGCTGGTCGAGGCCGGCTGCAAGGGCGTGTCGCTGTCCGCCGAGCACATGTGTCGCGAACGCCTGGCGGTGTGGGATCCTCCACGCGGGCGGGTCGGCCTCGCTTACACGATCGACGACGTGCGGAGGGTGACCCAACTGCTCGCCGAGCGCGGGATCATGGTCACGACCGAACTGCTGCTCGGCCTGCCGGGCGAAAATCTTCAGACACTCAAGCAGACGATCGACGAATCGCTGCGACTGCCGACGACCGTCATCGGCTACACGCTCGGACTCCAGGTTTTCCCGCATGCGCCGCTCGGCATCCGGTTCGCCGCCGAGTCGGCCGGCAGGAACGTCATCCGCGGGCTGCAGTCCAACACGGCGAGGAGCGAGATTTTCCTGACGCCGCTCGACCAATGCGAGTCGATGGTCGCCTACGAGCGTCAGTTCTGGTTCGACGAAGCGGACCGGCTGCGCCCGGTCTTCTATTTCTCGCCGGACCTGCCGGAAGACGCCGAGACGATCGAACGCCCCAACGGCCAGTGGGTGAACACGATTCGGTGGATCCGGAACTACGTTCCGAAATCCGAGCACTACCGGGTCGCGTTGCCGACGCTCGCGGGCGGCGAGCGCGGCGAAAGCAACAACTACGCAGACAACCCGTTCCTGCAGCAAGCCGTCGCGCTCGGCTACAAGGGCGCGTACTACTCCTGGTGGCGCGATCGTAATCGTATCCTCGCCGAGGCGAGCGCGAAAGGAATCACGGCCTGAGCGCGCGCGTCGTTCTTGCAGCCGCCTGCATGGCACTCATCGCGTGCACGCGAGGAACGGCGCCGCACGCCAACGTCCTGAGGATCGCGGACCTCTCCGAACCCGACCGGCTCAATCCGCTCCTCTCGACGATGGATTTGACCGAACATCTCTCGGCGCTCGTTTATTCGACGCTCGTGATCTCGGATGACAAGGGGCGATTGATCGGCGATCTCGCCGAGGCGGTCCCATCGCTCGCAAACAACGGGATTTCGCGCGATGGGAAGACGATCGTCTACCACCTTCGTCCGGGCATTACTTGGCATGACGGCGCGCCGCTCACGTCGCACGACGTAGCGTTCACGTGGCACGTCATCATGAATCCCAGGAACAATATCTTTCATCGCGAGGGCTACGACGAGGTCGAACGGATCGATACGCCCGATGCCCGGACCGTGGTCGTGCATCTCAGACGCCGCTCGCCGCCGTTCGTGACCCGGTTTTTCACGTCGCTTCAGGAAGGCGCGAAGGCGATTCTCCCGGAGCACTTGCTCAAGGAGCGAGCGACGATCAACGAGGCGCCCTTCAACGCCGCGCCCATCGGCAGCGGTCCGTTCAAGTTCGTGCGCTGGGATCGCGGCCGGGGTATCGAGCTGGCGGCCTACGATCACTACTTCCGCGGCCGGCCGAAAATCGACCGGATCATCTTCACCGTCATCCCCAACGAGAACACGATGCTGGATGAAGCGCGCGCACACGAGATCGATGTCCCCCAGGTTTCGAGCGGCCTCTATGAACTCTACAAAACTCTCCCGGGCGTGACGACCACGCTCGCGAGGTGGGACTCGACTTCGATCCTGGCGCTCAACGATGCCCGGCCCGGGCTGCGTCACGTCGAGGTGCGGCAGGCCATGGCGCGTGCGCTCGACTACCAGTCGATGATCACCAAGATCACGCACGGCGTCGGAACGGTCGCGCGCGATATCGTGCCGCCCGGTGCGATCGGGTACGTCGCGAACGCGGCATATCCGTACGATCCCGTCGGCGCACGCAAGCTGCTCGAGGCGCACGGCTGGAAGGTCGGAACGGACGGCATCCGCGCAAAGAACGGCGAGCGGCTGGACTTTGTGTATTATATCGTTACGGGATCCGCGACCGGCAGCTCGATCGCCGTGCTGGTACAGTCATGGCTGCGTGATATCGGAATCGGCGTAACGCTCAAGAGCTCGCCGTATAATCAGATCTTTTCATTCGAGGGCCCGGTCCAGACCGGCAAATACGATCTCGCCGCCTACTCGTATACGCTGCCGCGAGATCCCGACAACCTCGTCTATCTGGGCTGCGATAAGTTCCCCAACGCCGGTGACAACGTGTTCCGTTATTGTGACGCGCTCGTCGATGCCGGGGAACGCCGAGGTCTGACGACCGACGATCCGCGCGCGCGCGCGGCAATCTACGCGCCCGTCGAGCGCCGCATCCGGGAGACCGTACCGTACATCCCGATCTACGAAGCTCGCCGCATCGTCGTGCACATCGATGGACTCCGGCATTATACCGTCTCGCCCTCGATCGCACAGTGGTGGAACTCCTGGGAGTGGGAGTTCGCCCGGTGATCGCATCTGCGGAGGCCGCCGGCACGCCATTGCCCCGGCTGCCAGGCGCGTACTGCTCCCGGTGGGGAGATCGCGCTCGCATCCACGCCGAGGCAGGGTTCAGGTGGAATCGGGGTCTGAACAACGGGCAAGGGCGGTTTGCGACGCCCTTGGGACGCACGTTCCCCTATGCTCGGAGCGTGGCCGAGCACGACCGAATCGAGGAACTCTTCCTGGTGCGCTTCTGGCGCGAACAGGGTGCAGCGTGGCGCGGCTACGTCGAGCACGTGGCCACGAAGCGGCGGGTCTATTTCTCCGAGCTTTCCGACCTCAACGAGTTTCTGCGGCTCCGGCTCGCCGACGCGACGCGCGCGGGGGCGCAGTGAGCGCCGCCGCTGCCGCCGAACGATCAGCGTGACGACCATGGCCGCCGGAGGCTCCTCGATGAAGACGTTTGCGTTGACTTCGATGCTCGCCCTGGTGGTTCTCGGCGCGGGCTGCGGCGGATCCGGCGGCAGCACGGTCCCGGCGAAGTCCCCCGCGCAAACGCCGGCATCGATGATGGTCGCGTTCAGGATCGTCCTTCCCACGACCGCTTCAAACGCGCGGCGGCGCTTGCCGCGGTACGTGTCGGCCTCTACCCAATCGGCGGCGATCACCGCCGCCCCCGGCGGCGGGAGCGCCGGTGCGCCGGTGATCGTGAATTGCACGACCGTCTGCACCGGCCAGATCGCCGCGGCCGTCGGGAGCGACACGTTCACGGTGACGCTCTACGACGCCCAGAACGCGGTCGGCAACCTGCTCTCGACGGGCACCTTGACGCAGACGATCGTGCAAAATCAAGCCAACTCCGTCAACGTCACGCTCGACGGCGTGGTCGCTTCGCTGACGGTGGCACTGAACCCGGCGGCCGTCACGGAAGGCACCGCTGCCACCGTCGCCGTCACGGTGAACGCGCTCGACGCCGACGGCAACACGATCGTCGGACCGGGAATCTACGCGAACGCGAGCGGAAGCCCGCTCACGGTCGTGCTGGTCGATTCCGATGGCTCGGGCGCGACGCGCCTTTCCCTCAACTCGCTGACCGCTCCGACGTCCGGCATCACGCTCAGTTACAACGGTGCAACGATTCCGAGCCCCACGATCACCGCGAGCGCCGCCGGAGCGACGCCGGGCCACGCGCCGCTGACCGTCAACGGCGGCACCGGGACGGTCATGCATTTCAGCGGCGGGGGAATCGGTGAGCCATATACGATCACGGCGGGTCCGGACGGGGCGCTTTGGTTCACCGACATCGGCTTCGAGAGTGCCGTCGGCCGCATCACGACTGCCGGAGCGATCACCGAATACAGTGCCGGGATCGCGCAGCAACCGGCCCGGCCGCTCGGCATCGCAGCCGGCCCGGACGGCGCACTGTGGTTCACCGAATACAATAACGATCGAATCGGCCGCAGCACGACCAGCGGCACGATCACCGAGTTTTCAACCGGGATTACCGCAGGCTCCACGCCACAAATTATCGTGGCGGGTCCCGACGGCGCCCTGTGGTTTACCGAAGGCGGAACCGGGAAAATCGGTCGCATCACGACAACCGGCACCGTCAGCGAGTACCCTGGCGGGCCGGCGAATTCCGAAGTGTTCGGTATCGCGGTCGGTTCCGACAACAACCTGTGGTTCACCGAATTCGCGGCCGGAGTGATCTGCCGCATCACGACCGGCGGCACGGTCACCCAGTTTCCCCTGGCGTCGTCAGGGAGCGGTCCGCGCGGCATTGCACCTGGTCCGGACGGCGCGCTCTGGTTCACCGAAGTCTACGCGAATCAGATCGGACGCATCACGACCAGCGGCACGATCACGGAATTCTCTGCCGGTATCACGGCTGGGGCCGGGCCCGAGGACATCGCCGCCGGTCCCGACGGGAATCTCTGGTTCACCGAGCGCCAGATTCCCCAAGGTCAACACGTTGGCCGGATCACGACGCTCGGCACGATCACCGAATTCCCCACCGGAGGGATATCGGCGACCGAAGGTATCGCGGCAGGCTCGGACGGCGGGATGTGGTTCACCGAACCGGGGGCTGCAGAGATAGGCCGGATCCAGCCCTGACATCGTTCGAAGAATCGCTGCATGGTCGTCGCCGGCGCTCCCGGGTGACCGGCGACGCCCCCACGAACCAGCTATCCTTCGGATCTCGGAACATTCGCATCGCATCGGTGGTATGGCAGCGCCCAAAACGACTCAACAGCTGCGTGTCCAACTCTTCGGACAGCCGCGCTTTGCTCTCGGGGGCGAACTCTTCAAGTTTGTCGCGCGCCCAAAGACAATGCCCCTCTTGGCGCACCTCTTACTGCATCGGGATCGCGCGCTCTCGCGCGACTCGCTGGCGTTCCTGCTCTGGGAAGATGAGACGGAAGAAGATGCTCGCGCAAATCTTCGACGGCATCTTCATCACCTCCAGCAGGCTCTGCCGCAATCTCCGCTCCCTTGGTTGCTGACCGATTCGGACAAGGTTCAGTGGAATCCCGAAGCCGAGTTCTGGCTCGACATCGAAGAGTTCGAACGGCTCATCGGAACCGGCGTTGGCCGCGCCGAGGCCGTGAAGCTGTACGCAGGCGACTTGCTCGAGAACCTCTACGACGAATGGCTCGTGTTTCCGCGCGAACGTCTGCGCACGCTTTACCTTCATTCGCTTGACGAACTCGTTCTCGAAAGCCGCTCCGCACGGCAGTTCGCTTCCGCGATCGACTACGCCCAGCGCATTCTCGCCGTCGATCCTTTGCGGGAGGACGCGCTGCGTCAGTTGATCGCGGTTCGTTACGAAAGCGGCGACCGGGCGGGAGCGTTGCAGGCCTACGATCATTTCATTCGCCGTCTGCGCGCCGAGATCGACGTGGATCCGATGCCGGAAACCACCGCGCTGCGCGACGCGATCGTTCACAATACCGGCTTGGCGACCGCCGGGCGCGAAATTCATCTCGATCCGGGACCCTCACGCATCGTTCTCCCGTTTGCCGGCCGCGCCGCCGAAATGGAGCAGTTGCGCGTGCTCTGGAGCCGGGCGGCGCGCGGGAGAGGCGGCGTTGCGCTCGTGGCGGGCGAAGCCGGAATCGGCAAAACGCGTCTGGTCAGCGAGTTCATTGTGCGCACCGAGGCCGAAGGCGGCCGCGTCTTGTGGGGAACGACGGCATATCCGGAAAGCACGCCGTACCAGGCTTTCATCGAGGCCTTGCGTGCTGCGCTGGGATTCGTTGCCGCAATCGACGTCAAACCGCTCGAGCTGTCCGCGCTGCGTCAACTCGTTCCCGAACTCGGCGATCGGCGAACGGATCTTCCCGTTCTCAATGCGGTCGATCCCGAGCGCGAACAGCGGCGCCTGCTCGAGGCCCTCACCGCCTGCTTTGCCGGCCTTGCGCGGGCGCGGCCGCTCGTGGTCGTGCTCGAGGATTTGCACTGGGCCGGAGCGGCGACGGTGGCCGCGCTCGAGTTCGTGGCGCGCCGCATCGAGCAGCATCCCGTCCTGTTGGTGGCGACCTACCGCGACGACGAGGCATCGAGCGCGCTGCGCAGCGTGCGGCGCAGCCTCCAGCAAGATTCCTTGGCGCAGCACGTCGCCGTCGCCGGGCTACAACTGGAAACCGTTTCCGAAATCGTGGCTCAGGTCGTGGACGGCATGGAACCGCGAGGAAACACGGCTGAAAAACTCTGGGCGGCAAGCGAAGGGAGCCCGCTCTTCTTGACCGAGCTGATTCGTGACGCCGCCGAATCGGGAGACGGTTCGACTCTTCCGCCGACGCTTCAGACCGCGATCGTCAGCCGCGTCGCGCGCTTGACGAACGCGACGAGGTCGCTGCTCGAGATCGTCGCCGTCATCGGGCCGGCGTTCGATATCGACGTGGCGCGCGACATCACGGGCTGGGACGAACGCGCGTTACTCGAGGCCGTCGACGAACTGCTGGCCCGCCACTTGATTCGCGAGGCGGGACGCCGCTTCGGATTCGATTACGTCTTCACGCATCACCTGGTCCGCGTTGCCGTGTACGAAACTCTCGAAGCCGAGACACGCCGGGTATGGCATCGCCGTATCGCGCGCGCGCTCGAAGCTCTCCCGGCTCGCGCGGTCGATGCGATAGCGATCGATATCGCGCGTCACTTCGAGCTCGGCGGCGACATGCTTCGCGCCGTGCCCCATTACCTGAGCGCCGCTCGTCATGCCGAATCTCTTCACGCGCACGATGAAGCGCTAGCGTTACTCGCCCGGCCGCCGGAACTCGCGATCCCCAGCGAGATGCGCTGGGACGTGCTCATCCTGCGTGAGACGATCCACCGCAGGACCGGCAATCGGATCGCGCAGCAGGCCGATATCGACGAGCTCGAACGGCTTGCCGAGTCCGATGATGCGCTCGGAGCTGAGGTGCTCTACCGGAGGATTCTGCTCGCCCGTTCGCTCGGCTCGCGCGACGAGGAACGCACGTTCCTTGACGCGCTCGAGCAGGTCGTGCAAAGACTCGATCGCGCCGAATGGCGTGGTCGTCTCTTCGCGTGCAAAGCCGACTACTATGCTCTGGTCAACCGGTTCGACGAGGCCGAAGAGGCTGGGCGGGCAGCGCTTGCGGTCCATGTCGCGCTTTCGGACATCGACGGTCAGGTCGCAGATCTCTGTCTGCTCGTTTCGATCGCCACGCACCGCGGCTCGCTGGGCACCGCGCGCGAGCACCTCGCGACCGCCCAGAACCTGGCCGAGGCGCAAGGGAACTCGCGGCTCGTCGCCGACACGCTCTTCGCTGCCTCCAGCTCCGCGTTGATGCTGCACGATCTCACCGGCTGCATGGCGCTGGCGAAAACGGCCCGCGAGCTGTATGTCTCGTTGGGCGATCCCGAGGGCGAAGCCGACGCCCTGGCACGCACCGCAACCGCGCTGGCGCGGCTCGGCCGTCACGATGAAGCTCGCGAGCAGAACGTCGCGGCTGCGGCCATCTTCGAATCGATCGGTAAGCGTCAGGGCTTGGCGGTCGCGGTCCTGAACATCGGGCTGATCTCCTGCCGCATCGGCGTGCTCGACCGCGCCATTCTCGAGTTCGAGCGTTCGGCGGAATTGTTTCGGACAATCCACGATCTCCGCGGCCAAACAGTTTGCGCGATCAATCTTTCGTGCATGCGGCTGCGCATGGGAAACGCGGTCGAAGCGAAGGCGGACGCTCAGCTCGCGCTGGAACTCGCGAAGAAGATGAAGCATGCCGTCTACGAAGCCGAAGCGCTGGCGAACCTTGGCGCGGCCGAGCGCGATCTGGGCGAACTTGCGACCGCGATCGGGCATATGCGACTGGGCCTGAGCCGGCAGCTGGAAACAGGCCGCGTCAGCGACCGTGTCAACGATCTGGCAGACCTTGCCCTCGCCTATTTCCTGAACGGAGAAATATCCGCCGCATGCGAGGCGGTGCAGGAGGTCCTGGCAGCGGTGCAAGGCGCGGCCGACGTCTCGCTGTGGCCGCAGAATCTGTATTGGATTGCGGCCCGCGTCTATCGCGGCGCCGGCCGCGATGCCGAGTGGCCCGGACTCCTCGAGCTCGGCCATGCGATCTTGCACGAACGTGCCGCAGCGCTGTCGGACGCCGGCGAGCGCGATGCCTTCTTCGCCCTCCCGCTCAACAGCGAGATCGAGGACGCTTTTGCGCGGAAGCTTTGGCCCGCGCCCGACCGGTCATGCGTCGATGGCCGGTGAGAGCGTGCGCCGCTACGGCGCGAGCTTCATCCCGTAGGGGAAGCTGAGACCCGTAGTTGCGCCGCGGATCGTGCGCAGCGGTGCGACGTTTCCGTTGGCGCCGGCGGCGAACACGACGATTGCGTCGTTCCCGTTGCCGGCGTCGTTACCGACGTAAATCGTGCCAGTGCCGTCGAGGACGATGCCGCCAGGTTTGACCAGCGTCGTGTTTGCCCCGGCGATGGTGGCGACCGGCGCGGCGTTCCCGTTCGCACCCGCGGCATAAATCGTGACCGCGTTCGCGGTCACGCAGCTGACGTAGATCCGTCCGCCCGCGTCGACGGCGACGAAGGCCGCACCCGACATGCCCGTGTTCGACCCGGTGATCGTCTGCGTCGGCGCCACGTTGCCGCTGAAGCCTGCCGCGTATACGGTGACCGCGTCGGTACCGCCGAACTGCGAGTTGTTGTCGACGACGTAGAGGTTGCCGGCCGTGTCCAGCGTGATCCCGTAGACGGCGGAGAGGCTGGTGTTGGAACCGGACAGCGTGCGGATCGGCGCTACGTTTCCGGTTGCGCCCGGCGCAAACACGTTGACGGTATCGGCGAAGAAATTGTCCTCGACGAGATTTCCGCTGTCGTCGATGGCGAGGCCAAGTGCGCCGCTCAAACCCGTGGCGGGTCCTGAGAGCGTTCGGATCGGCGCGACGTTGCCGTTCGCTCCCGGAGCGTACACCGTGATTGCACCGCCGCGCAGGTTCGAGACATAGGTATTGCCGCTGCCGTCCACCGCGATGTCGTAGTTTTGGGAGAGTTGGGTATTGCTGCCGGCCACCGTACGCACCGGAGCGGCGTTCCCGCCGGCGCTCGCGGGTGTGACGGTAATCGAGGTGTTACCCAACTCGCTGACATAGAGATTGAGGCCGCCGCCCGTCGGTGCGAACACGACCGAGCCCGGCGTCGCGCCCGCGGCGCTCGCGGTAATCGTCGCGTTGACGCCCAGCCCGCCGGCATAGTTGATCGTGACCGGCGTCGCCGACGGCGCGGTGAGCGTACTCGCTGAGAGCGTGGTCTGGCCGGTCTGGTCGACGACGCTCAGCGTGATCGGAACCGTGTAATTTCCCGGGCCGATGATCGTGTTTCCGGCGGCATCCCGCGCCGTGACAGTCAACGCCGCGGTTCCCGGCACACCGGCCGGCGGTAGCGCGCCGATCGAAAGCGCGATGCTTGCCGCCGTTCCGTCGAGCGTCGCTTGGATCTGGAAAGGCTGCCCGGCGACGACTGATGCCGTCGCTGTGCCCGAACCGAGGAGATGTCCGGTCGCATTCGGGCCATCGTATTGCCCGAACGTAAAGGTGTCGTTTCCGGCGGGCGCCTGCAGCGGGACCGTGCAGACCCGTGAGGCGCCGGTGGTCGTGCAATTGGGTGAGGACCCGCTGATGTCGGCGATCGTCGGTGCGCCGCCATTGACGGTAATCGAAAGCGACACCGCGGAGGGCGAGATGTACTGCGGCTTGCGCACCGCCGCTGCGGCCGACGGCTGCGCGATCGTGAGCACCAGCTTCCCCGCCACGAGGGTGGAAGATGATGGAGCAGGGCCACTCGTGCCGCCGCCCCCGCACGCGCTCAGTGCGAGGACGGACGCGAGAACTGGTCCCGCAAGCCGTGAATTCATGCGTCGGTCGTTGCGCCCCGCATCGGACGGTCCTTCAACAATTGCGATCGACCGCACAAAGAGCGATGAAAAGAAACCTACCCAAGAGACGTCGCTGACGCTTAGTCGGCGATCTCGCCTGGCTTCGTCGCCCCCGCCCCGAGACGAAACGTCGTACGGCGCGTCTCGGCGTGCGACTGCCCGCAAAAAAGGAAGAGAGCGCCTTGCGGCGCTCTCCGGTTTGATTAGACTCTGGCCGTCCGTTTCGGGACGAATCGGGTTTCCTCGAGGTCGAGGAGATCCGGCCACGTCGTGACGTCCGTTCGATCCGGCGCAACCTTTGCGCGCAACGTATTGAAGGCCGCTAGACTGGTACCGCTCGGTGCGTGGCCGAGGGTTTCTCGGTTGAAGCGCTCGAGCTCGAACTGAGTCTTCTTCTGGATCAGCGGCTTCAAGTACGCCTCAATAACGGCTCTGTCGCTCGCTTTCTTAGCGACCTGCGACGCGAGGTCGGAGAGCTTCATGCTGTCGATCCCAAACTCGGCGAACAACGCCTGGTCCATGGGACAGTTGTAGTGATACTCTCCGATGGTACCGTTCGCCGTCATCGTGGCTTTGTCGATGGTACGGGCGAGCTGCACGATGCCGAGATATTTCTCATGAACGCTACGCGGGAATGCTGTTGTGGTCGAGTTCATCGAGTCTTGCGCCTTTCTTATTGGCGTTCCCATGAACCGAGCCGGGTTTCACCAGTTTCTCTTTCCGTCTACTTTCGCCACAATAATCTTCGAATTCTCGGTTGAGCCTCGGCGCGACTGGGAAGGCGAGGCCTCGCTTGGGAGGCGTCCGTAAGGTCGCGCATTGCCTGCCATCGGATTGCCGGGTCCGAATCGAACAGCCACGCGATGGCATCCATCATCGGGTGCTGCGAAGCCCCACGCCTTCGTACTGCAAGCCGGCAAGCCTAAGGGATTCGGAATCCAGGACATCGTCGGTTGCACGGGGCAACGGCAACACCGTCGTAACGGAGGCCCGGCAGCGGCTATCTCGAGCGAAATGCGACGGCTTCGAGTGCGACGTGCGCGCCGCGCGGCAACGACACCACTCCGACCGTTGCTCGCGCCGGAAGCGTTCCGGACGGGAACGACTCGGCGTACGCCGCGTTGAACTTTCCAAAATCGGTGATGTCAGTGAG